>Ga0116171_10001408_pt1 | contig 23929 bp, 24 predicted proteins | sample AD_JPNHW2_MetaG_FD_89798 | JGI IMG/M metagenome (GOLD analysis project Ga0116171, IMG submission 89798) | Active sludge microbial communities of municipal wastewater-treating anaerobic digesters from Japan - AD_JPNHW2_MetaG | ecosystem: Engineered > Bioreactor > Anaerobic > Digestate | place...
AGGTCACAATATCTGACAGAACAGGTGGAGACAGCTCTGATCTTCTCACCGGTGGACTTATATCTGGCGCTGCAGCTACTGTAAGATTTGACGACCTTGAACAGATTGAAAAAGCAGTTTCTGTTGTCGGTGGATATTTTTCTGACAGAGAAAATGAAAATTTTACTCTCGTTGTTAATTCGAATCTTTTTGTTTTCAGCGAAACAGGTGCCAATAAATGGGTCTATGATATGAGCGGTGCTCCTCGCAGATGTGCAAGACCTTCAATGGCTGCGATCGGAACAACTGAAAAAAGTCCTGCTCAATATGTGGCTGTAAACTGTGGATCGAATGAAATTCCAAGAGATATTAATGACGATCAGATCATTTTTGTCGTTCAAATAAAAAAAGCTCATGATTCTGACTTCGGAATCGATATTTTCAGTTCATCTGTTAAAGAATCACTTATGAATAATAGTGATGTTGACAGCGGCAACATGATAGTTGACGGACCTATTGCTGCTAACTCACTAGGACAGGCTTTTGCTTTCGGTTCACTTTTTGTTTATCAGATCAGCGGCTATTCAATACCATATTAATTCAGGAGGACAAAAAAATGAGAAATCTAATTATATTAAGTATGCTGCTGGGAGTTGTTTTGTTTTCTTGTGACAGCGGTAGTGATACATCATCTAAAATTTCGTCAATTCCTTCAAAGAAAGTCTTTTCGTATTATCCCTGGGATTACAACAATGAACTGTCCGAGGACATCACTCAGGAATTTGAAATTTTCAATAGGGGCGATGCCGAGCTGAAAATAATAAAAATAAACCTGCTCGATCCAGATGGTAATCCAATAAGTGAGATAACAGACAGCAGCTACAAGAAACTTTTCCAGATCCAGATCCAGAAAACTTCAGGCGGTATAGCAACTGAAGGGTGGAATGAAAAACTCCTTGCTTTTGACAATTTGACGGCAAAAGAAGACAGCAATATTGCATCGTTGTGCCCTCTTGATCCGAATGACATAGAATCAGGGAAATGTAGAGACGGTCTTTCGAAAGATAAATACAATTCCCAATTTAAGATCATGTTGAGCTATAACCGGTCCGCAGCTGAAGCACTTACAAAAAACCCGCCTTCAGATTTCAGAGTTTCCGGAGATTTTATTATTGAGGTTTGTACAAATGATCGTTTTAAGCAGAAAACAAGCACTTGCGGAAGTAATGCTACAAGCTATAAAATTCAAGTAACCCGTCAGCCGAACAAACCGCCAAAACCGGTTATCAAGGTTCTTTTTGAATATACAGTTGGCGGGGCAATGTCATATAGGAATATTAAAGATATCGTTTCAATGAATCTTAAAAACACCTGTGTATCCGATCCCGAGAAACCTGAATCTTCAAGAATATGCCTTGCAAATTGGGAAGAGAGATATTACATCAAATACAAATGGGAAATGACAGAATCCCCGACTCCTTTTATTGAAAAATCACAGATCAAACTTCCGGAAAGTAGCGGCAGGTCAGGGCAGTGGCTTCCTGATTCTGGCTACAGCGACCCCAAAAGAGGCGAATTCACAGGTCTTATGATCACACCGAGAAGATATGCCGAAGAAAATCCGGATTACGATGAAACTGTCTGCACTGATACTTGCGAAAATACCGAACCGACCAATACTACGGATGAGTTTTACTTTCTTGATCTCTCCAACTATTTAATCTGCCGTCAGAAATACTGTGAAAAATTTAAAACTAAATATTACAAAGTTAATATTCAGGCTGAAACTGTCGATAAACAGACTGACCTCGTTAGCGATACCGCTGAAGTTACAGTTCTTCCCAAAATTATTCCTCAGGCGCGAGTAGTTGCTCAGCTCACATGGGATAAGGGTTATAGAACAATTGCTGAATTTGATTCCGATAAAGATGGAGCGCAGGTCGACCTTGATATACACCTGATCAAAAAGACAAGTCTTGAAGCACCGATATACGGATATTCTCCACTTGAAGGAGTTCTCGGAACAACTGCTCTTCCTGCATCAGAAGCCGGTAACTTTGATCCGACCATCGATGAAAAATATTTCCGTCATGACGACTGCTCCTTTTCTGACATGGGAATCATAGGATCTCCAGAATATCAGACAATTGCATGGAATGCTTCTCTGGATATTGACAACAAGTGGGGAGGAAACAATTTTGAAACTCCTGAAACAATTGGTCTTGGACCGATAGAAGATAAAGACGGCAATGGAATTCCTGACGATTCAATAATGGATGATCAGTATCTGGTTGTTGTTAATTATTTTAACTGCACATCAAAATATGCAGATGGAAAAAATAGGTGTCTGGAAGACTACAAAGAAGAAGATTCAGCCTATGAGGTTAATACCAGAGTTGAGGTTTTCGTAGACGGTGTTGATGTCCCCAGACCTGCAAGAATTGAAAGTGGAATAGAAGCTCGTCCTGCCGACAATTATTCTGCTCAAACCAAAAACTTCAAAATAAGATACGGAGAGTGGAAAGTTGTCGCCATTGTTAAATGGGATCCGACGCTTCCTTCACCTGAGACAAATCCAAAATATCCGGGAGACGGTATAGTATCTGATGTTGCAATGACCGATGAAGGCATTACAACCGACGCTCAAGGATATAAAACATGTAATTATCCGGCATCTGAAGCAGTTCTTGTACCGATCTGGGATGAACAGGCTTATTATGATTTTGTCTACGCCAAAAGAGATCCTGAAGATGAAAATTCTCCTGCGATCGGGGAATGTTACTAGATAGTTTTAGTTGTTACAATTCTTATTTTGAATCAGCTTTCAAATATTTTAATGATTTTAAAAGATGTAAATATAACTTGATATTAAAATACTTTTTCTGATAATTATTTTTTGTAATGAATGAATAATACAAATACGGGAGAATGAAATGAACACGACAATGTATAAGCCTAACATTATGATTGTTGATGACAAGCCGGAAAATTTAAAACTGTTAAGTGAAATGCTCAAGGACAAAGGTTACAGAATAAGAACTCTGCCAAGCGGCAATCTGGCTTTGAAAGCGGTTGAAGTTGAAATTCCTGATCTTATTCTGCTTGATATAAATATGCCTGGACTGAACGGATATGAAGTATGTGAGATACTGAAAAACGATATTAGATTTTCAAAAATACCTGTGATTTTTCTTAGCGCATTGTCAGGTACGGACGATAAAGTAAAAGCATTTCAGTCAGGTGGAGTTGATTATGTTTCCAAGCCTTTCCAGATTGATGAAGTTAATGCACGGATAGAAACCCATCTTTCGCTTAGAAACCTTCAGCTGAAGCTCGAAAATCAGAATAAAAACCTTGAAGAAATCGTCAGAGAGCAGGTAAGGGAAATCAGTGAAGGCCAGATGGCCACAATTCTGGCTATGACTAAACTGGCTGAACAACGGGATGATGATACCGGACATCATATTGACAGGACAAGCGAATTCTGCCGGATGCTTGCGAAAGGTGCCAGAGACAGAGGGCTTTACGCCGATAAGATTGACGACATTTTCATAGATAATATCTTCCATGCAAGTCCTTTGCACGATATCGGAAAGGTCGCTATTCCGGATGCTGTTCTGCTCAAACCGGGAAAACTTACTCCCGAAGAGTTTGAGATAATGAAGACTCATACAAACCTCGGTGCCCGTTATCTTAATACTGTTCTGAACAGATTTCCGAAGAATTCATTTATAAAAACCGGGGTAAAAATTGCAATTTCACATCATGAAAAATGGAATGGATCGGGATACCCGGTAGGAACTTCCGGCAGTAAAATACAGCTCGAAGGTAGAATTATGGCAATCGCGGATGTTTATGACGCCCTGCGCTCAAAAAGAGTTTACAAGGATGCTTTCAGTCACGAAAAAAGCAGAGCCATTATACTCGAAGGCAGAGGCAGCCATTTTGACCCGAATCTTGTTGATGTTTTCATGGATCTCGAAAAGGAGTTCGACAGAGTCCGCAATGAGATGGGTGAATAATGCCAGTAAAGAGAAAGGAAGAATCGATCTGGACAGTACGGTTTTTTATATTTTATTTTCTGCTTATTTCTGTAACAGCTTCTGCCGCTTCTGCAATATACCTTCTTCAGGAATCTCATCAGATTGCCGAACTTAAAAATGAAAAGAAATATCACATATTGCTTCTGACAAATACTATTCACGAGAAATTCTCACATCTTTATAATGATGTTCTTTTCCTGTCATCGAAAACGAGACTTGAATTTGAAAATAAAGGTTATAACCAGAGCTCTATTGATGAGCTTAAAGCCGAGTATTTTCATTTTGCAGCCAATAAACCCGAATATGATCATGTCAGGTTTCTGGATACAACAGGAATGGAAATAATAAGAATCAACAGGAATGACAACGAGAACAGACCTGTGTTTGCAGATAAACTACAGGATAAAAGCAATAGACTCTATTTTCAGACAGCTATAAAAATGGGAAGAGACGAGCTGTGTCTTTCAAAGCTGGATCTCAATGTCGAGAATGAAAAGATAGAGGTTCCATTCAAACCGGTTATAAGAATTTCCCGACCTGTATTTGTCAACGGAAAAGTTGCAGGAATAACTGTTCTTAACTACAAGGGTGAAGAAATTATAAATATAATCAGAAACTACAATAAAAAGGATTTCGGCAGGTATTTTCTGATAAAAGATGACGGCAGTTTTGCTCTCGGTCCTTCAGAAGAGTATGAATGGGGCTCTCAGATAGAGGAAAGAGCTGAAAACACTGTCGAAAAGGTATGCCCTGAACATACTGCAGAATTGACGGAAAAAGAGGCGGGACAGTTTTTTTCTGCCGGAGGTCTTGTTACATACCGCAAGATTGAAGGCGGTCTGTTTTATAAGCTTGATAAAGAATATAAAGTCAAACGGAGAGAATCTCTTACCGTTATTTCTGTTCTGACTGCGGCTGAAACAGAATTCGCATGGAGGAAATATTTCCCGTTTCTGCTTCTTCTGCTTATTGCAATTGAGACAGTTGTTGTAATTTTGTGGCAGCAGAACAAAAAGAAATATATTGTCATTTCAAGGAAGTTGCACGAAAAGAGAACTACCCTTAATATGATCGCTGACAATATAGAAGATTCCATCATGCTTGTTGAAGCATCAGGTAAAGTTCTGTACCGGTCAAGATCAACAGACAGAATGTTTTCTATTAGCGGAACAGGAAGAATTTTGTCTATTCAGGATCTTATGGAAAAGCCCGGAGATTTTGTCAGCATAATGGAGAATGGCAAAGCAAATCTCAGAATTGCAGCAATGAAAACTTTATCCGGCAAGAATTTTTACGCTGAAATATCAGCAATTCCCGATCCAGATGGAAACTCAGGTCAGTATATTATGGTTATAAGAGACATTACAAGAAGAATGCAGCTCGACCAGAAAATACTGAAACTGTCCAATGCAGTAGAGCAGTCTGGGGATATAATTTTTATAACCGATAAGTCAGGAACCATCGAATATATTAATCCTGCTTTTGTCAAAGTAACTGAATTTACTGAAGAAGACGCTATCGGTAAAAATCCGAGAATCCTTAAATCGGGAATGATGGATAATGAATACTATAAAAATCTCAGAGCAAAACTCAGAACAGGTGAAATAATTCACATGGAAGTTATAAACCGTAAAAAAGGCGGCGAAGTATTCTATTATGACCAGACGATAGCTCCGGTTTTCAATAAGGACGGCAGAATAACCCATTTCGTTTCAACCGGAAAAGATGTTACGAAAAGAATTCTGGTGGAAAAGGAACTGGATAACTACCGGAAGAATCTTGAGAAGCTCGTGGAGACCAGAACAGAGGAACTTGAGAAGGCAAAGTTGAATGCCGAATCAGCAAACAGGGCTAAGACACTTTTCTTGGCGAATATGTCGCATGAAATAAGAACTCCTCTGAATGCAATTATAGGTTTTTCCCAGATTCTGGCTAATGATTCAGGGATTTCTCCGGCACAGAAGGATAAAATATCAGTTATTATCAGCAGCGGGGAGCATCTGCTGTCGCTGATCAATGATATACTCGAAATATCCAAGATAGAATCCGGTAAGACGACACTTTATATATCTGAAACTGAGACAATGTCACTGCTCAATGAAGTCAGACAAATGTTTATACTGTCATGTGAAAACAAAGGAATTGAACTTTTGCTTGAGCTTCCGGAAAACCTGCCGGAAAGGATAAAGACGGATGTGAAGAAGTTAAGGCAGATACTTATAAATCTCATCGGAAATTCAGTCAAGTTCACTGACACAGGCTCAATAAAAGTGAAAGCTGAATATGACGGCAAGGAAACAATGTTTTTTACTGTAACTGATACCGGCACAGGTATTCCGGCATCTGATCTCGACAGGATTTTTGAACGGTTTACACAATCTGAATCAGGACAGTCAAGAAAAGGAGGTACCGGACTGGGACTTTCCATAACAAAAGAATTTGTCAAACTTATGAGAGGCTCAATATCTGTAAAAAGTACAGTAGGTAAAGGTTCTGAATTCAGCTTCAATATAAAAATAATTCCTCTCACCGGCGCTGCATCCGCAAATTCTGTTCCTGTAATAAATCAGGATGCAGTTCAGGTTTCTGAAAAAACATCTTCAATGCCGGATAAAAATCTTATAACCTCTACCGTTCCTTCAGAATTGAAAAAAAGAATTACGGAAGCCACCATTAACGGAGACATTGAACTTATAATACAGCTTATTGAAAATATTGAGAATCCTCAGGTTAGAAAACACCTTTCGGATCTTGCCGGAGCTTTCAAATTCGAAGAAATTCTAAGAACCCTTGCATAATAAAATTTTAGAATCTTCTTGACATTTCTTTGATTTCGTATAATCGTGTAAGCGGTTATATGATTTGGAGCGAAAATGATAACGGGTGGAAATAAGCAGTCTTATGTGACAGGCTTCGTGCAGTCGGGGAGCATGCTCATCCCGAAAGTGAGTTCAGAGCTTTCTTTTAAGGATAGATTTTCGGGTGTTATGGTCCGTCTGGGCTACAGAAGAATGCATTATTCGGTGCGGCAGGGTCTTTATGCTGTGGGAAATCCTGATTCCAATTCGCCGGTAATTGTGACGGCTAATTACAAGCTCACTTTTGATGTTGTGAGAAAAGAGTTGTCAGGAATGAACCTGTGGATGCTGGTTCTCAACACTCACGGTGTAAATGTCTGGTGTGCGGCAGGCAAAGGGACTTTCGGTACAGGCGAGATCGCAAGAATGGTGAAAATGACAAAACTTTCAACTGTTGTGTTGCATAGGAACCTCATTGTGCCTCAGCTCGGTGCTCCGGGAGTCGCCGCTCACAGAGTGAAAGAACTCACCGGTTTTTCTGTGGTTTACGGACCTGTGAGAATTCAGGATTTAAAGAAATTCATAGATTCCGGCAATGTTGCAGAGATATCAATGAGAACTGTTGAATTTCCTCTTGTTGAAAGGATGAAAGTTGCTCCGGTTGAACTGGTCGTAGGATGGAAAGTAGTACTTGCGGTATTCATTTCGGCACTGTTTCATATTTCAAGTTTTGTGCCTTTGGCGGGAAGTATTGTTGTCGGTATTTTTCTGTTCCCTGCGGTATTTCCGTTTCTGCCGTTCCGTTCTTTTGTGCTCAAAGGTGCCGTTCTCGGTCTTATCTGGGCTGGAATTTCATCACTTTTCTTTGCCCGGGATATCTATGCTGTTATAGAATTTTTCCTCATTATTCCTCCGCTGATTGCATATTCAGGGTTTAATTTAACAGGTTCGACAACATTCACATCACCGTCAGGAGTCCGTCACGAGATAAAAAAATATACATGGCCTTTCATTGTGTGGATGTCAGCAGGCGTTATAATGTATTTTGTAAATGTGATAAGAGGTGTGTTATGAAATATATTGATAATGTGGTATCACTCTCTTTTGACGGATCGAAATGTACAGGCTGCGGAATGTGTGCCGAAGTGTGTCCTCATAATGTATTCAAGGTTGACGGTGTGGCTGAAGTAATAAACAGGAACAGCTGTATAGAGTGCGGAGCGTGTGCGAAGAACTGTCAGTTCGGGGCGATAAAAGTGTGCTCAGGGGTAGGTTGCGCCTATGCGATGATAAAATCCAAAGTTACTGGTAAGGAGTGTTCATGCTGCTGATATTTACAAAGCTCGCAGACTTTATTGTGTATGATCTTGCAGGAATGGAGAAAGGAAGCCACCTTGCCGGAAGCATCCATTTTTTTATTGAAGATGTCACAAAAATATACTTCCTTCTTGTGATAATGATATATACCATCGCCTGGCTCAGGGCCGCTTTGAACATCGAAAAGGTGCGGGATATACTTGCAGGAAAGAACAGGTTCATCGGATATACGGCAGGTTCGGTGTTCGGTGCAGTTACGCCGTTCTGCTCATGTTCGAGCATTCCTCTTTTTTTCGGTTTTACTCAGGCTCAGATCCCGCTCGGGATAACGATGTCCTTCCTCATAACTTCGCCGATAGTGAACGAAGTGGCGGTCGTGCTTCTGGGCAGTCTGCTAGGTGTGAAGTTCATGATAGTCTATGTTGCAGTCGGGATACTTTCGGGAATTATCGGCGGGATGTTCATTGATCTGATCAAAGCGGAAAGATTTCTGATGCCGCTTGTCAGGAATATTGTAAAAACAGGCACTGATTCAGGTGTAAAAGCTGAAAAACAGAAAATGTCGTTCAAAGATAGACATGTTTTTGCAAGAGATGAACTTTATTCGATATTTTCAAGAGTGTGGATATGGGTCATTATCGGAGTCGGCCTCGGTGCGGCGCTTCACGGGCTTGTGCCTGAGTCTTTTGTTGCTGAAAATCTCGGAAAAGGTCAGTGGTGGACGGTCCCTGCGGCCGTGCTTCTTGGAATTCCGCTCTATTCAAATGCCACCGGGATAATACCTGTCGCTGAAAGTCTAATTGCAAAAGGTCTTCCAGTGGGGACCACGCTTGCTTTCATGATGAGCACTGTCGCTGTATCTTTTCCGGAATTCATACTTCTGAAACAGGTGATGAAAAAGGAGCTCCTTTTCATATTTGCAGGAATGCTCCTTGTTCTTTTTACGATAACAGGCTGGATACTTAATTTAATTTTTTGAGGTGATAAAATGAAAAAACTGCAGATCCTTGGCACAGGATGCCCCAAATGCAAAAAACTCGCAGAGGTCACAGATACAGCGGCTCGCGAGCTGGGCATTGAATATGAACTTATCAAAGTGACTGACATTACCGAGATCATGAGCTTCCATGTCATGATGACACCTTGTCTTGTGGTTGACGGAACAGTGAAAATATGCGGAAAAGTACCAAGTGTTGAAGAGATAAAAAAACTTATTTCATAGAGAAAAAAAGCATGAAAAAAGCAGGGCAGATCATTATTTCGGTATTTGTTCTTTTTACACTTTTTGTGATCGGTTCAAAGGCGGTTGAACGGTACGGACAGTCAGAAACGGAAATCCCTCAGAATATTGTTGCTGACAGTAAAAGTCATCATATTCTTGTCACATATTTTCACGGAAATGTACGGTGTGAGTCATGCAGAAAGCTGGAAAATTATACAAAAACTATGCTTGCAGGAGCTTTTCAGGAAGAGCTTAAAAGCGGTCTTATCGAGTTCAGAACTGTCAATGTGGATAAGCCTGAAAATGAAAAATACATAGATAAATACAAGCTTACAACAAAGCAGGTGATAGTTTCGGAATTTGATAACGGTATTGAAAAGAGATGGAAGGACCTCGACCGTATCTGGAGCCTTCTTGACGATGAAGAAGGTTTTAAAATGTATGAAGAGATGGAGATAAGGGGCTGGCTCAATGAGGTCAAAAAATGATAATAGCGATGATCTCTGCAATATGGCTGGGGATTCTGACATCAATTTCGCCGTGTCCTCTTGCGACAAACATTGCGGCGGTGAGCTATCTTTCAAAAGATATTTCGAAAAAAAAATCAGTCATGATCTCTTCAGTTTTTTACACTCTCGGCAGAATGGCAGCATACACTTTTGTCAGCGCCGTTATTGTAGTTTCGATCATTTCAACGCCGAAACTTTCACATTTTCTGCAAATCTGGGGCGTGATGATAATTGGACCGCTGCTTATTGTCACGGGTGCTTTTTTACTTGAGATATTTACAATTCCCATGCCTTCATTCGGCGAATTCCGGATAAAACCTGAACGGTTTGGACTAATTGGCGCATTTATGCTTGGATTTATATTCGCAATGTCATTCTGTCCTGTTTCCGCAGCGCTTTTCTTCGGATCTTTAGTCCCTCTTGCAGTATCGGCGCAGTCAAAATTCATACTCCCTCTCATTTACGGCATCGGCACTGCCCTTCCCGTAATACTTTTCGCGATCCTTCTTTCCATCAGCGCTGAAAAAGTGAGCCTCTGGTTCAGAAAGATCACAGCCGCAGAGATCTGGATCCGCAGAGTTTTCGGAATCGTGCTGATCGTCATAGGTGTTTATTACACGGTCTTTTATGTTTTCCTGAGCTGACTACAGATAATCCTGTATGTTTTCAAAGCTTAAAGCAAGGTATTCGATTTCATACTTTTTATAGGATTTAAGAAGTGTCTGTGATTTTTCTTTCAGTGCCGGGATGCTTATGTTCTCTCTGTTGCGCTTGATTTCAGCGATGGTGATCTTTTTTTCCATGTCATTTACAGCAACAAGATCAATTTCATTCAGATTTCCTTTTTCCCAGTATGAACCGATTCTGTTATATTTTCCGGTCCGGGCAAAAAGCTCATGAAAGAATTTTTCGAGAAGAGTTCCGGAATATGCCGCATAATCACGCTGGATGATTTCTTTGAGATAGTTGAAATTGCCTGATTCTATTGCGCTATTGTTTTTATGGATAAACCGGAACCAGAATCTCAGAAAATTGTCAACGATCTCATATTTTATTGTTTTTGACTGCTCTTTTGAATCAAACGGTCTTCTGCTTTTTATAATGCCGTATGTTGATATCATCCGTTCAATGTATCCACCTATCGGAGTTTCAAGTATTGACTCTATTTCAGGACGGGAGGTCTTACCCGAAGAAATTAACGAAAGAATGGAAAAATAGGTGGAATATTCTTTTCCGAATTCCTCAATTAACAGGTTTTTTCCTTCGTTTAGAAAAGGTGAATATTCCTGACAGATGAAGTCTGTCATATCGTCAAATGAGAAAACATTATTTGTCACAAGCAGATCAATATATTTAGGAATTCCGCCTGTAATTATATAGTAATCGGTAAGTGTGCGCATATCATTTACGCCGTGATCGTTTAAAATATTTTGGATCGTTGCGATATTGAAGGGCTGAAGCACAATGATTCTGTCGGCTCTTCCGAAAAGCGGTTCTTTTGCATGTTCAAACAGCCTTGTCATTACAGAATATATCGAGCCGGAAAACATGACATGCATTCTAACATTGAATTTATTCAGATCCCAAAGTTTCTGAATTTCTCCGTAAACAGACGGGTTCACATTCATAAAATCCTGAAATTCATCAATTATCAGTGTGAATTTTTCTTTTTTGCCTATTTCAATAAGCAATTCGAAGATCTGGCTCATAGTTCTGAAAATGCCGATCACGGGAAAATCAAAATTTTTCCTGATTTCAGCAAGAAAGTCTTCAACAAGAAGCTGTTCGGATTTTTTTGACACGAAAAAATAGACAAATTTCTGATTTTTAACTGATTCAAGCGACAGCATTGTTTTTCCGACCCGTCTTCTTCCGGTAATAACTGTCATTTTTCCTGACTGATCAGCCTGTGACAGCATCTTGTCCAAAATATTCAATTCCGTCTCTCTATTGTAGAACTTCAAAATGAAACCTCCATGTCTAAAACAAATAAATGCTGAAGAAATCCAGTTCTTAAGGTATGTTATCATAAATAATAATTCAAGTCAATATAGAAATGCCGGTTACTGTAACCACGGTTGCGATTTGTTTTTAAGAATTGGCCGAATTATTGCAAAACTCTCTTGACATTTTTTTGATTTTATATAATCGTTTAAACGGTTATGTTATTCAAGGAGGAAGGGAAATGAAAGAACTGGCAAAATTCTTCAAGGCGCTGTCAGATGAAACGAGGCTGCAGATAGTTGTTCTGCTTCTGATGAAAGATGAGCTTTGTGTGTGCGATATCGAGAATTCGCTTGAAATGACGCAGTCCAAGGCTTCGAGACATCTGCGGTATCTTGTCAATGCAGGGGTTCTGACTGACCGCAGACACAATATCTGGGTGTATTATTCGATAAATTCAGGGCTCAATGAAGATGAGCTTGCCATTCTTGAAGCTTTGAAGAAAAGGATAGGTTCAGATATCAGGAACGATCTGCGGAAGAAGCTTGACAAATGGTTTGAAAGAAAAATCTGTCATACCTGTGTGGAGAAAGAGAAATGAGCTGTAACGGACAACACGATCACGGTCACGATCATAGTCACGGCCACGATCATGGCGATATCAAAGGTGCAAAACTGATAATTGTTGTAGCGCTGAATTTTATAATAACGGTAGCGGAGCTTGTAGGCGGATTTATTGCCGGAAGTCTTTCGCTCATCACGGATGCTCTGCATAACTTCAGTGACGGGCTTTCGATGGTCATCAGTTATGCAAGTATCAGAATATCGCAAAGAGAGAAGAACAGCAGAAAGACATTCGGATATAAAAGGGCGACGATCCTTGCCGCTGTCATAAATTCAAGCACATTGATAGGCATTTCGCTGTTCCTGTTCAAAGAAGCTTATGTTAAATTCATGAACCCGGAACCTGTCAACGCGGTAATAGTAATATGGGTCGCGCTTATAGGGCTTGTTGCAAATTTCATAGGTGTATATCTGCTCAGATCAGGATCAAAAGGGGATATGAACATAAAATCGGCATATCTGCATCTGCTCGGCGATACACTTGCATCAGTCAGCGTTATTATCGGCGGTGTGTGTATGTATTTCTTTGAGATATACTGGATAGATCCCGCGCTGACAGTGCTGATAAGCCTTTATGTGCTCAGGGAAAGCTATGAAATACTAAAAGATGCCGTAAATATACTTATGCAGGGAGTCCCCGAAAACATTGTTGTCGAGGATGTTGTAAACGAGATCGGAAAGATAACCGAAGTGGAAAATGTCCATCATGTCCATATATGGGCTGTAGATGAGAAGAACATTATTTTTGAAGCCCATATAAACATAAAAGACATGGCTGTGAGCCGGACTGAGCCGTTAAAAAATGAAATAAGTTCAATGCTTCATCAAAAATTCGGCATAGAGCATGTAACTCTCCAGTTCGAATACAGATGCTGTCCCGGGGAAGATATAATTAAAAAGGGTGAGGAGGTGTGAAAATGGAGAACAAGCTTGAAGGGATAGGTTTTTTTGAGAAATATCTGACCGTGTGGGTGATGCTCTGTATGTTCGCCGGCATTGCAATCGGCGCTTTTCTGCCTGAAGTGCCGCGTTTTCTTGCCAAGTTTGAATATGCGCATGTTTCGATACCGATCGCTATCCTGATATGGCTGATGATCTATCCGATGATGATGAAGGTCGATTTCGAAAGCATTAAAAATGTAGGAAAGAACCCGAAAGGTCTTTTTGTCACATGGATAGTCAACTGGCTGATAAAACCTTTCACGATGTATGCAATTGCGTGGTTTTTCTTTTTTGTCGTTTTCAAACAGTTCATTCCGGAGTATCTTGCAAAGGACTATCTTGCCGGAGCCATACTGCTCGGCGCTGCGCCATGTACTGCAATGGTGTTTGTCTGGAGCCATCTTACGAAAGGCGATCCGGCATATACTGTCGTTCAGGTTGCAACTAACGATCTTATAATACTTGTCGCATTCACTCCTATCGTTGCACTGCTTCTGGGCATCAGCGGAATAACAATACCTTGGAACACGCTGCTTCTTTCAGTAGTTCTTTTTGTTGTCATACCGCTTGCCGGCGGCGTGTTGACCAGAAGGAGTGTTATAAAAAGGAAAGGAGGAGAGTATTTCAATACCAAGTTCATCACGAAGTTCAATAATATAACGATCGGCGGACTGCTTCTGACACTTGTCATAATATTTTCATTTCAGGGTAGAGTGATCCTCAGCAATCCGTTCCACATACTTCTCATCGCTGTTCCTCTTACTATTCAGACTTTTCTTATCTTTTTTGTAAGTTATCTGCCGTGCAGATCGTTAAAGCTCTGTCACAATATTGCGGCTCCGGCCGGAATGATAGGGGCTTCGAACTTTTTTGAACTTGCAGTGGCTGTCGCGATCGCTCTTTTCGGTCCTACTTCACCGGTCGCACTTGCAACAATTGTCGGAGTGCTTGTCGAAGTTCCGGTAATGCTCACACTTGTAGATATAGCCAACAGAACTAAACACTGGTTCCCAGAGGAAAAAAAGGACTAAAATGAATATCATTCCTGAAAAGTACGGGATGCTGATAAAAGGCATCAGATATGTCTACGGCAGTGAGGCTCTGGAACTTTTGAACAACGGGGCAGTTCTTGTCGATCTGAGAGATGAATTCTTGAAAAACGGCAGATTTTACGCTGTTCCCCGCATAATTTCCATATCACACAAAACCATCAGATCAGAATTTGAAACTCTTCCTAAAGATAAAATACTCATCCTTGCAGATTATGTCGGACTTATCAGCAAAGACATAGCAGAATTTCTAAAGTCAAACGGCTTTGAACTCATCATGGTTCTTACCGGCGGAATTATTGACTGGGAAAGAGATAATATGCCGATAAGCATCGACAGAGATTGCGAACTTGTCGGCTCATGCACCTGCCAGCTTAAACCGAGAAAGATAAAAATACCTTCAGATAAATAATCACCTGTTTTTCCTGTCTTTTTTTAACATTTCAAAGTGAAAATTCACGGCTCACCAATTAAACTTTTCCTTGACCTAAGAGGTTGAATTTTGTATGGTTTGACAGCTCAGTAAAAAAGAGATACACGGATGTTACCTGCAAGCGTAGAAAACGACACAGACATCGACAATGAAACAGAAAATAATTATAGGGATAATAATTTTATCAATAACAATAATTGCATTTTCAATGGGACTTTTTGACAAATTATTTGACAAGACAAATTTCAAAAAACAAACAACAACTCAACCAAAAGTAGAGCATCAAGAAGAATGGGAATTTTATTTTAGCAATGTAAATGATAAGTTAGGTTCCTTTTTTGTTGACCTTGGACTAAGAAAAGTAGCTCCACTGACTGACAAATCAAATGTTGTTTGGGTTTCTATAAAAATGAATAACCCAAAAGAAGACGGACTTTCGTCACAAGAAGAAAGTGCAGTACTTGGCGAAATTGAAGATGCTTTAGTTGACAAGATTACAAGTAAGCACAATTCAATTTATGTTGGACGACTTACATCAGCAGGCAACAGAGGTTTATACTTTTATTTTGGCGATACAACACTTTATGATAAGACAATTTCAGATGTCATGATATCCTATCCGAAATATCAATTTGATTTTGGTGCAAAAGAAGACAAAGACTGGGGTGGTTATTTTGACTTTCTTTATCCATTACCACAACAATTTCAAAGTATTCAAAACAGACATGTAATTGACCAACTTGAAAAAGGTGGCGACAATTTGACCAAATCACGAGAAGTTTTTCATTGGATTTATTTCAAGAATGAGAGCGACAGAGAGAAGTTTTTAGAGAAAATTAGAAATGACAATTTCACAATCGTTAATAGAGGAAGCGACAAGTCTCGTGGAGAGTTTTTTTACAGTTTACAAATAAAACGAGTTGACAAAGTTGACCAAAACAGCGTTGATGAATATGTAATTTATTTGTGGAAACTTGCTAATGAAATTGGTGGTGATTATGACGGTTGGGAAACATCTATTGAAAAAGATTAAAAATTCTTCTGTCCTTAGACATCCTTCCCTTCTGACCCACTTCCCTTTTTGCTTATATTTTCTAATGTTTTCAAAAATTCTCAACAGTCGGCAGGATTTTTTCCACGATTATTTTGTTGAACAGGTCTCTTTCTTCAGTATTTGGCATGTGTGCTGAGTTTTCAAACCAGATGAGCTCTTTTGAAGGAGCTTTTATGTGATCGAAATACCTTTCTGCTATTTCTGACGGGACTTCATGGTCGAACCGTCCTTCCATGAAAAACACAGGCACTTTGAACTCAGGAACGCTTTTAAAAAGATCGACTTCCATCAATTCCGGCCACAGAAGCTTCATCGAACCGAAGATCCCGCGAAAAAAGTTCAGTCTATCCGGCAAATTGTATTCACTTGAGAAGATCAGGTTTTTTATCACGACACCGAATGCGCCGCTGCTGCTTGAATGGAACTCTCCGCCGAATTTTCCCAGATATCTTCTTTCGGTTATCGTTTTTTTCTGCCAGTCACCGGTGTAAGGCGGAATCCCCATTTCTTCAAGAACCCCGACAGCCTTTGCATCGTTGTTCTTTTTCGCCTGATCAAGAGTCCAAAGATAAGATGCTTTTTCTCCCTCTTCCATATTCGCCACCTGACCGATCCCGATATAACAGTAGTAAAGTTCAGGATATTTTGAAACGGTCATTGCGCCGATGAAACTTCCCCATGAATGTCCTGCAAGAACGATCTTTTTCTTGTTGAACTTCTTCATTAGATACTGTGTCAGTTCCAATGTATCCTGAATGAACTGATCAATGTTCATTTTTCCTGTATCTTTTATCGCATTGTAAGATTTTCCTGCTCCCCGCTGGTCCCAGTTCACGACGATGAAGTGCTTTTCAAGTTCTTTTGTATTGCGCCTGTTCAAAGTGAGCTGTGAGGTCCCCGGACCCCCGTGGAGAAAAAGAATAAGAGGGCTGCCAGTATTCTCCGACCTTTGCAGAATCCATTGACCGCAACCGCCGATGAGAACTTTCTCCAGCAATGCAATACTTTTTTTTGAACCGTTCTTAATTTTTGGTGTCGAACATAAAAACATAGGATATCCCTTTAAAAATCCGGTTGAAATATACATTAACCTTAAAGCTGTTGCAATATTGCGAGCGGGGCTTTTTTAATGTTTAAGGCTTTTCTCTATCCCATAAAATATTTTTTCGGTATCAGATCGCTCACTTTTCTTTTAAATACCGGATTTAATTTTGAACGGAAATTTCCGCTTTTTTTCTGTAAAGCTCCGAGTATTACCGCCGGGTGAACACCATATTGTGCTGCGGCTTCACGCACTTGAGTTTCTCTGTAAATAACTGAATCTGAGAATTCATCAAGATTGTCAATGTGAAGGATTTTCTGAGCGAATGCGTTGGCTTCATTTTCACGATCGGTTTCTGCCGGTGACGAAAGGTCATCCATAAAACCTTCACGATTTTTTTCAAGATGCAAAATCGTGTGCGCTATTTCATGAGCCATTACAAACCAGAAGTTGTCAATTCTGTCATTCCGTATTGTATAAACTATAACGGGATTGTTTTTGCTGAAAAAAGCTGCACCGTCCAGATATGTTTTCTGCAGATGACTCAAAACAAAAAACTTAATTCCAGCCGAATTCAGATCTTTTATAAATTCTAAAACGCCGTTTTCTGAGGTAGTGTAATTATTGAAATGGTTTGAAATTTGCTGAACGGCTTTTTTGTTATATCCGGGAATTTTAAATCTTTCCGAACAGTTTTGCGCCATTTTATACCAGACACAGGCATAATATTTATTGAAATTTTTCTTTAATGATTCAGAAGTTCTAAATGCCGGATGGCAGGCAGTTTCAAGAAAAGAAAGATCAGTATTGTTGATCCCCCAGAACTTTTTAACTGCATTTTCGAGTGAATTCAAATTATTGTATTTCGGCAGCCAGCTTTTTTTCACCATTTCACTTACCGGCATATATTTAAAAATATGAGACTTGATTCCGGCTTCTTTTTCCTGAACAGACTCTTCTTTTAATCTGTTTCTGAAATTTACATCAAGATTGATCCAGAAATTTACAGACTGCCCGAAAACTGTGCTTAAAAGTCTTGCCATTTCTGTTGATATGGCAATTTTGTTGTTCAGCAGGTGATTGATGTTTTTCAGTGACATTCCGGTGATTTCAGCAAGATCTTCCTGTTTCCAGTTTCTTGACTCAAGTTCATCTTTTATAATATCGCCGGGACCGGTATTTAAAAAAGGTTTTAAAATCTCGCTCATTTCAGTCTCCATAGTGATTGCTTATATCAGTCAACCCTATAATTCCAATCGTTTTTTCTTCATTTTCCCAGTCAATTTCCATTTCCAGCCGGTATTTAATATCAAGCCTTGCCGAGTAGCGGTTTTTGCCGGAAAGCCGTTCAAACTTGAGTGATGCTGTTTTCCAAAGATCGTAAATGTCATGCGCAGCTTCAAGTACAGCAACTGTCCGTACAAATTTTTCGATGACTCTCTGTTCAAGAGCGTACTTTCTACTTCGCCCTTTTGTATAAAGCTCGGCAAGATGTCTGTTCAAAAATTCAACTTTCAATTGAACCTCTCTAAATTATCGCGGTTTTTTGAAATTGTCAAGCATAAATAACTTGAAAGGTAAAAATCAATAACGCCATATCGTGATCTCAAATAATCTAACGCTGATTATAACGGATGGTGTTTGATATTCAAATATTTAAGATGGGCATGATTCTAATGTCCGCAACCGCCGCCGTGGGAATGTCCGGCACAGGTTGAGCTCATTTTCTGGAGAGTACCGGCTTTGAAAAGAAGAAGATTATCCTCGATATTCTGTTTCTGCGCCTGATAGACTTCAACGCCCATTGTGCGGAGTTTTGAGATTGCTCCGGCTCCGATGCCGCTGAGGATAAGCGCATCGATCTTTTGACCCTGAAGTGCAAGGATTGGCGAGCAGTTGCCGTGTTCGTGTCCGAGATTGCCGTTATTTATCACTGAAACTGAATTGTTCTCAGTATCGACAACCACAAACATCGGTGCTGAACCGAAATGTCCGTAGATCGCACTTTTAATGCCGTTGTTCTGTTCAACAGGAAAACATACTTTCATAGTAAACTCCTTGAATTATTTGTTTAATTTTCCACATCCGCCAGCCTTTCGACAGCACTTTCCATGTCCGAAAGTTCCTGCAAGACTAATTATATTTTCTGAACCGCAGGCTGAACATTTTGAATTTTCACTATCTATTTCTGTATCGCTGAAAGCTCCGCACTCATTGCATTTAATGATATTTCTGTTGAACTGGATATTTCCTCCGCTTATTGAAAGAAGCGCCCCTTCAACAATGAATATCGACATTTTGTTCCGTGCAGTCTCTATCAGCCTCGTAAAAGTCGAACGGGAAATACCCATGAATTCAGATGCTTCCTCGTGTTCCAGCTTTTCATAATCGGCAAGCCTGATCGCCTCGAATTCATCTATCGAAAGATTAACTTCCTTCAAAATTGACGGCGGCACACCGTTTGGTCTGAACATTGAAAATACCGGCGGCCTGTGAACTGTCCTTGATTTTTGAGGTCTTACCATAAAATCTCCATAAAACACATAAGCTCAGAATATATAATGCACATAAGTGCAAAAGTCAAGCAGAATTTTTGATTTGTATATAATGTTGAAGACGATAAATAAGTTCCGGTAATTTCCTTGACCGAAGAGGTTCTATTTATTATAGTTTTTTAGTTCGGTAAAATGAGAAAGAAATTTATGAAGAAAGAACCAAACCATTCAGAAATAATCCTCTACAAAACAGAAGATGGCACTGTCAAAATAGATACAATATTCCAGAACGAAACAATCTGGCTTACTCAAAGTGGCATGTCCGATCTTTTTGATGTAAAAATTCCAGCGATTTCCAAGCATTTAAAAAACATTTTTGAAAGTGTGGAGCTGGACGAAAAAGTGGTTGTTTCCATTTTGGAAAATACCACTCAACACGGTGCAATTGCAGGAAAAACCCAGACCAAACCCGTTAAATACTATAACCTCGATGCCATAATCGCCGTAGGTTATCGGGTTAATTCAAAACGAGCCACCCAATTCAGAATCTGGGCAACAGCAATCCTCAAAGAGTATATCATCAAAGGTTTTGCCATGGACGATGAACGACTCAAGCAATCTGAACGGTGGGACTACTTTGATGAGTGGCTTGAACGGATTCGGGATATCCGTGCTTCCGAGAAAAGATTTTACCAGAAAATCAGGGATATTTATGCCACGGCAATTGATTATGATAAAAACTCCGAGGCGGCACAGCTTTTTTTTAAGAAAGTGCAGAATAAAATGTTTTGGGCGACAACTGGTAAAACTGCCTCAGAACTTATTGAATCCCGTAGTAATCCCGAAAAACCGAATATGGGACTTACCTCATGGCGAGGTTTCATTGTCCGTAAATACGATGTTTCAATTGCAAAAAATTATTTGAATGAGGAAGAGATAAAGGATTTAAACGAGATCGTAACAATGTATCTCGATTATGCAGAACGGCAGGCTCGTAAAAGAAGAACAGTGACCATGGCAGAATGGGCTGAAAAACTGGATACCTTTTTGAAGCAGAATGAAGAGGATCTTCTTACTCATGCAGGAACCATAAAAGCAGAAGTAGCTAAAAAGATTGCAGAAGAGCGATATGAATCATTTGATAAAAAAAGAAAAACAGCAGCCGCAAAAAAAGCCGATGAAGATGATCTGAAAGAACTGGAAGAAATTGAGAAAAAGTTGCTCGAAAATAAAAAAGGAAAAGGGAAATGATGGCAAAACAGGAAATAGAGAAGGTTAGAGAGAAAATTTATTGGTCATATGCAAATCTTGCAATGGCTCATACCGCTGTTGATAAAAAGCAAGAAAAATACAGACGATTTAATTATATGATACGAGCTAAATTATTCAAGGGACTTAAAGAAGGAACCATGAATATGCGAACAATATTTGACGATGAAAAAATTAAACTTCAAACTGGACAAATATGTAATTATTGCGGCTCTTCTGAAAAATTAGCACTCGATCATATTTTCCCGCAACGATTTGGCGGAAAAGACGATGCGGAAAATTTGATCTTTGCTTGTAAAACTTGTAATAGTTCAAAAGGAAAAAAAGATTTAATGGAGTGGATGGGTTTTCGTGGTAAACTTTTGCCATTAATGGTAATTAGAAGGTATTTGAAACTAACATTTAATTATTGTTTGGAAAACAACCTGCTTGACAAAAAGATTGCAGATTTGAAAGGTATGGATTTGCCTTTTAGAATTGAGCTTTTACCGCTATCTTTTCCAAATCCTAATGAACTGATTTTGAATATAGAAAATAACAAAAACGCCTTGTGACCACGAATAAAAACATAGGGCTGAAAGTGCTAAATTTATCAGAATTTGGAATGTGCAAAAATTGCACATTGCTTTTTCCCCAGTTTACCTTTTGCAATCTTAATGCTGAAACAGTTTCCCTTATTGTATTATGTCCGCCGTTGTCCTGTTCCTGTTTGAAAACATTAAATAAATTAGTATGGCATTTTTCTTGCACAGTGCTATGTTGTGTGTGTCATTGAGCAGGAGGGATAAATGAGGGAATTTTTTGTTAAAGTCGTGATAATCGCGTTATTTGCTTTTTTGACGGTGTCATGTGGAGAAGACAGCTCCGTGAATGATAATGAGTCAGGTGCTGATGATGATATTCTGACAGTTGATGATGAAGATCAGACTGCGGATTCTGATAATGAAGTGCCTGATGATGCCCGTTTTGATCCATTTATTCATGCACTTAAAGATGATCTTGCAAAAAGTAAAGCGTACGGAGTTTCCGTTGCTATTATGGAAAATGGCAAAATCACATTTGCCGCCGCATTTGGTTCTAAAGACGCAGAAGGTGAAATACCTCTGACTACGGAAACGCTGATGCAGATAGGTTCAACTACAAAGCAGATGACAGCCGCCGCACTTTTAAAAAAGGTGGAAAACGGTGATGTCTCTCTTGATGACAGTCTTGAAACATTGCTGCCCGATTTTGATTTCAAAAAGGACGGAACATGGGACGATGCCATCAAACTGCGCCACATCCTTTCCCATCAGGGCGGTTTTTACGATTTTACACCGTGGGATGATACTCCGGATGACGAACTGCTCGGATACACTGCTTACGGAACATTTGCTAAAAACTATTTCGTTATGAATCCTCCGGGAGTTTTCTGGAATTATGCCAATCCCAATTTTGCGTTTGCGGGACTTGTGACTGAAGTGCTCGACACCCGTTTTTATCCTGACATCATGAGAGAGGATATATTCCTGCCGCTCGGAATGGACAGAACTTATCTTCGCAAAAAAGAAGTGGAGAAAGACGGTGACTATGCGGTTTCATACGGTTATGATTTCAATGATGTTGAAAGCGGAAATACTGTCACGATCGACCTTGATAAGATTGCAGATTCAGCTTTTACAAGACCGGCAGGACTTGTATGGACTACACCGTCACAGATGATGAAATGGGCGGATTTCCTGATGAATGGAAACAAAGATGTTCTTTCCGATGAGTTGAGAAAAGAAATAACAACAGCACAAGTAGACACTCTTTACGGCGCAGGAACCATGAAATACGGATACGGCATGTTTGTCGAAAGCGGCTATGCATCAAAAGATGGAAAATGGTACGAAATTCCTGTCTGGGAGCACGGCGGAAATACAATATCCTTCTCCAACATACTTTACATACTTCCTGAGCAGGATTTTGCGCTTGCAATCTGTTCGAGTGCCTATGCGACTGATTTTTCAAACAGTGTCGATGCCGCGATAACAACACTTGCCGATCTGCCTGAACCGTCAGACAATCCGCCTAAGTATACTGTCGATCCTGCAAGATTCGACGATCACATCGGCACATACGAAGATCCATTCAATGTGGGAACGCTTGTAATCACAAGGGATGGCGATAAACTGATGGTGGATGCCCCTGACCTTGATGAATATGGATTAACTGTGACTCCTGAACTTACTGCAGTATCAAGCGATATTTTCGTGATCTATCTTGACGGAACTCCTTATGACATAACATTCATCAAAGCTGACGGAAATACGAAATCGACCTATATCCGCCAGAGAGCATTTGTCGCAAAAAGATCGGACGGAACCACAGAACTCAAATCATTTAATATGAAGAAAAACATAGAAAGATGGCTGAAAAGATCAAGAATCGAAACCGGGCCTCTGTTTTTCCATCACTGACGGCAGAGTTATAGAAATTTCCTTGATTTAAAACATAAATCAGACATAATGTTATCACTTGTTGGCATGTGTTGACGATTCGTTCGAGGGTTTTTATGCTGAAAAGTGCGGAAAATATTTTTAAAGAGCATGGCGGAAAGCTCAGGATGAACGAAGCTATTAAACTTGGTATGACAAGATATATGCTCTATTCTCTCAGAGACAAAGGGGTTCTTGAGCAGGTAAGCAGAGGTGTTTTCAGGCTTGCCAGTCTTCCGCCAATGACAAATCCTGATATCGTCACGGTTGCAAGCCGGTTCCCTGATGCAGTAATATGTCTGATTTCCGCTCTTTACTTCCATGAAATAACTACCCAGATTCCCCACGATGTTTTTATTGCTGTAAGCCGTAAATCCCGTCCGCCGAAAATTGATTTTCCACCGATCAGTATTTATAAATTCTCTGATGCCACCTATTCAGAAGGATATGAAATCCACATCATTGACAGTGTTCCTGTGAAAATCTACTGTGCTGAAAAAACGATAGCCGACTGTTTTAAATTCAGGAACAAAATCGGAATGGATATCATCATTGAAGCCCTTAAAATGTACAGAACACGAAAAAAATTCAAACCTGATGCACTTATGAAATATGCAAAAATCTGTAGGGTTGAAAAAATTATTACACCCTATCTGGAGCTGCTGGTATGAACGGTAAAAACATTTCCGAGTCTGTAAGACAACGACTTTTAAACCGTGCAAAGCAGGAAAACCGGTCATTTAACGAACT
>Ga0116171_10001409_pt1 | contig 23920 bp, 31 predicted proteins | sample AD_JPNHW2_MetaG_FD_89798 | JGI IMG/M metagenome (GOLD analysis project Ga0116171, IMG submission 89798) | Active sludge microbial communities of municipal wastewater-treating anaerobic digesters from Japan - AD_JPNHW2_MetaG | ecosystem: Engineered > Bioreactor > Anaerobic > Digestate | place...
CGGCCATCATTGCCGCCCTGCTCCTGGTGGAGCTGGTCAATTGCATGCCTTTAGAGAGGAAAGACAGAATCAACCTGGTTATAATCGCCTGCTTCTCCATTGGTCTAGGGGCCGTGCTCACCCCCCTGGGCGAGCCTCTCTCCACCATCGCCATATCCAAGCTTCAGGGTCCGCCCTATAACGCCGGATTCTTCTTCCTCTTCGATAAGCTGGCCATGTATGTGATTCCGGGAGTTTTAGCCCTGGGGCTGCTGGGAGTTCTGTTCACCGGCAAGGCAGCCCGGCAGGAGTGTGTGGCCACAGTCGAGGACACAGAGACCATGCGGGACGTAGCCGTTCGGGCCCTGAAGGTTTATGTCTTTGTCATGGCTCTGCTGCTGCTCGGAGCCGGCATGAAGATCATCATCGACAAGTACTTCACGGCGATACCATCCGAGGTCCTCTATTGGGTGAATATGCTGTCGGCGATACTGGACAATGCCACACTGACTGCCGCCGAGATCGCGCCGAGCCTTTCCCTCGGCCAGATAACCGCCGCCCTGATGGGTCTTCTCATCGCCGGAGGAATGCTGGTTCCCGGAAACATCCCCAACATCATATCCGCAAACAAGCTGGGGATAACCAGCAAGGAGTGGGCGCGCCTGGGCGTCCCTCTGGGATTGGCGCTGATGGCCGTCTATTATGTGTGGATATTCTATGTGCCCTTCGGCCCCCTGGCGGGCTGAACTATTTTTTATTAAGAATGATACAAATACATGTTTACTAAGATTAATAATTAAGAATATGGTTTAGTAGACCTTACCAAAAACGTTTAATATGGTGAAAGCATATGAATGTGTTCAGTTCAATAGCCAAAATATTGGGCTTAATCGCCCGGCAACGGAGGACGAATATATGCCCCAGATGATCTCATTAGGTGGAACATCCATCAAAGTTTTGTCGATCGCACTCGTAGTTATGCTCGGGATTTTTTCCTGGGTGCTCTCACCAGTGTTGGCACTGCTTGTACTCGTGGTCGCGGCAAGGCTTCTGCCGGTAGAGCGCAGAGCACGTGCCGGCCTTGTGATAATTGGATGCCTTTGCATAGGCTTTGGCGCTGCCATTGCAGCCGGCGATCTGCCGATAATATCCCAGATAGCTGCTTTAAAGCTGCTCGGATCGCCATATCAAGCTGCATTAAATGGCATCTAAGAATTCCGGCCTACCGGACACCTGGCAGGACTGACTTTCTTTATCCTGGCCCCCTGTTCCACAAGAGGACCAGGACAAATATGATCCAGACGGCGAGCATGGCAGTTCCCAGCAATGCTCCCGTCAGGACCATTCTTTCATCAGCATCCATCCCTTTGCCTCCTAAATCACGGCATCGATTACCGTGGTCACATATATCCACAAAGTCATGAGCGCCATGAGGATGTAGCCCAGCGATTGAACTTTCATATTTCATCACCATTTCGTCAGAAGATCCACCTGTACAGTATCTCTATGGCCAGGTAAAGAGTCAGGAATAAGAGCGCCACCATCACTGAAACGCCTATAAAGATCTTCTCTTCTTTCTCTTCTCCCAGAGCCGTGAAATCGGATGCAATCTTTTTAACATTTCCGTCCATCCATGCGGCAAATCCGGTCATGGGCTCCTTTAATAGCCACATGAACCTGCCGGCCATGAGTCGCAGCGGCCAGTCCGTATCGAGGCTTATCGTCCTTCTCTCCGGCGGGTATATTCCGGAGGTGATGAGCAGGAAGAATGCAAAGGAAGCGAATAGAAGCAACTGGAGAGATTCGACCACATGAGGAGCAGTGTATGCCTCAAAGCTCACCGGATATGGAAGGATCTGATAGAGTGGCTGGGGATGCAGGCCGATGAAGATGCATAGAAATGCCATTATCCCCATGCCCAGCAGCATATTGGCCGGAGGATCTCGCGCTGATAGGCCGCTGTCGTGTCCAAAGAAGGTAAAGAAGGGAACCTTTATGCCGGCATGCTCGAACACTCCGGCGGAGGCAAGCTGCAAGAGGACATATACCAGCGCCAGCCCCCCCAAAGCAGATGCCTGCACCACCATGGCTTTGGTCACGAATCCGGAGAACAGGGGGAAGGCCGAGATGGATGCTGCGCCGATCAGGCAGAATGCGCATGTCAGCGGCATTGATTTGTACAGCCCGCCAAGGTCGGTTATCTTGGCCGTCCCTGTCCTGAAGAGCACGCTTCCCACGCTCATAAACAGCAGCGACTTATAGATGATATGGGCAAAAGCATGAGATGTCGCTCCATTGAGGGAGAGTGCTGTGCCCATTCCTATGCCGCAGAGCATGAATCCAACCTGGTTGATGAGGCTGTAGGAGAGGACCCTCCTTAAATTATTCTCCAAAACGGCATAAAATATGGGATACACAGTCATGAGTGCTCCCAGCCACATCAGAGGCCCAAAGCCGGCAAATCCTCTGGCCAGCACATATACCGCAGACTTGGTGGTGAAGATGCTCAGGTATACCGATCCCGTAACGGTTGACTCGGGATAGGCATCAGGCAGCCATGCATGCAGCGGGGGAACGCCGGCATTTATGATAAAGCCTACAAAGATCAGCATGGCCGCCAGATATGTGCTGCTTGACTCCCATCCTATGGCATTGAAGGTTATGGAGCCGGTGGCTGCGATATACATCACAATCCCGGCCAGCAGGATTATTCCTCCGGCGATATGCCACAAGATGTATCTGAATCCGGCACTATGCGCCTTTTCGGTTGCGCCGTGCCAGATGACTATCATGGATGCGATCGACATTATCTCCCAGAAGAAATATAATGATATCAGATCACCAGCGAAGACCACTCCCAGAGCACTGCCCGCGTAAACCAATTGAGCCATATGTTCGCTGCTGCTTTTTACATGAAGGGAATAGATCATGACCGGGACGGAGGCGAGAGAGAAAGCCAATCCGAATAAAAAGCTCAGCTTATCCACCCTTCCAAAGACAAGCTCGTATCCCAGAAATGGCAGATGCCATGAAGTGTAGGGAATCTCTCCAAATGCTCCCGTATACATGAGTGCGACGTCAATCAAGGCCGCCAGTGGGGGGATGATCAGGTATCCCTTTTTCCACCTGCCCTTGAAGAGCGGCACGAATAAAGCTCCGATGATCAGCAGAAATCCCGGATGCACCCAGCCGATCATCAGCTTTACACCCCCTTCTTTTCATAGTAGTCTTCTTCTTTCGAGAGCCACAAGCGTAATACCTTGGCTGCGTAGATGAGGAAGGTAAATGCAGAGAAGCCGAATATGGCATAAAAGGCAGTTGTCTCCTGCCAGCCAAACTCGATTGGCCACTTTATGAATAGGCCGGCGATCACCATTACAATAAGGGAGAAAGCAACGATTGTGAGGAATAGGTTCCCGTGTCGGTGGCGCGGCTCTGCTGTTCCTAGAAAGAGAAAGACGTACCCGACAATGCCCAGGAGGGCGAGAACTGCCAGTATTGGATCCATTTTTGTCATCCCCTTATCATACTTTAATAATTATCACAATATATCCATAGCTACCGATGCCACAAATGCCAGGAACGACAGAGTCACAGCCAGGAGCGCCCAGCCGAGCATCTCCGAGGGCAAGCCATAGTAGGTATGCCAGAAGTAATCGCATCTCTCCTTCGCTCCGTCTTCCTTCTCACTGGATTGTCCCGTCCCGTCCTGCATATCTCTCTCTCCTGACATCCTCGCTAACCTCATCTCTAACGCGGCTCATCTGACTTTTACCAGCCAGACATCCTCTTTTCCTGCCCCAAACGACTCGGTAACTCCCGCTATGACATATCCTCCGTCCTCTGTCTCCTGCACGCAGTTGCCCCAGTCATTGCCGCTGCCGCCATATGTCCGGTTCCACAGGGAAATTCCCTTCTCATCGGTCTTGATCAGCCATAACCTCCCATGGCGGGAAGAATAAAAAATCCGGGAGTAGCCGCTCAAATTTTCCGAAGATACTGTTTTGTAGCCGGCGATGACATACCCCCCGTCTTCGGTCTGAACAACAGATGCTCCTGATTCGAAATTGCTTTCGCCGAAGGTCATGTCCCATTCTTCGCTGCCCCTGGAATCGGTCTTTATCAGCCAGACATCTCCATCACCTGCGCCGAAGGACTCGGTAAATCCGGTGACGATATATCCGCCATCACGGGTTTGCTCCACCGATAATCCCAAGTCCCTGTTTGATCCTCCGAAGGTCTTCTGCCATTGCATTGTCCCATTGGAGTCCGATTTGATCAGCCAGACGTCCTCTTTGACGGCATCTGATGGCTCTGTGTATCCGGTGATGATGCAACCGCCATCCCCGGTCAATTGAACGCTGGCCGCTTCGGAATTCACCCTGCCCGTAACTATGTCCCGAATTTTGTTCCCCTGGGAGTCGATCCTGATGATCCGGGCCTTCCTGCCTTCGGAAAATGATGCATATCCTGCTATGATGTATCCGCCGTCCTTCATCTGCTGGCCGGAGAATCCCATGTCCTCACCGGACATGCCGTAGGTCTTCTGCCAGACGACATCACCTCTGTCATCGGTCTTTATGACCCACAGATCATAATTGCCGATGATCCAGAAGGACTTCTTTCCGCCCACTATGAGGTAGCCGCCGTCTTCGGTCTGCTGCACGAAAAAGCCCATGTCCTTGCCCAGGCCCCCGTAGGTCCTATCCCATTCCTTTTTTCCCTGGGCATCGGTCTTTATCAGCCAGAGGTCTCCTCTGTGCTGCACCTTGATCAGCCAGGAGAACGGTGCGTCTGCACCGTAAGAGGAGGTATATCCGGTGACGATATATCCGCCGTCCCGGGTTCGCTGGAAGAATGTGCCCACATCGCTGCTCGAGCCCCCGTAGGTCCTGTTCCATTCCTCCTGGGGGATGCGACCCGGCGAAGAGGCATTGAACTGGATGGATGTCGCTATATCGGAGCTGGCAGCTAAGGGCATCGATACCATCAGCAGCATAAAGGCCAGGCATTCGTGCATCATATTGCTTTTAGCCACCTCCAAACAGGTCTGATATCGCCATCCTGGCCAGGTCGTAGATATAGAAGATATTTTGATTGAAGAAGAAGGCTAAAGAGAGGAGTGCAGTTATCGCCAGGGGAGCCACCATCAGCAGAGGAGCCTCGGTTATCTTTTCCCTGCCGCCCTCTCCCGCCCCTCCCGTCTCCTCAGCAGTACCGGCAGGGGACTTGAAGAAGGCCGTCAGGATTATGGGGAAGAAGTAAATCACGTCCAGCAGCGAGCTTATCAATATGACTGCCAAAAATGCCAGACCGTAGGGCGATCCCACCGCATAGGCTCCCTTGCAGAGGAACAGCTTGCTTATGAATCCGCAGACTGGTGGAATTCCGGCCATGCCGATGGCCGCCACGCTGAAGGCCAGCATGGTCACGGGCATCTTTTTGCCCAGGCCGGCCATCTCGCTGACCTTGGTCTTCCCTGTGGCTGCCAGTATGGCTCCTGCACAGAGGAAGAGGGTGATCTTCATGTATCCGTGAAAAGGTATGTGCAGCATGGCGCCCTCTATGCTGTCTCTGGTGAGAAGGGCCGCGCCCAAAATGATGTAAGAGAGCTGGCTTATGGTTGAGTAGGCGAGCCTCCTCTTCAAATTGTCCTGAGTGATGGCAAAGAAGGAGCCCACGATCATGGTGAATCCGGCGATGCAGGCCAGGGCCAGCCACAGGCCGACCTCCTGCATCAGGTCCATGCCCAGGACATAGCCCACGATGCGCACAATTCCAAAGACCCCGGCCTTGACCACGGCTACGGCATGCAGCAGGGCGCTCACCGGGGACGGGGCGATCATGGCCGTGGGAAGCCAGGAATGAAAGGGCATCCAGGCCGCCTTCATAAATCCCAGGAGGAAGGCGAAGAACAGCCCGGTTACTACAATAGGTGAGGCGGATGCCAGTGCTCTGATTCCGCCGGGGGTGAACTCAGTGGTGCCGGACAGGTAATAGGTGATCGTGATCCCCAGGAGGAGGAAGGCACCGGCAGGCATGAGATAGGCCAGATATTTGTGCCCGGCGGCAAGTGCCTCCGGTGTCTGCTCGTGAATGACCAGCGGATAGGTGGAGACGGTTATTACCTCAAAGAATAAGAACAGAGTGATCAGATTAGCCGAGAGGGCCACTCCCACAGCTCCCATTATGGCAAAGCAGAATGCGAAGAAGTATCGCGTCTGAGCATGTTCTTTTAGCGCTCGCATGTATCCTATGGAATAAAAGGAAACCAGCACCCAGAGGGAGGAAGCAGTTATGGCAAAGATCTCGCCGAAGGCATCAACCTTGAATCCGATGTAAATGTCTTTGAACATCGACTGGAAGAGGATGCATCTTACGGTCTCTCCCCCGGCGATCAGAGGTGCCATGGACAGGACGAGCAGGAACATGGCTATGCTTGCGGCTATTGTCCAGGCCTCTCTGATGTTGGGGTGCTTTCGGCAGAGAAGTATCAGAGCTGAGGCTACCAGCGGGCAGAGGAGAGCGATCAGCGGAGTCATCAGTTCGGTCATATGGTTGCCTCCATCCTCAAATTCGATAAGATGTGATTGATCAGAGGCGAGGGAATATCCGTAAGCCAAATGACGCCCAGGATGATGCAGAGAGAGGCCAGGGCTAAAATGGGGGCGATCATGCTGAGGGGAAGGGGACGGCCGCTTTTTGCCGAATTGGAGGGGCCGCTGGGTGCAGCCTCCTGCACGGTGGCTGGTGCATCTGAAGCAGCCTCTGCCGGATCATCTGCTCCTCTATGCCTGGCAAAGTACATCCGGTCAATCACCCTCCAGAAATAAACCAGGTTGAGAAGGCCGCTGATGAGCAGCACGGCTACAAAGGGATACTGAGATGCATCCAGGGAAGCGATAATCAAGAACACCTTGGAGGCAAATCCTGCCGTGAAGGGAATGCCGATCATGGAGAAGGCGGCAATGGTGAACGCGGCACAGACGTGGGGCATCTTCTTTCCCAGGCCCTCAAAGTCCCTGATATCCCTGAGCCCCTCTTGCTGGCGGATGGCTCCGGCGCACATGAAGAGGCAGCCCTTGCCCACGGCATGATTGAGGATGTGGGCCACAGCTCCCACCAGCCCCCAGGGAGAGAGGGGTGAAAGCCCCACTCCCAGGAGAATGTAGCCCATCTGCGACACCGAGGAGTAGGCCAGCATCCGTCTCAGGTTCCTCTGCTTGATGGCCCAGATGGAGCCGGCCAAGATGGCAGCCGCCGCCACCCAGCAGATCACCAGGTCCAGGCCTATGTAATGGCGTATGAAGTCCAGGGTGAAGACGGAGTAGAACAGCCGCAGGAGGATGTAGAACATCACCTTCACATGCACTGAGGCCATCATCGAACTGACGGTGGACGGGGCATAGGTATAGACATCAGGCTGCCATAAATGGAGCGGGAATATGTAGGCCTTGATCATCACCCCCACCACAATCATGGCAAAGCCCATCTGCACTGCTTTGTTGTCGTAGACCAGGGGTAATAGCAGCCTCATATCTGCGAAATTGAGCGTCCCCGTGGCAGAATAAAGCCAGCAGACACCGAAGATGTACAGGCAAGCTCCAATTGATCCCATTATCACATAATTGTAGGCCGGCCGCAGAGCCCGTCCCCCGGCCACGGCTATCAGGGCGTAAGCAGTGAGGGAGGCGATCTCCAGCCAGATGAACATATTGAACAGATCGCCGGTGACTGTTATGCCGTACAGTCCCGCGGCCATCAGTTGAATCAGGGTGTAGAATGTGACGTGCTTTCTTTCCTCTATCTCAAACTCCACATTTCTTTTAGAATATATTAAACCTAATATCACAATTGATATTACTATTATCAGCAGGTAGGCATTCATGGCATCTACCACATACTCAATTCCCCAGGGCGGCCTCCACCCTCCCTGCCAGTAGCGTATCGGCCCCTCGGTGAGCACATGGTTCAGGACGAATATGGACAGGAATAAGAAGAAGAAATTCATGGCCAGGGACATGAAGAACGGCAGCCTGCGGTTGATATATCCGGCGAGCAGCATGGTATATGCCAGGAACATGGACAGGCCGACGATGATCACCGGGAAATGCTCGACAAGCAGCATATCTCAAAGCACCCCCCTGCGCTCAAATTCCATTTCTTTCTCTATTATTTCGTCCTCTTCTATGGTCCCGTATTTCTGGTATATTCTTATGACAATGGCCAGGGCTACGGCAGTTGTCGCTGCGCTGACCACGATTCCCGTCAGCATGAGGACGTGGGGCAGTGGATTGGCATAGATGTATCCTTTTTCGGCTGCCTGCATCCAGAGGATGGGCGGGGTCTGCGTCTTCAAGCCCCAGCTTGTGAGTATGTCCCTTCCCACGTCACCCAGGGATACGACCCACAGGAAGAAGGCTGTCTGGAATATGGACAGTCCGATGAGCTTTTTCAGGAAGTTCTTCTTGACAATGGTCGCAGTGAGCCCTATGATGATGATGAACATGGCAATCCAGAAGTTGTACTTTTCCAGGAAATGCTGGACTATCCATTCCATCATTCCCCGCCACCTCCCATCTCATCCTCCTCCTTCCAGGCCAGATCGAAGTACTGAGAGACGAAGGAGGCCATCACCGTCAGTCCAATGCCGACAGATATCATATATCCCACCAGAAACGAACGCGAGACGGGAACGCCCACAAAATCGGACACCGGCCAGAAGGCGGGCATATTCAGCCACTGAGCCGTGGCCATGCTGAAGAGGATGCAGATCCATCCGGCTCCATTATAGAGAAATAGGCCGAGGCTTTTAAATAAAGCATTTATGGACTCAGGCATTTTTTCTCTTCCCTTCTCATGGCCGAAGACGGTTATGTAGAGGATGAAGCCTGCAGCCAGAATCGTTCCTCCCTGAAAGCCTCCTCCCGTTCCGCCCGTTCCTATCATCACATAGAGGCCGAATAATAAGATCAACGGGAACATCAGATTCGTTGTTACCTCTATTATTACGTCCCTTTTGTTTTCCCGCCTTTCAGGAGTCATAGTCTTCCCCGCCTCCTCATCAGCAATATGACGCCGATAGCACCGGTGAGGATGACCGTCTCCTCGCCCATGGTATCATAACCTCTGTAGTCGGCCAGCCCCGAGGTCACAGCATTGATGATAAAGGTCTCCTCTTCCGTCCTCTCCGTGACCCTGACCGGCCAGTTGTACCTGTAAACGGAGAGCTCTCCACTATCATCAGAAATAAAATAGTATTGTTGTGGTTCATTATAGAAGATCTCGCCCTCCTCTATCAGGACATCCCATCCCGCTTTAGTATAGATCCGTCCGCCCAGCCATGTGCCTTTCTCGATGTATTCCACCTCGTAGCTGCCCTCCTCCAGTGTGGGATAGTTTTCATTCTGACAGCCTTCGCAGGTAGGACCTTTGATAAAACCCAGGTCATAGATTCCTGTTTTAATCTCTTCAGGAACGATCCCAGCATTGAGGCTCTCCGCCAGGCCGGCATCGGCATCGATGGAGAACAATTTAATGTATTTATTCACAGCAGAATTCTCGTCTCCGAAGGCCGGGATATCCTCGACCGCATAGAGAGAGATTGCGGTGAGAAGGACTGCAGTGACGAATCCCATCCAGGTCAGAGATTTCACAGCAGGAAGATTCATTCCTTCTCCCACCTCGGTACCCTTGATAGGCATGCCATCATCAGGGCAGTTGAGGCACCGGCACCTACAGCCGCCTCGGTAAAGGCCACATCGCATGCTCCGAGCTGCAGCCAGACATTAGCCATGATGAAGCTATAGGCTCCCGTGAGGACTATGGCCGCCAGGAGGTCTTTGACCCATAAGGCGGCTATTGCTATGATCAATAGAAAGAATAAAAGCAGCAGATCGATGGGGACTATCATCTCTTCTCGCCTCCCTCCTCCATGAATACATAACCTACTTTCTTCTGCATGGTCTGCTCTTCAGTGAGGGAATCGGCGGGACCTTTTGCTATGGCATGGACGATATACCGGCCTTTTGCCGGATCCACGTCAATGGTAATCGTGCCTGGCGTCAGTGTAATGGAGTTGGCGAATGTGACCAGGGCAAAATCGCTTCTTAAAGTGGTATCAAATTCAATTATCCTGGGGTCCACCTCAAGAGTGCCGAAGACCCTTTTGGCCACATCGATGGATGCCAGGTAGATCTGCCATAGCTCCCAGGCCACATATGGAATAAACCTCTGTAGCTTCAAGAGCACCTTTTCCCCCCGGCCCGGCACGAATATCTCATATGTCAGAAACGTAACTATTAATGCAGATAGGACTCCTCTGGATACCTTGGAAAGATCGTAAGGCTCAGGCAGGTATACCGTCCAGGCTGATAGAAGCAGCCAGAAGGCGAGCATGACGCAGAATGTCAAAAGAATGGAGAATGTCCTGTGTGCTTCTTTCATCTCTGCCATATCCGTCACGCCCTCTTGTCACCCTTTTTCCAGACCGGGAGGCCGGTGACGTAGGCCGCTTTCATCAGAGCATGCGTTCCCGTCGGCCCGGCAAATAAATAGAAGGCCGACACCAGGAGAAGCTTTATGGTTATGAAGGTAAAACCTTCGTAAATCATGCAGCCGAGTATTATCAGTATCTGCCCTAAAGTGTCGCATTTGCCGGTGGCATGCAGGCGGGTGTAAAAATCCGGAAACTTCAGGAGGCCCACTGTACCGGTTATCATGAAAAATGCACCTGCTGCTAAAAATACTGTCGATATCACATCTATCGCGAGCATAGTTCTCCCCTTTCTGCATATTTGGCGATAATTATCGTTCCAATAAATGCAATTGCAGCATACATCAATGCGATATCGATGAATTGGGGCCTTTCAATGATATAGCCCACCACAATCAGGAGGACTATGGCCTTTGTCCCTATCACATTGGCGGCAATTATGCGATTAAACGTCCCCGGTCCGTGTATGGCCCTGTATGAGCATACTAATATTGTAATTGCAATTATAATCCCTACTGCAAGAAATGGAATGATCATCATATTTAATGTTGATCATTATCATATATGTAGTTTTCGCATTCTAAAAAGCAATCTGTATAGTCTTTAAATAGGACTATATAGATGGTTGCCCCATTCAATTAATTATCAGCATTAATTGTTATATTCGGCCGTTAAACGACCACATTGGCCGCCATCCGAATAAATTAAATATATTATTTGCATAATAATAGTTGCCTGGGGAGAGTGAGCTGTCGCTATTTTCTGCGGACAATGATGGGGAAATAGGAACGGGTGCTGTCTCAGCGAAAACTTCATCATCAATACATGCTAATAATCCCTATCGAGGCATGGCAATGGATATATTGCACCTGAAAAAGACCAAACCGCCCCTTTCTGTTGACGAGTTGATCGAAAGAGCTGCCAGATCATGGGATCCTGATTTTCCTGGAAGGGATGAACTGCCTCGCAAATATGCCGATATCTGCCGAAGCGCAGTTAAGCTGGCCCTGATAAAGGGACAGAATCGAGGAGCTTCTCTGCACGACCTGTGCCGGACGCGGGGGATAGACGAATCGGAGGTCATCTTTGCGTTGGAGGAGCTCGGCCGCATAATTGCATCCGGGGAGATGCAGACGATGCAGGCTGCCCTGAGGTCAAAGACCAGAGACCTGTGGCAGCGTCTGCGCTGACGGCCAGATGATGCTCTCTGCGGATAAGCATAAAGTGGTTCATTCTCCCTGAGATCTTCTGGCGCGCTTGTACATGAAGTAGCCCACCAGGCAGACGGCAACTCCGCCCATCTCCAGAACAAGGACGGTCTTGGTATAGAATTCCGCCACAAGCAGCAGGTCCCAGGCGACCAGCATGGCGGCAAGGCCAATGAGCATCATCAATATCGCAGCCGCTTTAATGGCCAGATTGTTCTTTGTGGTCATACACCTCTCATCGGGCCGGGACTATTAAACGCCTCTCTTCACTCCGTCGCTTCATCCTGCATATTAACATATTTCTGGATACTCACATTCGCCGCATTCCGGGAGTGGCCAGGTACCACCGCCCTTTTCTGCCTTTCATGAACTGCAGAGCCTGGTGATAGTCATCGAAGTACGATGTCTCTTTGGTATCCAGGTTGATGACGGTTATGCGCCGTTCCACCGATATGCCCTTTTCGGCAAGGGCTGCTTCTACCTCCCGGCGCAGATCGCTCTTCTTCTTCTCAGGCAGGGGCGCATCCTGGTGCGCGTGCCGGGCATCTTCCTGGAGATCATCTTCCGGCAAAGGCCACGCCCTCAAATCTTGGCCGGTCGGCCCCGGCGGGCGGCCCATCGGATGTAATCGGCTGTGGGAAACTCATGCACCGTTGTGGCTACAATCAGCCCTTCTCCCAGCTCTGCCAGGGCGAGAATGCACCTTCCCCTTTCATCTCTGAGGACCTCTCTATAGCCCTCTCCCGGCAAGAGATATCCGTCGCACTCCGGGGTGGTGGTACACAGCAGGCAGGCGCATTCCTCTGATGGAGGATCGGCCCGGCGAGCTCCCAGGTCGCAGACGTAGCGCAGCCTCAGAGGCTGGGGCAGCCAATCGTAGTCGTGCTCGGCGACCATGGGGCCGAATACGGTCAGAACGCCACCCCGCTTCACAAATGCGGAGATATTGGACTTTGTCCTCATCAGAGCCGGCAGGGCGGCAGAGTATTGGGGATTGGCAAAGCCCGTCGGTATCATAACCGCCCTGTACTGGGAGAGAAAGGGGCTGCCCAGCAGCGAGGGGGAGATGAACTGAACAGACAGGCCACACTCTCCGAAGAGCTTTTCATAGAGAAAGGTCTTCTCGCCAATGAGGGCAATATCCGGCATATCAGGTCGGTTGGGGAGCGACGGGGGATAAATCTTGCTATCATTGCTATCCCTGCTATCTTTGCTATTTTTCTCCATTAACTTTATTACTAAATAGCACGGGAGCATAGAACGCGATTGTATATGGAACAGGAATTGATGAGGATAGGCGTATCGCTGCCGGAGAAGCTGCTGTCCCGGTTTGACGAGATAATCTTGCAGCGGGGCTACTCTTCCCGCTCGGAGGGCATCAGAGATGCCATCAGGAACTACATCGTCCATTACGAATGGATGAGCGATGTGCAGGGCGAGAGGGTGGGCGTCATCACTTTAGTCTATTCCCACGGCCAGCGAGGCCTGGTAGACAGCCTGACGGAGATCCAGCATGATGCCGGGGCCATCATTCAGTCCAGCCTGCATGTGCATCTGGACCACGACAACTGCCTGGAGGTCATCGTCCTGCGGGGAGAGGGCCAGGAGGTGAGGCGGGCAGCGGAGAAGATGATGTCTCTCAAGGGCGTAAAGCATGTCAAGCTGACCACCACATCTCTAGGCAAAGAGCTGTAGGGCTTAATTGGGCAATCTTATGCGGGTGGAGGAGATTTCCCCGGCTGTACCGGGGGCATTTCTGATCGAAGTGGATGGCAGGATGCGGCTGGCGACTCTCTCCGGAGATGCGACGGCAGTCTATGGGGAGCGCATCCTGGAAGGTATGCGGCTCTGGGATCCCCATCGCTCCAAGCTGGCCGCCCTTCTGCTGAAATCAGGGGGCAGTGGCCTGGCTCTCCCCAGCGACGCCAGGGTGCTGTACCTGGGGGCAGCCACCGGGACGACAGTCAGCCACGTCAGTGATCTGGTGAGCGAGGGGCTGGTCTATGCCGTGGAGTTTTCCCCCCGGGCCATGCGCGACCTGGTCAGGCTGTGCCAGAGGAGGAAAAACATCATTCCCATTCTGGCTGATGCGGCCCGGCCCGAGGATTATGCATCGCTGCTTGAGCCCGTCGATCTGATCTATCAGGATGTGGCCCAGAGAAACCAGGCGGAGATCGCCTCGGCAAACTCCCATCGTTACCTGAGGCCGGGCGGGGATCTGCTGCTCATGCTCAAGAGCCGCTCAGTTGATGTGACGGCAGCGCCGCAGGCGGTGCTGGATGATCAGGCCAATAAGCTGGCCGGCCTTGACATTCGGTCCATTTGCGACCTATTGCCCTTTCATCAGGATCATTGGGCGATTATCGCTAAAAAGCTGTAGCCGGGCGGAAGATGCCCGCAGACGTCTCTTTGGACATGGGTCTCATGTCACCAGTTTCTTGATCTCATCAAAGAGCATATTGGGCAGAAGTCGGATGTAGCCCACCAGGGGTATCCTGGCCCAAGCCTTGCCTATGACCCATTCCTTCTTTACCGGAGTCAGATAACTGATTCCCTCGCCTACAAAGGTTCCATTTTCAGTGCTGTAAATCAAAAGGCCGGTATTCTTGTCCAGGAATATTCCGGACCCCACATCCATGATCTCGCCCCGGTGCGACTGAACATAGGATAAGTTGGCTGCGGCGAAGATCTGGCCGGCCATCTGGTCTATCACAGCATTATGGTCTCCCTTGGTGATATAGCCGGAGAAGGGGGCCAGGGGGCCACCCTCCCACATGGGCTCACCCTCATCCACATATCGCAGGGCCCGATGAATTATGGGCGTGGCCTTTTCATTGCCGGGCCCCCACCCCAGGAGCATTTTGAGCTGATCGAGAAGGTTCAAGCTGGCCTTGCCGTACGGCCGGTATAAAATGACATCTCCCGGATTATTGAATGCCATGTAGCCGGTCGCCTCCGCCTCATCCCAGGGGATGATATCCGTGCGCGAAGCGCCCTGCACCACCACTATATCTCCGATATTGAGATTCGGCACCATGCTTCCCGATTCTACGGCGACCATCGGCGTCCAGAGGCCCAGTATCAATTGGGAGAGCAGGGATATGCCGCCCACCACCACCACCACGAAAATGATATCCTTGACCGGACCGGGAAGAGGCAAATTGTCAAACCACTCTGCGATCTTCATCAACCAGCTTTATGAGTTGGAAGGCTCTTATACTCCTTTCGATGCAGCGGATATCGCCTCACCTCAATCGCGAAGGCAATCACAGAGCCAATCACAAAGGCGGTCGCGACGGCGGCCGGGAGATTGTGATAAAGTTTGCCGAGAACGGCTATCAGCTTGAGCCGGAGGCTTTGGAGGCCATCTGCCGTTATTCCGGCAGCAAGGAGGAGCTGGTCTCTCGTATCATGGCCAGCATCGACCGGTCCGTGGCGGTGATCGAAACCGCTCAGATCTCCTGTCACCTGATCCCCGGCAGGCCCGCGCCCGCTCTATCGCGAAGGCCTCAACCCCTTCGAGCCGATCCGCCCCGAATTGCCCCGGCAAGCCTTCCTGATCCCGCATGCCTTCCCGATTCTTCTGCAGAGCTGTTGTGCGATATCACCGGCCGATCCACCTGCGTGGGCGAATACGACGATTTTGTGCATTACTTTCGCGACAGGTACGCCAGGATCAGGGATATCCTCTCGCGAAGGCTCAATAGTCGGCCCATAGAATCCCTGGGAAAGAGCTGTACCGGCCGGGAGGTCTCTCTCATAGGCATGGTCATGGAGGTGAGGAGCACTGCCAAAGGCAATCGGGTGATCGAGCTGGAGGATCCCACCGGCATGGTAACCGCCATCATAACCAGGGACTCGGAGATCTATGAACAGTCAGCTCAGATAATAACCGATGAGGTGATAGGCGTCACAGGCACCTCAGACGGCAACGGCAGGCTCTTTGTCAAGTCGCTTCTCTGGCCGGATATGCCGGCAGAGACTGCGCCTTTAGCGAAGGGGAGTGGACACGCCCTTCTTCTTTCGGATCTGCATGTGGGAAGCAAGTACTTCATGGCGGAAGCCTGGGACAGGTTTCTGCTCTGGCTGAACGGGGAGACAGACGATCCATCGGGATTGGCCGCCCGGGTGCAGTATATGCTCATCGCCGGGGATCTGGTGGACGGCGTGGGCATATATCCCGGCCAGCAAAACGACCTGGCTGTTATGGACATCTATGACCAGTATGAGGCTGCGGCTGAAAAGCTCAACAGCATACGGGAGGGTGTCAAGGTGATCATAGCTCCCGGCAATCACGATATAGTGCGCCAGGCCGAGCCGCAGCCCTGCCTTCCGGAAGAGGTGAAAAAGTACTTCCGAAAGGATATGCTCTTCGTAGGCAATCCTGCCTGGGTGAACATAGGCGGCGTATCGGTTCTCATCTATCATGGACGCAGCATAGACGATCTGGTCCTGCGCCTGCCCGGCGTCTCCTACGCCGCACCGGAGAAGGCCATGATCGAGATGCTGAAAAGAAGGCACCTGTCGCCCATCTACGGCAGTCGCGTATCCATTGCCCCGGAGCATGAGGACCATTATGTCATCTCCCGGCCTCCGGCTATTCTGCATTGCGGGCACGTCCACACCGTGGGCATAGCCCGCTACAAGGGCGTGGCTGTGATCAATAGCGGCACATGGCAGTCCCAGACCGATTTTCAGAAGAAGATGAACATCCAGCCCGTGGCCGCAGTGGCACCTCTGGTCGATCTGGCCACAATGAAGGTCCGCAAGCTGATATTTGCTTAAACAGTATTAATATAAAATTTCAATTTCTGTACTTTTTCTGAGATACCTGAGATCTTATGTCCGGAAAGCCATTTCCTATTTAGTATCACTTACCAAAAAATATAAATATTAAGTCTGCAAACAGTATCTTATAATAAAAACTGTTTGGGGTGAGACTATTAAAAGTATAGGAGTTCTAGCAGTAATGGCACTGGCCGTATTATCCCTCTCTGCCATGGCGCAGGATGGTTACGGCTTGACGGGCACCGGCGGTGTGGATGTTCTCGGAACCGGCATCTTTGAGACGGAGGGATCCGCTATCAGATTCCCTGAGGCTCAGGATACCAGTATCGATACCATTGATGTAGGCAACGACAAGGCCATAGCATTCGGCAATGTCTGGCAGCCCACAGGAATGGCGACCGCATCAAACGACCTGGAGATCAAGAAGAATCAGGACACTGGAGACTGCGAGTATTGCACAGATATCTGCGCTGATCCCTGCATCAAGGTCAACATAGATCATATCACTGTAGGCGACCGGGAGGCCAGGGCAGTCGGATTCTCCTCGGCAACCAACCACGTCAAGATCGTCGCCAATCAGCAGTAGACAGCATGACTGAACCTGAGATGGGCGAAATGAGGAAAGCAGAATATCCCACTGGCCAGGTGTTGGTGGGATGTCTCCTTATTTGCGCCTTCTCAGTTCCAGGACTGTCCGACGTTGATAACTGGGGCGTTCTCAAAACCGGCGAGGATGCCGTCTATTTTCCCTGGTCCGATTCGCAGAGTCTGACCATGCCTATGGCTCGATACTTTCCGGGCCAATCCTCTCAGTCTGAACGGGAGCAGATCCAGCTCAACAGCAGCAATAGCGCTGCGGAGGTGGACGATCTGATGGCCGTAAACTGCCAGAAGGAGAGGGAGCTGCACTTCAACAGATCCGATCCCCAGAGTGGGGATATGGAATACGGAGGTCTGGCCAATGCTCTGGCCGTAAGCGTCCAGGGTGATGATGACATCCATGAGATAGAGTTTCCCCAAAATGAGATACGCCACGCCGGAAACTATCTTAATGTGCAGGTGAGCGATATCACCGTCACCGCCATAAACACCATGGAGGGAGGAACGGCAGCGGCGACATCCAATATCATCATTGAGCCGGTGCAGATCATACTCTGTCCCTCTGAAGTGGCGGTCAAGCTGAAATAGTTTTTTTTTTGACGTTCTGCTATTTTCCGTCTCCAATCTTGATTTATTCTGTCTCCTCCGGGCAATATCATGCCTCTTTCTAATTTCCACTAACTTTCTGAACCGCAAGACAGAGGGCCTTTTCTCCATCCTTTCAAAGTAGCATTGAGACGTATTATGGATCGCGCATTTCAGCTCGGCGCATATTGTGTGGAAAATGCCATATAGAAAATATTACTATAAATCTAAATTTTCTATCTAAAAAACACCAAAACGTATATATATAATTGATACTTAGTTATTTGTAGTTCAAATGAAGTTATGGGGTGAGACCATCGAAAAAGTAGCAATATTCTTTGTTCTGGCTATGGCCATGGCTGCGTTTGCAGTTCCGGCCATGGCACAGAGTGGGATGATTGGAAGCGGCGGAGTGGATATCCTGGGAACGGGGATATTTGAGACGGGAAACAATGCCTTCAAGTTCCCTCAGGGCACCGACATCAACTTTGATTCGATCAAAGTGGGAAATGACAGGGCCCTGGCCATCGGCGGCACAGCTCAGTTTGCCGGAGGCTTCAGCTCCAACCTGGCCGCAGTCACTGCCCAGAACAATCTGAAGATCAAGAAGAACCAGGACGTTGGAGAATGTGCCTGCTGTCAGACTGGCGACGCGGCCAATCCCTGCAAGGACTGCTGCGTCCAGTACAATGTGGAGCAGATCGATGTGGGAAACAGGAATGCAATGGCACTCGGCCTGTCCCTTCAGGGAGCCTTCCCCTTCTCGAGGAATACTGCCTCCACTCTGGCACAAAACAATGTGGAGATCGTGACCAACCAGCAGTAGCTCCGGGCCTACAGCCCGGTGGATGGAAATGATGAGCAAAATGCTAAAGCCCGCCGGCTACTGGCCGGCGGCAGCTAATTTTATCCGGCTAATCTGTCTTGTCTTCCTGATTTGCCAGTTTCTCGCGCCGGCGGGATGCACTGCACAGCCGGCGAGCGCAAGCCTGCCGGACCTGGATGCGAAGCTTCGGGAGTCGGCATCAAGCTGGCGTGTCGACAGTTGGGAGCACTCGGCAGCCGATCTCATGCCTGCCCGCCCGCCCAGCCGGGAGGAGATCAATCTGGAGGGCAACACTACTTCCGCCACAGTCACCGATCTGAAGGCGTTTAACGCCATCGGCGAGAGGGATATCACCTGCGAAATAGAGCAAAATGGAGAAGACTCCCGTGCCGGCCAGTTCGTCAATTCCCTGGACGTGAGCGTAACAGGCCGACCGGAGCAGGCAGAGAAGATCTGGCCGGGCGATCCGCAGATGTGTGATGTGGAGGCCGTTGTGGACCGGGCTCTTGGCAGCAAGCAGCCGGGAGAAATGGACCAGCTCTCCGGGCAGGGCGAGATGGGGGAGCTAGGCAGCAGTCGCGAGAGAGGTGACAAAAAGGACGATAGGGACATTTTCAGCAACAACCTGAACATCGATGTTCAGGGCATCACTGTCAGCGCCGTTAACACCGTGGAGGGTGGAAGCGCCGTGGCTACGTCCAACATCATCATCAAGCCGGTGCAGATGATCATCGTACCGCCCGAGGTTGAAGCCAAGCTGAAGTGATGATTGATTCAAATCCATATTCCATATTTTTCGTCATCAAAAAGTATAAGGGCATTTATTTCCTTCCATCCGGCGATATGATTATTCAGAGGCCGAGGGGCACAAGGGATTTTCTTCCTGAGGAGACGGAGAAGAGGGGCCGGACCAGGAAGGCCATGCAGGACGTTTTGGAGAGGTGGGGATACCGGGAGGTGGCCACACCCACATTTGAGCATCTGGAGCTTTTCACCAAAAAATCAGGCGATTCCGTAATCGAGGAGATCTACAGCTTCAAAGACAAAGGCGGGCGCGACCTGGCACTGCGCCCGGAGCTGACGGCTCCGGTGATGCGCATGTACGTCTCTGAGCTGCAGAACTCGGCCAAGCCGCAGAGGCTGTGGTACTTCGGCAACTGCTTCCGCTACGAAAGGCCTCAGAAGGGGCGATTCCGGGAGTTCTGGCAGCTCGGCTGCGAGCTGATCGGCGGCTCCCGTCCCGATTCCGAAGCGGAGGCCATAGCCCTCGCCGATAGGATGCTGCGGAGCGTGGGCGTTCGCGGCGAGATTCATGTCGGCTATCTGGGGCTCATTCGCTCTCTGCTGGCCAGGATCGATGCCCAGCACAGGCCGGCCATCATGAGGATGATCGACAAAAAAGAGAGGTCCAATCTCGCCGGGCTGCTGGAGGAGATCGGCAGCGACCACCTGGGGCTCCTGGAGCTGATCGACCTCAAGGGCAGGAAGGCTCTGGACCGGGCGGCGGAGATCGTCCGGGATCTGGAGGGAGAGCAGAGCGGCGTCGCCGGCGAGCCGGCTGGAGGAAAAGCAGCAGCACAGGCGGAAAGCCCGGCACAAACCGCACAAGGTGCACAGGCTTCCCAGGCCACGCAGATCTCACAGACCTCACAGGCAGCGCAGACCGTGCAGGCAGCCGGGCGCGACTCGGCCAGGAAGGGCCGGCAGGTGGGCGCGGAGCTGAATCTGCCGGAGTTTGAAGAGACGGTCGATCTGCTGGAGGCTTACGGGGTGGACTTTACCATCGACTTTGAGATCGTGCGCGGATTGGAGTACTACTCCGGCACCGTCTTTGAGATCTACGCCGAGGGCCTGGGAGCGCAGAGGCAGATCTGCGGGGGCGGGACATACGAGCTGGCCGGCCTATTCGGCGGCAAGGAGACGTCATCGACCGGATTTGGCCTGGGATTTGATCGCATCATGGAGATTGTGTCCCTGGAGGGCGAGCGGCAGGTGCCGGTTTATCTGGCCTATACGCCGGACGTGAAGCTACAGGCGGCCAAAATCGTCGCCGAGCTGAGGGTGGACATGCCCGTGATTCTGGATGTCATGGGCCGGGGCCTGGGAGCACAGCTCAAGGCGGCGGCGGGTGCAGGGGCACGGTTTGCGGTTATCGTGGGCAAGGACGAGCTGGATGCCGGAAGGCTCACCCTGCGCGACATGTCGGGCGGGGCTCAGGAGAGCCTGAGCCTGGGGGAGATAAAGGGGCGGCTAAAAGATCATTTTCATAAATTGTAATTCTGAAGCTCGACGCTCCGTCCGGGCAGTTCACCGGGCGAGCCATCATTATTTATCTTTTATGTGAATGCGGCAGATATTATTATCAACATAAGAAAGGCCAGCATCACCGCCGAAAGGATGATCAGGTCGGAGTATTTGCTCTTGAGAAGGCCGTCCAGAAAGGAATTAATCCCCTTTGCTTGAATGGAATCTGACATCACCCCACCTTCATTATCTTTCGTTATGCTTTGTTGGCTCTCATGCTTTAAATATTTTTTTGTCGATGATTTATATATTTTAATCTTGTATTAATTTTTGTGACAAACGACGTTTCACCAACGGAGAAACGATAATGACTTTGCGTCACCCATGTGCGTGAAAATTAGCTTTTCGCTCTTTGTGCGTCCTTTGTGATCTTTGTGATCTTTGTGGTGAAGTTCTTAGGTTCTTGATTAACAATTCGCGTACTACTAATAACCACAAAGAACACAAAGCGCACAAAGAACTCACAGAGATGTCCTTTTCGTACTACACCGTGGACAGAGAAGCACGCACAGGGAGCTAACAACATAACTAACTGAGAATGACCATATAAATAGTGCGGAAATCCAAAAAATGATGCAGGATTTCGATTTTTTTTTTTAGAGAAGCCCCATGTTCTCAAGCTGCATCCGGACGATGTGCACGCCCTCCTCGCACTCCTCCGGGGTCTTGCCGCCGGTGACCACCAGTTTTCCGGAGCTGAATATGAGCACAACCACCTTGGGCTGCTTGATTCTGTAGACCAGGCCGGGGAACTGCTCCGGCTCGTACTCGATATTCTCCAGGCCCAGGCCGAGGGCGATGGCGTTTAAGTTGAGGTCGGTCTTCAGATCTGCGGAGGCCACAATGTTCTGAACGTGGATCTCTGGCTCCAGATCTATGTTCTCGAATCCGATGGACTTGAGGGTCTTGGCCATGTTGGTGATGACCGTGCGAACGTCTTCCACATTCTTGGCCCCGGTGCATACCACCTTTCCGGAGGTGAAGATGAGAAATGCCGCTTTGGGGGCTTTGACCCTGTAGACGAGCCCGGGAAACTTCTCTTTGTTGTACTCAGCGCCCTCGAGCTCGGATTCGATCTTGTGGAGGTCGAACTCCTCCGCGAGCTTGGTGGATGCCACCACGTTCTCGATATTTATTGTGGACTCCATACTCAAGTATCTCCAGATCACCCTTTATAAACAGGGGGTATATATACATGAGTATTTAAGATTTATAAGCAGCATATAAACCGTATATAAATCCTCATCGGCTCAGTCCCTTCCCTTCCACTTGACGCGATCGCCCTTGCGCTTTAAAATGTCGTATTTCTCCAGGACCCTGGCCAGATCCTCGGCCACCTCTTCCGCGGAAACACGCAGGGTGTCCGTATCATCATTGAAGTAGTAGGAGCACTTGCCCTGAAAATCGCTGAAATCCATCTTCCTGCCCTCCGGCGGCTGGGTGATCCTGCTCATGAGCAATCCGAGTGCCTCGATGCATTCGGCCTCCTGGCCCCATTCCTGCCAGAATTCGTCGGTCATGCGGTCGTAATTGACTGTGGAATACTCATCCACATAGAGCGTCACCGACTTTTCCAGGGAATAGTCTGCCCGGCGGCGCATATTTTTCGGGGGCTCATCGTAGTCGTCCGGATTCACGACCAGGTGCATGATGGGATCGTCCAGCCTATCATCAAGAGGCTCGCCGATCTTAATGCTGTTGACGTTGACGATCATGATGGCCAGGGTGGTGGCCTGGGAGATGCTCTCGGCGCATTCGGCCCATTCCTCTTCGCTGAAATTCAGGGCCGCTTTCTCCTCGTCCGTCAAGCTCTCTGCATCTTTGGAAAGCGCCAGGATCCGGTCTCTCTTCTCCATAATGGATGGGTGCAGCTCTTTTAAGAACCGGTCAAAGAGATCTTCTTCTGTGGCTGCCTGGGCAAAGACCTTCTTCATGGCTTCTATGCCCTTTCGGTATTCCTCCCGGTCGCTTTCCTCCAGGTAGCCTGATAGGACGCTGAATCTGTCTTTGACTGAAAAAGTGATCTCCTCCTGGAAAGACAGGCAGGGCCTGGCCTCCACTTTGATGCCGGCATCGTTGAGATAGTCCTTGATCTCTTTTGCCGCTGCTTCATAATACTCGCCGAGGTATAGCATGGCGAGATATGGGTGTGGGCAGGATAAAAGACTTGGCAATTGCCTCTGGCGTCCGGTGGAGATATTGGGATATATCCTCAACTCGGCAAAATTGCTCAAAAAAATAATACTGCTACTATTTGAACTGGCGCGAAGGGCACACCCAAAGATATTTCTTCTATGGGCTAATCCTTCCTCTGAGGCTAAAAAGATGACATGCGGATTAGGCAAGGATGAGTTGACCGTCCTTTATGCACTCTACCGTCATCATTGCTTCAATGATAAAGCGAGCTATAATCTCAAACAGATCTCTGCCGCATTTCAAAGGGAATACGGCAAAGATCCCAATGACGTCGCTAAGTCTCTGGCCAAGAAAGGGTATGCGGCCCAGAAGAGGAAGAAGGATATCAAATACTACATCATCGACATCAGATCGGCCAGGTTTGCCCTCCATGCCCATGAGTATAATGTTCCTGGGTCCCGATAGGTCGTGTTAAATTGATTTAACATGGTAGTCAAAACAGATAAATACGATGAGGCTTAGGTTCAACTAAGGCTGATATTTATGGTTGAACCTTTTGAGGGATTACTGGGTGATAGCAGCGAACTGAGGACCATACAGTTCATGCTTCCGGTAAGAGATCTCAAGTTTAACATCAGTGAATTGGCTCGGGAAACATTCATCTCGCGCCAGACAATGATGCGAGTGGTGAAGAAATTATTGCAGTGGAATGTATTAAGGATAACAGGAAAATACGGCGGTGCGAATTACTACGCATTAAACTTCGAGTCGGGGATTGTAAAGGCCTTTGAAGACATGGATAATGCTATCATAGATGAGATGGTTGGGGATAAGTGCCAGGGGAAAACATCGACAATGATGGATGGTCCCCGCGAGGCAGATATTGCCTCTGCCAGAGGGACGAATCCCGGATATATTGTCGGTCTGTCAGGCGAGACCTGCCGAGAAGGGTGGCTGCATCTGTGTAAGGAAAAGGATCGGGATTACTGCAGGGAAACA
>Ga0116171_10001414_pt1 | contig 23865 bp, 22 predicted proteins | sample AD_JPNHW2_MetaG_FD_89798 | JGI IMG/M metagenome (GOLD analysis project Ga0116171, IMG submission 89798) | Active sludge microbial communities of municipal wastewater-treating anaerobic digesters from Japan - AD_JPNHW2_MetaG | ecosystem: Engineered > Bioreactor > Anaerobic > Digestate | place...
ATGAAGATTGGCTTAAACAATGTTTTAGCCTGCCTTCGGAATTGGGTTTTTCGGAATTATACCAGGTAATTATCTTTCCGGTTTATAATGAAGGGCTGGAAGTTTTACGGCCGTCTTTGTCGGCTTTAGCCGCCAGCCATTATCCTCTGGAAAAATTTATTGTGGTGATGGCTTTTGAAGAAAGAAACGCCCATGCGCGCGGTAATGCCGCAATCTTAGAGGAAGAATTTAAGAATAAATTCGGCGTTTATTTATCAACCTTCCACCCTGATGGCCTGCCCGGAGAGAGCCGGACTAAAGGGGCTAATGCTACCTGGGCAGCCAAAGCCGCCAGGAGATTCCTGGACAGCCGTTTTATTGCTTATGAGCAGGTGGTTGTTTCTTGTTTTGACGCCGATACCTGCGTTGCCGGGGAATATTTTGGCTGCTTAAGTTATCATTTCCTGACTTCACAGAAGAGGCATCAATCTAGTTATCAGCCGATGCCGGTTTATAATAATAATATCTGGCAGGCCCCCTCTTTTGCCAGGCTGGTCGAAATCAGCAGTTCATTCTGCCAGATGATCGAAAGTATGCGGCTGGAAAAATTTGTTACTTTCTCCAGCCATAGTATGAGTTTTAAAACTTTGGTCGAAATTGATTATTGGCCGACGAATATGATCTCAGATGATTCGGTGATTTATTGGAAAAGTTATCTGTATTATAATGGAGATTACCGGGTCATTCCGTTATATGTCACGGTTTCTTTGGATGTGGCCTATTCCAGCAATATTTGGCGCACGATGGTTGTGCAGTATAAGCAGAAGAGAAGATGGGCCTGGGGAGTGGAGAATTTCCCTTTTGTGGTAGACGGTTTTTTCAAGAATAAGAGCATCTCCCTGTTTAATAAATTGAGAAGATCTTTTCATCTTTTGGAAAGTCATGTCACTTGGGCAGTCTGGGCGGTAATTTTGGTGGTGGTCGGCCCTCTGCCGATACTGTTCGGGGGGGCTTTTTTCAGCCAAATGGCCATTGCTTATAATTTGCCGAAGATTACCGGATTATTGTTCAAGTTTACTTTATTAACCAGCTTGACTTGGATTTTTTTGAGTTGGACAATTTTGCCTCCCCGGCCTAAGGGGATCAGCTGGTTTAAGCACATACTCTTAATTTTGGAATGGGTCTTTGTGCCGTTCATCATACTGGTAATCGGTTCGGTTCCGGCGCTTGACGCTCAAACCCGGCTGATGCTGGCTAAATACATGGAATTTAATCCTACGTTAAAAGGCAATAAAGTGTTATAATTAAAAACACATTTAAATTAATTATTCCAGGTAGCGTGATTATAATATTTATTCGCTGGAGGAAAACATGGATATTAAAAAATTAATCCAGGAAATGGTTAAAAGAGACGCCTCTGATCTTTTTTTCCGCGCCGGCGGCATACCCCGTTTGCGTATCGATGGCAAGGTCCTGCCGATGGATACCAGGATTTTGAGCATTGAGGATGTAATGTTGGCTATGGAACAGCTGGCCAATACTAAACAATGCGAGGCTTTCAGAAGCAAACTGGATGTGGATTTTGCCGTCTACCTGGCGGAATTTAACCGCAGGTTCCGGGTGAGTATATTCACGCAAAGAAATTGGCCGGCGATTGTTATCCGCAATGTCCGTAGCAGTATCGCTTCTTTTGAGGAGTTAAACCTCCCGGCGGAAATATTAAAGAAACTTTCGCAGGAAACCCGGGGGCTGGTGCTTTTGACCGGGAGTATGGGAAGCGGTAAATCCACGACCATTGCCAGTATGATAGAATATATAAATAATAATGCCAAAAAGCATGTGCTTACGGTTGAGGAGCCGATTGAATTTACTTTCGAAGACAAGCAGTCAATTATCAACCAGCGGGAATTGGGGCTGGATGTGTCTTCTTATCCGGTAGCGCTGCGGGCTTTTACTTTGCAAAGCCCCGATGTAATGTTCATCGGCAACATCCGCGATTATGATACGGTTTCAAGCGCTTTGAGCGCCGCCGAAACCGGTGTTTTAGTTTTAAGCACTTTGCATACGATCAATGCTTCTCAGACAGTAGAAAGGTTGATCAACCTTTTTCCTCCGCACCAACATCAAGAGGTAAGAAATCAATTGGCCACTTTATTAAAGGGAGTAATTTCTTTGCGCCTGGTGCCGAATAAGAATGGTTCAGGTAGAATCCCGGCCTACGAAGTAATGTTATTGACCCCTACGATCAGCCGGCTGATCCGCGAAGGGAAGATTTGGGAAATCCCGCAATTTATTGAAGAGGGAGCGGTGTTTGGGATGCGGTCATTTAATCAGTCTTTGGTAAAGTTAGTGCAGGATGGTAAGGTGGCTTTAGAGGATGCCGCGCAAGCTGCTGACAGCCGCGAGGAATTTATGCTGGCTTATCGGGGAATCAAGAAGGCGTAAGGTCATTAGATAGAAAATCAAGTGTTGTCTTTAGGAATCCGACACCCAACGCGCATTGGTATCGCGTTGGCGTTGTCCTCGTGGATAAGGAGCTGATGATGATTGAAGAGATTAAGGGCAAATTAAATGAGATCGGGGTTAGGCTGGATAACTTAAGAGGTTATCTTTGACGTTGCCAATAAAAAACAAAAGATTGATGCTTTAAATCAGCAGATGTCCGAAGAAGGTTTTTGGAATAATGGCGACCGTTCAACGAAAATAGTTAAAGAATTAAAGAGCCTGAAAATAACAGTCGAACCGTGGGAACAGGCTTATAAAAAATATCAGGAGTTAGCTGAGCTGGCCCCTCTGGTTAAAGAAGATGACCGGGAGTTGGTTGCGGAATTAACGGGTAATGCTGCTGATCTGACCGGAATAATTGATAAACTGGAATTCCAGGTGCTTTTGGGCGGCCAGCTGGATAAGAACAGCGCAATTTTAAGCATAAATTCCGGCGCCGGAGGCACAGAGTCTTGCGATTGGGCCGGCATGCTTTTAAGGATGTACAGCCGTTTTGCCGAAAGCCGCGGCTATAGCGTAAAAACCATCGATATCCTGCCCGGAGAAGAGGCCGGGATCAAAAACGTTACCTTGGTTATCGACGGGCCTTATGCTTTCGGATATTTAAAAGCAGAACGGGGAGTACACCGTTTGGTACGCATCTCTCCCTTTGATGCCAATAAGCGCAGGCATACTTCTTTTGCCTCGGTGGATGTAATCCCGGAGGTAGAAGAAGACGCAGATTTGGTTATTCCGGAAACCGATCTGCGGATAGATGTCTATCGTTCTAAAGGCGCCGGCGGCCAAAGCGTGAATACCACGGATTCAGCGGTAAGGATTACGCATATTCCCACCGGGATTATTGCGCAATGCCAGAATGAGCGTTCGCAATTTCAAAACAAACAAACAGCTTTAAAAATCCTTAAGGCGCGTATTTATGAGGCAGAGCAGGCTAAAAAAGACGAAGAATTAAGGAAACAGGATTCAGACAAAAAAAAGATTGAGTGGGGCAGTCAGATCCGCTCTTACGTTTTGCATCCGTATAATTTAGTGAAGGATCACCGCACGGATTTTGAAACCGGAGACAGCCAAAAGGTTCTAGACGGCGGCTTAGATGATTTTATCGAAGCTTTTCTTAAGTTCAGCGCTAACAAATAAACGAGGGTTCTATGCTTGGGTTAATTAAAAAATTTATTCTTAAAAATAAACAGGCCTCGATCAGCAAGAGATTTCCTAAATTACAGCTTACTTTGCACGCTGATATGCCCAGCCCTTCGATGGGCAAAATGGTGGAGGTGGCCCGCCTGGTGGATTTAGTTAATTCTTTTGAAAAGCAGGTAAGCGCTTTAACCGACAGCCAGTTGTCCGCTAAAACCGATTCCTTCAGAGAACATTTAAGAATTAAATCCGAAAAGTTCGAGCCGGAAGCCAAAGAGTTGCAGCAGGCGATGGCTAGTGTGGCGATGCCTGAAGAAAAAGAGAAAATAAAAGAAAAGTTAAAACTTAACCGTAACCGGATTTTTGAAGAGATCCTGCCGGAGGCTTTTGCGGTAGTCCGGGAGGCAAGCCGCCGGACGATCGGCTTAAGGCATTTTGATGTGCAAATTATCGGCGGGATTATTTTACATGAAGGCCGCATTGCGGAAATGTCCACCGGCGAAGGAAAAACATTGGTTGCCACATTAGCCGCCTATTTAAATGCTTTATTAGGTAAAGGCGTGCATATTGTTACGGTGAATGACTATTTGGCCCGCCGCGACCGGGATTGGATGGGGCCGATCTATGAATTTTTAGGTTTATCCGTGGGCACAATCCAGCATGATATGTCGGATGAAGAAAGAAAGATTGCTTATGCCTGCGATATAACCTACGGCACTAATAATGAGTTTGGTTTTGATTATCTGCGCGATAATATGAAATATTCAACCGCTGACCTGGTGCAGCGGCCTTTTTATTACGCGATTGTGGATGAAGTGGATTCCATCTTAATTGATGAAGCGCGTACCCCTTTGATTATTTCCGGCCCGGCGGAGGAATCGACGGAAAAATATTATACCGCTAAAAAAATAGTCGAGCAATTAACCGGGCGCAGAGTTACCGAGCGCGATGAGATTGACGCAAAATATAAAGGGATTGATCTGGGCAAAGGTTTTGATTATGTGGCGGATGAGAAAGCCCAAACCGTAGCCTTAACTGAAGCCGGAGAGATCAAGGCTTCCAGTTTGTGGGGCGTAGATACTTTACATGCGCTTGAGACAATTGAATACCGCCACCACACGATCCAGGCTTTACGGGCGAAAGAATTTTTCCAGCGGGATGTGGATTATGTGGTTAAAGACGGCGAGGTAATTATCGTTGATGAATTTACGGGCCGTCTTATGCCGGGCCGGCGCTGGTCGGATGGCCTGCACCAGGCGGTGGAGTCTAAAGAGGGGATGAAAATTGAGCGGGAAAATCAGACTTTAGCTACAATTACCTTTCAGAATTATTTCCGGATGTACGAAAAGCTAGCCGGGATGACCGGTACGGCTTTCACCGAAGCCAATGAATTTAAAAGCATCTACCAGTTGGATGTGGTAGTCTTGCCGACGAACCAGCCTTTGATCCGCAAGAATTACCCGGATCGTATTTATAAAACGGAAGAGGAAAAATTTGACGCCGTAGTTGAAGAAATCGTGGAATTAAGCAATTCCGGCAAGCCGGTATTGGTCGGGACAATTACGATCGATAAATCTGAGATGCTTTCTGAAAGACTGACCAGGCGGGGGATTAAACATCAGGTATTAAATGCCAAGTATCATGAAATGGAAGCCCAGATTATCGCCCAGGCCGGCAGCTATAAAGGCGTGACCATCGCTACTAACATGGCCGGCCGCGGTACGGATATACTCTTGGGAGGAAATCCCGAGTTTATCGCTAAAAATGTGGCTAAGCAGAAATTAAAACCGGAAGATCCGGAATATCTTGCCGAGTATAAAAAAATTCTTGATCATTATAAATCCGCTGCCGTTTTGGAACATAAGCGGGTAGTGGAATTAGGGGGCCTGCATGTTTTAGGTACCGAGCGCCATGAAGCCAGGCGTATTGATAATCAGCTCCGCGGCCGCTGCGGCCGTCAGGGTGATCCCGGGAGTTCACGTTTTTATGTGTCGTTGAACGATGATTTAATGCGCCTTTTCGGTTCTGACCGGATTGCCGGATTAATGGAAAAATTAGGATTAGAAAACGGCCAGGTGATTGAACATCCCTGGGTGAGCGGTTCAATTGAGATCGCTCAACGCCGGGTTGAGCAGCATAACTTTGAAATCCGGAAACAGCTCTTAGAGTACGATAATGTAATGAATAAACAAAGAGAAATTATCTACGGTCAACGCCGGCAGATTTTAGAAGGATTCTCCCTGCGTGAAAATATTATCGAAATTATTTCTAAACTGGTGGAAGACTACTTAAAAATTTATAAACAGTCCGATACTGCCGATTTAGACAGCGCAGGTTTGGTTAGTTTTATCGGTTTAAATTTTGGTTTACAATTGGATGCGCAAATATTTAATCAATCCGGCCCCGGAGAGATAAAAGAAAAATTAACGCAGGAGTTGTTATCGGCTTATGAAAATAAGGAAAAATTAATCGGCCAGGAGTTATTGCGCAACCTGGAGCGGATGGTTTTTCTGCAGATTATTGACAGCAAATGGAAGGATCATCTTTATGCGATGGATAGCCTGCGTGAAGGTATCGGCCTGCGCGCTTACGGGCAAAGGGATCCTTTGATTGAGTATAAGCGCGAAGCTTTTGGGATGTTTAGCCAGATGATCAGCGCGATCGAAGAAGATGCCGTGCAAACGATTTATAAATTAGAGGCAGTTAAGCCGGAGAGATTCCGCGGGGTTTTTAGCGCCGTGCCTAAAGAGCTGAATCATCCGGAGTCAGCTAATTTTTCCGCCGCCGGCGGGCAGCAAAACTCCCTGCCGTCGGGTGAGGGCCTTCAGCCGCAAGTTTCCAAATCAACTCAAGAAGTGCACCACCAGCCTAAAGTCGGCCGTAATGACCCTTGTCCTTGCGGTTCAGGCAAAAAATATAAAAAGTGTTGCGGAGAATGAGCCCGGCGGGTTTAGCGATTTTAACTGCGGTATTATTAGCCTTTTCTTTTTCAAATTTTAATTTTTGGTTATTAGCCTGGTGTAGTTTTATCCCCCTGTTCATTGCCCTGGAGAATCAATCTTTGCGCCGGGCATTTTTGATCGCTTTATTCTGCGGAATAGTTTTTTGGAGCCTAACCGTTTATTGGCTGATCCACGTTACTTTGCTTGGCCAGATAATTTTAATTTTTTATCTGGCTATTTATTTTGGGCTCTTCGGGTGCCTATTTTACTTCTTGCGTTTTCTTCCGGTTTGCCTGGGTTTATTCTTTCTGGCGTCCGGCTGGGTTTTATTGGAATATTTACGCAGTCACTTGTTTACCGGTTTCCCCTGGGTTTTAATCGGGTTTTCTCAATATAAAAATTTACCGGTTATCCAGATTGCCGATATTACAGGGGTCTGGGGCGTTTGTTTTCTGGTGGTTTTGATCAATGTTGCGCTTTATTTATTTCTGCGCAAAGCCGGCCGGGTTAAAGTTTTATGCATTGCCGCTCTGGCGTTGTTTTTATCTTTGGGTTACGGTTGGACGCGGCTAAATTGTAAACCGGACGGCTCAAGCGAGCATAAACAATTCAAAATTTCGGTAATTCAAGGCAATATCCATCAGGATTTAAAATGGGACAAGCGCGCCGTTACTTTTATTCAAAACCGCTACCGGGATTTAACGGTGGAGGCTTCCAAACAGGAACCGGAATTGATCATTTGGCCGGAGTCATCTGTACCCGGACTTTGGGGCAGGGATGATTTAGAATTTATGCAGGTTTTTTCACTGGCCGGCCGGCTCCATACTAATTTATTGATCGGAGCGGTGGCTTGCTTCAATCAAGATTATTTTAACAGCGCTTTATTGATTGATCAGCGGGGTTCTCCGGCAGCTTTCTATAGTAAACTGCATTTGGTTCCCTTTGGGGAATATATCCCGCTTAAGAATATCTTTCCTTTTTTAGAGACAATTGTTCCCATCGGCGATATCCAGCCGGGTAGAGAGTATACAATATTTAAGCAGCCTGCTGATTTCGGCGTGCTGATTTGTTTTGAAGATCTTTTTCCGGAGCTTTCCAGAGAATTTGTCAGGCGCGGGGCTAAATTCCTGGTTAATATTACTAATGATGCTTGGTATAAAGAGGGCAGCGCTCCCTATCAGCATTTTGCCGCTTCGGTTTTCCGGTCGGTAGAAAACCGCGTATATTTAGCCCGGGCAGCTAATACCGGAATTTCAGGGTTTATTGACCCCTCCGGCAGGATTTTAGGGGTAGTCCGGGATGCTCAAGGCAAAGAGATCTTTGTTCAAGGCTACCTTACGCGGAGCATCGGTTTAGCAAAAACAAAACGTACGTTTTATAACCGTTATGGGGATTTTTTCATTGTTTTTTGTTGGCTACTTGACGCCTGTGCTATAATAATTATATTAAAGAAGAAAAAATGATTAAAAAAATCCTCTCTATTGTTTTAATTGTAATCTGCGTTTCGGTGTTTTTGGGTCTGGCCTGGATCGATAAGCAGTATTTTGTTTGTCCGATCAAATATAAAAACGATATCATTATCCGCCATGATCAGCGGGGCAATGGTTTATTTGCCGCCAGCCGCAGCGGTAAAAGGATCCATAAGGGCTTGGATCTTTTGGCGGAAGTCGGCACTCCGGTTTATACCGCTAAAAGCGGCGAAGTCATCAGCGCAACTCAGAATAGAGGCATGGGTAAATATGTAATTGTCAGGCACCGGGATAATCTTATTACGATCTACGGGCATCTTTCCAGTATTTTGGTGCGGTGCCATGATTTTGTGCGTCAGGGGCAGGTGATTGGCAATGTAGGTAAAACCGGTAATGCCCGGTCGGCAGAGATGCTTCCGCATTTGCATTTTGAGGTAAGGAAAAACGGCATTCCGCTTGATCCGCTTGAATATCTTTAGCGTTCTTGGGGCTCCATGTGCACGATGACATCGGTTATTCCGGGGATAGCGGATTTAATCGCTTCTTCAATTTGATAACTTATTTGGTGGGCGTCTTCCATATGCATGCTCTTGTTGACTTGGACGTGCAGATCTATGTAGATATCATCAATCCTACCGCGGCTGCGGATTTTGTGGCAGGCGCGTACCCCTTTTATATTTAATACCACATCTTTAACTTTTTGATCATCCAGAAATACAGCTGTATCGCAGAGGACATCCGAGCTTTGTTTGGCGATCTCAAAAGCGGCATATCCGATAAATAAGGCGATCAGAATAGTCACAATCGGGTCGATTAAAGGAAATCCCAATTTAGTTACAATTAAAGAAATAATAACTGAAAATGAAGTGAAGATATCGGCCCGGGTATGCAGGGAATCCGAAATTAGAATATCGCTGGTCAAGGCTTTACCTTTGTTGTATTCATAGCGCATGACATAGAAATTTACCGCTAAAGTAATCAGCATTACGATAAAGCTGCCCAGGTCGGTTTGGAACACTACCGGCTGGTGCAGGCGCTGCCAGCCGGCTTTTAAAAGATTGAAAGAGACCAAAAATAACATCGCCGCTATCCCTAATGAAAATAAGGTCTCATATTTTTTATGCCCGTAGGGGTGGTCTTTATCTACCGGTTGACAGGCAAAATGAATGCCAATGATGCCGATAAAGTTAGAGGTGCCGTCGCTTAAAGAATGCAGGCCATCTGCGGTCATGCTAAAACAGCGGCTGCTTAACCCGTAAAGAATCTTGGCTAAAGCTACTGCCCAGTTTAAGATGAGCACAACCAGCAGGATTTTCCTGATTTTTTGATAATGCTTGGCAATTTCGGTGGTCATGAGAGCATTGTATAATAATTATCGGGTTTTGTAAATTATTTACTCGATTAAAGAATGGTTAAATGCTAAAATGTAAACATGTTTAAGAATGGAATATTGATCGGGGGATTGGTTTTGCTGCTTTCCGGCTGCGTTAGTCTGGCCAAGCCGGATTTGGCCGGCCGCTTGCAATATAAATTAGAGCCATTTAAGAAAGATGAACGCGTTTTAATCCTTGCCCCGCATCCGGATGATGAGTCAATTGCCTGCGCCGGAGTTATTCAAAAGGCGCTTGCCGCCGGCGCTCAGGTACGCATCGTTTATTTAACTAACGGCGATCATAATGAGCTGGCCTTTATCGTTTATGAAAAAAGAATTACTCTGCGCCGGGGTGAATTTATCCATTTAGGTAAAGTGCGCCAAAAAGAGTCAATTAAGGCCATGAAGTTTTTAGGGTTAGCGGAGAAAGATTTAGTGTTTTTGGGTTATCCGGACTACGGGACTTTTGAGATCTTTGGTAAATATTGGCAGACGCATAAACCTTTCCGCGATCGATTAACCCGGATCTCCAGCGTCCCCTACGAAAATAATCCTTCTTACGGGGCCGAATATATCGGAGAAAATATTTTGGCCGATCTTTCCAGGCAGATCCTGGATTATCAACCCGATAAAATATTTGTTTCGCATCCGGCCGATGTTAATGTTGATCATAAGGCGCTTTATTTATTCTTGCAGGTGGCTTTGAGCGATTTGGAAAGCCGCCTGGTAAAAAAACCGCAAGTTTATCCTTATCTTGTGCATTGTGTAGGCTGGCCGAAACCGCGGCATTATCATCCTGAGCTGGGGCTGCATCCTCCGGATAAATTTACGAATTCTCAACTGGCCTGGCTATCTTTGGATTTGTCGGCGGAGGAGTTGGATAAAAAATACCGCGCGATCCTTTTTTATAAAAGCCAGACTCAATCCAGCGCTTTTTATCTGTTTTCTTTTGCCAGAAAAAATGAGCTCTTCAGCGATTATCCGGAGCTTGAGCTAAAACCTCAGATGGTAGCAAAAAACAATGATCTTTTATATTCGGATGCTTCGCAGATGTATCGGGAAGAAACCTTCCCGGTAGATGTAAAGCAGGTTGAGCAGCTGGAGGAAAAAGGAAATGTAAGTTATGCCGTAGAAGACGGTTATTTTGTGATGCGCGTAGATAAGCCTAAAAAATTAAGCAGCAGGTTTGGGGTAGTATTTTATGTTTTTGGCTACAGCCAGAATACCCCCTTTGCCCAAATGCCCAAGTTACGAATTATTACCATGGGGAAAAGTTACAAAGTATTTACTTCTAAAAAACGGGTAATTAATCCTAAGACCCGGGTGGATTTCGGTAAGAACACATTAATTATAAGAATTCCGATTAAGCTATTGGGGCAGCCGGATTATGTGCTGACTTCACTTAAAGCCTATCATGGCAATTTGCCCATTGATGTGGCAGTCTTCCGTAAAGTAAAAATTAAGTAAAAGAAAGGGGCGGATATGCTGGAGTTAAAAAGCGTAAAGATCGATAAGCCTTTGGATTTGAATTTTATTTTAGGGCAAAGCCATTTTATTAAAACTGTCGAGGATCTTTATGAGACTTTAATGAATAGCGTCCCCGGGATAAAATTCGGTTTAGCTTTTGCTGAAGCATCGGGGGCATGTAAAATAAGGCGTGAAGGTAATGATCCGGCCCTGGTGGATCTAGCCGGTAAGAATATGCTGGAGCTTGCCTGCGGACACAGCTTCATTATTTTTCTCAAAGAAGCCTACCCGGTTAATGTGCTTAACGCGATTAAGAATATTCCCGAGGTGTGCAATATATATTGTGCTACCGCCAATCCTACAGAAGTAATCGTGGCTCAGAGCCCGGCCGGCCGCGGGATATTAGGAGTGATTGATGGGGCAGTCCCTTCGGGCGTGGAAGAGGCTTCCGATATCACTTGGCGCAAGAACCTTTTACGCAAAATCGGCTATAAGCTTTAAAATATTATCTTTGCGCCCGCTAGATCATCCCCCGGAAGATGATTTTAAGTGGTTTGATCTAGCTTGAGCGCAGATTAAGATTGTTTTTTCTTGCAATTTAAAAGCAGTTTGTTATAATTTGGCTAACTTAAATTAAAATGGAACTTAAAAAAATTCGTAAAACTTTTAGCCGCTTTGGGGCTTGGCTAGGGATAAGTATATGTTCTTTGATAGTTCAGGTGATTCCGGCGAACTGTCTCTATGCTTTTGCCAAAAATATGGCCAATTTGGCGTATATTTTTGCTAAAAAACATAGAAATATCGCCCTGAATAGTTTAGGGATCGCTTTCGGCAAAGAGAAAACGGCCTCGGAAATCGAAAGCATAGCCAGAGACTGTTTTATTTATATGGCTAAAGGCGCAGTAGAGTTGATGTTTTTTTTCGATAAACCCCAGGCTTTAAAAAGCTGGGTTGAGATCCAGGGGCAAGAGAACCTGGACAAGGCCTTAGCGGCCGGCCGGGGGGTTATTCTGGTGAGCGCGCATTTTGGTAATTTCCCGCTGCTTTTGGGCAGATTAGCGGTTGAGGGCTATAAGGCGGGGGGGATCATGAAACCGATGCATGATGCCAGGATGGAGAAGATTTTTTTTAAAAAAAGAGAAAAATTCGGAGTAAGGACGATTTACAGCCTGCCGCGTAAAGAATGCGTCAATGAATCAATTAATGCTCTGCGTAATAATGAGTTGCTCTTTATACCGATTGATCAGAATTTCGGTACGGGGGGAATATTCGTAGATTTTTTCGGCGAAAAAGCCGCTACCGCCACCGGGCCGGTAATTCTAGCGCAAAGGACCAAAGCTGCGTTGGTGCCTTGTTTTATTCTCAGGCAGCCTGATGATCGGCATAGGATAATCTTTGAGCCGGAATTGGAATTAATTGCCGGTCAGGATTCCCGGGATACAATTTCAGTAAATATCCAAAGGCTCACTAATATTATTGAAGCCTATATTCGCAAATATCCTGCAGAGTGGGGTTGGATCCACCGCAGATGGAAATCCCGGCCGGCCGGTAAGTGATAATAATTATATTATAAAAAGGAGGTGTTTGATGGCAGCAGAAGAGAAAAAATGTTGTGATACTGAAAAGAAGTGTTGCGATCCCAAGAAGGCCTTAGCTACATTTTTCAAAGTTGTTCTGGGTTTGTTATTCTTAGCTCTAGGCGCCTGGGCAATTTTGAAATTTTGGAGTGAATTGATGGTAATTATCAAGGGTGGCATCGGATTGTTCCTGATTTTAGTGGGAGTGATTACTTTAGCTATCGCTAAAGAATAAGGAAAAGCTAAAAAAATAAAGCTGGCGCCTTCGGTTTAAAAAATTTGAAAACCGATAGCGCCAGCTTCATTTTTCAGGCTCCCTATTTCTTTTGCTATTATTTAGTTTTCATATATAATATATTGGATTTATTAATCTAACCATAATCTTAGGAGACGCAAATGGAATTGATCATTAAAAGAGAGTTAATCAGCGATAAAAGGTTCTGCCGCCTGTTTTCCGTGGGGGTTTTTATTATTCTAACGGCTTTATCGGCTTTTGTACGTATTCCCCTGCCTTTCACTCCCGTACCGCTTACTTTACAGACTTTTTTTGTTTTGCTTTCCGGCGCGTTATTAGGCAAGAAGCTGGGAACAGTTACTCAGGCTGCTTATATGTTTTTAGGTTTTACCGGCCAACAGGTATTCACCGGTCTGGGCAGCGGAGGTCTTTATTTATTGGGCCCTACCGGCGGTTATATTGCGGGTTTTATCCTGGCTTCTTTCTTGGCCGGCAGCCTTTTGACGGAAGAAAAACAAAGCGGGCCTGTTGTTTTCATTAAGTTGCTAGTTGCGGATTTTATTATTTTGTTCACCGGCATGTTTTGGTTAAAGGTTAGTATGTCTATTTCGTTAAGTCAAGCCTGGTTATTGGGATTTTTACCCTTTGTAGCGGGCGATATCTTAAAAGTTGCCCTGGCGGCGGTAGTTTATAATCAGCTGCGCGGGCGGATTAAAGAAGCTCTTTATTAATCCAAAGAGCCTCCGGACAAATCATTTTGCTGCTTTATAGATAACTTGACAAGCAGAAAATCTTATGATAATTTGATGCTTAATCAGGGCATTTTCCTGTTTGAGCGGGTCAGTTTCTAAGATTTTCTTCTGCAAATTTAGGATAAATTCGTTCTTGGCGTTTTTTAGCGAAGGGCTTATTTAAGGAGGCGTAAGATGAATTTGAAAAAAGAGGTTATTTTATCCGGTTTGGTTGCGGTAATGATGGCGGCTGCGCAGTTTGGTTTTGCGGAAGAAACAGCGGTAGCGCCGGCTGATTCCGGAACGATTATTTCCGGCCCGGAGACTTTGAGCCCGAAAGAGACTGACATGCAGTGGGCTTGGGGAGAGGTAACTAATTTAGATAGCCAGGCTAAGATCCTAACTTTGAAATACCTGGATTATGAAACTGACCAGGAAAAAGAGATGGACCTTGCCGTTGATGAAAAGACGACTTTTGAGAATATCAAGGATTTTAGCGAGTTGAAATTAAAAGATACTTTAAGTATTGATTATGTGACGGGAGTGGATAATAAAAATATCGCTAAAAATATTAGTTATGAAAAGCCGGATGTCATAGCTGTAGCCTCTGAAAATACGGCCGAGAATAAACTGCCGCCTGCTGCGGCGTTAGAAACAGCCCAGCCTCCGGTTAATGCCGGACAATCTGCCGTAGAGACAGCCATTCCCAGTTTAGAGCAGCCGGCAGTTAAATTGGAGACTCCGGCTGATTCATCCGCGGCAACCGCAGTACCGGCAACACCTCCGGAATCTGCCGCGGTAGCGCAGGAATCCGCGCCGGTTACCCAGGGACAAGTCCAATAATTGGTTTGCGGGGTATTTTGCCGGTTAAAAATATAAGACTTTTAATTTAAAGCAAAGTATTTAAAGGCAGGGCTTAAAAAACCCTGCCTAAGTTTTGTAAATAGGTTTTATTACATCAAGCGGCATTGCCGTTTGGCTTCTATTATGGAAAATATAAAGTTAATTATTTTTGATTTGGACGGGACCCTGGTGGATGCTTATGGGGCGATCAGTGAAAGTTTTAATTATGTGATGTGCCGGTTAGGGCTAAAACCGCAAAGTGCCAAAGTTGTCCGCAGCTTGGTCGGATGGGGAGACATAAATTTACTTAAGCCGTATGTGCCTGCGCAAGGCTTAAAACAGGCGTTAAATTTATATCGCGCCCATCACCGGCATAGTTTAATCAAATATACATATTTATATCCCGGTGCCAGGGCCCTTTTGGCAGGTTTGAAGAAAAAAGGTTACAAATTAGCAGTAGCCAGCAACCGGCCGAGTAAATTTTCGCGTATTTTATTACGGCATTTGAAGATCGGCATTTTTTTTGACTATGTGCTTTGCGCGGATCAGTCCGGGCACGGCAAACCTCATCCGGAGATGTTGAATAAAATCGTTAAGCGGTTTGCGGTTAAAAAATCTCAAGCTTTATATGTCGGGGATATGGCGATTGACGCGCAAGCCGGCCGGCGCGCAAAAATTAACACGTTAATCGTAACCAGCGGCTCAAGCAGCAGGGCGGAAATTGAAAAAGAACAACCTTTTAAAATCTTTCCCGCAATCAACCGTCTGGCGGATCTGCTTTAGCGGGGGGGATTATCCTTGACAGTCCGGCTAATCGGTAATATATTAAAAGCCTAATATGAAAAAAAGTTTTAAATTTTTGAGTTACGCTTTAATTTTGATATCCTTAAGCGGGTGTTTTTCGATGAAATCGCACTCGGTGTTGGATAAGACCCCTACCGGAGAATGGGTGAACCCTTATCAGGGGCCGCAGGCCAAGATTGCCGTTAATGATTTTGAATTAAAAACTTCCGGGGTAGATGTTCAGATCAGTCAAGCCTTGAAGGAATATCTGGTTAATATTTTAAACAGCACCAAGCGTTTTGCCATCGTCGCCCCGCAAGATGCGGATCTGATTATTAGCGTCGGGATTGTTGAATTTGTCCCAGAAAATTCCGGGGGCAAGGCCGGTTTAGCCGGCGGAGGCAGCAGCGCCAGCAGCTTTATGGGCGGTTTATTGGGTGAAGTTTTAAACAAAGCCAATATGCAATTAAATTTGCGCATTGTTGACCGGGTTTCTTTAGAGGTCATCAGCAGCCGGGATATTCAAAGCCAGGTCGTGGGGAATCCCGGTAAAAAAATAAAGTTTCCTCAGGACAAAGTTTTCCGGAACGGTTTGAGTGATTACACCGGGACTCCGATGAACAAGGTTATCCATGATTGTATCGTTGAGTCTGGACGTTTTATCGTACAAAATGTGCCACAAAACTACTATAAGGAGTAAACATGGGAAAAAGAAAACGCAGGGGAAAGCTTAATTGGCGTTCCAAGAAAGCGAATAAGGGTAGAAAACCTAATTTAGGTTAAATTCCTACAAATGGTTTTATTCTGGATTCTCTCAAGCACGTTTTTAGTCAGTCTTATTTCTTTGGTGGGTATCTTTACCCTGGCGATCAAGGATGATTTATTGCACAAGATCCTTTTTTGCCTGGTGGGTTTTTCCGCCGGGGCCCTGATCGGCAGCGCTTTTTTACACATCCTTCCGGAATGCCTGGAAAATACTAAAAGCAGTACAGTTTTTTCTTTTCTGATTTTGGGCATTATAATTTTCTTCATTATGGAGAGGTTTTTGCACTGGCGCCATTGCCATGAAGAAGGAGCCTGCAAAACTCACGCTTTTACTTATTTGACTTTAGTCGGCGATGGCTTTCATAATTTTGTCGATGGAATGGTTATCGCGGCTAGTTTCGTCGTTTCCATCCAACTGGGTCTGGTAACCACTTTGGCAATCATTCTGCATGAGATACCTCAGGAATTAAGTGATTTTGCCATTTTAGTCTATGGCGGTTTTACCAAGAAAAAAGCGCTTTTCTTTAATTTTGCTTCTGCTCTGATGGCGATGATCGGAGCTTTGGCGGGTTATTTTATTAACGATTATATCCAGGGTTTTTCCGGTATTATTCTGCCTCTTACCGCCGGCGGGTTTATTTATATTGCCACCAGCGATCTAATCCCGGAGCTGCATAAAGAAAACGATCTCAAACGATCAATGGCCGCTTTTTCCGCATTTTTGCTGGGAATAGTATTTATGGCACTAGCCAATAAATTCTTGCCAAGTTAGTAAAATTTTATGAGCGTTAAGGCGATAGCTTTAATTTCCGGTGGCTTAGATAGTCTTTTGGCCGCCAAGCTTATTTGCGACCAGGGATGTGAAGTTGTCGGGTTACATTTCAAAATTCCTTTCTGTAAAATAAATATCAAAAAAAGTTTCCCGGATATCGGTATAAAAATAATCGAAGTGGATTTGGGGCAAGAGTTTCTTAAGCTGATCCAGGCGCCGCATTACGGCTTTGGTTCTAACATGAATCCTTGTATTGATTGCAAGATCCTGATGTTCAGTAAAGCCAGGGAATTAATGCCCGAATTGGGCGCCCAGTTTATTATTACCGGCGAAGTGTTGGGGCAGCGCCCGATGTCTCAAACCAAACAGGCTTTAAAGCTAATAAAATATAGAAGCGGGCTGGAGGATTTATTATTGCGGCCGCTCTCCGCCCAGTTCTTTCCCCCGAGTCTGGCGGAAAAAGAAGGCTGGGTTAAGCGGGAAAAGTTGCTGAATTTTAACGGCCGCCTGCGTACTCCTCAAATGCAACTGGCGCATGATCTGGGATTAAATAATTACGCTACTCCTGCCGGAGGATGCCTGTTGACTGATCCGGGTTTTTCCAAAAGGTTGGTTGAACTCCTGGAACATCAAGAATTAAGCCTGGAAAATCTTGAACTTCTAAAAATCGGCCGGCATTTTCGATTAGGAAGCGCTACCAGGTTGGTGGTTGGCAGGAATGAAGGTGAAAATAATCAGCTGGCCGGCTTAGCTTGTCCGGGGGACTATTTGTTTAGCCCCCCTCAGGATCTGGCCGGCCCGACTTGTCTGGCCAGAGGGGTGATTAATCCCGAATTAATCGCTCTTGCTTCTCAGATAACTTCGGCTTATACCGATGTCAGAGGGTTAGAGAAAATAGAGGTGCTTTACCGGCAGGTCCCGCAAATCCGGAATTGCGCGCATCCGGTTGCGCATCTGCCGAAAGAAAGATTTAAGCACTTATTTATATGAAAGAAGCTTTGCTTTATGAGCGTCTGGAAAATTTAGCGGTGCATTGCCGGCTTTGTGCGCATAACTGTATAATCCCGGACGGGAAATTCGGTTTTTGCCAGGTAAGAAAGAATATCTCCGGCATCCTTTATACCTGTAATTATGCCCGCTTAGTAGCTGCCAATATTGATCCGGTTGAAAAAAAGCCGCTGTATCATTTTCTTCCCGGAACGGGCGCTTTTTCTATTGCCGCCGCCGGGTGTAATTTCCGTTGCGGTTTCTGCCAAAATTGGGAAATTTCACAGCTTAGCTGTCTTGATCAGAATCCGGGTGAAGATTTCAGCCCAGACCAGGTGGTCAGGCTGGGGCAGCAGTCGGATTGCCGCAGCATAGCCTATACTTACACTGAGCCAACGGTTTATTTTGAGTTTGCTTTAGAGACAGCCCGATTAGCTAAAGCGGCAGGTTTGCGCAATATTTTTGTGACTAACGGTTATATGAGCCCGGCTGCGGTTACTTTGCTTACTCCGTATTTGGATGCGGCTAATATTGATCTAAAATTCTTTAAGGAAGCTTCTTATCAAAAGATATGTTCGGCCAAGCTCAGCCCGGTTCTGGATTCCATACAATCATTAAAAGCCGCCGGGGTGTGGGTCGAAATTACTACTTTGATTATTCCGGGCGAAAATGATACCTCGGAGGAACTGACGGCCATCGCCAAATTTATTGCCGGGGTAAACAAAGACATTCCCTGGCATATCTCATGTTTTCACCCGGATTATAAATTTAAAAATTATTGCCATACTCCCGAACGTACGCTTAAATTGGCTTACGATTCAGGTAAAAACCAGGGGCTGCATTATGTGTACGCCGGAAATTTTGATGCCTGGGGCCAGGATACTCTCTGCGCAAAGTGCCACAAGCTTTTGATTAAACGGGAAGGATTTAAGATAACAGAGAGGCATCTTGAGCAAAACCGGTGCGGATTTTGCCAGGCAGTCTTACCCGGAGTTTTTTGTTAAACTGCTTAAGAATTCTCTTCGGCAGGGTGTTTTATGGGCGATTTATGTAATTTAAGCTTTAAAATTGGTATTGACAGCTTCAGGAGTTAGGGCTAAAATAACTTAACAGTTGATTTAGCCAACATTTTACCCCTATAAATCAATAGGGGTATATTTTTTCAGCTTTTTTATATGACCCCAGAAAGTAACCAATTCAACCCTAAAAAATGCATTGTATTTTTTGATTTTGATAATACGATTGCCACCTGCGATGTTTTTGATAACATGCTCTTGCTTTTTTCCAAAGATGACCGCTGGGTAGAGTTGGAAAAAAGATGGAAGTCCGGCCGGATCGGTTCCAAAACCTGCCTGGAAGGCCAGTTGCGGGGAATGGATTTAAATAAAAAATCCCTGGATGCTTATCTGCCTAAGATCAAGCTGGATCCGTATTTTAAGCCCATCTATAAATTTTTGTTAGCTAAAAAAGTTAAAACCCTGGTTTTAAGCGATAATTATGATTATATCCTTAACCGGGTTTTAAAGATCAACGGAATTAATAAACTTAAGGTTTACGCTAATAAATTAAATTTTTCGAAGGGAAAGATAACTACGGATTATCCCTATAAAGCTAAAGATTGCCAGATTTGCGCGCATTGTAAAACCAAAAATCTTTTAGCCAAAACTCCCAAAGACGCCATCGTGATTTATGTTGGCGACGGAGAATCAGATATCTGCCCGGCTAAACATGCCCAGGTGGTTTTTGCTAAAGACCATCTGCTCAACCATCTTAAAGACAGTAAGCTGGATTATATGGCTTTTCATAATTTAAAAGACGTATTCATCTATTTAAAAAGGAAACTAACGTGAGCCCAAAACAATTGATCAAGCAACCTAAAAACAAAAAAAGTTCCACCCTTGATGAGCTGTTGAATTTAGAGGCAAAATATTGCTCCTGGGGAGATACGGTGCATTATGCCGAGAAATTGAATGTATTTAAGAGCGCCGAAGGCAGCTATCTTTATGACCGTCAGGGTACCGAGTACCTGGATTTACAAATGTGGTATTCGGCAGTTAATTTCGGTTACCGGAATCTGCGCCTGAACACTGCTCTAAAAAATCAGATCGATGTCCTGCCGCAATTGGCCTGTCAATATCTGCATGAAGAGAAAATCCTGCTGGCGGCTAAATTAGCCCAGAAAAATGAGCGTACTTTTGAAGAAAAGGGGCGGATTCATTTTAACGTAGGCGGCTCAAGCGCTTTGGAGGATTCGCTGAAATTAGTGCGTAATTTTTCCGGCCGGAGCCTGGTTTTTGCTTTTATGGGGGGATATCACGGCAGGACATTAGGGGCCTCGGCGATCACTTCAAGTTTCAGGTACCGGGAACGTTTCGGCCATTTCGGGGACCGGGCGATGTTTGTCCCCTATCCGTATTGTTTTAGATGCCCGTATGATAAAAAAAGAGATTTTTGTGATTTGTATTGTTTGAAACAATTTGAGCGGCTTTTTGAAACGGAATATTATTCAGTAGTTAATAAAAAGAATAATAAATGTGAATTCGCAGCTTTTTACGCCGAGGCAATTCAAGGTACCGGCGGCTATATCGTTCCGCCCCAGGAATATTATTCCAAATTGAAAGATATCCTGGACCGTTACGGGATCCTGTTTATTGATGATGAGATCCAAATGGGGTTCTTCCGTACAGGCAAATTTTGGGCGATCGAGCATTTTAATATTACTCCGGATATTCTGGTTTTCGGTAAGGCCTTAACTAACGGCTTAAATCCGATCAGCGGAGTTTGGGCTAAAGAGAAATTGATCTCACCGGATGTTTTTCCTCCGGGTTCCACCCATGCTACTTTCTCCAGTAATCCGTTGGGTACCGCCGCAGGGCTGGAGGTGATGAAGTTAATTGAAGAATCGGATTTCTCAACTTCTATCCCTAAAAAAGGGCAGTATTTTATCGCTCAGCTTAAAAAACTGCAAAAGAAATATCCGCAGATTGGAGATGTCGACGGTTTGGGTTTGGCTTTGCGAATAGAGATGTGCGAGAAAGACGGTTATACTCCGAATAAAGAGCTTACGGATAAGATTGCTAATTTAGGATTAAGCGGATCTTTAAATGTTGCCGGTAAAAAGCGGGGATTGATCCTGGATATCGGAGGCTATTATAAAAACGTTTTTACGATCGCTCCTTCATTTTATATCACGGAGGAAGAAATTGATTTAGGCGTGGCGCTTTTTGAAGAAGCGTTAAATCGAGCGCTCAAGAAGTCCTGAAATTTCTGAATATAATAAAAAGCCCTATTATTTAGACAGGTGTCTGTCTGAAAATAGGGTTTTTTTATGCCGAAGGCTTAGTTAAACTTTGTATTTCTCAAAAAAAGCTACCGTTTTGGATGCGACCAGATCTCTTTCCTGATCCGCGATGATAATGTGGTAGGAGTTTTCAAAAAATAAAACTTTTTTATCTTTTGAGCCGATATGTTTATAGATGTAATTAGAGTTCCGGGGGCTGGTAACATCATCATCCTTAGCCGCAAGCAGCTGGATCGGGGTGGTGACCTGAGGCAGTATCTTGATTACCTGTTTTGCTAATAAATGATTTTGATGCATGCTGGATACCGGGATAACCGGATAACCGTAGAGATGTACTTTGCCGTAATCAAATAAATCGGATTTTGTATAGAAACTTTCGATCCTGGAGCGCAACCTCTGGTTTTTAATTCCGTAAGGGTAGCCTTCTTTAAGATAAAAATAATACTGCAGGGGGGTTTTATAAACCAGGGGCAGAAGGAATCTCAGCTTCGGGTTAGCCCAGCCGTCAAAGAAGAGGGTGGGGGAAAAGCAATTCAAGGCTTTTATTTGTTTGGGGAATTCGTGCGCCAGTAATATGGCGATGAGAGCGCCGAAAGATAAGCCCGCCACAAAGATATTTTCATAATCTTTAGCGTATTTAGTAAATTCACAGCGTGCCGAGTCATAAAGCTCTTCCCAGGTTGTTCGTTTAAGGCAGGAAATAGATTTATCATGATTAGCCATTAATGGACAGGCTACTGAAAATCCCCTTTTGTTTAAACTCTGGGCAATAGAACCCATTTCTTTAGCGGTACCGGTCAATCCGTGAATAAGCAGGCAAAGATTTCTATCACCCGGTAAAAAAGAGCTGGTATCGGGTATTTCTGTAATTAAACGTTTGTCTTCTTTGGTGGAAAAAATTATCATAAATATTTTTTAGGTTGCTTTACTGTTTAATAATATTTTCTGATTTTTTCTGGGGCAGGATTTAAATAATTCTAAATCAAACTTCTGCTGCTGATCGGCCAACTTGCGGTTGGAAGAATTGCCCGGAAAAGTATTGAAGTTAAATTCTATTTCTGTGTTAAAATAAACTAACACGGTCGCCAGAAGGTTATTGGCAGAATATATTATTGATAAGATTATTTTATGCTAAAATAAGCAAAAATTCAAGTGAACTCTCTTTAGCCCCGGAAGTCAAACTGAATGTTTAAGAAAAAAGTTACTTTTAAAATATTGCTTTTACTGATTGCCAGTGATATATTTGAGACGGCAGTGCACTTTTTCTTCAAAAAAAGCACCTTACAGGCAAGCTGCGGGCAAGTTACGGATTTGGCCAGCGCCGCAGTTTTGCTGAAGGCAGTTTTTCTCTCGCCGTTTTTATGGGCCGGGTTATTAATGGTAGTTACCGTATTTGTTCTTTGGTCGCTGGTGCTTTCCAAGATAGATTTAAGCGTCGCAGTGCCGATCGCCAGCTTCAGCTATATTTTGGTTCCGGTTGTTTCGGTAGTTTTTTTACATGAACGGATCAGCGCTTTGCGGGGGCTGGGAGTATTTTTTGTCCTGGTGGGAGTAATCCTGGTTTCTTTAAGCAGTAAAGAAAAGGCAGGGCAGATCAAATGAAAGAAGCTTTGCTGCTGGTTCTTTTTCTGATCGCTTTAACCAGTTTGTGCGACACGATAAGCCAGTTATTCTTAAAATCTACCATTGATGCATTAGAATTTACTCCTAAGCTTAACTTTAAAAAAATATTTAAATTTATGATTAAATTAATTGCCAAACCCCGGCTTTGGCTGGGGCTGGTTTTTAGTTTGGTCTCCTTATGTATTTGGCTGGTCGTCCTTTCTAAAGTGGACCTTAATTTCGCTTTTTCCGCCGATAGTATGCATTATATTTTTATTGCTTTGGCCTCCAGATTTGTGCTAAAAGAAAAGATGGGGTCCAACCGCTGGTGGGGTACGGGGCTAATTGTGGCGGGGATAGTTTTTGTCAGTTTAAGTTAAGTAGAAAAGCGTCAGCTTATTAGGAAAATTGACTGCTTTCTTTATCCGGAGGTAAACTTGCCTGAAACGCCGGTTTGCTGTCAAAATAAAAATAAAGGATTATTGAAGAATAGGCTATTCTTAGTTACCGTTGCTATTTTTCTCCTGCTGTTATTCTCATACCTTTTTCCGCTCTGGGTGCCTTTCCGTAGGATCTTCTTTCAATATCTTAGATCAATCTGGTGGGCAGTAGCTTTAGGTTTATTTTTAGGGGGAGTGATCGATTATTATGTCCCCCGGGAGTATATCTCGAAGGTTTTATCCAAAAAATCTCCGTTAACTATTTTTAATGCGGTATTTTTGGGATTTTTAATGAGTGCCTGCAGCCATGGAATTTTGGCTTTATCTATCCAGCTGCATAAAAAGGGGGCAAGCAACCCGGCGGTAGTAAGTTTTTTGCTGGCCAGCCCCTGGGCAAATACAGCGGTAACCATAATGCTAATCAGCCTCTTTGGGTTAAAAGGGGTATTGATCATCCTGGCGGCGATCATTATTGCAATCAATACCGGTTTGATCTTCATGTTTTTAGAAAAGAAGGGATTAATCGAGACTAACAAGAATACCGTCAGTGTTCCTTTGAGGTATTCGATTAAAGCTGATTTGTACCTGCGGGTTAAAAATTATAAATTTAACTTCCAATCATTAAAGCAGGATGTCCGGGGAGTGACGAATGGCCTAATTATGCTCTCTCAGATGGTGCTTTGGTGGATACTTTTAGGAATGTTATTAGCTAGTTTAGCCGGCGCCTTTATCCCGGTGCATTTCTTCCATAAATTTATGAGCCCGTCTTTATTGGGGTTAATGGTGACTTTGGCGTTGGCTACGGTTATTGAGGTTTGTTCTGAAGGCTCCAGCCCCCTGGCTTTTGAGATTTACCGGCAGACCGGCGCATTAGGCAACAGCTTTGTGTTTTTAATGGCCGGGGTAGTTACGGATTATACGGAAATCGGCCTGCTCTGGAGCAATGTCGGCCGGAAAG
>Ga0116171_10001415_pt1 | contig 23855 bp, 18 predicted proteins | sample AD_JPNHW2_MetaG_FD_89798 | JGI IMG/M metagenome (GOLD analysis project Ga0116171, IMG submission 89798) | Active sludge microbial communities of municipal wastewater-treating anaerobic digesters from Japan - AD_JPNHW2_MetaG | ecosystem: Engineered > Bioreactor > Anaerobic > Digestate | place...
CCCGAAGGTCAAAAGGGAGGGCAATGATCTTTTCTTGACGGCCTGGATCGGTCTTTATACCGCTGTCCTGGGCGGAGAAGCCGTCATTGAAACTTTCGACGGACACGTAAAGATCAAAATAAAACCCGGAACCCAAAGCGGCGCGAGGATAAAACTGAAAGGGAAAGGATTCCCGGTGTATAAAAAAGAGCAGGAATTTGGAGATATGATTGTGACCCTGATGGTCAGGGTGCCGGAAAACCTTACCCCGCGAGAAAAAGAACTTTTCAAGGAATTATCAAAAATGCAACCCCATGGAACCTGATGAGGAAATGTATACCCCGGTCACACGGATCTGCGAAGAGTACAACGTCGAACCCGACTTTATCCTTGAATTGTATGAGTTTGGCTTGATTGACCTGACAGAACTGGATGATCAGAAATATATCAGACATCAAACCATCGGCGAGCTGGAACGGATGATCCACCTGCGTTATGAACTTGACATTAACGTGGCCGGGATCGAGGCCATCGGACACCTGCTCAACCGGGTTGAATCGTTGCAACAGGAAGTTATCTCACTCCGGAATCAATTGCAGCGATGGTTGTAAGGTGACGTCCCAACACCTGACCCCGACGGGGCCCCATCACCCCGACAGTGTCCCGTAAACGCAAGTCAAATGAACCTTACAAGACAGTTTACCGATTTTTTTGAAAGTGAGAAGGCGGGAGGCATCATCCTGATCTGCTGCACTGTGGTCTCCCTGGTACTTGCAAATTCTGCTGTTGGCGCTGGTTACAAAGGTCTTTGGGAGAGCAGTATCTCCGGGATCCCGGTCTCCCTGTTGATCAACGACGGGCTTATGGCAGTTTTTTTCCTGATGATCGGACTGGAACTGGAACGTGAGCTGTACACAGGTGAACTTTCCGACTGGCGGAGCGCTTCGCTGCCGGTGGTCGCTGCCTTGGGCGGAATGATGGTCCCATCAGCCATATACCTGATTTTTAATTTCGGATCTATATACCACCGTGGGGCTGGGATACCCATGGCCACCGACATCGCTTTTGCGGTGGGCATCATCTCGCTTCTCGGGAATAAAGTGCCATCCACCTTAAAGGTCTTCCTCATCGCACTGGCCGTCATTGATGACCTCGGGGCGGTGTTGGTCATTGCTGTCTTCTACACCGGTTCTTTCTCCCTGATCCATCTGCTGATCGCCCTTGCGATTTTTGGATTTCTGCTGGCATTGAACCGGCTTCGGGTCGACAACTTGTTCGTTTACCTTACCGGTGGATTGGCCTTGTGGTATTTTATTCACGAATCGGGAATTCATGCAACGATTTCAGGCATTTTACTGGCGTTTGCAATCCCATTCCGCAAGGGTGCTGCCGATTCGCCTTCCAACAGGTTATTGCACGTTTTGCATAAACCCGTTGCATTTTTTGTCCTTCCCCTCTTTGCCTTATCGAATACCGGAATCGAATTAACCCGTGATCATTTCGGATCGCTTACCGAGCCGTATGCATTTGGGATACTGGCTGGACTGGTGATCGGAAAACCGCTTGGAATCCTTCTTTTTACTTCTATTGCCCACTTTTCAGGGATCAGCCCGTTGCCGCGCGATCTGAACTGGTGTTCTCTTACCGGTGCCGGGTTCCTCGCCGGTATCGGCTTCACGATGTCGATTTTCATTACGTTGCTGGCCTTCACAGAACCTTATCTGGTCAGCAACGCCAAACTGGCCATTTTAATCGGATCGACCATGGCAGGCATTGCGGGATTTTCGATTTTGAAGTATGGCGTCAGAAAATGCTGAGCAGGTGCATCCTTAGAAAAGTCCTGTAAGGAACTCTTCCATACGTACACCGGTGAAATAATCATCCAGGTTGAAACGCGATAACGCCTCCCTGATCGATTGTTCCTGATGCGGTATCCCGGTCAGCGCCAGCTCAATCTCTTCGGTGTCGTACTTGCAGAAATAATCCCCGAAAATTTTTATATGCAGCATGGTGCCATTGTGGACGTCGAGGTCGAATTCAAGCGTCCCGCCTTTATCGGTCCGTATAATCTTGCGAAAGTTGTAGTTGGGTGAATATCCGAAATTCCATTCCCAGGTGTTGTATTTTTCCCTGACCATTTCATGGATCCGGTTTTGGTCTTCTTCAGAAAGTTCCGTGATCTTTGAATCGGGATATTTTTCAAGGATGTGGTCTTCGATCAGATCTGAAAACTGCAGGACCTCCATGGGCTCTTTCAGATGCTCGCTGATGTTGGTGACCCGGCTTCTGACCGATTTTACCGCTTTGTCGGTAAACTTCGACGGATCGGCATTCAGGGCGTCGCTCAGGTTGGTCATTTGAGCCGAAAACAGGAGCGTTCCATGGTGCAGCACCCGGTCCTTCCAAATGTGTTCAGCATTCCCGGAGAATTTCAGCCCCTTTATCGTCAGATCGTTCCTCCCTTCAAACCGGGCAGGGATCCCCAACTTACGCATGACCTCGAGGATGGGGGCGGTGTATTTCCTGAAATCGATGAATTGATCTCCTTCCACTTTCCGGATAAAGGTGAAATTGAGATTTCCGAGGTCATGAAACACAGCGCCACCCCCGCTCAATCGTCTGACCACGGGGATATTGTGTTTCTTGACATAGTCGACATTGATTTCTGCCAGTGTATTCTGGTGTTTCCCGACTATGATCGACGGGGCATTCCGCCACAGCATAAACGAGTCTTCGTCGAAATTCTTCAGAACATACTCTTCCGTGGCAAGGTTGAAATAGGGATCTGTATGATGTCTTTTTACAATCAGCATGATCTGCAATTTTCTGCAAAAATACTTCTTTATATTCCAATGGGATCAAGTTTGCAAATATAGAAATGATGTTTCTTAAAGGATCACTCCTTTATTTTGAAATACATCTCATTTTCAATCGTAAATCAATTAGCACATCAGGACATCATCACATTTTCACATTCTCAAATCCTCAAATTTTCAATGATTGATTATGGATGTGAAGTAACGGATTGAAATGCAGGTGGACGATATTTGTTTGTGAAAAAACTGTTCCGTTTCGATAAAACTTTAAATTTGCTGGTTCAATCCGGCGTAACCTGCGCCATCCATTCATGAATAAGCTCGTCTATCTCCTGTTCCGGGTTTTTATCGGTCTCTTTACCCTCGTTCCTTTACGGTTCCTGTATCTTTTCTCAGATATTCTGCACCATTTTATCCGGAGCGTACTGCGTTACCGGCGAAAAATAGTTTTTACCAACCTGAAGAACAGTTTTCCTGATAAAACGGATGCAGAGCTCAGAAGCATTGCCCGCCGGTATTACCGGCATCTTTCAGATATTCTGGTCGAAAGTCTGAAATCGTTTTCTATGCGTGAGGAAGACCTGGTTAACAGGTACCGGTGTACCAATCCGGAGGTACTGAACGAATACTTTAAACAGGGGAAATCGGTGATCTGTGTGGCGGGTCACTATGGGAACTGGGAGTGGGGCGGCGCTGCCTCCGGAACGCAACTTTTGCACAAACCCATCGGATTCTATAAACCCCTGTCCAATCCGTACATTGATGAATATGTTCAGAAAACCCGCGCCACGGGCCGGACACGACTTGCCTCCATCACCCGCACTGCCGAAACGTTTATACAGGACTGGGGAGAACCTGCAGTCTTTTTCATGATTGCCGACCAGAGCCCATCGAGCACAAGACTTGCCTTCTGGGTTGATTTTCTCAATCAGGAGACCGCTACCCTGCACGGTCCTGAAAAATATGCCCGTATTCACCGGCTCCCCGTGTTCTTCGCTTCCGTGAATAAGGTCAGAAGAGGCTATTACACCATTACATTTACACTTGTTGCGTCAGATCCGGAACAAGCAAAAACCGGAGAAATTACCTCCCGGTTCATGAATTTACTCGAACAGGAGATTAAAATCCAACCCGCCTATTACCTCTGGTCCCACCGCCGGTGGAAACTTAAAAGAACAGAATAGAAAGTCATTCAGTCAATCATAAATCAATCACAGCAGCCCCCCGTTCCGGTAGATCGCGAGTTGCGCATCATAAAACCTGTTGATACGGGTTTTCTTCCCGTTCCGCAGGTTGGTCAGCTCCCCGGTCACAAAATCGATGCGGATGGGATCGCCATTCTCAATTCCGGCGTCTTCAAGTGATTCAGGCTTATAGGTTAGAATAGGCATTGCCGCGTTGATGGCATTGCGTTCGTAAATGGCCCCGTACGACTCGGCAAGGATGCAACTGACTCCCAGCGAGAGAAAACAGTCGACGGCCTGCTGGCGTGAGCTCCCGGCTCCGAAGTTCTTTTGTGTGATCACAATGTCGCCAACTTTGGCTCTCTTTGCGAAATCTTCAAAACCCTTTAAATTGTCGAAGGTGTATTGTCCCATCTCCCTGATATCGGTGATGGTCAGATACCGGTTGTGGAAAATCATGTCGGTATCGATATCATCCTTCGGGATGAGCCACACTGTTCCTTCCACGATGGTTGGTTTTTCACGCTTCACCTTTTCCTTTGCGACGGCTTTGATTGCCCCGGTTTTACCGAATTCAGCCGGTTTTTCGGGGATCCTGTCTGGTGTCGTGATGAATCCGGCGACGGCTGAGGCCGCCACCACTGCAGGGGAAGCAAGATAGACCATGCCCTTACCCTGCTTTCCTTCAAAATTCCGGTTTCCGGTGCTGATGGTCACTTCACCTGGTCCGTTTTGACCGACCTGACCGGCCGCACAACCCGCACAGCCTGCATTCGAGACCATGACCCCTGCTTCCTTGAAGACCTGGATCAGCCCTTCGTCCATTGCCCGGGTCCAGATGGCGTCGGTAGCGGGCACGATTTTCAGTACCACGCCGGGGGCGACCTTACGACCACGCAGTATTTTTGCTGCTTCCCGCAGATCTTCGATCCGGCCGTTGGTGCAACTTCCGATAAAACCCGAATCAATTTTCTGATTTATGACACTTTCGATGGCAATATCATCGTGTGGATGCCCGGGCTTTGCCACCATGGTTACGAATTTACTAAGGTCGATGTCGAATACCTTTTCGTAAACGGCATCCGGGCCGGCGGTTACAGGCTTTTGATCTTTGCCCGTGAGCAGTTTCAGCTCATTCAGCAGGGCAGGGGAGGTCGGGAACAGGATGATGATCGCCCCCATTTCAGTGCCCATCGAGGCAATCGTGATCCGCTCGGCCAGGGTGAACTTTTCGGTTTCTGCCCCGTAGATCTCCACCGAATATCCCAAAAGTTTATTTGCTCCAAAGATTGACAGAAGATTCAGCACGATGTCTTTGGCCGAAATTCCTGCCGGTCTGGCACCATTCAGGTTGATTTTTACCGATGCCGGAACCTTGAACCATACCGCACCTTTGGCCCATGCGGCGGCAATGTCCTGGTCACCCATCCCTTGACCAAATGAGGCAATGGCCCCCATGATGTTGGCATGGGAGTCGGTCGACACGAAGGTGCTGCCCGGCCAGACAAGCCCTTTGTCGATGGCCAGATGTGTGCCGATACCGGAATCCACATCATATATGAGGATACCGTTTTCGCGTGCGAATTGCCGGCAATAGTGCTGGTTTGCGGCATATTTCTGATCCGATCCGCCGGGGTTGCAGTCGAAGGTAAAGATAGTCTTCGACGGATCATGAACCGTCAAACCGTTGTCGATAAGGTTTTTGACAACATTGGCGCCCCCGAAATCGCGGGCAGCCCGGGTATCGATTAGGACATCGACAATATCACCCGGAACAACTTTCGATTGCCCGGAGTGGTTTGCAATTATTTGTTCAATGATGGTCATAAGTGTATTGATTGATTGACTGAATGATTGAATGATTGATTGAATGACTGATTGATTGACTGAAAGAAAAATCTACCGATTTATCAGTGTGAACGTTAATAAATCAGCAATTCAGTAAATCTGTCGCTTTACTTATTGAGTGATTGGTTTACCGGTTTAACAGTGTGAGCGTTTATAAATCTGTAAATCAATCAATCAGTCAATCAGTTAATTATTTTAATCTCTCCCTGAATGGCTCAAAGGTCATGAAATCGGCATGGTGTACGATGTAGGCTTCGACCGTACGTTTTACCATGTCGCCTTCGCCGGCATGCGTGGCAATGATATGGCACACGGCGGCAGGCACTCCGCATTGTTCGGCCAAGGAGACTCCCGAGAAGGGATGACGCAGATACTTGCCATATTTTCCCTGGAACGATTTCCCATTGGCATCGAGTTCGTACTCAAGCAGCTTTCCGACATCGGCCAGGATCGCACCGGCGATCAGGACATCCATATCGACCGGCATGTCGCTGCCGAAGAATTCGTTCATCTTTTTACCGGCATCGCGCGCCACATGGACAACACAACGCTTGTGTGCCATGAACGACACTTTAAGGTCGGGTCCCGCTAAAAGCGTGAAGGGGATTTTGTTCAGGTCATCGGCGGTCAGAACGCTCCGTTCGAGCGCCAGTTCCCAGGTTTTTGCAGTTTTTTCCCGGAGATCCGGATCTTCGATCCACATGAGCTCCGGCCAGAGGGTTACGATTTCGTTTGTCATTTTATTAATTGATTGAATGACTGAATGATTGATTGATTGATTGATTGACTGATTGATTGATCGGTTTATTTTTTATTGGTTTGACGGCTTATGGTTTTTCTGGTCGCAGAAAAAATTGATAGTAGTTCTATGGTTTCATCATGAAGGGATCTGATTTTGGCTACAGGTATTAATTTTGCTTCCGCTAAAAGTTCAATCCAAAAAATGGTTTCATCGGTTTCCTCAACGACAATGCATATTTTAGAAAAGAACTCCGCTTTTGATCGAGCCCTGCAGGCAGACCTGTTGTTTGCCGCCATCGATGTTCCGCTTTTCAGTAATTGCTTACCAATAACCTGGCATTCCCCGGATTTTGGAAGTCGCTGATAAAGCCGGATAATCCTTAATGCAGCATTTTTTGTGCGTGTTAGTAATTCCTCAGTCTTTTCAATTTTGTCTTCCATGCACCAGGATTCCAATCTGTCAATTTATTTATTGATTTATTGAATGATTGATTTACCGATTTAAAGGTATGAACGTCAAATAAATCAATCAATCAGTCAATCAGTCATTCAGTCAATTGTTTTTATATGTCTAACGCCTGATCTTTGCGATGATGGCATCCGCCATCTGGGTGGTGTTGGCTGCTCCTTTTTCGAAAACATCGGGTTTGCCGGGGAGTTTCATCATGTCGTAGGTTTTAACTTTGCCTTCCTCAACAACTTCGGCCACGGCTTTCTGGATTTTTTCAGAGATGGCGTGTTCTCCAATGTGATCGAGCATCATACAAGCCGACATGATCATGGCAATCGGGTTCACGATGGAGGGTTTGTAATCGGCATACTTGGGAGCCGAACCATGGGTTGGCTCAAATACCGCGATTTCAGGACCGATGTTGGCACTGCAGGCAAAACCAAGCCCACCGATAAGTCCGGCAAAGCCGTCAGAAACGATATCACCGAACATGTTACCGGCAACGATCACGCGATAAGTCTCAGGATTTTTCGTCAGCCACATCATCTGGGCGTCGATGTTCGTATTCTGCACCTTGATATCGGGATATTCGGTCTTCGACATCTCCTGGGCGATCTTCAGCATCATCCCCGAAGTTTCGCGGATCACATTGGGTTTTTCACACACCGTAACGGTGTCGATCCCTTTTGATTTGGCATATTCAAAGGCAGTCTTTACAATCCGCGTTGTATATTTCTTCGTGAAGATACGGGTCGAAACCGCGAGTTCCGGCCTCGGGCACCAGGCAAAGTTGTCTCTGAACTTTTTATGGGTCATCAGCGCATCGTAAACCAGGTCGGGAGGATTGGTCCACTCCACACCCCCGTATAAACCTTCGGTATTCTGCCTGAAAATCATGGTATCGACCACGGGTTCTTCGATAACGCCGCCAAATCCGCGACGGATGAAGTTCAACGGGTTGCCCTTGAAGGTCTTACAGGGCCGCATGCAGATATCGAGGTCATATTTCTGCCGCATGCTCACGATCGGACTGTAGTAAACGTATCCTTTCCCTTTCAGATCGGGCGAAAGCTCGGCTTCAGCCTTATCCTTGGGTTTGGATGTGATGGCTCCGAAAAGGCCGATCTTATGTGTTTCGAGCAATTTCTGCGTTCTTTCAGGGAATGGGTCTCCCTCTTTACACCAGAATTCCCATCCGATATCACCATGAACATATTCTGCATCAAAACCGGCTGCGTCCAAAACCCGGATCGCTTCGTCGAGGACGACCTTCCCGATGCCGTCGCCCGGCATCGCCACAATTGTTCTTTTTGCCATAATTTTCTAAATTAAAAGAAGTTAGTTGCTTTGAAATTTGGCTTCAAAGATACAATTCCGGATTTGATCCCCCAAACCTGACCGGTAAATTTTTCCCGGACTAATTATAAACGATTCCGTAATTTTGCATGCGCAACCCTGTCATTCAGGAACACATTCAACCCGAAACTGCCGTGACTTTTAAAAAATATCTGAAAAACCCGGTCTTCAAGGTAATCTCAGGAGTGGCTGAAGAGTCCGGCACCCGGGCCTTTGTCATCGGGGGATTTGTAAGGGACCTGATCCTCAAACGCGATAACAAACAGGATATCGATATCGTGGTTCTGGGCAGCGGGATTGAGTTTGCCAACCGCGTGGCATCAAAACTGGAAGGCGACATTCCGGTAAAATTCTTCCGGAATTTCGGAACAGCCATGTTTAATTACCAGGGATACCAGTTTGAATTTGTAGGGGCAAGAAAAGAATCGTACCGGCTCGATTCCCGGAAACCGATCGTGGAAAACGGCACACTGGAGGATGACCAGAACCGGCGCGACTTTACCATCAATGCCATGGCGGTCGAACTGACTCCGGCACAATACGGTTCCCTGATCGATCCCTTCAACGGGATCGGGGATCTGAAACAGGAAGTTATCCGTACACCCCTTGACCCCGATGTGACCTTTTCCGATGACCCGCTTCGGATGATGCGCGCCATCCGGTTCGCGACACAACTGGGATTTTCCATCGACCCGGTTTGCCTTGAAGCGATCAGGCGCAACGCCCACCGGATTTCCATCGTCTCGATGGAACGCGTTTCCGACGAACTCAACCTGATCATTGAGGCGCCCGTTCCCTCGGCCGGTTTCAGGCTGCTCGACGATACGGGATTGCTGCAGTTGATCTTTCCTGAATTTTGCGAATTGAAAGGCACCGAAACCATCGAAGGTAAAGGTCATAAGGATAATTTTGCCCATACCCTCGCCGTTCTTGACAATATTGCCACAGTCTCAGATAATCTTTGGCTGCGGTGGGCCGCGTTGCTCCACGATATCGCGAAACCTGCCACCAGGAAATTTATTCCGGGGACCGGCTGGACTTTTCATACCCATGAATTCCGTGGTGCGAAGATGGTACCGGGAATTTTCAGGAAACTGAAATTGCCCCTGAACGAAAAGATGAAATACGTTCAGAAACTGGTTCAGTTGCACCTGCGCCCCATTGTTCTGGCTGAAGATGTGGTGACCGATTCGGCGGTTCGTCGGCTTCTCTTCGAGGCCGGCGACGACATCGATGACCTGATGACACTATGTAACGCCGATATCACTTCCAAGAATCCTCAGAAAGTAAAAAGGTATATCTCAAATTTTATCCTGGTCAGGCAGAAACTCAAGGATATCGAGGAAAAAGACCGCCTTCGGAACTGGCAACCGCCGATATCGGGCGAAATCATTATGGCTGCCTTCCAGATCCAGCCTTCAAAACAGGTCGGTATCATCAAGGATGCCATCACCGAAGCGATCCTCGAAGGCATAATCCCGAATGAATATGAAGCTGCGTACAAGTTTATGATCGATGAAGGCGAAAAATTGGGGTTAAAGAAAATCGTGATATAAACGGAGCGAACTTTTTTCAGGTTTAATATTTTTTTATTTTTGATGCGGAATTTGAAAAGAAAATTATGCTGATTTACCGCTTCCGCATAACGAACGATACCATCGACGGATTTTTAAGGGAGATCGAAATCCACCCAAACAATACCTTCCTTGATTTTCATCATGCCATTCTCGAATCCGTGGATATTCACCTTTGCGAACAGGCATCTTTTTTCATTACCGATAAAAAGTTTAAAAGGGAGAAAGAGATCACCCTGAAAAATGAGAAACGTAAAGAGCGGAAATACGATGAGGATCTCGATATTGTGGTGACGGAAACCGTGGTCTACCCCCTGATGAAAGCATCCAAAATTAAATCTTTCATCGAGGATCCCCACCAGCGGATGATCTATGAGATGAACGGGAAGGTGCACCATTTGTTTCATATTGAGCTTTATAGGATCTATCGCAGTGAGGAAATGGTTTCCCTCCCGCGTTGTATCCGACAGTCGGGTGAACTGCCCAAGCCTGTTGAACCTACTGTCCCCGTGCAGACTGCACCCGTATCACCCCGCACATCGCCCGTCCATAAACCGATGCGTGACATTGTGGCATTGGAAAAGTTTAACGATCTGGTCGAAGATGAACAGGAACTGAAAGCCATCGAAAACAACCTGGAAGAGATTCTTGAAGCAGATATCCCGGCGGCCGAACCGGAAGAAACAGTGAATATTGCCGAAGAACCTTACACCTACGAGGGACAGCATACGGAATCGGCACACGATGAGGAGGAAGAGGTGCAGATGGACCACCTCGAGGATTATGACGACATCGAAAGCCTCGACCGCCGTCTTTCGGGCTACGACCGCGACTCGGATGACTTCGCGTGAACCTTTGCTGATCGTTGTGGCCGGTCCGACAGCCAGTGGTAAAACCGCCCTAGCCATCACCCTGGCGACCCACTTTCAAACAGAGATCATATCAGTCGATTCCAGGCAGTTTTACCGCGAAATGACCATAGGTACTGCCGTGCCTTCCGACGTGGAACTGGCACACGCAAAACACCATTTTGTTCAGCATATTTCCATCCATGATCCGTACAATGTATCGCGCTATGAAACCGATGCGCTGAAAATCCTTGAAAACCTGTTTCAGAGGAAGCAGGTCGTAATCATGGTCGGAGGATCCGGACTCTATATCGATGCGGTGTGCCGGGGTATCGACGAACTTCCGGATCCCGATCCCGAACTTCGCCGGGAACTGAAGCAGGAGTTAGCCGATAACGGCATCCAAAGCCTGCGCGATAAGCTCCGGATCGTGGATCCCGATTATTACCAGATGGTCGATGCGGCGAACCCGGTCAGACTGATCCGGGCCCTCGAAGTGTGCATCACAACCGGGAAACCCTTCTCCTCCCTGCGCAATCAACAACCTGAAAAGAGGCCCTTTCGCATCCTGAAGATTGGCCTCAGTCTGCCACGAGACCTGCTGAATCAACGCATCCACCAACGGGTTGATGAAATGGTTCGCAATGGTCTGGTGGATGAAGCCCGCACTTTACTTCCGTTCCGGCGTCTGAACGCCTTGAATACCGTGGGTTATCGTGAACTGTTCGATTTTTTCGACGGGAAAATCAGTCTTCAGCAAGCCATTGCCGACATCAAGACCCATACCCGCCGCTATGCAAAACGACAAATGACCTGGTTTAAAAAAGATGAGGAGATAACCTGGTTTTCACCCGAAGAGCCCTCAGCGATCCTGGATTACATTCTCGAATCCCATTGAAATTATTCCTTTATCCTGCTAATTCACGTCTTTCACACACCGTACGCCAAAGGCATTTGCTCTTGCGGCCGGGTAGAGTGAAACGCTGTGATTGGTTTCATTCAACCCGCGTGCCACAGCGCGGTCAGAGCCGGAGGGGGTGGAGGTCCAGTACATGGCCCCGGCATAGATGTCGTCAAAGAAGGCCCAGCGGTAGTTCAGGTAAAGAAAGCCGGTTTGTTCTGAATGGAAACCGCCGGCAGCAAACGGGTCTTTCATGGCGCTGCCTGCGGTTGCGGCCCCCCCGAGATAGCTGATCAGGGCGCTCCATTCGGCCGAAGCAGGGATGTGCCAGCCGGGAGGACAGAGACCCTGGGCTGAGGGAGCGGTTTCGTAACGCATCAGTTCATCCCACTGATAGCATGAGGAATACGCGAATGAAGCATTACGTATATATTTTTCCGGGATACAGTTGTCGGTTTGAGCAGTGAATTCGCTGATCGTCGTACCATGATCTAAATTCACAGCCATCCAGCATTGTGAACCGAAAAGCGCGGAGGAGTATGTTTTATTATCGCGCGGATCGGTGAATGTGCTTCCGCAGGTAAACACGGGTGATGGCTTTACCAGGATCGTGGCGGTTTTCGATGCCATGCAGGAATAGAAGTTTGAATAGGCATAGGTGATGGTCTTGATCCCGGTTCCCGCAACAGAGGGGGTAAAGATCCCTGAAGAGGAGTTGACTCCCTGACCGGTGTAGACGCCCCCGATAGGCAGTCCGCCCGTAAGCCTGAATGGCTGTGCGTTTACGAATGTTACAGTGTCGAAACACCTGCTGAATATGACATTCGGAGCATCCCGCACGGTTAAGGTGATTGACGGCGATGTCGCAGGATTGGCCGTTACACAGGTAAGGTTGGAGTTCATTACGCAGGTCACTACATCGCTGTTAGCCGGGGAATATGTGTAGGCAGAGGCATTGCCTCCGGCAGCATTGATACCGTTGACCTTCCATTGAAAGGCAGGCGAAGATCCGCCATTGACGGGTGTAGCAGTGAAGGTAACGGAGCTGCCCGGACAAAAGGGATTTGCCGAAGCGACAATGGAAACGCCTGCGGGAAGATTGTTGTTGACGATCATCGTGATCGCGTTGGAGATGGCCGGATTGCCTGTTACACACGAAGCTGAAGCGTTCAACGAGCAGGTAACAACGTCACCGTTGACAGGCAAATAGCTGTAACCTGAGTTTGTTGCCCCGGAAGCATTTACACCATTGACTTTCCATTGATAAGCGGGTAACGATCCGCCATTGACCGGCGTTGCGGTGAAGGTTACAGGACTGCCCGTGCATAAAGGATTTGCAGAGGCATTAATGGAGAGGCCGACGGCGACGGCAGGAACCACGACAACCGTGATCTGCGCGGTGTTGCTGCAGCCGTTTTCGTCGGTTCCTGTAACGGTATAAGTTTGCGAAGCAAGTGGGATGATTGGTATGCCATTCATGACCCCGTTGTTCCATACGTAGGTTACGGCGCCGCTTCCCGTCAGTATAACCGGGCTGCCGGCACAAACACTGGAAGAAGAGGCATTGGCAATTACATTGGGCAGCGGATTCACCGTGACCACGATTTGTGCAGTATTGCTGCAACCGAATGCATCGGAGCCGGTAACGGTGTAAGTGGCTGTTGAGGCCGGAACAAAGGGTATCCCATTTGCAACGCCGTTGCTCCAAACATACCCTGCAGCGCCGCTTCCGGTAAGGGTAACGGAATTGCCGCTGCAAATGGAAGTCGATGGATCGGCAACGGCCGCTACCGTTGGCAATGGATAAACCGTAATGCTGACCGGCGGGCTGGTTGCCGGACTATTACCCACGCAAGGATCTGATGAGGTTACTTCACAAGCAATCTGATCGCCATTGGCCGGTGTATAGGAACAGGTTGCATTTGTTGCCCCGGGAATATTGATCCCGTTGACTTTCCACTGATAGGCCGGAGATGTGCCTCCGTTGACGGCCGTTGCGGTGAACAGCGCAGCGGCGCCGCTGCATATCGTGCCGGGCGTACCGGCAACCGTCACGCTCATGACGGCTGTTGGAGCGATTGAAAGTTGTACCGTATCCCGTCCGGAACAACCATTGGGACCGGTTACGATCACGCCATAAACTCCCGGCGTTCCGGTAGTGTAGGTTTGGTTTGTACCGATAACCAATCCTGAAGTAATGTTTTTCCATTCATAGGTACAGCCGGCGCAGGCCCCTGCATCGAACGTGGCGGTTTGGCCTGTACAGATGTTCTGATCGGGACCCAGCGTGGGCGTCGGCGCTTCCTGAATGGTTATGTTTTTCCAGGTCGTATCCGTTCGGTTGTCGTTGTGCCTTACATACAACTCGACAGTATATGTTCCTGCAGCCGAATAAACATGCGAAGGATTGGCAATGACAGAAAGGTTCGCCGCCCCCGACGCCGGATCCCCGAAATTCCATCGGATGGAATCGGCCGGAGGCCAGATGTCGGTGGTGAATTTAATTGAAGTATTCTGACAGGTGCCAATTTGGTGGATATAGGCTTTATACCGTTGAACAAATTGTGGAAAACAGAAATTATGAGTGTTTCCCAAGCTAACAAAATTTTTCTCATAGGCACAGGATGACCCTGGCAATGATGGAAACTTAATGACATGGACGGAATCACCAAACGGGGTATAGTTGCCTATATAAATTTTACCATCGGGGCCTGATTGTATATTTGCTCCCGCCCCATAACCCAAAAGATACTGACTTTGTATAAAAGATAGTGAATCCGGAGCATTCATATCATATTGGAACAATGGCGTATTAAAAGGCAAATTCGCTCCTCCGGATATATATAGAAATCGTGAGTTAATAGAAAATTCTTTACTTATTAATATATGATTTAAACCAGGATAAATTACTGAAAAAGTAAATCTTGGGGTGATAATTCCCGTAGTAGTATTGAAAGTACAGACTTCGTGCATTGAATCAGAACAAACTAAGTGTCGACCATCAAAAGAGATTTTTAAATATCCATAATTTGACCTGAAACCCATTTTCGTTTTAAAATTGGTAGGACTAATAACAGGAGTCGGATCAATTCCGGAAGCGGTTAACCGATAAGCCAGATAATTGTTTGTTTTTGCATGATTTAGTACAACGATCCAATAATCCTTGTTATTTGCATGCCTGGTGGCTGTCAACTGGTCAACGACACTATCGCCGTAAGGAAGCGCAATGTTCTTCATTCCTGGAACAATATCCCCTAAACCTCCATTCAGGTCAATATTAAATACTGAATAGTACAAACCTATTACTTGTCCAATCCCACCAGGATCATGACCTGCAGTAATAATGTAGTAAATTCGTGAGTTGCCTGGTAATTGCAAGGCAATTACGGATTGGCAACCGGAGCCTCCCCCTAATAATCCCGCGCCATTCGGGGTTACATTTAAAAATTTATCATATATTTTCCTTCCCTCTGAGCAAAACAAAAAATTACCGGCAGAATCGGAAATGCTGAATCCGCTAACAACTGAACTTTGTGCAATAGGGCTGGTTGGCAATGAAATAGGTGGACCCGTATTGAATGTCATTCCAGCGTGCCACCCAAAGTACCAATTATTGAATTCACCTTGAGAGTACCCGGTGAAATTATATAGCAGAAGCAAGAAAATAAATAGTTTGTTCTGCATTACAAATTTTTTCAAAATTAATAAAAACTGATTTTACGGGAGCGGAAGTAATGATCAACCCGGCATTACACCACTGTGATAAGCCAGCAACCCCTCCATAGGAGCCTGGCTGATCATTCCAATATGAATATGTTCCTCCCGGGCTGCCGTTTCTAAGATGTCGCGGTAGCAATGCGCGATGGAACCTGTGAAACTGACCGGAAGCTGGTCATAATGGTCATAATGCTTGACCTGTGCTTTAAAGAATGCATGAAACGCATCCTTCACCAGGGCATAGATGTAAGGATGGTCCTGACGTGGCGCCATGAAATGGCTGAAGGAGGCCAGAAACCGGTTGGGATAGGGGAGGTTGTACAGGGCGTTGAGAATGTCCTCCAGGGTCAGCGGATAGGTTTCGCGGAATGCGGCCTCCAGATCGGCCGGAAGCTGCTTTTTAAGATAGGCGCCCAGAAAATTTTTCCCCAAATAGGAACCGGCCCCTTCATCGCCAAACAGGTAGCCCAGAGAGTCCACCCTGCTGAAAATATTTTCACCGTCATAATAACAGCAGTTGCATCCGGTACCAAGTATGCAGGAAATTCCGGGTTGGTCACCGAACAACGACCGCGCTGCTCCCAGGATGTCGTGGTACACAAACACCGCCGCCTTGTGAAAATGAAGCTGCAATGCCTCCCGGATCAGTGTGTCGTTTTTTTCCGTGCTGCATCCCGCCCCGTAAAAATGAATCTCCCGCACATGATCGGTCACGATATACGGGACCAATTCAACATTCAGGATCGCGTCGATGCTTTCTGAGGTGTGAAAATAGGGGTTGAGCCCGGCTGATGGAACCAGCGTCTTCAACGCCCTGTTCTCCATCAATGCCCATGACGTTTTGGTTGAGCCACTATCGGCAATAAGGATCATAGTTCTTTGATATCGTTATGTTTCTTTTCGAATTATCTGATCACGGAGGTCACCGGGTTCCTTAAACCTTTCATTGCCTTCAGGTAAACCTTCACGGTCCCGACAATGATCTTTGCCTCAATGTAAACGGGGACTTTGTTGGCATCATCAGTCACCCATACGAGCACATCCTCATCCCCCTTGAAAATCGTCCCCTGAACCATTTTTACGGAAAATTTAATACACCGGTATTGTTTTCCGTCCAATCCCTCAACCACATCTTTTCCGATCATCTTGATATAGATGTCATACCAGGCATCGTCAATCGCTACGGTGACGAAATGCCGTTCATCGGGTTTCATCGAGGCCAGATCAAGCGCACGGGTATGATAGATGGCCGAAAGCATGTCGAACCCGCAGGGTCGCGCGGGAAGCGTGTCGGCCCGCTGTGGATTGTCGTTGGTTTTGGTGTTGGAAATAACAGCCTTCCGGTATTTATCAAAATAGAGGGTATTCAGCAGCGTGTATCCCCCTTCGTAAATGTACCGTTTAAAACCAATCGGTTCAAGGGTCTCACGGTTGATCCAGGAGTCGTAATAGTCGCGGACTTTAAATAAAATATCGTACGATTTGAAGGTCTTTCCGACCGCTTTCAGGTGATAGGAAGGCTTTCCAAAGTAATCCTCTTCACGCACGCTGAAGGTCACCAGCCCGGCATCGACCCACACGGGTCCCCAGTTATAAGCGGCGACGAATGTGACCTCTTCACCATCACCGTATGCCTGGTTCGAGAGATTACACTGTGCATTTAACGGCTGTCGCGACAGCAGTGACAGGGCGAACAAACCGGATAACAGCAGCAGATTCAAACTGCTGCTGCCAATGCTTGTTTTCATCGAATGGGTAGGTTTCACAATAGCTTTCATCTTCAGGAGGATTCCTGATTCATCGTCTGGTCAGTTTTTTTTCGCGTTGCCCAGATAAAATAAACCGGAATCCCAAGAATAACGATAATCAGTCCCGGCCAGGTATATTCCCGCTTAAAAATAAACAGGATGACCATGATTACAAGGGCCAGGATGATATAGATCATTGGGATGATCGGATAGCCAAAGGCTTTGTAGGGCCGGCTCAGATCAGGGCGACTGACACGAAGGATAAAAATACCAAGGATGGTCAGGACATAGAAGATGAGCACGGCGAATACCACATAATCGAGTAGTTGTCCATAGGTGCCGGAGAGACAAAGCAGGCTTGCCCATACGCCCTGAAACAAAAGTCCGGTGGCGGGGACATCTTTTTTGTTGAGCCGGCCGACCCCTTTGAAAAAGATCCCGTCGTCGGCCATGGCGTAATAGACTCTTGCTCCCGAAAGGATCAGCCCGTTGTTGCAGCCGAAGGTGGAGATCACGATGAAGACCGCCATGATAATGACCGCGTAATTGCCGAAAATTCCGGATAGCGCCGCGGTCCCCAGCCGGTCGTTCAGCGCGTACTGCATGCCCCGCGAAGCGATATCGGTTCCTCCGGGATCGCCCTTGACCGGAAGGGCTGTTATGTAGACCACGTTGGCGAGAAGATAAAGGATGGTGACGATTAAAGTTCCCAGGAACAGACTGAGGGGAATGTTCTTTCGCGGGTTGATAACTTCTCCCGCGGTAAAGGTGATGTTGTTCCAGGCATCGGATGAAAAAAGTCCGCCCACCATGGCCATCCCGAGCGCCGCGAGGAGGGTCATCCCTGAAAGCGGAATGTCAACTCCGCCTGGGCCTTCACGCATGGGATTCCAGAAGTCGGGGCTGTTGATACGGATCGAATTCAGGTTGGATGCCATCACAAGTCCGACGACAATGAATGCTGCCAGCAGGATAAATTTTCCGGATGTGAAGAGGTTTTGCACTTTTTTACCCGATTTAATGCCGCGGCTGTTGATCCATGTGAGGAGTGCGATGGATCCGATGGCCACCAGCTGGGCCGGACCGAATTTGACAAACCCGAGATTCATCGGTCCGACGCGGAAGAGACCGGCATCGAACTCCCCGAAACGGATCGATTCCAGGTCGAACCAAACAACCGATTCGGATACCCAGGGAAAGAGTACCCCGGTGAACTTGGCGAACGCCATGGCGACGGCGGCGATGGTGCCGGTTTGGATGACCAGGAACAGGGTCCATCCGTACAGAAAGCCGGTGAGCGGGTTGTAGGCCTCTTTCAGGTAGATGTACTGTCCGCCCGCTTTGGGGAACATCCCTGCCAGTTCGCCATAGCTCAGGGCGGCGATGAGGGTCATAAAGCCGCTGATGATCCAGACCATCATCAGCCATCCCGATGAGCCGACCATGCGGGCAATATCCGCGCTGACAATAAAAATCCCGGAGCCGATCATGGAGCCGACCACGATGGCAGTGGAATCAAAGAGGTTTAATCTGCGTTGAAACGATTGGATTTCTGACATAGAAAATAGGGTGGGGGCAGTTTTGAGCGTGCAATTTAGAATAATTTTTATAACGGAATGATCCCGCCTGGATTTTTCGTAAGATATACGATGCGTTCAGGCAACTTCAACGCGATGTGCATCAAATTTGATATGCGGATTTTAAACGGAAGGATCAACGATCCAGGGAAATTATTATGAGGATCTTTTATTGACTTTGGGATTATATTTAGTTATTTTTGTAATAGTTATGGGTTATAACTGTTGCCCATTATTAACCGTTCAAAAAAATAGTAGTGGTTTTTTATTTCACAAACCCAAGAAAAGACCGGTTAACATTGTCTGAGAACGAAGCAATCAAAAAACCCATATCCTGAAAAAATGAAAACGATATTCCAATCAGTAATCATGGTGTTTTTTTGTTTGTTTCTTATTTCATCCTGTAAGAAAAATGATGACACCCTTGAGACTGTTCAGGCTTCTCAGCCAAAAGATCCATACCCGGCTGATTCGGCAATAAACATCTCTACCTCGCCGGTACTTCGATGGACTTATCCTGATGCAGCAGGAGGCAGCGACTTGGTGTATGATCTGCGCTTTGGGACAGGTAACCCACCCAATTATGTGACGTATGCTTTGAAATATCCAAATTTCCAATTGGTTGGTCTTGAAAAGAACACTACCTATTATTGGAACGTAACAGCGAGGACAGAATCATGGAGCTTTTTCGTAAATGGACCATCATGGAGTTTCACGACAAATGACAGCGTTGCCGGGAATATTCTGTTTCAGGACGACTTTGAGAATTACCAGCCGAATACATTTCCTGCTTCCGGCGGGTGGATCGCAAATGCCGGAGCAAGCAACAACATAGTATCGGATTCCGTATTCCATTCATCGCATCAAAGTTTTAAAATAACGGGGAATAAAGATTATCCTGATTGTTACCGCAGGATACCAGTTTTTCCGATTGTAACATACCTTGAGGTTTGGATAAAAACGCCATCTGATATCATTCCATCTGATGGTGGATTATTTTGCATTGCAATACGCGATTACTTTGCAATAACATTTAATTGTAGTCAGCAAACCATAAATTATGATGTTGGTGATTATTGGGGCGGAGTAAGTATTGAACTGGAGAAATTTATCCCCGGGCTGTGGTATAAAATCAATCTTAAATTCGATAAAGTGGATATGAAAATAACCTGTTCCATTAACGATATTCAAAAATACCATAGTGATTTGCTGCCGGATGACCCTCCTCCAGCATTAGATTTTTGCTGTTATTCAAAAGCTCTTAAAAAAGACGTGTATTTGGATGATTTAAAAATCTGGTATGAATAAGTAAAATCTGATGTGGGTTATTTCTGACCCGATCACCCAGATGGGTGTAAAATTGGCAGGATCCCGGATGATTCGGTTTATATAAGAGTTGAGCTTTCCCTAAAAAGCAAATGGCGAAATAGTTTTCACTATTTCGCCATTTCGCTATCTCGCTGTTTTCTTTGTAGCGAGGACGAGAGTTGAACTCGTGACCTCCGGGTTATGAATCCGACGCTCTAACCGACTGAGCTACCTCGCCAAATTTTTTGCAAAAGTAACCTCTTTGCAATTTCTGTGCAAATTTACTTTTGGGTTATTTTTGACCTCTTTTTATTCCTCTGATAATTCATATCTCCCATTTCCTATTGCCAGATCATATGCTGGCTTTGTAATTGAGGTTCTCCCATTTTCCGGAACATTAAGCAATAGAGATTTTTGAATATCACCTGACTTCTCCCGATTAGCGATGCATATGGAATAATGAGAATTCGTAATTTTAAGGCCTGAAACCCTGACAAAGGATGAAATCCCTGATAAGACCCGCTTTACTGATCATCTTACTGATGTTCTTTTTTAATTGCAATTGCCAACCGATGGGGGAGGCATATTTCGACAGCCTGTATACCGGCTATTTCCAGATCAACAGCGGTGGATGGACCGCCGGCGATGCGACCATTTCGGTGCCGTTACCCGACGGAAGGGTGATCTGGCTGTTTGGCGACAGCTATACCCAGGCTGTGAACATTTCGAACAACACGCTTCCTTGCCTCTTCCAGGTACGCAACTGCTTCATGGTGCAGGATTCCCTGAATCCCGCCTCTTTCAAGACGATCCTTGATACCACCATGACAGGTGTCAACATGACAACCTTTAAACTGAGGCCAAACGATACCTCTCTGTTCTGGCCCGGTCATGGATACGTGTACAACGATACTGTCTATGTTTTTCAGGAGCGCTACAAGAGTTCTAACCTTGATTACGAGGGTTGTTATGTTGCCAGACTAACATACCCGGCCCTTCACCAACTTCCGATGCTCCCGATGCAACAGGCAGGAACGGACCATATCTTCGGACGGGCGGTATTGGTGGATTCAGCCGGAGGGTGGATATATATTTACGGAAACCGTGTAAACTGGATCGTATGGGAACCGGTACTGGCAAGGTGTCCGATCGGTAATCCATTTCAGCCGTGGGAATTCTACACCGGAACTGGGTGGTCAATCAATCCGGTGGCATTGCAAAAAATCTGCAGCGACCCGGTCTCACCCGGATTCAGTGTTTTCCGACATGACAATAAATATTACCTGATCACCCAGGAGAACGGGTACCTGGAATGTGGTTTAGGCAGAAACATCTATTCCTATGTCAGTGATCATCCCTGGGGACCCTTTACCGGGAAAACCTTGTTATATACCGAGGAAAGCAAGTTCAACGACGCTTACCTGCTTACATACAACGGTCAGGCTCATCCATGGAATATTGAAAATAACGAATTACTGGTTTCGTACAATGTCAATGACCGGGTGGATACCCTGTCACCTTACATATGTCCATCGCAATGTAAAAACATCTGGACCGACCGGCTTGATGCAGACACATACAGGCCAAAGTTTATACGGATTCCGATGGGCTTGATCACATCAGCAGATTCGCCTCCCGATGGGAATGTCAGGGAATGCCTGGAGGTAAGGGTAGTCCCGCATCCGGTCGGCCGTGACGGAACGCTGAAGATCGAAATGAATGCTGCTGTTCCCTGGATGGGGAAAATCAGGATTACCGATGTTTCAGGCAGGGTTATCCTGGCCAGGGTGTTCGATCTGCCGCAAGCGAATGGTACCCTTGATCTTAATGCCCCTCCCAAAGGTGGCCTCTATTTTATTGAATTCATCGGGAACAACGGATGCAGAAAGGTGGTGAAGTTGGTGGTACAATAAAGCCGTTACATCGTGTGTTACCCGCCGGGGATTGGCAATTTGTGCATTCTATGGACAAGTTTCTGAATAAATACCGGATTCCGTCAACGCGCCTGCAAACCTGGGATTACGGTCGGATCAATGTCCTGCCCCAACTATCCTCCTGAAAAATTCAAGATGAGCCCCGATTGCCGATTTCCAGTATGGATAATCATGTCCGCCGGGTGTTATGAGGTAGGTGATGTCGATCTTCTTCGCATCACACTGTTTTTTGAAATGGTCGTTCAGTTTTAGAAACGGGTCTGAACTTCCGCACGAAACGATGATCTTTTTCCCCGCGGCAGCGATTTTTTTGATATTCCCGGAAACAGCGTAACGGTTCAGGATTTTGTCAGCCGATTTTTTATTCTTTATTCCAAGGTAATCATCAATCCTGTATTCTGTCCGGCAGAAACTCAGATCCAGAACACCGCTCAGACTTCCGGCGCTCCTGAAAAGACCGGGTTTTTGTGCAAAGAGGTAAAGCGCGCCATGGCCTCCCATGCTCAGCCCTGTGATGAAAACATTACCGGGATCGATGCGGTAGTTCTTTGCAATGAAAGGAAAAAGATCGAGAAAAAAGAAATCGGTATATTGACTTTCCCTGATTGCCGGGCTGTTGATGTACCAGGAGTCGGTAAGCCCGTCGGGACAGACCAGGATAACCCCATATCTGTCGGCGAGCGACTGGCAGGAGGTGATATCGTTCCACTGGTGATAGGAACCCATCCAGCCGTGCAACAGGTAAACCACCGGAAACTGCTTTGCGGGGTCTTTGGAATAATCGGATGGGGTGAAAACCCAGACTGTGTCGGCGATGGCGATGTGTGGCGATTTCAGGATGTGCTGCTGCTGGGCCTTCAGGATCAGGCTGATGGCAATCAGTGCCGGGAGAAATAAAAGGGATCGTTTCATGGGTTTTAAATATACTGGTTCATGTAAATATCATTCGCGGTTTGTGCGATCCGCTTCCCATGGGCATTTCATTCCTCAAAGATCCGGCTGACCGGCACCCTGAGGAACACCGGCCGGTATTTGCTGGCATCCCTGAAAACATCCTCCACCACGAAGCTGTTGATACAGGATGAGATAAGCAACTGGCCGTTTTCAATGAACTGGGGATGTGCCAGGCTGTTGTATGCAAACAGGTTGGCCGTTGAAGTGACATCGTCGGGCAGCCGGGTGTGGCAGAGGACTTTCCTGTTCTTCCACCCCGTCCAAGGCGAATCGGAATAGTAGGAGACGATCTCACCGGTCATAAAACCACCCTCCTGAACTACCAGAACATATTTATCATTTAATTTAAATACGCTGAATTGTTCCGATCCCTGTATGGCCAGCATGGGTTTTGATTGCCGGGAGTCCTTCACCCATTCACTTCCGTTATAGAACTCCCAGGGTGCGAGGATGTTGCCTTTCGGCGCCCGGGCAACATAGAGGTTCTTGCTCTTATCCTCTGCACCGTAAATGTAGGTGTGATGTTCGTCGCCGTCGCACACTGCGTGACCCCAGTGGATTTCATGAATTCCGGGATAATTGAAATGGTCAATCCTTTCGAGTTTGATCTCCGGCAGTGAAAAGGTGGCAATATTGGCGCTGGTCCAGGCAAATCCCCAATCGCCCGGTTTGGCCTGGTAGAATCCTGTCATGAAAACCTTGAGTATACCGTTCTCGATGAAGCCGTCGCCAGGCCAGTACCAGAGCGAATCCTCCGAAAACTGTTTCCCTTTGGGGGCATTGGGAGGGATGACCAGCGACGATTCCCATCCGTCGATCACCTGGTATAGCGACCGCAGGGTGTCGGCTTCCTGCACGGCCATGCTGTTGCGGATGAACCATGGTTTGCGTTTTTCTCTCGAGCGGTCGGGGTTGACGG
>Ga0116171_10001417_pt1 | contig 23849 bp, 18 predicted proteins | sample AD_JPNHW2_MetaG_FD_89798 | JGI IMG/M metagenome (GOLD analysis project Ga0116171, IMG submission 89798) | Active sludge microbial communities of municipal wastewater-treating anaerobic digesters from Japan - AD_JPNHW2_MetaG | ecosystem: Engineered > Bioreactor > Anaerobic > Digestate | place...
ATCATTCCGCGGATAATATCCGAGATGGCGCATTCAAGCACAGGTATCGCTATCCATCCAGGCGCACGGATTGGTGAAGGATTCTTTACCGATCATGGCACAGGAACGGTGATAGGTGAAACCTGTATTATTGGGAAGGGTGTGCGTATATACCAGGGCGTGACCCTTGGTGCAAAAAGTTTTCCGCTCGATGATAAAGGTAACCCGATTAAAGACATGCCGCGTCATCCCATAGTTGAGGATGATGTAATTATCTATTCTGGTGCGACAGTGCTTGGCAGGATTACAATTGGAAAAGGCTCGGAGATCGGCGGCAATGTGTGGATCACAGAGGATGTAACGGCAGGAACAAAGATCATGCAGCCTAAACCTCCTGTGAATGTAATCACCGGCTGAATCAGCCGGACTTTTCCCTCCTGATAAAATTCTGCGCAACCGCAATAACCGGGTCCCATACCGGTGCAAAAGGAGGTGAGTATCCGAAATCAGTATAAGCAAGTTCTTCAACTGTCATCCCTGAGGTTATTGCGACAGCAACCGGATTGATCCTGAGAGCAGCACCGTCTGTGCCGGCAATTTCGGCACCTATAACTTTACGGTTATCAGCGCGAACTGTAAGTTTTATATTTAGCGGTTGTGTACCCGGATAATAACCCGCACGAGACTTCCATTCAATGAATTCCTCAATTACCTCAATACCATGTTTCCCGGCATCCTGCCTGTTAAAACCGGTTTTTGCGGCTTCAAGTTCAAAGACCTTGACCATCTGTGTCCCGATTGCGCCATGGAAAACTTCAGTTTTAACTCCCGCTGCCTGGAGACCGGCTACACGCCCCTGTTTGTTCGCATTTGTTGCTATGGGCATAAATTCGTTTTTGCCGGATATCAGGTTTCTGACCGTAGCACAGTCGCCAGCTGCCCATACTCCTGGAACTGACGTATTACATTTTTCATCAACGACTATAGCTCCATTAGTCAGCATTTCAATCCCGGTGTCTTTTAAAAACAGGGTATTAGGCCGCACACCTGCTGATACAACAACGAGTTCGGCGCTGAATTCGCCTTTATCTGTCTCAACAGTAAAACTTCCCGTATTACCTTTAATTGCCGTTACACCTGCACCGGTTACGGTATTTACATTTTTCCCTGTTAGAGTTGAATTTATAATTTTCCTTAACTCTTCTGAAAATGCAGGGGCCACACCGTCAGCTTTTTCTATTAATGTAACAATTATTCCTTTTTTAACAAAAGCCTCGGCCAGTTCAAGACCGATCAGTCCCGCGCCTATGATTACAGCAGATGATGGTTTAAGTGAATCAATATGCTTTCTTATTCTTATTCCATCAGCCAGACTTTTAAGTATCATCACACCTGGCAGGTCTGAACCTTCAAATGGAGGGAGCGATGAACCTGCCCCCGTTGCCACCACAAGTTTATCGAAGGAGTAAACCTCCTCTTTGCCGGATGAAAATGCACCGATGCTTTTTGTTTTAAGATTTACAGAAACAGCTTCAGTTTCTGTAAATACCTGAATGTTACGCTTGGTAATAAACTCATCTTTATCAACAACAAGAAGAGACCTGTAATCGTCAATCTCGCCTGAAATGTAGTAGGGCATACCGCATGCAGCGTATGAAATAAATTCACCCCTTTCGAGCACACCGATGCTGAGAGATTTATCTATCCTGCGGGCCTGGGAGGCTGCTCCCATCCCTGCTGCGTCACCACCGATTACAAGAAGGTTGAAGTGTGGCATGTTGTTCTCCTTATAATTTTGTGAATATCACCTGATTAAACAGCATACTGAATAAATGAATAATAATACAATATAATCGATTTAACATATATTTATCATAGATACATAAAGGAGACTGGGATTATTATCTATTTATGACGTCAGAATGTTATCCATCACCAGCTTACATTATACCTGATTTTTGATACACATAAATGCGTTATAAATTTTATCTGACTATACAACATATAGAGTTTTGATATTTTATTATATATATATAAATTGCCGGTATTAAGTTCCATAGTTAATAAAAATATTGATTAAATCCTTTCTGATTATTATTTTTAATACTGATAATTATAGGTATATAAAAATCTGGAGGATGATTATTAGAAATCAGGGTAAATCAAAAGATTCAGACATTAACTTAACCTGATTATAGAGCAACAATACCGGTGACTGTTATGAAAACTGAAACTAAAAGAATATTAAATACAATAATTGTGATTCTTTCAATACTTCTGGTTTCATGCGGTGCCGAAGATATGTGGAGCAGGCTGCAGGAATCAGGTACAAAACTGCATATTACATATAATGCAAATGGCGGTACCGGTGCTGTACCGGTTGATACAGCAGAGTATGTCCCTGGAGATGAGGCCATAATCCCCGGGAACACCGGTGGTATGACTAATGGTGTTCTTGTGTTCAACGGCTGGACGCTTTCAACTGATGGTTCAGACGAAATTTATACACAGGGTGAAACATTTATCTTCGGTACCGGGAATGTTACACTATATGCAAGGTGGGATTCAGGAACTACATATACAATTCAATACTTTGCTAACGGCGGAACTGGTGATTTACCGGTTGATACAACACTATATCTGCTTAATCAATACGCCGTGGTACTTGATAGACCGGTGACACTGACAAACGGGGCATATGAATTTTCAGGATGGAATACAGATTCAGCAGGAACAAATGTTGCCACAAACTTTGCTCCCGGCTCATCAATACTGGTGGATTCAGATAAACATCTTTATGCAATATGGATTTTACCGATAATGGTTACTGAAGACTTTAATTTATGGGCCGATAATACGTATAACGGTTTATACTCAGGAGATCTTGCGCTCCTTAATACTTGGGTGACGGCAGGGGTACTCTTTATTCCCGATGGTGCTTCAATAGAATCAAGGCTGTTCAGGATTCCGGCGATAATTGAAGGTTATGTTATTCTGAAAGATACACAAACACCGGGAGTATTCAATCACTTTTGTGTTCTGAGAGATCCCCCCATATATAACAAGAAGAATCTTCCTACTGGATTTTATTTCTCCACAGGTGCGTCAATCAGTAATATAATGACAACCGTAACACTTCTTAATTCAGATGGATCAACTCCATCATACCCGGTAGAACATGCTGCTTTTGACGATGATAGTTCAACTGAATACAGATTCAAAATCGAAATGTATACTAATGTTCAGAGCTTTTATATCAACGACATGATGACTCCCGTACGCGTAACTAATTACAACCTTAAATCAACTTTATGGTGGTATTTACAATTTTTGGGAGATGATAATGCCAATGGTGCTCATCTTCTGAACAGTATTACTATCCAGACAATACAACAAGGTATAATGCCATAATATATTTTACATATCAATTTTATATAGTCATGAACTATTTAAAATCTGCCCGAAATTTGATCCTGGCAGATTATTTATAACAGTACAAAACCATGGATGGAAACAATAGAATGGAAGATGTAACTCCTGCAGTAACAGATAAACCTGAAAATAAAAAAAGATTGTTTATCCCCATAAGCGTGAAGATGATCACCATCACTTCACTTATTGTAGTAGCATCTCTTGCAAGCGTCGCTATTGCTGCATCATACTTCTTCCGCGGTGATAACGAAGTACGTGCCCTTGAAGATACATTGCGTGAATCAACCCTTATTTCAGGAAAGGTCAGGTCAGACTTGTTATCGGTGGCCGAGAAATGCAGACAGGTGATGAGCAAAACTGCCGAAGAGTACGCAAAATCGTCGAAAAAAGAGGCATCTTTAATTTATGCAGAGTTCCTTTTCCAGCGTGATCCGGAAATCTATTATATGGCAGTTTTAAAAAAGGGTGATAAAATACCATATATCGAACTGAAAAACCAGGGAGCAGGGGCAATTGCCTCTGCTGATTTTGCATCATTATTGAAATCGTATGTTGAACTTACTGATAAGACATTTAAGGGTGATGAAGTTCTCATGAATCCATCCGCATGGTTCAATGAAGCAGTTGTAGGTATGGCTGTTCCTTTCGAAATAATTGAAGGTAAAGAGAGTATCCTTATAGTTTTTTTTGCCATGGACCGGATTATTGAATCAATAAGAACAAAAGGTGTTGTGAACAGTTACATTGTAAACGGTTCAGGTGATGTCATAGTCCATTATGACCCTGCTATTGCCAGGTCAAAAACCAACCTGGCTAACATTCCAATTGTAAAAATGATGATGACCAATCCTAACCCGAACGGACAGACACTCTTTACTGATGAAAAGGGCGAAAAAAGCCTTGGTGCTTTCCAGCGTATAGGGTTTACTGACTCTGCGGTTATCTCTACTGTACCTGAAAAAATTGTTTTTGCTTCTGTACACAAAATCCAAAGAATTATTCTGTTTATTACCCTGATAGCACTTGGTATCGCTGTTATATTTATTTATATTTTTTCAACTACAATTACAAGTCCGTTAAAGGGTCTCATGGATGCTGCACGTTATATCCAGAAAGGTTACTTTGATGTTGAAGTTCCGGATTATACACGAGATGAAATAGGAATGCTTGGTGAATCTTTTACCGAGATGGCAAAGGGACTTTCGGAACGTGAAAAAATGAAAGACGCTTTCGGAAAATTTGTTAACAAGGATATTGCTGAACTTGTTTTACAGGACTCCATCAAGCTGGGCGGTGAACGCAAGGATGTAGCGGTATTCTTTTCAGATATAAGGTCTTTTACCGCTTTTGCTGAACAGTTGCCTCCGGAAGAGGTTGTGGGATTTCTTAACGGATACATGACAAAAATGGTAGGCTGTGTAAATGAAACTCAGGGTGTGGTTGATAAATTTATCGGTGATGCAATCATGGCAGTATGGGGTGCACCGGTATCACATGGAAATGATACTGAAAATGCCGTAAACTGCGCGCTCCTTATGCGAAAAGCTCTTATTGAATTTAATAAAAGCAGGGGTACCAAAACCAGGCCCAGTATACATATCGGCATAGGCATAAATTCAGGTCCTGTGCTCGCAGGCCAGATAGGATCACAGGAAAGAATGGAATATACAGTCATTGGAGATTCAGTCAACCTTGCATCAAGAATTGAGGCACTGAATAAACCCTTTGCAACAGATATACTAATAAGCGAAGATTCATACAAACTTGTAAAAACTATATTCAATGTCCAGCCCATGAAGAAAATCAGGGTAATGGGAAAAAAAGATACCCAGCAGATTTATGCCGTACTTGGAAGAAAAGATGATCCCGCATGTCCCAAAACACTAACGGCTATGAGAATACTTGCAGGTATTAACGCACCGCTTCCCGGATCAGATACAGAAAATGATACAGTTTTCGAAGGAAAAGAAGTAAAGTATGAAATTATCGATTAAAGGGATACTTCTTCTTGTTTTATGTATAGCTGTAATTTCTGCAGCAGCTTTCGGGCTGTACAGGGAGCTCACCGGGCACATTCAAAAGAGCAGCACTGATTCAATTGGAACTCTTGTACTCAAGAAAAAAACGGCTGTGCGCAAATACGCCGAATATGTAATCTGGGAGGATATTGCCAATAATACACCGGTATTCAATTATGATTCAATTAGAACATACCCTGAATCTGCCGCATTCATAAGACTGAATGACGGTTCCGAAATATCCCTTGATGAGAATACCATGATTGTCCTTGTCATTGACGCCCAGGGCGTAAAAATAAATTTTGACCAGGGAGCCATATCTGCCAAGAGCGGCACATCGGGTAGCGCAATCAGGCTGAACACGCGTGACACTTCTGTTTCAATGAATAAAGGTGAACTAGCTGTTAAAAAAGATTCCAGGGCTATGGATGTTAATGTCTTTTCCGGAGATGCAGTTGTTTCTGCAGGCGGAGGTGAGAACAGGATTGATGTAAACTCATCTGTGCATATCGCTGACGGCAAAACGGAAGTTAAAAAAAACTCCATTGTAACAGACCAGCCTGTTAACGATGCGCGTTTCATTACATCCGCTGAGACCGCTGCTGTAAACTTCACCTGGAAAAGCGATTCTAATGGTGAACACTCGGTAGAAATCTCATCAGATTCAGGATTTAAAAGGATTATCCATAAAGAAAGTGTATCGGGCAACAGCTACTCCTTCAGGTTAGCCCGGGGTGATTACTTCTGGCGTATAGGTACCGGAAAAGATTATTCCAGAACAAAGAAATTCACACTTATCCATGATACACCCCACAGGTATATCTATCCTCTTAAAGAAGAAAAAGTAACGGTTACTGTTGATGACCCGGTCAATTTCAGGTGGAGCAGTTCACAATCAGATGCTGCTTATGAAGTTGAAATATTTTCTGACGCGGAGATGAAGTCTGCTGTGTCAAAAAATACACTTACTGTAAATTCACTCTCGGTAAATAAACTTCCCGCTGGTAACCTGTGGTGGAGGGTGCGCAGGGTTTATCCTGCAGGTTTCATCTACCTGGATTCACCTGGAGAAACTGTAGCATTCAGGCTTGAACAGAAAGCACTTGTCAGGATGAAACCCGTTCCTGTTTACAACGGCAGGGTATACGCTACTACCCTTTCAGAAAATATCCCGCTTAACTGGGAGGGAGCTAAAGGTTCTATAGGGTATATTGTTGAAATTGCAAAGGATAAAGAATTTAAAGATATTATTAATTCAGTTAATACAAATGCAACATTTCAACGTGTTAAAGTTCCACCCGAAGGAGAGTATTTCTGGAGGATTAAGGCCGTTTACGGAAAGGATGACTATGAAATTTCCTCTGTTGTTCCCCTAACTGTAGGCATGCCCGAACCGGTTGAATATATTTCACCCGTTAAAAACGATGTACTCGAAAAGACAGCCGGGACTATCAGGTTTGTATGGAGGAATACGTCTTACGCATCAGCATATCTGGTTGAGGTCGCCTCAGACCCTGATTTTAAAAAAATAATTTCAGCAGGTAAAACTGATGCCAGTGAATACGCGATCATCAGACCTGGAAACGGAAAGTTCTACTGGCGTGTTTCAATCATGGACAAATTCGGCAATGTTACAGTGATGGGATTAACATCAGCATTTTTAATTCCTTCTGCCCTTGAAAAACCTGTAACGAACTTTCCTGAGAATCTTGCGAAGGTTAACCTTGATGACGTTGATGTGCTCAGGTTTCAGTGGTCTGCAGTTAAAGGCGCTGATTCTTATGAGCTTGAAATATTTCAGAGGACATCAGGAGTTGACAGATCGCTCATGGTCCTTAATACTGTTTCAACCAGGATTGAAGTTCGTAATTTCAGATCCCTTGTGCCTGGCACCCTTGTATGGGTCGTCCGCGCAAGAAAAAAAACCGGAAGCAGGATTGCTGCTGTAAGTGAATCTGACAGGATGTACTTTGTTCTAAAAGTCAGCGAGGATATTTCAGCTCCAAAAATACATAACCAGGACAAGTTCTATGTCAGGTAAAAAGATAATTCTACCAATCCTGACTGCATGGATTATCATGATAACAGCAAATCTTTCAGCACAAAATGAAAGGATGATAAAATGGCAGTCTGTTTATGGTGCTGGCGGATATATTATTGAGATAAAAAATTCCGACGGCAAAGTCATTGTAGAAAAAGAGTTGCTCTCAACTTCTTACGACATATCCAGACTTGATTCGGGAAAATATTCATATAGAGTAACAACTCTTAATAAACTGAAACAGCGCGGCAGAAGCACATCATGGATCGGATTCACAGTCGAAAAGGCTGTGATACCTGAAATTAAAAGCGTTTCACACAAAATACTCGCATGGTCTTTCGACAATCCGGGAGTAGCAGTAAAAGGAATCAGCTTTGATAATAGTACAAAAATATTTTTACGCAAAGGAACAGTGAACATCAAGACTGAAACTGAATTTATTTCTGATTCAGAACTGAATTTTAAATATAATCCGGACACCGATAAAGCAGGTGTTTATGATCTTGTTGCATTGAACGAGGCCGGTTTCGAAGCTGTGCTAAAAAATGCAATTGAAATAAAAGCTCCTGATATACCGGTAATTGAATCCGTTTCAGGTGAAAAGATTTTTCATTCCACCAGAACGGAAATTATTATGCGGGGATTAAACCTCGGTATTGACACAATTCCTGTGATCGAAGATGATACCGGTAAAAGACTGCAGGTTAAATACAGAAATGTTTCTGATAACGAAATTATTGTTACTTTTGATCTGCTTCCCGCAGATAAAGGGAGATATAGTGTATATGTTTTAAAAAATGACATTTTTAAATCAGAAAAAAATTTCAGGCTGGAGGTTGCTGATCCTGTTATCGATGATAAAATCGCCCAGGTAAAAGATTCAGGCACTGATAATAAAAATAAGGATAAAAATGAAGTCGGGGAATCAACCGGGGATATATACCTTGGACTCGCATGGGAATACAATATGCCAATTGGTGTCTGGGCTGATGAACTGTCAGCTTCACCTGCAGGCTTACATATTTATTTTGCATATCAGCTCAAAGGTTTCAGTTTTTTAAATTCAATACCGGTAATCAATAAACTGGAATTCGAGGCGAAAGCAGGTTATTCTGTCTTTGATCTTGTTTCCGGAACAAGTAAAGAGTATTATAGTATCATAGACATGACTGCGGGATTCAACTGCCCGTTGCCTGTTAGTTTATTCAGCGGCAGGATCTTTCCTCTTTTAAATATTGATTCCGGAATTGCGTATTCAACAGCTTCGATTTATAATTATACCGGTACTAATGTCTATACCAGTTACGACCCGGTTATTTATGCAGGGATATCGTTCAGGTACAGGCAGGGAATGTTCTTCAGTGATATCTCCTGCGGATGGCAGAGAATATTCTATGTATCAAATCCAATGGATGAAATCAGGGTATCGTTGCGTGCAGGTGTTGTCTTTTAATCCCCGGACCTGAAATCAGCAAGAATTACAGCAGCCAGTCCCGCTGTCTGAAATATCAGCAATGAAAAAAACACGAAGATGAAAGATCCTGCGCCTCCACCTGTAATATCAAGTACAAGACCTGACAAAAACGGGATACCGAACGCAAATGGAAAAATCAGCACCGATGAAATGGCAAAATAATCAGTAGTGTCGTCTGCACCGGAAATACGTTTTACACCAGGAACATATGCAAACTGGTTTACGCCACGTGATATCCCGAATAAAAAACTTGCCGCAAGAAACATGTGCATGTTTGAAGAAACAAGAAGAGTTACTGTACCGCAGATACTTGAAATCCTCGCCGCAATAATTTTCCCTTTCAGTGATAGTAAATCCATCCAGCCTAATGTTATATTTGCTGTAAATGAAGCTGTATAGATTACGGCAGCAAACAAGCCTGCAGCAGATGCGCTGTCTATTCCCCTGTGCTGCACAGCGAAGTTCGCATAAAAAGATAATATTGCGATAGTGGCGTGCGACTCAACAAAACTGTATATGTACAACATGTAGTTCCTGTTGCCCGTTATCGTCCGGGCAGACGCCAGAAGACTTTGAATGCTGTGATGTTTCCTGACTGTATCGGGTGAGTCGACATGTTCCCTGACAAAGTAGAACATAAAAGATCCTGTAAGCATAAGCAGGCCCGCTGTTAGAAAAACTGCTGATGTACTATTTGTGGAAAAAGCAAACCTGTCAATAGTCCTGAAAATAATAACACTGCCTGTAAACCTTGCAGCCATTTGTACTATCATCATCGCTGCAAGAGCCCTGACTGTCTTGCGAGGTTCAAATATTTTTATAAGAAAGTTCTGCCAGACAGGCAGTGTCAGCCCCAGGAGAAGGGAGAAAGCTATATAACATGATAAAAACAGGGTAACCCTTGACTCTGGAGATGTGAAAGGTAGCAGTATACCGAACAGTATAACAGGCAGAGATGCTGCCGCATGTGTAATTATTACAGCAATGCGCTTCTTTTCAAGATGGGAAGTAATATATGCTGCTGCGACTCCAAATAGCATCATACCTGCAGACATTAGAGCCGGCACAAGGCCAACTGTCCGGTTTGATGCACCGATTCCTTTAAGGAATATCTGGAGAAATGTTGACTCAAATAGCACGGGGAGTGCCAGTCCCCAGAAAAATTCTGCAGATGAAACACCGAATACATTTATCCCGTAATGAGAAGAATTATTATCTTCCCTTTTCATTTCAGACCTTTTCAATGGTAGATTGGATTCTTTTTCTGCACAAACACTATGAATGTGTATTATTTACAATAATAAAATACTATACGAATCAAAAAACATGCCGCCATCTGAGTGAAATCCTGCATACTAAAGAATTATTTGACAAATACGCCAATATGATAGTTTCTGTTTAAAAACATATAGAGTGTAGACATGGCAAAAAAAGAGAAACCTGAAACACTGGTAATCGTAGAATCTCCTTCAAAAGCAAAAACAATAAACAAGTATCTTGGTGATAAATATATAATATCCTCCTCGATCGGTCATATAATCGATCTGCCGAAATCCAGGCTTGCAATTGATGTCGAGAACAGGTTCAGGCCTGAATATATTACCATCCGCGGCAAGGCTAAAATCCTGAACGAACTTAAAAAACTTGCTTCGAATGTTTCCAACGTTCTGCTCGCAACTGACCCTGACCGTGAAGGTGAAGCGATATCATGGCACCTTTCAAACGTTCTGACTCCGAAAAACAGCAATATCCGCAGGATTGAATTCAACGAAATTACAGAGTCTGCTGTAAAAGAAGCGGTCGCCCATCCGAGGGACATTAACATGGATCTCGTTAACGCGCAGCAGGCACGCAGGATTCTTGACAGGCTTGTGGGATATAACATAAGCCCGCTTCTCTGGAAGAAAGTTAAACGCGGACTATCAGCAGGAAGGGTCCAGTCTGCAGCACTGAAGGTCATATGCGACAGGGAAGACGAGATACTCAAGTTTATCCCTGTTGAATACTGGTCGATTGACGCCCAGTGTGAATCAGGAGGTAAAAGCTTCAGTGCTTCGCTGGCATCTTTTAAAAATGAAAAAATTAAACCGGGATCAAAAACAGAAGTCGATGGAATACTGGTAGCTGTTACAGGTCGCGACATTAAAGTAACAGAAATCAAAAAAACAGAACGAAAACGCAAGGCGCCTGCTCCATATACAACAAGCAAGCTGCAGCAGGATGCGGCAAACAGGCTCGGATTCACATCAAAAAAAACAATGATGGTAGCGCAGCAGTTATATGAAGGTATTGATCTCAAGGGATACGGCCCGTCAGGTCTTATCACGTATATGAGGACTGACTCCACCAGAGTTGCAGACAACGCGCTTAAGATGGTACGGGAATATATCAAGGCTAATTTCAAATCTGAATATCTTCCTGATTCCCCGAACTTTTTCAAGATGAAGAAAAATGCCCAGGATGCGCACGAGGCAATCAGGCCCGCAGACGTTAACCGTTCACCTGACTCGATCAAAGATGACCTTACACGCGACCAGTTCAAACTGTATGACATGATTTGGCGAAGGTTCATTGCCTCACAGATGACAGCCGAACATTCAGAGGTTATAACTGTTAACCTTGAATGTGATGATTACCTTTTCAGGGCAGGCGGGAACCGTGTTCTCTTCAAGGGTTTCACCGAAATTGAAAAGACATCGAGGACTGAAAAGAATGTGCTGCCGGCACTTAAAGAGGGTGACACGGTTACAGTAACAGAGTACAAGTCGGAACAGCACTTTACAACTCCTCCTCCCAGGTTCAATGATGCGTCTTTAGTAAAGTTTCTGGAAGAATCCGGAATCGGAAGACCATCGACTTATGCACCGACAATCGATACACTGATTAAACGGTACTATGTCGTCCGTTCAGGCAGACAGATGGTTCCCACGATACTCGGCAAAATCGTTAATAACATAATGTCGGATAATTTCGCACCGCTAGTATCTATTGATTTTACTGCCGGCATGGAGGAAAAACTCGATAAGGTTGAAAGTGCAGAGACAGACTGGTCCGATATGCTCGAAGAATTTTACGGTCCCTTCAAGGAACTTCTTGATAAAGCAGCGCTTAACATAGAGGAAATGAAGGGAATACTTGATGAGGAGACTGACTTTGTCTGTGAGAAATGCGGTAAAAAGATGGTTAAAAAGCTTGGAAGGTTTGGTTTTTTCCTGGCATGTACCGGTTTCCCTGAATGCAGGAATTCGAAGTCACTCCCGCTGGGCAAATGCCCCAGGTGTGACGGCAATGTTATTAAGCGGGCATCTTCAACCGGTCGCGGTGTATTCTATGGATGCAGCAATTACCCGACATGTGAATTCCTCACACGTGAAAGTCCATCAGATAAAAACTGTCCAAAATGCGGCAAGCTGCTCTTTACCAAGAAGGTAAAAGGACGGGGTGAAGAGCTTGTATGCCACAACACGGACTGCGGGTTCAGGCTTGAGCTCCTTGATGAAGAGGCACCGGTGATCGTGCCTGATGAAGACCAGGAACAGTAATGTACCCGGAAATTGACAGATTTTCAGATTACATACGTGTAGAAAAAAATTATTCATTAAAGACAGTCGAGGAATACCAGAGGGACCTGTGGCAGCTATGTGACTTTCTTACCGGTACAGGCCTTCCTGCTGAATATAACGGGTACTATGAGCTTGACTGCAGTCTTGTCAACGGAGAACCTTTAATATCCACAATAACAATAAACGACCTCAGGGACTTTTTTGACTACTGCTACCAGCGTGGACTCAAGAAGGCTTCAATCGAACGCAAAATCGCATCAATCAAATCATTCTTCCTGTATTTTTACCGTTCAAACATTATTGAATCCAATCCGGCAGGCAGGCTGACATTCCCCAAACGCGAATCCCGTCTGCCGAAATTTCTTAATCTTAAAGAATATGAAGCGCTCATGGAATTCCCTGTAAACAGCCTTTTCGATGCAAGGGACAGGGCGCTGATTTCACTCTTCTTTTCCACGGGCTGCAGGATATCCGAGCTGCAGGCATCGTCATTAAACGATCTTGACATGAACTCCGGGAGACTTAAAGTAACAGGAAAGGGGAGTTCCGAGAGAATTGTTTTTCTGACAGATGAGGCCCGCGGCTGCATGAATGCCTACATGAAACTTCGCCTTGAAAAATACGGGAAAGTATCAGGCCCGATTTTCATAAACAGGTTCGGGACAAAGATCACGGTAAGGGGTATGTACGATATTGTCATTAAAAGGGGTAAGGCGGCAGGACTTTCGCATAAGCTTACTCCACACACACTGCGACACAGTTTTGCCACGGAACTGCTGAACAGGGGAGCCGATATACGTGCTGTCCAGGAGATGCTGGGCCACAGCAGTCTTTCAACAACACAGGTGTATACCCACACGACTAAAGATAGACTAAAAAAAGTTTACGATAACTGTCATCCGCATGCTGATGTAAAAAAAGACCGTTAATCAAATCACACCCCGGCTTTCAGCTATTGTTCCGCAACCAATTATATCACCCTCATCATCATAAAAAACTGCAGTCTGTCCCGGGGATATTCCAGTCTGGGGTTCATCAAACTTTACTGTAAAAGAATTTTCCGTGCCTGTAACGGTTCCCCGAACCGGTATCTGGGTTGACCTTGATTTTATTAAGACATGAACTGGATCAATAATTATATACTTCATGTTATACACATCCGAGGTTTCAAGTCCTGAAACGTAAAGTTCATCTTTCGGCCCGGCGATTATTCTGTTATTAACTGCATCAATTCCGGTTACATAAAGTGGCACAGGTGCTGATATACCCATTCCTCTCCGCTGACCGATTGTATACCTGTGTATTCCTGAATGTTTTCCAAGTATTTTACCGGTGCTATCAGTAATATTCCCTGGTCCAGGTTTATTTACTGCAATACTTTCTATAAAAGAGATGTAATCGTTTCCCGGTATAAAGCAGATCTCCTGGCTGTCAGGTTTATCATGAATTTTAAGACCACGTTCGCGCGCGATCTCCCTGATGTAAGTTTTAGTTAATCCTCCAAGTGGAAATATTACCTGTTTAAGCTGCTCCTGGCTCAGCCTGCAAAGAAAATATGACTGGTCTCTTGAACTGTCGCTACCCATGGAAACGCAGTACCTGCCTTCATTCTGCTTTACCTGGGCATAGTGTCCGGTTGCAAACATTGTACAGCCAAGTTTTTCAGACTCGTTAAGCAGCAACCTGAATTTGATTGTATGGTTACATAGAATACACGGGTTGGGAGTTCTTCCATGAATGTATTGATCGCAAAAATATTCGATAATTGTCTTTCTGAACTCTTCTGAAAAATCATAAACATTATGTGGAATTGAAAGCATTGATGCTGTATCTGCAGCATCATGAAGGGTCATGTCAAACAACCGGTCATTCACTTCGTTGTGAGGCAGAAAACGTGCAGTAATACCAATTACATCATGTCCCTGCTCCTTCAGGATAATTGCGGCAACTGATGAATCAATTCCGCCGCTCATTGCAATTGCAACCTTCATTGCATATTTCCTTCAGGTAAATAGAGAAAACCCTGGTATGTGCTCCTTCTGATGAATTCATCTTCAACAGACTGAAAAACGGTTCCTTTATGAAGACCCCATTTAGGTGCAACAAGAGTATCCATGGAACGGTCGCCCGCAAGCCTATGTATTGTTATGTCAGGACGGAGCCTTTCAATAAAATCACACAATATCGAGATATACTCACGCAGAGTTAAAAGTTTGATTCCGCCCTTACAATAAAGTATTTCAAGAGGTGTGTCTTTGATTACATGGAGATGATGAATTTTAACACCGCTCACGGGAAGACTGGAAATAACCGTAGCGGTTTCCATCATATCTTCCCATGTTTCTCCGGGTATCCCGAGTATTATGTGCACGCAGATATCAATCCCGAAACGTCCGGTCAGTTCAATTGCATCATGGGTATTCTGCCATGTATGGCCCCTCTTCAGGAAAAAAAGGCTTTTATCATGAATTGACTGCATTCCGAATTCCAACCATAATTCGAAACCGGGCCTGGTGTAGCTATTAATAAGCGTGAGAATTTCATTATTGATACAGTCAGGACGTGTTCCTATCATCAATCCTGTTATTTCCGGAAAGCCTGTACATTCATCGTAAATTCTCTTAAGCGTATCAATATCACCGTAAGTGTTGGTAAACGCCTGCAGGTAGGCTATATATTTTGTATCCTTGTATGATCTTCGAAATGTTACAATTGCATTGGACATCTGGTCTGATATTGAAGATATGCCGGAAGTTGTAGGTGAGGCTGATCCTTCATCTGAGCAGAATATACATCCACCAGTTCCGGTTGTTCCATCTCTGTTGGGGCATGAAAGTCCGGCGTTGACCGGAAGCTTCAGGACCCTGCAGGAATATTTTTTAAACAGGTAATCGCCGAAGAAATTATAAGGTTTTCCGGCCCATTCCTGTCTGTTAAAAATCTTTCTGTCGCTCTGTTTCTGCAAAGTATGAATTCTTCAGGTACTGCTGGTTCTGGTATCTTTCCGGGTTAAGGTAAACCGATGAGACACGTTCTGCTCTAACGACTCTCTTTTTTTTGTCAAGAGTTACGACGTAAATGCCGTCATCAAATATAAATTTTCTTGATTTTTTTTCCCATACAATTATGTTTTTCTTTTTTTTCTTTGAGTAGCGTTTAACTTTTTTATAAGAATAAATATGAAAATTTTTCATTGATCCTGTAATAATACCAAGATCATCAGAATCAGGGGATAATGAATCTGAAACCGCATCATCCAGGGACTGATTTTTGCGTATGATAAGTATAAAGGGTTTACTGATACGTGATCTTCCAGCTACAGCAGATGATTCATTAAGAATAATCTGACGTTTACCGGTATAAGCTTTCTTGTTGTTATCCGATGAGATATCGTCATCACGGATGGATCTTTTACTGTTGCCATATATTGCACCATTATATTTACTTCTGTATGCTGAGAAGATTTCATTACGCCCAAGATTATTTTTGGCGTAAATAAAACTTTTCCTGGCCCTTGAATACTTTTTACGTTTGTTGAATTTTATTCCTTTATAATAAAGGTTCTCTGAATTATTAACCCTGTTTATAATTGATGAATAATAATCTATTACTCCCTTGTTGTTTCCATGGTAATAATTCTTTCTCATTCCGCGGACAGCAATATTAGCCTGTTCAGTGCAGGAATTCTGCATATAAAATATTGCTATTCTGGCAAGTTTAAGTAGTTCAATATTATCTGAATAATCCTTTTCAGTTATCCTGAGTTCATCCCCTGAAATATCTATTCCGAACATGTCATTAAATGTTTTAAGGAGCATGTCATACTGGCTATTTACCATGCCATCCATGTAATCTTCGTCTGTAAGTTTTTTCTCCTCAGAAGGATCCGAAATGAATCCGCATTCGTAAATCACAGAGATAGGGAAGTTGAGATAATATGTGAACCTGTCGTCAGCAACAGCGCCGTATTCCCAGCCGTTGGGTGTATAACCTTTTTTTACAAGGGACTGTCGTATGTTGACTGCATACTGCCTTGAAAAATCACTGGCATCATATTTGTTGAAAAGTGTTAGAAATCCTGAATTTGTACTGGTGATATTAATAATCATTTTTCTTCCGTTTGTATCACGGGCCATATGAATACCGGGCATGTTTACAAGACCATCTGCTTTACTGAAAATCGAAACATTATTCATATGCATTTCAACTACCATGAATGCATTAGCATCCCTGGCATTTTGCATTACATCTTTGAATTTCATGTAATGATATGATTCACTTCTGCCATCAAGCACTGCCTGGTATTCAGGTTTAGCAACAATTTTGATGTATTTATTTTTTTTAAGCAGGTTGTATAATTTTCGTGAATATTTTATAGAATAGTATTCCTCGGGAAGCCCGGTCACACCGACCCTGTTTGTTGTAATCCCTCGCCATTCACCGGTATGATCCTTACCATGTGCAGGACCAAAGTATAATGTGATCTTTTCACCCCTAGCAAGCTTTTCGTGCAAGTCGCCATAAGTTGTGTCTATAAAGGTTATTATATCAAGCAGTTCATTTCTTCGGGATTCATCATCTTCATTTGCTATTATTCTTTTTACAACATCAGATTGTTCTTTTTTAAGGTCATACAACTCTTCTGCAGAAAGCATTATAACTGAAATGAACAGGATTATTAAAGAAACTGCTGCTTTTTTTATCATAGAGAGAATCCGTCACTTTGTATTTTTTATATTCTGAAGTTCAAGCCTGAGGTCTTTTTTTTCAATATCAAAATAAAATATATTATTTTCAATACACTTGAAATCATTTGGACTCATTAATCCATAATTGTCCAGAAGATTTCTTGCTTTTGCATTCTGGTTACGGTTAAAAGTAGTGCCTATTTCGCTCTGGAGATGTTTTAATGCTTCATATTTAATTTTTTCTTCGATCTGGTCTTTGCTGCTGGCATTGCACTCCTCGTAAGTAAGGATATATATTACGGCTCTGTATTTTGTGTCATTGATCCAGCCTGTTTTTTTAAATGTTTCATTATGGCCATTATTACCGGTGCTGCCTTTATCATCCCGGATATTTTTTTTTGTCACATCTTTACTGCAGTATAAAAAAGCGCAGAAAATAATTGCTGTTAACACAGTGAATTTTCTTAATAATTTCATTTTTAAGTATCCGTTTAAATGGATTTACCGGTATCGCCAGGAAATTATAAAATATCTATACCAGTATAATATATTTATCGGTGAAAAAGCTGCGAAGTTGAGTACATGGAACTAATAATTTAAAATTTTATCTTTAATACCCGTAGAATATATTCTCACAATAAATACAATCGAGTTATCCGGCATATAGTATTCCTGTTCGATAATCGCTTGTGTCGAAAGAGCCTGGAATCTTTTTTTCAGAAAAACCATTTTCTCAGCCGGTATTAATGTTTCATCAATTTTTTTTTCCGAGAGGTAATACCTCAGCATCTGGGATATACATTCATCGGTTACACTCCATTTAGCGCTGATGAATGCGCTCTCCCTCTGTTCATGTTGTGTCAATGAATTTGCGCCTGGTTTTGCTGTTATAATAACCTGGAATACGTCATCCGTAATCGGCCCTCGGGAAGTAAAATCATACCGGACATTTTCAGGTATCCGGTATGATGTGCATGATAAAAAAGTAAAGATCAGGGTGAACAGAAAGAAACCAAGAACTCCAGCTTTCATTTGTTTCCTTTCAGAACATTGAGTATCGAATTGATCTTATCAGAATCGGGATGATTCGGTTTCATCGAAAGCACTTTTTCAAAATGATATATTGCCTTCTGATTGTTTTTCAGGTTCCTGTAGTATATCATTCCAAGTTCTTCGTGGGCATCAACCTGTGATGAATTTATCTGCAGTGATTTCTCAAATGATGAAACTGCCTTATCGTAATTGTTCTGGTTTTTGTATGTAACTCCCAGGTCGAAGTAGGTTTTATAATCAATAGGGTTTATTGAAGCAGTAATATTATATTCTTCAACGGCTTCATCATACATCTTCATCTCACGGTAGGCATTTGCCAGATTGTAATGTGCCATTGCAGATTTTGGAGAGTTCTCGACTGCCTTTTTAAACTGGTCAACGGCCTTATCGTAAAGTTTTTTATTATAATACATCCTGCCAAGATTTATATAGGCATTAGTATATGACGGATTATTTTCTATTGCCTTTTCGTACGATTCAATTGACTTCACTTCATCGTTCATTCCTTCGTATGCCTTGCCTATCTCGTAGAAAGAGGCCGCATCACCACCTTTAAGTTCAGAAGCTTTTTGGAAGAGGGTAATCGATTCAGACCAGTTCTTTTTTGACTGGTTTATAAGGCCAAGGTTAAAATACGCCTGGTAATACTGCGGGTCGAGTGCAATCGTCTTCTGGTAGAACCCTGCTGCGTTGTTATAACTTTTCATCTCGTGGTATGTTTCACCGACTTTAAAATTTGTATCAGCATTATTGGGTCTCAACTCGAGATCTTTGGAAAAATACTTAAGGGCTTCACTGTAGTTTTTCGAGTCAAGGTGTATGTTGCCTATATTAAAATAGGCACGGTCAAGCTTGGAATCCATCTGTACAGCTTTCTGGAAGTCGCTGATGGCGCCTCCTTTATCATTCTGTTTGAGTTTTGCAAGTCCCCTGTCAAAGAATGCTTTTGCGTTATCCGGGTCTGTAGCAATAGCTTTATTAAATGACTGCACGGACTGGTTGTAATCGGTATCCATGTATTGAATCTGGCCCAACCTGTACCAGGCATCTGAATTCTTGGGATTAACCACAGTTGCCTTATTGAATGAATCCTTTGCCTGGTCATACATCTTGTTGTGAAAATAGATTCTTCCTCTCCAGTAGTGGGAGTAGTCATCATTTTTATCCACTTCAACAGCCTTTCCGTATGCTTTTAAAGCTTCATCGAATTCTTTAGAATTTCTATGCCTGTCTCCTATTTCGCGCCAGTTTTGAGCCTCTTTTGAAACATTGTTTTTCGGCTGGTTATTTGCAGATGTATCATCAATGCCGGTATCACTTATTCTATCATCCTGTTTACCTGAGCCGGATGTATCAATTCCACCATTCGTCTTATCGCCTCCTCCTGAAATTTTCGCAACTCTGTCCGAGGCATCATCATCAATCTTTTTTTTGATTTTGTACTGTTTCGCATACTTATCACGCAGGCCTTTATCCCTGCTGTTATATTCAAGCGCTTTTTTATAATAAATTATAGCGTTTTCGTAATCACCTTTTTCGGCATAAATATCTCCTATATTTTCTGCCGCTGCCCAGTTCGAACCATCAAGGGCTAATGCTTTTTTATAGGCCTCAATTGCTGCATCTTTATTCCCAAGCATCATCTCACTATCGCCAAGACCATAAAAAAACCTGCTCTGCCTGGAATCGGCACTCACAGCCCTGTCAAAATTCCGTTTTGCATCACCTGGCCTTTTCATTTTAAGATAGAGTTTGCCAAGGTTATAGAATCCTTCAGCATCACCTTTACCTTTTTTTATTCCATCCTCAAGCACACCAATAGCACCATTGATATCACCTTTTTTCAGTTTCTGCTCTGCAATATTTTTGTAACTCTCCTGGTCCTCTGGAGCTATCTTCTGCGCTGTCTTGTATTCTTTTAAGGCTTTATCAAGTTCATTCTGTTCGTCATAAACATTACCCGCTTTATTATATGCCTGCGGGTTTTTCGGTTTATTCTTCTTTGCCAGTTCATAGACTTCAATAGCTTTATCATAATCACCGTTCAGGGCATATGCATGTCCAAGACCGATGAGGGCAGGGTAGTTAACCGGATCAATTTTAAGAATTTTTTTATAATACTTGATGGCCTGGTCAATATCGCCAAGTGATTTGTAAAGTTCTGCAATTTTATATGTAATATCAATATTACCGGGATCAATAGCAAGCACGCCTTCGTATTGTTCGATAAGTCTGATCCGCATATCCTTGATATCATCCGCTGGGTTCGAAGAATTAAAAAAAGTAAAATAACCGGCTACTAAAAGCAGGATCGTAACTCCTGCGATTGCGGCATTCCTCATCCTGTTATCTCCGCTGTAGTACATAGAGCCTCCGTTGGTTATAGATCATCATCAAGATAGATCTCTTCAATTTTATTGCTTGATTTTTTATTTTCATGCTCTGCTTTCTTGTTCTCGGTTTGCCGTTCCTGTGCATCAAGGGTAGCGCCGCCAAGCAATAAAGCCTCTTCTATCGAAATATCACTCCCCTCGGGCGGAATTTTAAAATTCGGATCCTTGAGAAGTGCAATAACACGTTTAATATTATCATACTGGGGGTCTTCGGGTGCAAGGCTGATATACCTTTCCCAGTATTGTATTGTACTCTCCTTGTCTCGAAGAAGCATCAGCGTAGTGAGACCTTTATGATAATAAACAATATTCAATCCTGGATCAAGCTGAAGAGCCTTATCATAGTTTTCAAGTGATACATTTCCTGCTTTTTTATGATAATATATCTGCCCGATTCTGAAATAGTTCTCTGCTGAATCAGGTTTAAGCTCAAGAGACTTATTGTAAAGGTTAAGTGCGCCATCGAACTGGTTTTTGATCAGGTAAATATCACCAAGATAAGAATACGCATCTGCATTTTCCGGATCTTTTTTAATAACCTCCTGGAGCAGCAGTTCAGCCATCTCAAACTTCTTCTGAAAAAAATATGTAGTCGCTTTCTGAAATGCATCCTCCTGCTTTTCGGCCTGAGGAAAAGCTTCAGCATTCATAAAAACTAAGAAGATAACGAGCAGAAAATATTTTTTCATGGCATCAGTCCGTAATTGAAATTTTAATTTCTGCTTCCAGTACCATTTCATCAGCCAGCGTATCAGGGTATGGGTTTCTATAAATAAAATCTTTTATTCCGCTGTTGATAAGCATTTTTGTGCAGATTGAGCATGGCTTATGCGTTACATATAATCTTGCATCTTTAACAGAGATGCCGTAATAAGCTGCCTGGATAATTGCGTTTTGTTCAGCATGAAGCCCGCGGCATAGTTCAACTCTTTCACCGCTTGGAATATTGAGTTTTGTCCTCAGACAGTTACTTTCATTACAATGGGATATCCCGGAAGGAACACCATTATATCCGGTTGTCAGTATACGTTTATCCTTCACTATAACAGCACCTACCTGACGCCGGATGCAGGTAGACCTTGTTGAAACATCTTCAGCTATTTTCATAAAGTAGCTGTCCCATGAAGGCCTTATGTCCATAATATAACCTCGCGGTATTTTACCGTTGTTTTCAATATTGAGTACGCAAATACAGATGTTTGTTTCATTATTATATAAGATAGGCCTATAAAGATCAAGATTATTTTAAAGTATGCCAATCGTGGCGGGGTGCATGCCGTCAGCATTAATGGTGATTGAAACCTGTATTAAATAAATACCGGGATACATATTATAGACAATAAATCTGATGACATACTATTGCAGTTTTTCAAGAGCTTTGATTCCCTGGTCAAGTTTGATAAATTCTTTCGTTCCGGGTTTAAATGATTTTATATATTCCCTGAAATATGAAAGCTGCTCCTCTCTTGATGAAGCCTGCTCTGTCCGATAATTCATCACGCCGCCTCCTGAATTATATTTCCTTTTTATTATCGGTCAATTCCGGGAAAAACTGTAGCATGAGACATAAACATTATTCAAAAACATAAAAAAAGCCGGTCTTTCGACCGGCTTTTAAAACTATATCGAATTTTACTATTAGCAAAGTTCGAAGAGAGCAGCAGCTCCCATACCGCCGCCTATACACATGGATTCAAGACCGTATTTTTTGCCCATTCTCTGCATATTCATTACGAGTGTTGCAAATATTTTTGATCCTGTACATCCCAGCGGGTGTCCAAGAGCAATAGCGCCGCCTGTAACGTTGATTATACAATCAGGGCTGTTGAATTCCCAATACTTGGGATCGTCAATACCGAGTTGACGACAGCAATAGATTGACTGAGATGCGAAAGCTTCGTTAAGCTCGATAACGCCGTCTTTCTTGATCTGGTCCATTGTCATTCCAAGGTTTTTAAGGAGTTTCGGAATAGCAACTGCGGGTCCTATACCCATTTCGTCGGGTTTGCAACCTCCTACAGTGTAACCAAGAAATTTAACTTTCGGTTTTACGCCATACTTATCCATTGCTTCTTTGCTCATGATAAGGTTGGATGCAGCACCGTCAGTTGTCTGTGAAGAGTTAGCAGCTGTAATCTGGCCAGAATTTGGAACATTAGGAATAACACCTGAGAATGCTCCTCTTAGTTTAGCCATTTTTGCAGCATCAGGAGCTGCCTGAACACCGTCATCATAGTCAACTTTGTAGGATTCTTTTTTGTAGGAACCGTCGGGCTGAGCAACAAACTTGTATGCGTCAACTGGAGCGATTTCTTTAAAGAGGCCTTTTTTATGAGCTTCAGCAGCCTTGAGGTGTGAAGCGATTGAAAGTCTGTCCATCTCTTCACGTGTGATGTTGTAACGTCTTGCAACGTTCTCAGCTGTTATACCCATTGACATGTAAACTGTGTAGTCTTTCTTTGCCCATTCTGGGTGAGGCCTGGGAAGGTTTCCGCCCATAGGAACGATTGACATAGACTCAACGCCTGCGCCCATAGCAACTTCGTGGAAACCGGCTTTAACTTTAAGAGCAGAAATAGCTATAGCTTCAAGTCCTGAAGAACAGAACCTGTTTACTGTAGCACCGCATGCTGTGATCGGGAAACCAGCCATAAGTGGTGCTATACGTCCGATGTTGATTCCCTGTTCTGCTTCCGGGAATGCACAACCGCACATAATGTCCTCAACTGCTTCCATTGGAACTTTGGATCTTTCCATAGTAGCTTTGAGTGTAGTTACGAGCAGGTCTTCAGGCCTTGTCTGTGCGAGTAAGCCTTTGTTTCTTTTACAACCTGGTGTTCTGGTTGCTTCTACAATATATGCGTCTCTCATATATTAAAACCTCCTATAAATTTTACCTTATACAGGCCGTAAGACCTGTATAAGGATTTTTGCATTTTTAAGACTTGTTTCCGCTTATTATATGAACAGCGGTTTTCCTTTAGTAGCCATGTGCTCAGCCATCTTCTGTGAGCCTTCTGTTTTCCAGCAATCAACGAACATTTCTCTTTCAAGTCTGAGCATTGCGTCTTCAGAGATTGCTTCGCCTTTGAATGCTGTTCCACCGGAGATTACATAACCTACACGCCTTACAACTGTAGCGATGTGAGGAGCAATCTGGTATCCGGCGAGCATGTCAGGAATATTCGCGTCAAGCGCACCCATAGCA
>Ga0116171_10001418_pt1 | contig 23845 bp, 28 predicted proteins | sample AD_JPNHW2_MetaG_FD_89798 | JGI IMG/M metagenome (GOLD analysis project Ga0116171, IMG submission 89798) | Active sludge microbial communities of municipal wastewater-treating anaerobic digesters from Japan - AD_JPNHW2_MetaG | ecosystem: Engineered > Bioreactor > Anaerobic > Digestate | place...
CGGCAGGACCATCTTTCCCTTGACCACGAACATGCCGATCGCTGCAGCCATGTAGAGAGCCATCAGGGTGGTGATGAGCCAGAAGACTCCAACGACCATCCTTATGTCCTCACCCATGTCGAACCACAGTCCCAGCAGCAGTACTGAGAGACCAGCGATCAACAGGAATATGGGCAGTATCTTGATCGGCTGGCCGAAGGCCACAACACCTATCAGTATCAGACCGATACCGAAGAAGATGGTGTAGTACTCAGCCGCTAAGTTGGCCTCGGGCACACCGCTCAGGACCGGAGTAGCCATCCCGACGAATCCCATCAGGAAAACTGCTACCAGGCCGAACGCTGCGGAAACCAGAATGTTCTCATTGAGATATGCTACGATCGTAACCAGGAGCATTCCTACTCCAATGGTTCCGGCCACCCCGGCAATCACAGACAGGGTGTCGAACATACCCAAACCATACATTGCTATCAGGACGCCGATCATAGCTATCAGGAGCAAACCCAATACCTCTGCACCGGCTACCTTGATATGTACGTTGCTTTCTTCTGCCATTTCAATCTCTCCTTTTTGTGGACATAAAGAAAGGACGAGGTCTATGCCCAGACTGCTACGGAAAGGCCTTTTTCAGACCCACCCATAAAATCTGGTAATGTCTCTCCCATGTTGTGATCCCCTCTCCCTTCGGACTGTCCCCTATGGATTGTTCGCACAATCCTGTTTATGGTATCCGTTGCACTAGATAATATAAACTTATTGAATTGCCCAGTATTGATGGATTTTATTATATGCCGTTAAATATCAAATGATGGACCTACCACTTAACTGGCTTAATTTTGGAATAATTATATATATTCTCAAACCAGTGTATAAGCCCCTATATTTTTGTCTACCCAGTTACCGTTTACAATGTAATTTTCAATGATCTGGATACCACTTTTCAATTTTCGGGTAAGAGTTTGACAGAAGCGTGCTTTTTGTTCTTGACCTTGCCAGATATCTCGATCTGTACCTTGTTGAAGGTTGGGACACTGATGATCGGAACATGAGGAGAGGGATTTACCAGGTCCTCCCATCTCAGATATCCCGCGTAAACTGGGTTGTGCAATATCCGCCCTATCGACCAGACGGTCCATTCTCCTTCAGTGCGGGTGGTTATCCCGTCCCGGTTCAAGCCCCAGGCGATCATCTCCATGGTCTGTCCAGACAGATATCTTTCGTATATGGAGCGGACCACTTCAGCTTCGGTCTCATCCACGTGAAGCACACCTTCCCGGAGCCGGTATCCATACGGGACACGAAAACCAAGAAGCCCCTGGCCAGATTCAGCCTTCTGCCTCATGCCCATGTACGTGCGTTCGCCTATCTGCTCGCTCTCCAGCTGCGCTATCCTCTGTATGATGTCCACCACGAAGCGGCCGACGGCGTTAGAGGTGTCCAGCGACTCGCTCATCGAGCTGAACTTCTTCCCCCACTTCTCCAGATTCTCCATCATTATCATGAAGTTCTTGGAGTTGCGGTGTATACGGTCCATCTTCATGACCAGAATGATGTCCCACTTTTCACGCTCTTCCATCATCCTCTGATATGCTGGCCTCCGCGTGTTCCGTCCAGAATGACCGTCGTCGATGTAATAATCGGCCACGTCCCAACCCTGAGCGTCGCAATAGGCCTCCAGTCGCTGTTTCTGGGCCGACAGGGAATAACCTTCCTTGGCCTGGTCCTCGGTGGATACCCTGGTGTAGATGGCCGCTCTAGGCATGCGCTTCGCTCCGGAACAGTGACTTGGCCGGTATGCGCTTGGGGGTGCGCCTGGACTTCATCCTCTGGGCAAACAACCCCTGGACCTCCTGAAATAGCTGGGAATCGATGATCTTCAGATTGGGTGCTTCCTGGACGAGGCCGTCCCAGACCATCTCGCCTAGATACATCCTGTTGGCCAGTATCCCGTGGACGGTGGATCTTTGCCATTCCCCTCCGTTCTTGGTCGGGATGTGAGATGAGTTCAACCATTCAACTATCTGGCCTAACGAGCAGAGGTTCGAGGCCATTCTGAAGATGCCCTCTACTACCTGCGCCTCGCTATCATCGATAAGCAACTGGCCTTCCAGATACCTATAACCGTAAGGTTCCGGGCACCCCAGATGACCTTTTTTCTCCAAGGCCTTCTGGACCATGGCCACCTTTACCCGTTCGCCGATCTGCTCGCTCTCCAGCTGGGCGATCCTCTGAACGGTGTCCATAACGAAACGACCGATGGCCGTAGTGGTATCGAAGTTCTCCTGGGTGGAGTTGAACTCCTTGTTCCAGGAACGCAGGAAGTCCATCATCATGGTGAAGTTCCGGCTGTTACGATGGATACGGTCCATCTTGAGGACCACGACCACATCCCAGATGTCCTTGTCGTGCATCATCCTCTTGTACTCTGGCCGTTCCGGGCTCCGACCGCTGAAACCGTCGTCCACATACTCGTTGGCGACGGTCCACCCCCTGGCCAGACAGTAAGATCGCAGACGTTTGAGCTGGGCAGCTATGCTGTAACCTTCCCGGGCTTGATCCTCGGTGGAAACCCTGGCATATATCGCTGCTCTCAGCTGCACATTGTCTGACATATTGACCGCTGAATCAGGTCATAATTGTATTATAGCATATATAATAGCCGACGATTGTCTGACGTTTGGATACAGTTTAATGTATATGCTATATTATTTTAATTTGTTTAGTACTAATAGCAAATATTATATGTTAATCTTATCAACGTCTTGAGCCAACGAAGTAAATGTTTAATTTTGCTAATTTATTATATGTAGTTTAGATATAACATTTAATTTATCAATACTACTTGAATATTATAATATAATATATTATTTATGTAAATATATTCTAATGAGCTGGACAAAACATGAGTAAAAGATCCTATCCCGAAGTTAATTATTATGTATACAATACAATTTATATATGCCATAGAAAGAAATATCATTGAGAATCGAACTGGAAGGCAACATGGTCAAAGCAGACGGCATTTCCGGACTGACCAGATTGTTCCGCGAGGCGCTGGTCGGCAAGGACGATGGTAGCAAGGTGCTGTTCGTTGGTTCTGAGGCGGTCTGCCCACCTTTCGCTCAATTGCTGGCATATGCCGTGCGAGACCGAAACATGCATTTCGGTTTCTGCCCCAGAGCGGAGATCGACCGTAGCCGAACGATGCGATGGTTGGACGGGGCGGGTTTTCAGATAGGCACAGAGCCCTTCCGATCGACCGAAGCGGATGTGGTGGTCATACTGGGCGGATTGGCCATACCGAAGTTCGGATGCCCGGTGGAGGACGTGAAGCTCCTCATCTCCCAGATACCTAACCACCGACTGTTGATAGCGATGGGGTTCATGGACGTCTTTCGAAAGGCAGGCTGGGATACCGCGCTAAATTTCGATGTGCTGATCGACGCTCACATGTCGGCCGAGGTCCTCTGAGATCAGAACTCCTTCCTTCGAAACACCAGAGAGGCTCCGAACAGCAGAAGCGCAGATATTCCTATGGAGGCCAGCCCGACCATCCACATCTCACCCCACCCAGAGATCATCGGGATGAGCACCAGCGAAGAGAGCTGATTGGAGCCGAACAGGACCAGAAGCACCCCTACCAGAACGCTCGGGGAGAACACGCCGATGAGGACTCCGGCCGAGCAGTTGATGGCCATCAAGGATACGGTGATTATCAAGGAGTCCTTCATCGAGGTCAGGATGCTCCCGATATCGTAACCTTCGTTGGCACTATCCAGTATGGCCGCCAAGGTGATGGCTATGAATGATGCCACCATGACGCATAGGAACACCGCCCCGAACTTGGCCAGCAGCAGGTTCTCTCTTCGTATCGGCCGGATCAAGAAAAGGTCGTAGACCTTCTTCTCCTTCTCGTTCAGGATATTGACGACTATGAGTACCGACGTCAAAAGGCCGCCGATACTGGAGACCAGGAGCCCGGTGAACACGGTCAACGGTATTCCCTCGATGTCATCCACCAGGAAGTACAGCAGCAAGGCCATGACCGGAAGACCGACCCACAGGGCCAGCATGACCTTGGAACGGTAGAAGCCGTTCAGTTCGTCCTTGAAGAGCAACCATAGGCTCATGGGCTCCCCTCCTGGTCGGTGTAGCTGAGATATAGCGACTCCAGCGATTGCCGGTTGGGATGAATGGCCCTGATATGCAATCCCTCGGCGAGCACCGCCTTGATCAGACGGTCCACCACGGCGTCCATCTCTCCGTGTTCCCTTAATAATATATGGAACCGGTTGTCGGCCACCCTTTCCACCCTGGTTATGCCAGGGATAATCTCGAGCACGGAATCGTTAAGCAGCGGCTCGACCGTCTCCAGCCGCACCTCGGTGCTTCTACCAACCCTTTCCCTAAGCTCCTCCATGGAACCGATATAACGCATACGACCCTGACCCAGTATCCCGATGGTGTCCGCGACGTCCTCGATGTCGCTCAATATGTGAGAAGAGAAGAATATGGTCGTTCCCTCCCGAGATAACTGGCGAAAGAGGTTCTTGAAGAGCACCCGGCTCTCGGGGTCCAGTCCGGCCACTGGTTCATCGAGCACCATTAGCTTTGGCCGGTGAAGCATAGCCTGGGCCATTCCCACTTTCTGTAGCGTTCCGCCGGACAGCTTGTTAACCTTTCTCTTTCGATATTCGGTTATGCCCAGTTCCTCGGTCACTTCCTTTATCCGTTTCGATACCTCAGATTCCTGAAGGCCAGACAGTCGCCCGAAGGTATGCAGAGACTGGTCCACGGTCCTCCACTCCTGGAGCGAGGTCTGCTGTGGCAGGTACCCGATTGTTGAACTGAGCTCGGTGTTCCAGTTACGTATGGAGCGCCCCTCGATGGTCACATCGCCCTGAAAATCACGGATGAGGCCGGTCATGATCTTGATGGTGGTGGTCTTCCCGGAGCCGTTCGGCCCGATGTAGCCGAATATCGAGCCTTTGGGAATATCGAAGCTCAAGTTCAGAAGAACTGGCAGGTCCTTATACCGCTTGTATAAGCCCCTTACCGAGACCATTTCCCCGCTGTTCCCCACCATGACACTGGATGAGAATCGGCATAAAAAATATTTTCTTAGCTCACTTGAACCAGTGCGGCCGGGCCACACAAGATTGGTGATTGACGATGGTCCGCTTCTTCATGAAGAGGGTGATACGACGATTGGTGCTGGCGATCCCGCTGCACTTCCATCCCTGGAACAGCTCTCCGCAATTGATGGTCCGGCCATGTTCGTTTATCCAGACGTTCCCGGCCTCCAGACGCCTGGCGATAGCCTCGCCCTTGACAGGATCGCAGGTCCAGACGGTGGCACCAAGACCGTAATCGCTCTGGTTGGCGAGCCTGATGGCCTCCTCCACGTCCTTTACCACCCGAATGGGAAGAACTGGTCCGAAGGTCTCCTCCTTGATGATCTCCAGACTGTCGTCGGTGACCTTCAGGACCGTAGGTTCGAAATAATAACCCGGGCCAGGGAGATCTTTTCCACCAGTCAACAGTTCACAACCGGCTTGAACGGCCCTCTGGACCTTTTCCCTAACCTGCGCTCGCGCTTCCTCACGAATGAGCGGGCCGACCTGTTCCTCAACATCGATCCTGGCCACGACCTTTTTAAGCTCAGCGATAAAGGCATCGGCCACGCCTTCCTCCACATACAACCGCTTGATGCGGATGCAGACCTGCCCCCCGTGCGAGAAGGCACCGCTGGCGATTCCCCTGGCCGTCTCGTGAACGTTGACGCCCGAGCATACGATCCCAGGATCGTTTCCTGATAGCTCCAATATCATTGGCTTGATGCCAGCATTCCTGGTGATGTCCAGCCCGGTAGCTCTGCCGCCGGTGAAGACGAGGGCGTCGAACGGGGCAGCGACCATCGCCTTACCGATCTCGGGACCACCGATCAGGGTCTGAAACAAACCAGAGGGCATGCTGGTCTTGTTGAAAGCCTCCTGGATCTTCATTCCGGTCATGGTAGTGAGCTCGGACGGTTTGAAGACCACAGCGTTGCCGGCCATGAGCGCCGGGATCAGAGTTATCATGGTCTGCCATAACGGGTAGTTCCAGATGCCTATGTGCGCGATAACGCCATGAGGCACCAGGTTGATCGTGGCCTTGGTATCAGGCCAGCCTGCTGGATCGAGCGGGAACTCATAATCACCGGTGGCCTTGGCCTCGGCGGCATAGTGTTCGAAACCTTTTATGACCCCGTTATAGGTGCCGATGACATCCCTCTGAGGAAATCCCCCTTCCAGCATTTCCGTAGCGATCATGTCGTCCTTCATCGCGAGAAGGGCGGAGCGAAGCTCCAGCACCGCTTCTATCCGTTCCTCCAGGTCCCATTCGCCGATCCATTTCCGCTGGGCATCGCGCCCTTTCACCAACCTTGGCAGAACATCATCTGGAAGGTTGGAGACGAACTCCTTAACTACCTGTCCATTGCGAGGATTGATGGAGCGGACGACCATGGGACTCCCATTCTCATTAAGTGATTAATGGTTGTGCAACGACCGACCGTTACTTGCTAAGGGCATCGGCAAGGCCTTTGGCCCAATCTTCAGCCTTCTGCAGCTCCCCGTCCAGGAAGTGATAGACCTTCTTCTCGCTCTTCACGTATGCCAGTAGATGGGGGCAGGCGACGGTCATGCCCAGCTCTTTGAACCTAGATTCCATGGCCTTGTTGGCGTTACCGCTGATGAATGATCTCATCTGGGTGTCGAAGCTGGCTGCTTTCTTACCCTTGACCTTGTTCACATCCAGCCCTTTCAGGAACTCTTTGATCGGTTTGGTGGGCGCCCAGGCCATGGTAGGCGTGCCGACCACCAGAGCGTCGTACTCCTCGAGTTTCAGATGCTTGGCATCGCCAACTGGAACGGTAGTGACGTCCAATCCCTTGCCTTTCAGAGTCGTAGCGATGACTTCAGCGACCTTGGCGGTCAATTTTTCGGTCGAGACGGAATCATATACAAGTATGACTTTCATTCGAGGTCCCCCAGTTATCCTATTGGCCATTAGCGTCTAAAAGGGTATATAACTTGCTTAGAACAGAAGAAATAAAAAGAAAATGAAAAAGGTTTGGAAAAGATCTTCAGACCTACTTCTTCCTGATGAGGAAGATCGCGGCCACGACGACCACCACGATCACGACCACCAGGATTATGCCCAGGTAGGGCGCGTCAGTGAAGAAGCCAAGCGCTCCGCTATCTTCTTGCACTTCACCCTGGCGTTCGGTCACATCCGCGATGTTGGCCTCTGCGTCATCGGGATCAACCGCATCCATCCTGAAATCTCGATCTGGCATCTCCTCGCCCATCTCGCCCATGTTCATCGAGAAGTAGGACATGAACCCTACGTCCGGGGAATAGTACATGTTCAGAGGAGTGTCGACCACGTTGATCTCGTAGACGGTTATGTCGTTCCAGTATGGGTCGTTTACAGTGGACACGTCGGTGCACCTCAGGTTCACCGGGCCTATGTGCTCGGTGGTCTCCTCCATGACACCGCCATCGAACGGACAGTCACCGAGGTCGAGGTCTTCGAAGACGATCGGGAAGCTGTTCGCGCCTATCTTATCGGCCACCTTTTCGAAGAAGGCATCCTCCATATCAGATGGCAGACCTGATACGTCCAGTGAACCGCTCATGCTTCCGCTCAGGGTGGCATTGGAGCTGACGTTCCAATCATCTCCCACATCCAATGGGAAGTCCCACAGGTTCAAGGCGGGAACGAACTCCAAGTTCATGGCCAGGTTGAATTCCAGATCAGCGTTGATATCGTAATCCGTGTATTCGACCTTGATCTCTCCGGTCAATGACTCGTTGAGATCGTTGTCCATCAGTCCAGGTAACCATAGGGGCAGGTTATCAGCGGTGAGGTCAAGGGCTCCGGTGAGCTTCAAAGTGGCCTCGATGGACTTAAGGGCCATCGTATCGCTGTCAAAGGTCACGTCCACACTGACGGTCAAGAACATAGTGAGGTCGACGCTCGCGGACATTGTCACGGGGTCTCTCTCGGCGGTCATAAGCTCCCCGATATCATAAGTACCCTCGGCTGGCAGTTCCGCGGTTACCGATATGCTCGCATCTACGCTTATCATCGCGGCCATGTCCATGCTGAGAACGTACACATCATCGTTAGCTTCGGTCACCTCGAAGAGGACCCAGAGCTCCGAGCTGGCTGCAACGTTCAGATCGTTCAGGTTGGCATTGAGGCCTTCGATGTCATCCAGGAACTGGTCGACCGTCGTGGTGACGTTCTCCAATTCCTCTTGGAGCTCCTCATCAGCATCAACTTCCATCCCATATGCCCATCGGTCGCCTTGGTTCCATTCCGGAGCCTCGGCAGGTGTTGCCAATGCCGGAACAGCCAAAGAGACCAGTAACGCCAGGAAGGTAAGTGTGCACAATAGTGTCCCTATCATTTTTTTCATGTCAAATCCTACCCGTTTGGTTAATTATTGAATTGATTGGCTCTCTATTAAAAATATGGTATTATGGATGATTAAAATGATAAAATTGAAAGAGATTTAGGAAGTGGTTTGAGCTATCTGGATGCTTACATCATCCCGGGCATGCCGCCCATTCCGCCCATGCCACCCATACCGCCCATGCCGTCCATTCCGGGGGGTGCCGGAGGGGACTTCTTGGAGGCGATGACATCGTCGATCCTCAGGATCATGTTGGCGACCTCGGCCGCGGACTTCACGGCCTGGGTCTTGACCCGGAGAGGTTCGATGACATTGGCCTTCAGCATGTCGACCGGCTTTCCGAGGTTAAGGTCCAGCCCCATGTACTTGGAGTTGGCTCCCTTCTTCTCGTGAGCGGACTTCAGTTGGATGACCATGTCGATAGCGTCCAGTCCAGCGTTCTCAGCCAGTGCCCAGGGAATGACCTCCATGGCGGAGGCGAAGGCCTCGATGGCCAGCTGCTCGCGTCCACCGACAGTGGAGGCGTAGTTGGCCAGCCTCAGGGAGAGCTCCACTTCGGGGGCTCCCGCGCCGGGAACGATCTTACCATCTTCGAGAGCCACTCCGACAACGCGCAGAGCGTCGTGCAGGGACCTCTCGACCTCATCGACCACGTGCTCGGTACCGCCGCGCACGATCACGCTGATGGCCTTGGGGTTCTTGCATCCGGTGATGAACACCATGTCGTTCTCGCCGACCTTCTTCTGCTCGACGACATCGGCCAGGCCGAGGTCGCTCTTGCCGAGGTTGTCGATCTTTCCGACGATGATACCGCCGGTGGCCTTGGCGATCTTCTCCATGTCCGACTCCTTGAGCCTGCGGGAGGCGAATATGCCGGCCTTGGCCAGGAAGTGCTGCACCAGGTCGTCGATGCCCTTCTGGCAGAACACCACGTTGGCGCCGGAGGCGGCAACCTGGTCGACCATCTTCTTCAGTACGGCCTCTTCCTCGTCGAGGAACATCTGCATCTGCGAGGGGTCGCGGATCTGGATCTTAGCGTCGACCTCGGTCTTCTTGACCTCCATCGGAACGCTGAGCAGAGCGATCTTAGCCTTCTTGACCTGAGTTGGCATGCGGGGGTGGACGCGCTCCTTGTCGATCACGACGCCCTCGATGATCTCGGTCTCGGCTATGGAGCCGCCGGTCCTCTTCTCGATCTTTATGTTCCCAACGTCGACGTTGTAGCCCTTTCCAGACTTCTCCGCGACGGCCTTGATGGCCTTCACGGCCACTTCGGACAGGAACTCGCCCTGGCCGCCGACGCTCTTGCCGGTCATGGCGGTCATGGACACCCTCTTCAGCATCTCAGTGTCGTCTGGTGTGACGGACACGGCGATGGTTTCCAGTATCTTGATCGCCTCAGCGGCGGCCATCTTGTAGCCGTTGGCGATGATGGTCGGGTGTATGTTCTGCTCGACCAATGCCTCGGCCTTCTTCAGCAGCTCGCCAGCGATGATGACGGAGGAGGTAGTACCATCCCCGCACTCGGTGTCCTGGGTCTTGGCTATCTCCACGACCATCTTGGCAGCCGGGTGCTGGACGTCGATCTCCTTCAAGATCGTCACACCATCGTTGGTTATGACGACATCGCCCATGGAATCGACCAACATCTTGTCCATTCCCTTCGGGCCCAGGGTCGACTTGACCGAGTCAGCGACCGCACGGGCGGCGGCGATGTTGTTGAACTGTGCTTCCTTATTCCTTGATCTATCAGTACCTTCGCGAAGAACTATGATAGGCTGATTACCTTGTCCCATTCCGTAAGCCATAATGAGCCTCCTTACGGTCGGTATTTTATCGCTTCTATATAAGCTTGTCGTGTTCAGCATCCCTAAAAACAATATGCTGACACCTTGGAGAATGTCAACACGATATAAAATAGTAGCTGCCGACCGCTCTACGAACCTATTTGTCTAGCTGAACTCCTCACTGGTCCATGGACGAGGACCTAGAACGGTTCCGTGTTGACGTGGGCTATTGCAGGTCCTGTCTTGGAATGCAGGGCGGGAGGGAGCAGCGGGTGTACCGCTTTCCGAACGGGTACGGAGCTTCGCTGATCTCCGCCCCGCGCCTAGGAGGCCCGGAAAGGTGGACCATCATGGCCTTGCGCTTCGATGGCGATGATTACGAGACGGCAGACCTCCCGGGAATAGAGAACGGCACCAAGGCCGATATGAGCGCGTTGTTGAAGTTGCTCAAGGTAATCTTCTCGCAGCCTCACTTTTAAAAGTCCCTGGAAAACGGTCAAATAGGCTGAGCATGGTTGAAAGGACGATAATGCAAGGTTTCGCCCCGTTGCCGTTGGATGATCAGACGTTCACCTCCGCCCACAAGGACAGCTCCAGCCTGTGCCATATCTGCAAGGGGTCCAAGAACCTCTGCGGCAAGGACCGCTGCCCCCTGATGATCAAGTTCTATTCGTATACGAAGACTAAGCGGCTGATAAACGCTCAGGACCTTCACGGCAGTTCGCCGCCGGGGGTGTTCGTCGGACGATACGGCTACCCCAAGGTGGACATCGGTCCTTTGGTACCTCCTGACCTTGGCGACACGTTGATCATGGACACCCCGGAACAGTGGATGGGCAAGTCCATGGAGGAGATCGTGGACTTCCGGTTCCGATTGGTCAGAGGAAAGCACTTGGTGGATGTCAAGAACTTTCAGAACGCCGGTCGCATCGTGGACTTCACTCGGGAACTGGCACTCGCGGTGAACTCCGTGGATGTGGAGGCCCGGTTCTCCAAGAAGCCTTCCGGCCGCATAGTTCTCGATGACAACATCCAACCCTTCGGGCCTTCGGCCAAGCTGGAGAAACTTAGCATAACCAATCCCAAGTACGACCACCGGGTGGAGAAGGCCTATTATGATACGGACCTCAAGGCGGTGGAGGCGGTCAAGGGACTTTACAAGAATGAGGTTCTGATCTCCCGCATCCAGAAGGCCTTCAGCATTGGTGCTTTCGGAATAGAGCAGAACCGCCGGCTGGTCCCGACCCGCTGGAGCATAACCGCCGTGGATGACATGCTGGGCAAGGATCTTCTGAAAAGCACGAAGACCTTCCCGCTGATCAATGAGTTCCGGGTCTACGATTGGGACCAGCTCGATAACCGTTGGAGCGTCATGCTCACGCCTACGTCGTGGAGGTACGAGCTGATCGAGGCCTGGTATCCCAACACCGTCTGGAACCCGGCCGGGCTGCAGGTGGAGATAATATCCTCGCATGAGTTCTTCGACGGTCGCAAGGATTACGCGGAGATCGGGGGCTGCTACTACGCTGCGCGGTTGGCCGTGAACGAACTGCTGCAGAGGGAACGCCGGCAGTCCGGAGCGGTCATATTCCGTGAGGCACACCCAGGATATCTGCTTCCGGTGGGCGTCTGGAACGTACGGGAGAACGTGCGAATGGCGCTCACACAGAGACCACGCAAGTTCAACACCTTGGACCAGGCCTTAGCATACGTCCAGACCCGCATGGACATCCCGATCAGCACCTGGACGGACCACAGCGCCATATTGAAGGACCTCAAGATACAGCGGAGGATCGATGACTATGTCGAACCTTGACCTGTTCATGATGATGGACGACGGCCGGCCGGTGCCCAAGGCGCCGCGCATAAGTGAGGTTCGCACCAGGGTGGCTCTCCCGGCTTCCCGCCTCCCGGGACTGGACTACGCGCTGAACCCCTATGTGGGATGCCAGCACGATTGTCTGTATTGCTACGCGCCGTACGTCACCAAAAGGCCCCGAGGGGAATGGACGACGATACTGGCCAGGACCGACCTCCCGCAAGCTCTGGCCAAGGAGATCAAGGGCAAGAAAGGAATGATCGGCCTCGGCACCGTGACCGACCCTTATCAGGAGGCGGAGAGGCATCTGCTGATCACCAGACGGTGCCTGATGGAAATAGTTCCGCACGGTCTTTCGGTGAGCGTCCTCACCAAATCGGACCTCATACTGCGAGACATCGATCTCTACAAGGAGCTGAAGGGAGAGGTTGGTATAACCGTTACATCGGTGAACGACGAGCTGAGCGCGATGCTGGAACCTGGCGCCCCCTTGCCGGGAAGACGAGTCGATGCCCTGCGTAGGTTGTCCGAGGAGGGTTTGAACGCCTACGCCCTGATAGGACCGCTGCTTCCTTTACTGACGAACGTGGACATTGACGAGATGGTGGACGCCCTGTCATCTACCGGCATCAAATGGGTCATGCTGGACCGCTTCAGACCCCGGCCAGGCATGTTCGACGACATCGCCCGGAGAGCTAACGGCACGGAGGTGGCGGAACGATTGGAGAAGGCCCACCGCGCCGAGGACTATCGCAGCCTGGAGGCCACCGTTCGTCGCAGGTTCTCAGAAAAAGGCATCCGTTGCGTAAACGCCTTCTGATCAAGGCTCCAGCAGATGGAAGCCGGTGCGAGGGTCCTTCGCCCTCCGGGAATCGCTGCCAAGTATCTCGATGACCACCACCTCCTGTATCAGCCATACCTTCACGCCGGCACGAACGCAGCCGGTGACGCTCCGGCCATCCCTTCCGGCCGAGGCGTGCATGTGTAGGGACGGTACCCCGTTCTCGTCCGGGAACAGCGTACCGACGGCGGCGAGCTCGGACTCGCCGGCCAGCTGCGCCATCATCGGCTCGATCCTATCCGCGCGGCCGTCCTTGGGACCGACCACCATTCGACTTCCCCGGTCCGCCCCGCCGAGGGCCAGGACCGCCCCTCTGATGATATCGTTCTCCTTGGCCGCCCTCTCCACGCACTCGTGCAGTATGTCCCCATCTTCCAGGCGGATGACCAGCACCCTTCCCACGCTACCGACGGAGCACCTCATCTCATACTCTCCTTGGCCGCCTTGAGGCATCGGAAGGAAATGGAATTGCTGCGGTTCATGCTCATGAACCCACCCAGTATCATCGCTTCCAGGACCGCCTCCTCGCTGACGCCGATCTTGAAGGCCTGCAGGATATGAACTCCCAGGCAGTTCTCGCTACCCAGCGCGGCTCCGGCGGTTATTGCCGCCAGCTCCGCCGTCTTGCGGTCCATGTGCTTGGGTTTGAAGAACAGGCCGCTCGATATCTCCGCATAAGGCAAGAAAAGGTCAGGTCGATCGGACATCACCTCCGAAACCAACGGAACGAAGCCGTACTCCTCCTTCGCCCTTTCCAGAACTCTGCGCACCCTCGCTTCCTCGCCCTCGGCCATGTCCCGATGATGGCGGTCGAGGATTATTGAGCTATCGTCGCAAGGGCAACGATTATGAGGTCGTGACCTGTTCTCATCGTCGGGATGTCGAATGGTGTATTGCCCTAAGTGCGGAGCGGTCAACGAGGACCAGGCCTCCTTCTGTCAAAAATGCGGAGGTAAGATCGTGACCCAACAGCCAACTGCCAGCCAACCGGTGAAGAGAGCTCCGGCGGTGTGGAACCAGACGCCGTTCGATCGGACCTTCCGGGGTGGCGGCCCGCTGCTGAAGGCCTTCCTGGGCCTGATATTCGTTCTGCTGTTGATGGAGATATTCAAGGCGCTCTCGAGCGAATCATTGTTCGCCGAGAGGTTCTCTGAATTCCTGGGGGACACGCTCCTGCTGTTCTTCCTGATGTTCCTGCTGGCATTCTACTTTGGCTACTACACCAGGAAGTATCCCAGAGAATCGTCCATCATATCGCCTTTGATCACGGCCATCATCGTCACTTTCGTCCTGTGGGTGGTGTCCAAGGCCTTCGGATTCCTCGGCGAGTCGCGATCGGATGACTTCCTGACGGCCATGGGAGACATGGTGTCTTCCGTCCTCTACATCATATTCCTGCTGATCATCCTGCTCGGTTATATCGGCGTGATAATGAAAGCAAGCAAGGTCGGTTTTCCCCCGCGGAACGTGAACGTTCCGCCAGTGCCTCCGGCGCCAGCAGCTCCGCAGGCGTCCTACGCTCCAGGGAAACGCATGGGACGTTCGAGCCGGGATAAGATCATCTTAGGGGTATGCGGCGGCATGGCCGAGTATCTGGAGACCGACCCCTTCCTGGTGAGGGTACTATGGGTCGTGGGCACGTTGCTAACCTCGGGAGTACTGATACTGGCCTACATAGTAATGGCCATAATAATGCCGGAGAACCATTAACCGGACCAGGAGAAGATGGAACATTCATGACTGCGCACGAACTTTCCCTTCATCATGCGCACGTCCGCCCCCTTGGGCTTGTAACCGCCCCTGATGAGGGAGGTCAGTAGCTCGCTCTGCGCCGGGATGATGGTGAACATCGATCTCGCTCCGGACCACAGAGCCTCCCGTTCCGCCTTCTGCACCAGGCCTATCGCCTCGTCCAGACGGTGGTATCCCTCGGTCAGCACCGTTCGCAGATATGCTTTTCCAGAGCCGGGAATGGGATCCGTGAGCAGAAGAGCGACCGCCCCCTCCGCGGTGAGCGTCCGACCGATGCCCATCTCCTCGTACACCTGGAACTCGACCGACGGATCGAATCCGGGGTTTATGGTCGAGCCTAGTCTTTTTATCTCCTTGGGATCGAACTTCGACCCTTCCGGACGCCCGGCGTCCTGACCGTCCAGCCAGTCCTTCTCCAGGAACAACATGTCCTGCTCCACGGCATACCCGGCCTGGGAATAGAAGTCCAGATTACGGGAGACGTCCTTCATGGTCTCCAGGCCGACCGCCTTGCAGCCGCGCGTGGAAAGGTAGGTCTCCAGCGACAACAGGAGCTGAGAGCCGTATCCCTTTCCCTGCTTATCCGGACGCACCTCCATCGGCCCTATCCAACCGACGTTGCCGCAGCTCAGGGCGAAACCGGTGGCTATCAGCTTTCCGTTCTCCTCGATACAGATGCATCCCAAAGGCTCGTGCCGTAACCGGGAAGTATACCAGGTAGCCTGTCTTACCGGATAGGAGATGTCCAGGCCGGTCTGCCGCTTGAGAAGGTTGGACCAGGTGTCGGCCATCAGCGCCTGGGCGGACGGTACGTCCCCCGCTCGGAGCTGGCGTATGTTCATCATCTCACCTGTTCCGCCGGCAGCGCAAACTGATCAAGGCGGCGGTGGCCCCGGCGGCGATTCCGTTGTCAATGTTCACCACCACGAGCCCGGGCGAACAGGTCTGCAGCATGCCCATGAGGGCCGCCTCGCCCTTTCCGCCGTAGCCGTAACCTACGGACGTTGGAACGCCGATTATCGGAACGTCCGCCAGGCCGGAGACCACCGTGGGAAGCGCGCCTTCCATCCCGGCGACCACGACCAAGGCGTCAACGCCCTGGTCCAGCATCTTAGCCAAGGGATCGAGGAAACGGTGCAATGCCGCCACGCCGATGTCGTATTCGGTGAGCACCTCGCAGCCCATGACCTCGGCCATGGCCTTGGCCTCCTCGGCCACGGCTATGTCGGAGGAACCGGCCGTCAGTATCCCGATCTTTCCGATCTTTGGCCGGTCCTTGCGGCGGTCAACGACGATGAGCTTGGAACGCTCTATGTACCGCACATGTTCCTCATTCACGGTGGCCTTCAGTGCCTTGACGTGCTCCGGTGAGGCTCGTGAGATAAGAACCGCGTCGCGGTCCTTGAGCACGGTGGAAACGATCTCCGCCACCATGTCCGGGGACTTGTTCTCCCCCCAGATGACCTCCGGTATGCCTCGTCTGGCCTCGCGGGCGTGATCGAAAAGCGTGTGCTCTCCGACGCGTTCGAGGAAATCCATCCGGAGCAGCTGCTCGGCCCTCTGCAGGTCGATATCGCCCTTTCGGTAGGCATCCAAGACGTCGCGGACGTTCATCGGACCTGGGAGGAGATGTTTCCTATTTTATCGTTATCGGTTGCCCACTCATGGAGATCGTCGAACATTTTTTAATTGATATCATGAGAATTAATTTTAAGGAGTGGTCGAACAGTGATAACATCATGGTGTGGAAGGGGAGGGAGGAGTTCATCAAAGCCGGGAACAAGATCGTCTGGGCGGGACTTTTGCTTTTTGCGATCGGACTGCTCTTGACCATCATGGGAGGCGCTGTGGACCTCCTATGGATGTATATCATTTCCAGTCTCCAGGCGTTCGGCGTAGGGTTCATACTCATCGGCTCCGCCGTGTTCCTGGTCGGCCGCCTGAAAGAAGATTAGGACCTGGGACCGGTTCACCGGGGCATCCGATCGTTCTTGGATGGTCCCGAAGTGATAGTGAATTAGTTCGAACGATGGGGTTGAATCAGGGATTATCTTTATGCCGGAGTACCGATTGAACGGCGTTAAGGATAGTGAACGTTCAATGAAGGTTTCAATACCAGTCATGGACCGATCGGGATTGTCGTCGACCGTCGGGCAGCATTTTGGAAAGGTTCCGGACTACGCCGTCATGGACACCGAGAGCGGAACGCTGAGCTTTCTGGAGAACACCAGCGAGCATCGGGGTGGAGTGGGAATGCCACCCGAACTGCTGGCCAAGGCAGGTGTCCAAGTGATGCTCTGTTCGGGTCTGGGGCCGAAGGCGGTGGACATGCTGTCATCCCTGGGCATCCAGGTCTTCGTGGGGGCCAAGGGCACGGTCGGGGAAACGCTTGAGGCGTACAACGCCGGAAAGATGATCCGGGCCGACCACGACAACGCTTGCAAGGAACACGATCACTGAGGTTCGAACATGATCGTGGCGGTGGCCAGCGGTAAGGGGGGCACAGGAAAGACGTCAGTCGCCTGCGCTCTGGGTTTAGCGCTAGATCGACCGCTGACCTTTCTCGATTGCGATGTTGAGGGCGCCAATGCCCACATCTTTCTTCACCCCTATCTGAGGTCCGAGGAAGAGGTCGTGATCCCTTATCCGACCATAGACCGGTCGAAGTGCGATGCATGCGGGATATGCGTATCGAAATGCCATTTCGGGGCCATGGTCCGTTTGGGCAAGAAGGTCAAGGTCATGGAGAGCCTCTGCCACGGTTGCGGGGTGTGCCGCCTGGTATGCCCTCAGGACGCCGTGATCATGTCCGGAAGGCCGGTGGGCACTGTCCACATAGGAACCGCAGGATTGATGCGTTTCTTCTGCGGGGAGCTGAGGACCGGTGAGGCCCTGTCCGTCCCCATCATCAAGAGGCTCAAGAAGGAGATGGACGATACGGTCATCATTGATTGCCCGCCCGGAACCAGCTGCCCTGCCGTGGAGGCGGTAGAGGGTTCCGACTTCGCACTGCTGGTAACGGAACCTACGCCCTTCGGCATTCACGACCTGAAGGGGATGATCGAGGTCTGCCGCCGCCTGGATGTTCCCTGCGGAGTGATTATTAACCGTTCATTTGGCGAGGACCGCGAGGTCGAGTCGCTATGCAAGACTGAAATGGTACCTGTTCTGCTGAAGGTCCCCTTTGACAGAAAGGTCGCCGAGATCTATGCCAGAGGAGGGACCCTTTTAGAGGCCATGCCCAAGCTCACAGACAAACTGAACGATGTGTTCATTGAGATCGTGGGGTTGAAAAGATGATCAAGATCGCCGTTCTGAGCGGGAAAGGGGGTACCGGAAAGACCACCGCCGTGGCCTCCATGTCCTGGTACTCGGAAGATCTGGTACTGGCGGACTGCGATGTGGACGCGGCCAATCTCGCCCTGACGATGCATGGTCGACCGCGGACCAAGGACGATTACCTCGGCGCCTACACCGCAGCGATCGACCTGGACCTCTGCACCGAGTGTGGAAGATGCGAGGACAACTGCCATTTCGAGGCGATAAACGACCTCAAGGTGAACGCCATCCATTGCGAGGGCTGTGGAGCTTGCCAGGTAGTATGCCCGGCTGGGGCGGTCAGTATGTCACTGCGTAAGTCCGGAGAGATATTCGTCCTGGACACCGCCCGCGGACCTATGGTCTACGCCGACCTGTTCCCGGGAGAGTCGAACAGCGGAAAGCTGGTTACGATCGTACGCCGACTGGCCGATGACCTAGCTGGATCGGATGGGATCGACACGGTGCTCATTGACGGACCACCGGGCACCGGATGTCCGGCGATAGCGAGCGTCAGCGGGGTCGACCTCATATTGGCCATCACCGAACCTAGCCGGTCTGGCGAGCACGACCTGATGCGCTTGATCGAACTGGCACATCATTTTTCCATACCCATCTGCGTCGCCGTTAACAAGTGGGACCTGCACCCCGGGATGACCTGTGAGATAGAGGAAAGCTGCCGCCGGCAGGGGGTGGTGATAGTGGGACGCATACCCTACGACCCCAACGTGTTGGAATCGGTCAAGGCCATGCAGCCGTTGCCGTCAATGTTCCCCGATTCACCAGCCGCTTTGGAATATCAACGGATTTGGAAAGAAGTGCGTTCCAGGTCCAAGGATCGCCGGGGAAGCGGTATCGCCCTGAAGCTGGATTGAAAAGTTGATAAGTGGTTTCAGGATTTGGAATCGGCCAGGTAATCCTTGAGGACCTGACCGACAATTCCGGATCGCCCGGTGACCCCTTTGAGATCGGTCTCTTCCAGCATCGCCTGGGCATGCGGACCGATGCGACCGGTGATCACCACTTCCACTCCCTTGTCGATCAGCGCCTGCATGGCCTTCGTGCCCGCCCCGCTAGAGGCGTCAATGGCCGGATTGGCAAAGGACTCTATCGATCCAGAGGAGGTGTCCATGATGACGAAGTAAGGGCATCTGCCCAACCTGTCGTCCATCAGGTCCTCGGTTCCTGGACCGCTCGAGGTGACGGCCACCTTCATGGGGAACCCTTCCCCTCGCCAGCCAGTTGCGCCTTGAGATATTTCAGCCTGGCCTCCAAGGCCTCTACCTTCGCCTCTAGGTTCGTATTGAGGTCCGCTTCGGAGCATTCCGACATGAACCGGAACCCGCGACCGTGGCCCATTCTCCTATCCCTTCCCATCCCGAAGGCGACCCTGCCTCCGGACCGGCAAGGTCCCATCCCTCGACCGTTCGGCCCCGTTCCTTGGGGACCAGCCCCATCTCGATATGGCATCTTTTCATCTCCTTTCGGCCGATTTTAACGGCGTCAATAATGTGCATAAGCACAATAATATAAGTAATTTAGGAAAACCTAACAATTGTCACACGATTCGTCGACGTTCGCTACTTGGAGGGGTCGCCCCTCGATGATCATGGATATCAACTTCTTCCTGCCGCTGTCCACGCACCTCCACACCGTGCCGCGGGACACCCCCATGCTCTTTGCCGCCTCCTCTTGGTTGAGCCCAAGGTGGTCTACCAGACGAAGGGCCTCCACCTCATCGGGATAGATCACTATGGGTTCCGAAGTGGTTTCGGAGGAAGGTCTGAAACTGCTGTAGTTGGAAGGGCCCCGCAGAACTCGTGGTTTCATGGGGCGCCCTGGCCCCCCGCAACCGCGCCGACAATGATTTCTGGGCATATGAACACAATCGACCGGACCCATAATAAATATCGCCTTCGCCATTGCACCTGCGATGGAGATGGAAGCGGCCAAAAAGAAGTATCAGGGGTTGGTCGGATCGATTCGATCCATGGAAAGGGTGGCCGTCGCCTTCTCTGGCGGTGCTGACAGCACGCTCTTGCTCAAGGCCGCCCTGGATTCCGGGGCGGAAGTGACGGCCTTCATGGCCATAGGCGAGATCTTCTTTCCGCAGGAGCAGAGCGGAGCGATACATCTGGCCGAGAAGCTGGGCGTGGACGTTGTAACTTTAAAGATCGACCTGGTTAACGACGGGCAGTTCGCGCGCAACTGGGAGGACCGCTGCTACGTCTGCAAGAGCGCCATTTTCAGCCGGATCAAGAAGGAGGCCCGGGAGCTGGAGATATCCCACATACTTGAAGGGAGCCATCTCGACGATCTGAAGGAGGTGCGTCCAGGACGGGCGGCGCTGATGGACCTCAACGTGCGTTCGCCGTTGATCGATGCGCAGCTCACGAAGGCGGAAGTGCGCGCTCTACTGAAGGACCTGGGCCTTCCGAACTGGGACCTTCCAAGCAACACGTGCCTGGCGACGAGGGTCCCGCACGATGTTCGGATCACCTCGACGATATTGCGCCGGGTGGAGCGAGCGGAAGCCGCTCTGGCACCGTTCAAGTTCAAGAACCTGCGGGTGCGCGATCACGAGTACTGGGCTAGAATAGAGGTCGCCCCAGAGGATGTTCCCCGATTGTTTCAGGAGCGGGAGAAGGTGGTACAGGCCCTGAAGAAGCTTGGCTACCGAAAGGTCGCCCTAGACCTGGAAGGGTACGGCGCCCGCTGAGAGCCAAATCAATAAAAAGGTGGGCGTACCTAGTTCCTATCATGAGGATCTCGGTGACCCTCCTTCAATACGACCATGGCATCGTCCGACAGGTCCTGGACGTGGTAGGCGAACTTATGAGGTCGCACCGGGCAGACCGGCATCCCGTCGAGTTCCGGGAGGCCTTGGCCTTCCTGGAGCAATTCCTGGACCGTTTCCATCACGCCAAGGAGGAGCGATTCCTGTTCAAGGCCGCGGCCGTGGAATGCCCGAAGGTGGCGGAAACGCTTTCGCGGTTGAAGAAGGAGCATGCCCAAGCCCGTCGGATGATGAGGAACGCGCTCAAGGCGCTGGATGAGGGCGATCTGCCGAAGGCGGAGAAGGAGGCCCGAAAGCTCGTGGAGCACATGACCTTGCACATCAGTGAGGAAGAGAACTTGGTGTTCCCGCATATCGAGAACTGTCTGCAGCTGGAGACGGACGCCAAAGTCCACCTTCAATACGAGCGGTTCATGGAGAAGGAGTTCGGCAAGGACTACTACCAGGTGGCGGAGGCCTTCGCCAACGACATCCAGGAAAGACTGCTCGGCCCGGGGTTCTTCAAGGGCATAGTGTGAGAAGTGGCGCCAAGGAGGAGATTTGAACTCCCGAGACGTGAAGTCAGTAGCTATCCCATCGGCCTGTGGCCGATTCGAGGCTACCGCCTTTCCGGACTAGGCTACCTTGGCTTGCATGGGCATTTCCCTGCTCATATTTCAAATTTGACGATTTGGAACGAAACGTAAGAATTGGACAAAAGGATTTATTTCCCGTAGCGCTTGAGCGTGCCGATGAGCGATGTCGTGCTGACGGTGGAGGTCGACCGAAAGGCGAAGGAGATCCGTCTTCCGGAAGGTTCCACGGTGCAGGCGATGCTCGATTCGCTTGGCCTCTATCCGGACGCCCACATCGTGGTCCGGGGAAGGACGCCGGTGCCGGTCGACTCCCCTCTACTAGATGGAGACCAACTGCGGATAATCAAGGTCGCCTCGGGCGGATAAGGTCGGAAACGCCAGATTTCTGACGCCGTGTTTGCCGCTACGTAAAGTATATAAATATCTTGAATTTTTATGGTATTGTCAATCGAAGCCTGGAAATCGAGCCGGGCTTTCCTATATCACATGATCACTATCACCCTTTCATCACGCGGCCAGCTTAGGCCGGGTAACGGATGGAAAACCCGTTCAGGTTCGTCAGGACAGACGTCTTGATGGGCATAGTGGACCTTGGTGTGCGAGAGCCGTTCTCCTTTTTCAGCTTGACAGAGGTGATAATATGAACATTGACCCAAGCACCACCAAGTATCTGGTCAAGGCCAAGCTTAACGCTGATGGCATTGTTGAAAAACCGGACGTGGTGGGCGCAATATTCGGGCAGACCGAGGGATTGTTGGGCGACGAGCTCGACCTGAGAGACCTGCAGAAGAGCGGCAGGATCGGCAGGATCGAAGTTGACGTCCACTCCCGGCAGGGAAAGTCCGAAGGACAGATACTGATACCATCTAGCTTAGATCAAGTGGAGACCGTTATCTTGGCTTCCGCATTGGAGACCATCGACAGGGTGGGACCGTGCAAGGCCAAGATAACCGTGGAGTCCATCGAGGACGTGCGCGTTGTCAAACGTGAAAAGATCATCGAGAGGGCCAGGGAACTGCTCACCGAGCTGATAAAGCAGTCCAAGACCTCCGGGATCGACCTCACCGAGAGCGTGCGCCAGTCCGTCCAGGTGGAAGAGATAACCTACTACGGCAAGGACCGCCTACCGGCGGGACCGAACGTCGCCGAGTCCGACGCCATCATCGTGGTTGAGGGTCGCTCTGACGTCCTGAACCTGCTGAAGTCGGGCATCAAGAACGCCATAGCGGTCGAGGGAACGAACGTACCAAAGACCATCATGGACCTCAGCAAGGAACGCGTAATCACCGCCTTCGTCGATGGCGACCGCGGTGGAGAGCTCATCCTGCGCGAGATGTTCCAGGTGGCCGAGGTGGACTTCGTCGCTCGAGCCCCGCGCGCCCACGAGGTAGAGGAGCTAACCCAGAAGCAGATCATGAAGTGCCTCCGGAACAAGATCCCCGGCGACCAGTTCATCGAGATGTTCAACCTGGACCTCGGAGACGCCAAGGACAAGGAGAAGAGGCTGGAGCCCAACAACGTCAAGGTCGAGAAGCTGGAGCGCTTCGAGAAGGCCGAGAGGGCCGACCGCGACAAGGAGAAGGACGACGAGCCGGTCAGGACCGAGCGCGAACCCCGGGCCGAAAAGCCGGAACGTCGCGAGCGCGAGGAGCCCCGCCAGGAGAAGGAGCCGAGGCCGGAACCCCGCCCTGAGAGGCAGGAACGCCGCGAGCGCGAACCCCGGGCCGAGCGCCAGGATCGCCGCGAGCGCGAGGAGCCCCGCCAGGAGAAGGAGCCCAAGGCCGAGCAGCGCCAGGAGCGCGAGCCCCGGGCCGACCGCCAGGAACGACCCCCCGTGGAGGAGAAGGAGCTTGAGGAGCGGAAGCCCGTTTCCCGCAAGCAGCTCTCCGGCGCGCAGGAGAAGTTCAAGGGCATGATCAACGAGCTGTCCTCCACCTCCAAGGCCCGAATACTCGACGCCATGGGCGGAATCAAGAAGGAAGTGGCAGTGAAGGAGCTGGTCAACACCCTGAAGGAGGAGAAGGACCCAGTGTTCGCGGTCGTCTTTGACGGCATCATAACCCAGCGGATACTGGACCTGGCCTCCGACCTGAAGATCGGGACCATAGTCGGCACCAAGATGGGCAACATCACCAAGCAGCCGGCCGGAACCGACGTCTGGTCCAAGGACGACCTGAACTGAACATGAGCGGCGCGGACAGGGTAAGCTGGCGGAGCTTCGAGAGCACCGCCCAGGTCTCCATACCCTCCGATCCCCTGCTAAGGGTGATCGGTCAGGAGGAGGCCGTGACCCTGGCCCGCATAGCCGCCAAGCAGCGCCGGCACCTGCTGCTGGTCGGACCGCCCGGAACGGGCAAGTCCATGATCGCGCAGGCCCTGGCGTTGCACCTTTCCCGCCCCACCCAAGAGATTAGGGTGGTGCACAACCCGGAGAACCCGGAACGGCCCCTCGTGGAAGTTAAGAACGAGAACGAGGTCGGTTCCGAATC
>Ga0116171_10001420_pt1 | contig 23804 bp, 20 predicted proteins | sample AD_JPNHW2_MetaG_FD_89798 | JGI IMG/M metagenome (GOLD analysis project Ga0116171, IMG submission 89798) | Active sludge microbial communities of municipal wastewater-treating anaerobic digesters from Japan - AD_JPNHW2_MetaG | ecosystem: Engineered > Bioreactor > Anaerobic > Digestate | place...
GCTTCAAGAAGTGTTATCAGAAGATATTGTATGTCGGCAATCTTAGAGAGAACATCACGTTTGGTGAAAACAACAAACTGTCTGAAACTGTTCGGTGTCTTGAAATTAATCTCAGGAATTGTTTCCCCCGGTTCCAGGTTTTCTACCTTTTTTTCAGCTCTGTAATTGTCGCACCAATCCTTGGGTGATATTCTTCTTGTGTCGGTCGGCTGGCCACTTTCTGTAAATACTTTTGTTTCGACAATGTTGAAAATCTGCTCCGGATTCACATTTCCACAGACATAGCATTCGCTTTCATTGTAGTTAGCCTGCTCAATTTTCCGCTTGAAATACTCAATTGAATCAATAGGATTGCCATTATAAATAAGGTACCCTCCGGTATCAAGAATTATAAGTTTATCAAACATTTTAAAGATGTCTGATGAAGGCTGATGGATCACGATGAAAAGAAGTTTTCCTTTTCTGGCCAGTTCTTTCAGAAGGTCAAGGATGTTTTCAGAATCACGTGATGAAAGTCCTGATGTCGGCTCATCAAGGAACATTATTGCAGGCTCACGGATCAGTTCAAGGGATATATTAAGCCTTTTTCTTTGTCCTCCGCTTATCTTTTTATTGAGAGGACTTCCTACTTTCATATCCCTTATCTCGTAGAGTCCGAGGTTTTTAAGGACGCAGTCGACCTTGGCTGTAATTTCTTCTTCCTCAAGATTGTCAAAACAGAGTTTGGCATTGAAATACAGATTTTCAAAAACCGTAAGTTCTTCAATAAGCAAATCATCCTGTGATACATACCCGATAAGTCCCTTTACTTTGTCCTTATCTTTATGTATGCTTATACCATTTATCAACACTTCTCCATCGCTTGGATGGTTGATCCCATTTAAAACACTGAGTAATGTTGATTTTCCTGCTCCGCTGGCACCCATTATGCCAACCATTCTTCCCGATTCTTCTTTGAAACTCATGTGATGAATTCCAATCTTCCCGCTCTTGAAACGGTATTCAAGATTGTTTACCTCATATACTACCCTTGATGCCTTGAACTCCTCTTTCAGAAATTGCATGGTAATATCCCAGTAATATATCGGAGCTATTTTATATCCTTTTATTGATGAGCCCTGGCTAAAAGGATATATTTTATCTTCCTGGAGCAGCTGACCATTCATTGAGAGCTCTCCGGTTCCTGTAAACCTTACGAAATACATCTTTACCGATGGCACAAACAACACCCAGATTTGACCCTTGAGAAGATCCTTCAAAACATGTTTTGCTTCATGCGGATCGAATTTTTTGTCATTATTTACTATCAGAAGATTTGATGTTGCAGGAATATTAGAAAATGAATTCAGAACAAACATTTCAATGAGTTCATATTCTTCTGAAGTAATATTCAGGCCCTCAGCGAGAGTCCTTACAAAACCTAATTCAAGCTGTGTAACTTCAGAACCACCTGATTTGCAGAATTCAAGTACCTGGATAACAACAACTATCCTCTGTTCCTGAGAGAGTTGGCCCTGTTCGTTAATCTCTTTGCAAAGCTTGCGTATCCTGATGGCAATAGCTCCTTCCCTTCGTTCTGAACTGCTCTTTTCAAGTTTTTTCCTTGCCTCATCGTACTTTTCATCATAAGTGGAAAGATATTTCTGTACTAATTCCTGATTTAACAGACGTTTTAAAAATGCTTCAACAACGCCTCTTCTTTCGCTGTCATTTGCCTGGGGTTTAGCAATTATGGCAAATAACTGCATAAGAGTTTCAAGTATCTTCTCACTCATATATGATCAATTAAATTTTAAAAATGAAGATATGAAATTAGTTATTTGGTTCAAATATTCCTAATAATGTTTCTGGCGCAATCTATAATATTCAGGGAGGTCAGCGAAGATTTGACTTAACCCTGTTTCTTTTTTTCTTCTCAACTGAAAAACCGAATTTGCCAATGTACTGGCCGGTTTCAAAATACTGTCCGTGAGAATAACACAATGGGGATGAATCGTTGAATCTGAACAACCCTGATTTTTTATCAACATATTTACCATCAGCATTTACGGCTACTACTTCCGAGATAAACATGTGATGTGATCCCAGCTCTTTTATCTCTTTTACTATACATTCTATGTTTACGGGAGATTCCTTGATGATGGGTGCTTTTACTTTGGAAGCACCAAGCGGTGTAAGGCCCATTTCAACAAATTTGTTGTGATCTTTTCCAGATTTTACTCCACACCAGTCAGCGGCAAATGCCAGGGCTTTTGTAGTCAGATTAATAACAAATTCCCCGTTTTTCCTTATAATATCGTAGGAATGACGCTCCGGGCGGACCGAAATGTAACACATTGCCGGATTAGTGCATATTGTGCCTGTCCATGAGACTGTTATAATATTATACTCTTCCGGAACTGATCCGCAACTGACCATTACAACCGGCAAAGGATATATCATTGTTCCTGGCTTCCAGATTAATTTGTCCATAGCTGTACTAATTTGATCCAAATATACTTTTTAATCTTTCAAAATCAATTCTGTGCCATTTTTATAGAAGATCTTTTATAAATAAAGCACTGCCATAATGGCACGAAATGTCTTTCTGTAACTGTCAAAAAGACAATGTGTTCATGTTTATAATGACTGGCAAAAGATTTGTTGAATAAGATGTAAATGCAATTATTATGAATATTAGCAATTTTACACTAAAAGCACAGGAATCAGTTCAGCAGGCCTTCAATATTGTCAACTCAAAAGGTCAGCAGGCTGTTGAATGTGCACATCTGCTTAAAGGTGTTATGAGCCAGGCAGAAAGTATTACAGGTTTTCTGTTCGGAAAGCTTGGTATTGCAACTTCATCACTTGAAAAGAGAATTGAAGATCTTATTGATACATACCCGAAGGTTTCAGGTGGCGAACCCTATATTTCTTCTTCAGTGTCGGAGGCCTTTAGGAAAGCCAATGACCATGCAGCAAAGATGAAAGATAAATTCGTCTCATCTGAACATTTGTTATTGGGTATCCTCGATACTAACGACAAGGCTTCAGACATTCTTAAGGATTTTGGTGTTACAACAAAAGCATTGAAGGAAGCCATAAATGAATTGAGGAAGGGTGCTACTGTTGAAAGTCAGACTTCAGAAGACACTTTTAATTCGCTCAACAGATTTGCCATTAACCTTAACGAAAGGGCAAGGTCAGGAAAGCTTGATCCTGTTATTGGAAGAGATGATGAAATACGTCGTATACTTCAGATACTTACCCGCAGAACAAAAAACAATCCTCTGCTTATAGGTGAGCCGGGTGTTGGCAAGACTGCAATAGCTGAGGGTTTGGCTCACAGGATAATAAGAGGGGATGTACCCGAGGATATTAAATCAAAAGTTATTTATTCACTCGACATGGGAGCTCTGGTTGCCGGGGCAAAGTATAAAGGGGAATTTGAGGAGAGACTTAAATCGGTTGTTAATGAAGTTGTCGGATCTGATGGGGAAATTGTACTCTTTATTGATGAAATACATACACTGGTAGGCGCAGGTCAGTCTGAAGGAGCTATGGACGCCGCAAATATTCTTAAACCTGCTCTTGCAAGGGGTGAACTGAGAGCAATAGGAGCCACAACATTAAATGAATATCAGAAATATTTCGAAAAAGATAAAGCTCTTGAAAGACGTTTCCAGGTAGTGATGGTTGATGAACCCGGCAGGGAAGATACTATTTCGATCCTTAGAGGAATACGGGAGAAATATGAAACATATCATAAGGTGATCATAAGAGATGAGGCTCTTATTGCAGCGGTCGACCTCTCTACACGGTATATTACTGACAGGTTTTTGCCCGATAAGGCAATCGACCTGATCGATGAGGCAGCGTCAAGGTTACGGCTGGAGATGAATTCCATGCCTGAAGAGATTGATGAAGCCCAGAGAACGATCCGCAGACTCCAGATTGAGAAAGAGGCTATTAAAAGAGACGGAGATACCATTAAAACTGAAAAGATATCGCACGAGCTTGCTGATATGCAGGCCCGAAGGGATGAGCTGATAGCCGGATGGAAGACTGAAAAGGAGATGATTGATAAGGTCCAGGAAAAAAAGGAGGCTGTGGAATCCCTGCGCACCGAAGCTGAACAGGCTGAAAGAAGCGGAGATTATGGCAAAGTAGCAGAAATAAGGTATGGGAAAATCATTCAACTTGAAAAAGAGATAGCAGAACTTAAGGAGCTTACGGAAAAGAAAAGAAGTAAGGGCTCTCTTATTCAGGAAGAGGTGCGATCTGAAGATATTGCAGCTATTGTGGCCAGGTGGACAGGAATCCCGGTTTCAAGGATGCTCGAGAGTGAAAAAGAGAAATTATTGCGTATCGAGGATGAACTTCATAAGAGAGTCGTTGGACAGGATGAAGCTATAACAGCAGTTGCTGATGCGGTCCGCAGGTCACGTGCAGGTTTACAGGATCAGAAAAGGCCGGTTGGATCATTTATCTTTATCGGGACGACAGGTGTCGGAAAAACAGAACTGGCGAGAGCTCTTGCAGGATTCCTGTTTAATGACGAAAACCTTATGACCAGGATAGATATGTCAGAATATCAGGAACGACATTCTGTATCGAGGTTAATTGGTGCACCTCCGGGATATGTGGGTTATGATGAGGGAGGACAACTGACTGAAGCTGTAAGGCATAAACCATATTCTGTGGTCCTTCTTGATGAAATAGAGAAGGCCCATCCCGATCTGTTCAACCTTCTTCTTCAGGTCCTTGACGATGGCAGGCTGACAGATAACAAGGGGCGTACAGTGAATTTCAGAAACGTCATTATTATTATGACATCAAACCTCGGATCGGACATTATAAGGGATCGTATGGAAAAATGGAGTAACAGGATGCCTGAAAAGGAAGAGGAGAATCTGAGGAACGATATCTTCGCCTTGTTGAAAAAATCGCTCAAACCTGAATTTCTCAACAGGGTAGATGAGATTGTTATGTTCAGGCCATTGGATTCCGATCAGATAAAACAGATTGTGAAAATGCAGCTGGCCAGAGTTGAGGAGATGCTGAAGGGTTATAACCTAAACCTGATAGTCACTGAAAAAGCTGTTGATTGGCTGACGAAGAGAGGGTATGATCCTCAATCAGGGGCAAGGCCTGTAAAAAGACTGATTCAGAAAGCCATCGTAAACGAACTGTCGAAAGAGATTATCGGAGGAAAAGTCTCGAGGGAAAATAATATAGTAATTGATGTAAAAGAGGGAGCTCTTACATTCGGAAAAGGTTAAAAATAGTCCGGATTATTTGAACGATCTTACACACACATTCATGTCATCATATATCTGAAATACAGTGTGAAGGTTAAGAATCTTGAACACATCCATGACTCTGGGTTCCGGATTGGCAAATTTTACAAAGCCGTAATTGTTTCTGGCAGCTTTCATTATTGAAAGGAAACAACCGAAACCTGAACTGTCTATGTATTCGACACCTTTCAGATCAATTACTACTTTAGAATTTGAATTATCAAATTCTTTTGTGATTGTTTCTCTTATTTCGTCAGTAACAAGAGCATTTATTTTGTGTATGTTAAAAGATATAATGGTTACATTATCTTTTCTTTCAATATTGATCATTTATTATTATTTAATCTGTTTTTTATAAGATCATCAAGCTCTTTTAAAGCATCTGCAGTCTCCGATTTGAACAGTTCGATGTATGATTTGTACAACTCTGTTTTTTCTTCACTTTTGGCCTGAAGCTCAAACGTCTTGAGCACCTCGGTCATATTGGTCATCCCCATTATCGCAACAGATGCCTTAGCTTTGTGAGCCAGCAATCCCAGCGATTTATAGTCTTTCTTATTTAAAAGTGAATTCATTTCATTATACACCTCCACAACCTGGCTCCTGAACATGTCAACAATCTCGATTATTATCTTGACATCTCCTCCGGAGACAGAATCCAGATATTCGGGGTTTATGAATTTGTATTCCATATTGTGCGCGAGAATGAGATATTAGACGTAGTATATTTAACAAAGATAATAATTTTTTTTTCCTATCAGAAATGATTATTCAACAGCCATTTTCAAAAGAGTGCTTTGTTAAAATCAGGAAATATGTACTACATTTATAGTGAAAAAAAATAACAGGTATGAGAAATTATCTCTGTTTTCTGGTTACTATATTCCTGATATGCAGCAATGTTGTTAATGCACAAAAGGATGTTAAGATCAGTAAAAGCAATTTTAAAACAGATAAACCGGGATTTTCGGAGGCCTGGAGACACATCAGAGAAGGAGACTCGTTCTATTCAAAAAAAGGAATTCTATATTCAAATGCATTTGACGAATACCTTAAAGCGATAGTCTACAATAATTCGAATCCTGAGTTGAATTATAAAACGGGAGTCTCAGCTCTCTTTTCCGACAAAAAGGAAGAAGCATCAGGGTTTCTTCTGAAAGCTCTTGAACTTAAAAAAGGTGTTGCTGAAGATATCCTTTTACTTACAGGCAGATCTCTTATATACTCCGGAAGATATTCTGAAGCGGTTGAAAAATTAAATGAATACCTTGGATCTTCTGGAAAGAAATCAAAGGAGAACACTGCTCTTGCAAAAAAATGTATCGAAGAATGCAATGCTGCTATAATGATTACCGGTGATACTCTAATGATTAAAATAAATAATGCAGGAGAAAATATCAATTCGGGAGCAGATGATTATTCTCCGGTTCTGTCATATGATGGCAAAACATTATATTTTACTTCAAGGAGGGAACTTCCAAAGTCGAGCAATTATTATCCTGATTCAAAATTCGACGAGAATATACTGGTTTCTCAAAAGGATAGTGGTTCCTGGGGACCAGCTTCATCTGCAGGAAAAAACATCTTTACAAAACATTGTGAGGCACCTCTTTATATTAACAGGCGGAATGACAGTCTTTACTTCTATTCTGGATATGAAAGTGGCGGTGATGTAAAGTTGTCGCCGAAAAACAGGAAAGGAGAATGGAGGACACCTGAAAAATTACCCTTTAATATTAACAGTAAAGGATCGGAGTCCTCGTTTACTTTTGCCCCTTCGGGGAGAGAGATCTTTTTTGTAACTGATGGCAGAAAGGATGGAATAGGAGGGAAAGATATTTATTTCATTAAAAAAATAAACGGACATAAATGGTCAAAACCGCAGAATGCCGGTTCTGTTATTAACACAAAATATGATGAGGAGTCAGTCAGGTTCTCAAAATCTGGGGATACTCTTTTGTTCAGCTCAAAAGGACATAACTCTATTGGTGGTTTTGATATGTTTTACAGTGTCAGAAACCAGGATGGTACATGGGACACCGTTAAAAATTGCGGGTATCCGGTAAACACTTCATGGGATGACATGTTTTTTTACCCATCACCTGACGATGACAGCTTGTTTTATTTCGTTTCGAATCGTCCCGGCGGGTATGGTGGACTCGATATTTATTCCGGACGGATTCTCCCTCCTGAACCCGTAGCTGTTATTGAACAAGTGTTACCTGTTGAACCTGACACAGTTAACTTAGCTGATACTATTGTTGTGTTGCAGATTGACACCATGCCTGTACAACCTGTAATTCCGGAGCCTGTTTATGAATCGGGACTGTATCTTACAGGAAGTATCAGAGATTCTGAGACAGGTAATCCTGTGATGGCAAAAATTGATGTAATTGATATCAGGACAGATTCTGTAATAATGACTACAGCAAGCTCCGACATTGACGGAAAATACAGGGTGAGAATTCCGGAGAAAAAATCATATATGATCGATCTGCGTGCTACCGGTTTCTTGTCAGATATAATGCGTATTGATATTCCGGAAAATTGGGCTTCGGAGGTTTATCATCTTGATGTTGATATGATTAAAGCAAAAGTTGGCAAAAAGGTTGTACTTAAAAGTATAATGTTCGAATCCGGGAAGTCGATACTTACTTCCGGTTCATACCAGGAACTTGACCGTCTGTTCAATATCTTAAGTGACAATTTGCAGATGAAGATTGAAATATCTGGTCATACTGATAAGACTGGCAGTGAAGTGATTAACGCAAAGCTTTCGTCAGACAGGGCAAAGACTGTTGTGGATTATCTTGTTAAAAAGGGCATAGACAGATCAAGGATGGAGTTTAAAGGTTTTGGTTCCCAGCAGCCTGTTTCTGATAATACCACTCCTGCCGGAAGGGCAAAAAACAGAAGAGTTGAATTTAAAATCCTTGAATTCTGACCGGCATCAGAGCTTTTTTGAAAAATCTTTATTTGATTTGCACAAAATATCACAATGATTGTGGCTATTGTTTATAATATTTAAAAATTGCATTGATGAAAAACACGGCTTTTACAAAGTATCATACAGAAGCAAGAGCAAGGATGGTCCCTTTTGCCGGCTATAACATGCCTGTTGAGTATTTTGGAATTAATGAAGAACATGTTACTGTGAGGGAAAAAGTCGGGGTCTTCGACGTTTCTCATATGGGTGAGTTCTGGGTTTCTGGACCTTCTTCGCTGAAGTTCCTTCAGTATATTACATCAAATGATGTATCTGAGCTCTTTGATGGAAAGGTACAATATTCATGTTTTCCGAATGGTAAAGGCGGTATCGTGGACGATCTTCTCGTTTACAGGTTTAATGCTGAGAAATATTTTCTGGTAGTAAATGCCGCCAATATTGAAAAAGACTGGAACTGGTGTGTGAAGAATGCTCCAAAATTTGGTCTTACTGTAGGGAAGGACCTTGTCAATGTTTCAGACGGAATGGCACAGCTTGCTGTTCAGGGACCGCTGGCTCTTAAGGCTATGCAAAAACTTACCACAACTACGGTTACCGATATGGAATATTATACCTTCAAGGTGCTTGAGTTTGCAGGAATCAGCAATGTTATTTTCTCAACAACAGGATATACCGGTGCCGGTGGTTGCGAAATATATGTCAGAAATGAAGATGGAGACAAGCTCTGGAATGCCGTATTTGAAGCCGGAAAAGAATTCGGGATAAGGCCGATAGGTTTGGGGGCCAGGGATACTCTTCGTCTTGAAATGGGTTTTTGCCTTTACGGAAATGATATAAACGATACTACCTCGCCAATTGAAGCAGGACTGGGCTGGATTACAAAATTTTCAAATAATAAGGATTTTGTTGATAAAGCTTTACTGCTGAAGCAGAAAAATGAAGGTGTTGACAAAAGGTTAAAGGGATTTGTAATGATTGAACGGGGCATTCCCCGGCAACATTATGAAGTTGTCAATGCAGCCGGAGAAAATATTGGCGAAGTTACTTCCGGAACAATGTCGCCAATAATGAAGCAGGGGATAGGGATGGCGTATCTGAAAAAAGGTTACTGGAAGCCTGATACAGAGATTTTTATCCGGATAAGAAATAAAGATATTAAAGCAAAAGTTGTCAATCTCCCGATTTATAAAAAAGTCTGAAAGATATTTTGATCTGGTCGGGATTTTCAGGAAATTTCTGTTCCCTTTTTATGCTTATGGTCGGCTTTGATACTGACATGAGGGGGAATTGGATTGCCCGGGAAATGTGATCAGGTGGTGCAGAACAATTAATAATTAAATTTGAAATGAGTATTAGAAAACTTGAAACTTGTTTTTCACCTGCATTATACAAGGCAGATGAGTATGTCGATTCAATAGTAGTGGTTATAGATGTATTGAGGTCAACCTCCTCAATATGTACAGCTTTTGCCAATGGCGCTGCTGCTATCATTCCTGTTGCCGAAATTGAAAAAGCAAAAGAGTACAAAGCAAAAGGTTACCTTGTTGCAGCTGAACGTGATGGATTTGTTCTCGATTTTGCTGATTTTGGTAATTCCCCTTTTAATTTCACAAGGGAGATGGTTGAAGGACAGACAATTGTATACAGTACAACAAATGGCACCGGGATTATCGATTCAGCTGCATCATCATATATGACGGTTGTAGGATCTTTTCTGAACTTAAGTGCTCTTTCAGCATGGCTCAGCAGACAGGACAGGAACATATTGCTCTTTTGTGCAGGATATAAAAACAAATTCAATATTGAAGATTCTCTGTTTGCAGGCGCGGTAGCAGAAAAGCTGCTGGAAATAAATAAATATTCAAATATATGCGATTCTACACTGGCTGCTCTCGATCTCTGGTCGCTGGCACGAAACAACTTGAGGGGATACATAGAAAAAACAGAACAGAGAACCAGACTGAGAGTGAAAAAAATTGATGATTGCATAGATTTTTGCCTGACTCCTGATTTTACAGATAAAATCCCTGTAATGAAAAATGGTATTCTTGTTGATAATATTTTATAAAAATATCATTCATGTGTTAATTATTTAACAATAACTGCTGTTAATTTTATATTTTTGTATCACACATGTAAAGATTAACTTTATTACTAATACTTTTCGAATCATGAAAAAACACAACTTTTATGCAGGTCCTTCAATTCTTCCTCAGTATACACTTGATAAGACAATTGAAGGAATAAAAGATTTTGCAGGAACTGGGTTATCGATTCTTGAGATTTCTCATCGCAGCAAGGAATTTGTTGCATGCATGAACGAAACAATTTCTCTTTTCAAGGAGTTACTTGAAGTTCCTTCAGATTATCATGTCCTGTTTCTTGGAGGAGGGGCCAGCATGCAGTTTGCAATGGTGCCTTTTAACCTCCTGAACAAGAAAGCAGCTTATCTTAATACAGGTGTATGGGCAAGCAAAGCTATAAAAGAGGCAAAATTATTCGGAGAGGTGGTAGAAGTTGCATCTTCAAAAGATAAGTTATTCAATTATATACCAAAGAACTATACAGTTCCTGCTGATGCTGATTATTTTCATATAACAACAAACAATACAATCTATGGAACTGAACTCAAGAAGGATCCGGATGTGAAAGTACCGCTTGTTGCAGATATGTCGTCAGATATTTTAAGCCGGCCTGTTGATGTATCAAAATATTCCATTATTTATGGTGGCGCTCAGAAAAATCTGGCTCCGGCAGGTGTCGCTTTTGTAATAATAAAAGAAGATGTTCTTGGTAAGGTAACTCGTCCTATTCCTTCAATGCTTGATTACAGAGTTCATATTAAGGAAGAGTCGATGTTCAACACCCCTCCTGTATTTGCCGTTTTTGCTGCAAATCAGACATTGCATTGGCTTAAGGATCTTGGCGGAGTTAAAGCCATCCAGAAAAAGAATATTGAAAAAGCAAAGATACTTTATGATGAGATCGACAGAAATAAATTATTTATTCCAACAATTGCCGATCCGGAAGACAGGTCTCTTATGAATATATGTTTTGTGATGGCCCCTGAATATAAAGAGCTTGAGCAACCATTCAATGATTTTGCAAAATCGAAAGGTTTGCTTGGTATAACTGGTCACCGTTCTGTTGGCGGATTCCGTGCTTCGACATATAACGCACTTCCTAAAGAAAGCGTTGAAGCACTTGTCAGCGCCATGAAAGAATTTGAATCAAAGAATTAATTAATCAAAATGGTGAAGACTACAGGGAAACCTGTGGTCTTTGCTGTTTAAAAACATACCAAAACATATGAAAATACTTGTTGCTACAGAAAAAGCTTTCGCTCCGGTTGCCATAAAGAAGATCCGTGAAGTGTTTGATGCTGACGGCTACAAACTGGAATTACTTGAAAACTACAAAAATGTATCAGAATTGCTTGCTGCAGTTTCTGATGCTGATGCTATGATTGTCAGAAGTGACAAGGTTACTCCGGAAGTTCTTGATGCAGCAAAGAAACTTCAGATTGTTGTCAGGGCTGGAGCTGGTTATGATAATCTCGATCTGCCGGCATGTACTTCTCACAATGTGGTGGCGATGAACACACCCGGACAAAACTCAAACGCTGTAGCCGAACTGGCATTTGAGATGATGCTTTATCAGGCCCGAAGCGGTTTTGCCGGGAAATCAGGTAGCGAATTGAGGGGTAAAACTATTGGGATACATGCATTTGGAAATGTAGGAAGATATGTTGCAGAGATAGCAAAGGGATTCGGAATGGAAATCTATGCCTTTGATCCTTTTGTAAGTGAGGAAGATATGAAAAAATGTGGTGTAAAAGCCTGCAAAAATGTTGAAGATATGTACTCGAAATGTCAGTATGTTTCTTTACACATGCCGGCTAACGATAAAACAAAAAAATCGATCGGCTATGATCTTTTGAAAAGAATGCCTCAGGATGCAGTTCTTGTTAATACTGCCAGAAAAGAGGTAGTTGATGAAGAGGGCCTTCTTAAGATTTTTGCAGAACGTTCAGATTTTAGTTACCTTTCCGATGTTGAGCCCGACTGTAAAGCGGTGTTTGAGGAGAAATACAAAGGCAGATTTATTTTCACGGCAAAAAAAATGGGGGCACAGACAGAAGAGGCCAATATCAATGCCGGAGTCGCTGCTGCAAAGCAGATCGTTGACTTTTTTAAAACTGGCAACATAAAATTTAAGGTAAATAAGTAAAACATATACATAATTCATAAAATAGATGGCAGTTGTTAAACCTTTCAGGGGGTTACGGCCTCCTGTTGCTATTGCTGAAGATCTGGCTTGCCTTCCATATGATGTGATGAACACAGAGGAAGCCCGAAAAATGGCAGAAGGGAAAGAGTGTTCGCTCCTTCACATAACAAGATCAGAAATTGATCTGCTGGCAGATACTGATGTTCATTCAGAGGAAGTTTATAGAAAATCGGTGGAGAATTTTGCCACATGGCAGAAAAAAGGATGGCTGGTACAGGAAGAAGAACCGCGTTTTTATATTTATGCTCAGACAATGAAGGGACGTACCCAGTATGGTATTGTTGGATGTTCCTCAGTTGATGATTACCTGAACGGAGTAATAAAGAAACATGAACTTACACGACCTGATAAAGAACAGGACCGCATGGTTCATGTCCGTGCAAATAATGCAAATATTGAGCCTGTTTTTCTTGCATATCCTCCTGTAAAAGAGATAGATGATATTGTAAATAATATAATCAGCAACGAGAAACCGGAATACGATTTTGTTGCCAGCGATGGTTTCGGACATCATTTCTGGGTAATAAGGGACAAAGAAACTAATATGCTTGTTGAAAAGCTTTTTGCTGAAAAAGTACCTTATACATATATAGCTGACGGACATCACAGGACAGCCGCCGCCGCTCTGGTAGGAAAAGAAAAAAGAGATATTAATCCTTCTCATAACGGAACTGAAGAGTACAATTTTTTCATGGCAGTCCATTTCCCTGCCAATCAGTTACAGATAATTGATTATAACAGAACAGTAAAAGACCTGAACGGATTGACTCCTCAGGAGTTGGTCAGAAAGTTGGAAACAGCGTTCATTATTAAAGAAAAGGGAGCAAGTGTCTATAAACCTAAGAAGCTTCACGAATTTTCGATGTACCTTGATGGTAAATGGTATGGACTTACAGCAAAAGAGGGAACCTTTGATGATAATGATCCAATAGGTGTACTTGATGTAACGATTCTTACTAATCAGATACTTAGCCCGATTCTGGACATACAGGATCTGAGAAGATCGAAACGGATAGATTTCATAGGTGGCATCAGGGGATTGGGTGAACTTCAGAAGAGAGTCGACAGCGGCGAAATGAAAGTTGCATTTGCCTTGTATCCTGTTTCAATGGATCAGCTTATTACTATAGCCGACTCAGGTAACATAATGCCACCTAAGACAACATGGTTTGAACCTAAACTCCGCAGCGGACTTGCTATTCACCTGTTGAAGTAGCAGAAAATTACCACATTTGACTCTGCAGTTCTTGGTGTCATCCCGTTGGACATCTGTACAAAAAAGTCCAGGACTTACACAGATGGCCGTCTGGATGACACAGCGAACGCAGAGTTTTCTGTTTTATAGATTCGTCACAGGCAATGAATTGAATCATTTTTCCTAAATTTGTTATATATATATTTATTCAATGTCAGATATCGTAAAGAACATTAATACAATTAAAAAAAGCGTTCCGGAACATGTCAGACTGGTTGCAGTTTCGAAAACAAAACCTGTAAGTGATATCCTGGAAGCCTATAACGCAGGGCAAAGGATTTTTGGGGAAAACAGGGTTCAGGAACTTCTGAGCAAGAAAGATCTTCTTCCTGAAGATATTGAATGGCATCTTATAGGTCATCTCCAGAGCAATAAAGTAAAATTTGTGGTGCCTTTTGTCAGCATGATACAATCGGTTGATTCTTATAAGCTTCTGAAAATAATTAATGAGGAGGCAGAAAAAAATAAAAGGGTAGTGGATTGTCTTCTCCAGATTTATATTGCAAGGGAAGAGACAAAATTTGGATTCAGCATGGAAGAGATAACTGAAATGGCTGAATCTGCTGATTTTCTCAACATGAGATATGTAAGAATATGCGGTGTAATGGGAATAGCAACCTTTACATCAAATCAAAATCAGGTAAGAAATGAATTTGATTATCTTTCAGATTGTTTTAATACACTTAGGAATAAATACTTCCATGATGAATCGTGTTTTAAGGAGATATCTATGGGAATGTCGGACGACTATAAAATTGCAGTTGAGGCAGGGAGTACTTTAATCAGGGTCGGGAGTCTTATTTTCGGAGCAAGAAATAAAAATTAATCAATAACCGATATGGAAAAACTTACAACCAACTACCTGGGATTCACACTGAAAAGCCCGCTAATAGTGAGCAGCAGCAGACTTACTTCTACTATAGAGAATCTGAAAGAGGCTGAAGAGAATGGAGCAGGAGCTGTTGTATTGAAGTCTCTTTTTGAAGAACAGATAATAAATCATATAAGTAAATTGTCCACTGCAACCGGTTATCCGGAAGCTGATGATTATATTGCTTACTATACTAAATCGCATTCTGTAAACGAATACCTTGATTTGATAAAAGATGCAAAGAAATGTCTGAAAATTCCTGTTATTCCAAGTATTAACTGCTTCTCATCAAAAGGATGGACCGATTTTGCAAGAAACATAGCAGAATCAGGCGCTGATGCTATTGAGATAAATGTTTTTTATCTGCCTGTCGACAGAAAGAAATCATCAGCAGATTGTGAAAAGATATACTTTGAACTGATAGAAAAGCTTAAAGCAAAAATAAAAATCCCGATTGTCCTGAAGATCGGTTACAAATTCTCCAACATATTGTATATGATCGATCAATTCTATATGAGGGGTGTGGAGGGTGTTGTTCTTTTTAACAGGTTTTATGAACCTGACATTGATGTAAAGAAAATGGAAATCATTCCATCTTCAATATACAGCACTCCGTCTGAAAGAAGATATGTCCTCAGGTCAATAGCAATGGTCAGTGCACAGGATATTAAAATGGATATATCAGCATCAACAGGGGTGCATAGCGGGGAAGATGCTGTAAGATATATTCTTGCAGGAGCCGATTCAGTGCAGGTATGTTCAGTGTTATACCAAAAAGGAATTCCGTTTCTAAAAACAATGAATCAGCAGATTGAGGAGTGGATGACAACACACAACTTCAGGAGCATAGATGACTTCAGAGGCAGAATGAACTGGCTGAACTACGAAAAACCTGCTGTTTATGTCAGGACCCAGTTTATGAAGTACTTCTCTTCCATCGATTGATCTAAAACAGGGTCAATGGCTAACTGAGAATTGATAATAATTCCCGGATAAGCATTTTTTTTTCGTTTTCTTCGATACGAAGACCCTCTTCAATAATTTTAATCATCTCTTCTTTCTTTCCTTCTGTAAGCCGTGAGATGTTTTCTTCGATTACTGAAAAACATTCAAGTGCAGTTTTGTAATCGCTTCTTAAGAATAATTCTGTCAGAACAAGTGAATAATCTGAATAATCAAGACCCGACTGCCAGCATGATGAAATAAGCATGTTGATGGTTTCAGATTTCCAATCCTTTTTAATCTCTGCAATAATTTCTTCAGCGACCGATTGATCCTTAAGGTCATTCATGAATTCCAGAATAGTACCCCTGATAGCGTTGTCCTCAGTTCTGTCATATAGCATAGTAAGGAGGCCAATAGCGCCTTCAAAAGGCTGTTCTTCCCTGAGTGTCTTAATAGCCTGAAATATCTGCCTGCTATTATCTTTTTCAAGTTTTGCAGCCAATTCCTTAAGTTTTTTGTCGGATCTTATCATATAATATTTTTTTACAAAGTTAGAAATACCAACAATATACCTCAAGCTGTGTTTGAAAAATAAAAATATTATACTAATTTAGTCGTGAATTAGGTATTATACTTAAACATTTTAATCATGAATATAAAATACGGAATTGGTTCAGGGAGTCTTATTGTAGTAATGCTGTTTACAGGTTTTATGATCAGTTGTAAGTCGGGTGGAAATAAAGCTCCTAAGGATGAAGTATCAATTGAGGTGCCTAAAAATAATGCAACTATAGTCGAAGAAATAAAGCAGGCAGAAAAGATATTTAATGCACTTCCTTCTCCGCTTGAATCAGCCATGCTTATTAAATCAGCAGGAGCAAGGTTTGATGAGTCGCTTCTTAACCCGTTGGGAAACACCAACAAGTATGCAACAAATAAAAGCATGGCCCTGAACCTTGGTATTTATACCTGCGATCTTAGTTTTGCAAGTTTGTATGAACAGACACAGCTTATAATTGATTATATGAATGCAGCTAAAAAAATGGCTGATGGGCTTGGTATTCTGAAAGCAATAGACCAGGCAACTATTGATAAGCTTGAAGAGAATATAAATAACAGCGAAGTTATAATGGAGATTGTCAGCGAGACATTCCTGAATTCAAATTCCTATCTGGAAGATAACGGGCAGCCGGCACTGGCAGCAATGGTACTCGTAGGCGGATGGGTCGAAGGATTGTATATATCCACTCAACTTGTTGACATGAAGGATTTTAACGGAAATAAGCTGGTTGGCAGGATTATAGATCAGAAACTTTCAATAGGAATACTTATTAACCTTCTGGAAAGCAGTAAAGGAAATCCGGCTGTGGATGAACTTATTGCTCAGGTCAACAAATTGAAATTGGTTTTTGATAAGATTTCGATCACAACATCTCCGGTACGATCGGAATTTGATAAAACATCAAATACTACTGTTCTTAAATCAGAGATAAAAACTGATATGACCCCAGAAGTATTTAAAGAACTGTCAGCCACAGTTTCTGAGATTAGAAATTCATTTGTTAAATAACAACAGCTATGAGAATATATAAATTTTTTCCGATCCTTGCATTGTTAATTCTTGCAGGTACTGTTAATGTTGATGGCCAGTGCAAAGCATTTGCCAAGAAAGTGTGCCTGCCTGAGCTGGGATCGTATACACATGATGGAAACTATCATGCAGCAGTACTTGTGGAGGGTGAAGAAGCTGAACTATATAAAACATTCTATTCAGATATGGATTACCGGGTAGCTATATGCGGAGAAGATAAACTTCCCAATATAGAGTTTAAAATTGTGGATGCTAATAAAAATGTACTCTATTCAAATAAGGATGCAGATTACGCGAAGACATGGGATTTTAAACTACAATCAAGCCAACAGCTTAAGCTTATCGTAAAAGTAACCTCCTTCAATCAGTCTGGCGAAACTCCTGCAAGCGGTTGCGTATCAATAATGTTCGGATTTAAAACAAAGAAGTAAATTTAATTTTACCGGTATTTATTTTAGTTTTGGTGCCAGGTATTTTCCTGTGTACGACTCTTTGCATTTAGCAAGGTCTTCAGGTTTGCCTTCAAAGACAACAAAACCGCCGTTTTCGCCGCCTTCAGGCCCAAGGTCGATTACCCAGTCGGAGCTTTTTATCACTTCCTGATTATGCTCAATAAGTATTACTGAGTGGCCTTTTTCAATCAGGGCATTAATCGACTTCAAAAGCTTGTTTATGTCGTGAAAATGCAAACCGGTGGTTGGTTCATCAAATATAAACAGCATATTTCCCGAACTTTGTTCCTGGCTTAGAAAATATGCCAACTTTACCCTCTGGCTTTCACCTCCCGAAAGAGTGTTTGATGATTGTCCCATCTTAATATATCCAAGACCTACATCTGAAAGAGGCTTCAGTTTCTCAACTATTCTTTTTTCACTTTTTCCGGGATGCTCATTAAAGAAATCGATAGCTTCATCTATGGTCATCTCAAGCATCTCATAAATATTCTTTCCGAAATATTTTACTTCAAGAATATCTTTTTTGAACTTCATCCCTTTACAGGCTTCGCAGGTCAGTTCAACATCAGCCATAAACTGCATCTCAACCTTTATTACACCTTCGCCCTGACATTCTTCACATCTTCCGCCCTCCACATTAAACGAAAAATGCGAAGGTTTGAAATTATTCTGGACGGATGCCTGTTGCTCAGAATACAGTTTTCGTATTTCATCATAAGCCTTAAGATAGGTCACTGGATTGGAACGGCTTGATTTTCCAATCGGATTCTGATCAACCAGCTCAATGCCGGTCAATCGTGAAACATCACCGGTAATGTCTTGGAATTGGCCTGTTTGCAGATTATTCCCGGCTATCCTGTTTGATAAAGCTTTATATAAGATGTCTGATACAAGGCTTGACTTTCCCGATCCGCTTACTCCTGTAACCGCTGTTATTACATGCAGAGGAAACTTTACGTTAATTTCTTTAAGATTGTTCTCCCGGGCTCCCTTTATCTCTATATAGCTGTTCCATTTTCTTCTTATTCCGGGAACTTCGATTGCCATGCGGCCGCTCAGGTAACTGGCGGTGAGGGATTTGTTTGCAGTTGAAATATCAAGACCTCCCTGGTAAATAACCTCTCCTCCAAGCCTTCCGGCTTCCGGCCCCATATCGATTATTTCATCGGCAGCCCTTATTATCTCTTCTTCATGCTCAACAACAATAACAGTATTGCCAAGATCTCTCAACTCCCTGAGAACATTAATAAGAAGGTTTGTGTCGCGCGGGTGAAGGCCGATACTCGGTTCATCAAGAATATACATCGATCCGACAAGATTACTCCCGAGTGATGTTGCAAGGTTTATCCTTTGTGATTCACCTCCCGATAAAGTGGTGGACAAGCGGTCGAGTGTAAGATATGAAAGCCCGACATCAACCAGGAATTTCAACCTTATATTGATCTCTTTTATAAGCCTTTCTGCAACTTTTGAATCGTCATCATTAAGCTTTATCTCTAAAAAGGCAGTACGTAACTTACTGACAGGCATTGAAACAAGTTCCTGAATTGTATAACCTCCAACCTTCACATACCCGGCTTCTTTTCTTAATCGTGTTCCTCCGCATTCGGGACATGTTGTTTTTCCGCGATAACGACTTAACAACACCCGGTACTGTATTTTGTATTTTTTTTCTTCAAGATGTTCAAAAAACTTATTAATCCCGTGAAAATATCTATTCCCCTTCCACAGCAGTTTCTTCTGTTCATCAGTAAGCTGAAAATATGGTTTATGTATCGGAAAATTAAATAAATCAGCATTTGCAATGAGTTTTTCCTTCCATCTTTTCATTGATTCACCTTTCCAGCATGCTATTGCTTCTTCGTACACGGAAAGATTTTTATTTGGTATCACAAGATTTTCATCAATGCCTATTACTTTTCCATATCCTTCACATAAAGGGCAGGCTCCTATGGGGTTATTAAAGCTGAACAGATACTCTGTTGGTTCATCAAAATGGATTCCATCCTCTTCAAACATATTGGAAAAATTCTCCCTTGTCACACCATTCTCGCTAAAGATAACAACCTGGCAGTAACCTTTTCCTGTTTGAAATGCTGTCTGGGCCGATTCAGCAGCCCTGCTGAAATTATCTGAAGAGTGGCTTATGACCAGTCTGTCGACTACAATATTTACACGCTGTCCCGATTTGAACTTATCGCAGGAGGCAGGCTCATCAATTCTGATGAGTTCTCCATCTGATTCTATACGGTTAAATCCCTGTTTGTTCAGAAATGAAAAGTATTCAGATGGCTTGATGTTTTCAGGGATCTCTCCGGAAGCAGTAATAACCACTTTAGTATCTAAAGGTAATGCGGCCAGGAAATCAACAATGTCATCGGCACTGTGTTTTTTGACTTCTTTTCCCGATATGGGTGAGTATGTCCTTCCTACTCTTGCAAAAAGGAGACGCAAATAATCATATATCTCGGTTGAGGTTCCGACAGTCGACCGTGGATTGCGTGTATTTACCTTCTGTTCAATTGCAATGGCTGGCGGGATGCCACTAATAAAGTCAACCTCAGGTTTATTCATTCGTCCCAGGAATTGCCTGGCATATGAAGATAGACTCTCTACATACCTCCTTTGCCCTTCTGCATATATTGTATCGAATGCAAGGGAAGATTTCCCGGAGCCTGAAACACCAGTTATCACAACAAGTTTATTCCTTGGAATTTTCAGGCTGACATTTTTAAGATTATGTACCCTTGCTCCCTTGATCTCAATGAATCCCTGCATCCCTGACACTTTTGATCTTTTGTTAAAATTCAGTTAATTTCCAAAAGTAATGCTTTCTGATTAAAAAATATTGTTTTATTTTGCACTTCAAATATTAACTAACTAAAAGGAGGACTGCCTATAGAATATCTCTACTCTAATTAACTAAAAAGGAGTGAGCTATGAATAATTCAATTACTGATTATGAACTTATTGACAGGTTCGTAAAAGGTGAGCAGTCGTGCTTTGAACAATTAATCCATAGACATAAAAATAAAGTTTTCGCATATATAAGTCTCTATATACGCGATCAGGCTTTGGCTGAAGATATCTTTCAGGATACCTTTCTTAAGGTCTTACAATCTGTTCAGGCGGGTAAATATGCCGATAACGGAAAGTTTCTATCATGGGTAATGCGCATTGCTCATAACCTCATAATCGATAATTTCAGAAGAATAAAACAGATAAACACCATCTCAAATGACGATTACGAATCAGACATCTTCAATGCAAAGAGATTTGCTGAAAAAAATGTTGAAGATGATATGATAAAGAGGCAGATACAAAAGGATGTCAGGAAAATGATCAGTACGCTGCCTGATGATCAGAGAGAGGTTGTAATACTGAGGCATTACGCCGGATTAAGTTTCAAGGAGATTGCTGATATTACGGAGGTAAGCATCAATACGGCTCTTGGCCGCATGAGATATGCTCTTATCAACATGCGTAGAATTATGGAGGAGAAGAAAATCAGTCTGACATTTGACTGATTACTTCCGGCGAAATAATAAAATAATTCTATTATTCAATAATAATAGTTAAGGCAGATCGTTTTCACATAAAATGAAAACATGAAGCCTATGGGATTAACTTCTACTCATTTCGTTACTTATCGGGATATTAATGTTAAAAACCTGGATCTTTTCGAAGAGGCATGGGGTATTAACAATGATTTCCATGATGTGACAAACATTCTCCGGCAGATAAAAGTAACTCCGTCGGGGAGGCTGACAAAAAAAATGATTGAAAAAGTCAGGAAGCAGTACTGATCTGGCATGGAACTGACCTATTGGTGTTGTGCATCTTTACATGTCCTTTGGGAAATTGGGAATTGTCCCTGATTTATTAAAGGTACATGTTTTTTTACTGGTTGATGAAATAAATGGAATGGCAGGCAGCAATGCCTGCTGTTTCTGTTCTCAGACGACTGTTTCCAAGGTGAACAGGTGAAAAACCTTTGTCAATTGCGAGTTCTATCTCTTCTTTATCGAAGTCACCTTCTGGTCCGATGAGGATCAATGCCTGTTCCTTTTTTGAGTATACATCAGAGATATTGCTCCTTTTAAATTTATCATTGCAATGGGCAATAATACGTTTCCCTTTGAAATCACGGTTTATAAGATCGTTGAAATTGCATGGCTCATTTAAAATTGTCCTGGTTGCTTTGAGTGATTGCTTCATGGCCGATATAATAATATTGTTAATTCTATCGGCTTTTATCCCGGGTTTTTCAGTATTCCTGCAGATAAGCGGAGTAATCTCATCGACACCTATTTCCACACTTTTTTCAACAAACCATTCAAACCGGTCAGGGTTTTTGAGAGGAGATATTGCTATATGTAGTGAATATCCGCGTTTTTCGAAATTTTCAATCTTCCGTGATATTGTTATTGAGCAGTTTTTTGAATCAGGGTCGCTTATGATACCTTCGTACAGGTTACCTTTCCCGTCAATCAGTTTTACTACAGTACCCTTTGTCATCCTTAAAACCCTGATACAATGTTTCGATTCATTCCCGTCTAATGTATAGGTGTCACCAATAATATCAGGAGCATAAAATATCTGCATAGCATTCAGTTTGCACAAAATTAGTTAAATTGGATTGATTCCCGCTGGGATTTGTAAATGCTTTGTGTTTCTTTGGTGTTCAAAGTTTCAAAGTAATAAAAAATGAAGATCGGACTTATTTCAGATACTCACGGGTGGATTCATCCAAGGCTTTTTGACCATTTTGCTGACTGTGATGAGATCTGGCACGCTGGTGATATCGGAAGTATTGAGGTTGCTGATTCACTTGCTGCATTTAAGCCGCTTAAGGCTGTGTATGGTAATATTGATGACGCAACAGTAAGAAAAGTATATAAAACTGATCTGATATTTATGGTTGATGATGTAAAGATCTGGATGACTCATATCGGTGGTACTCCGGGTCATTATGACAGCAGAATAAAACCGGGGATATATAACAGTCATCTGAACCTTTTTATTTGCGGACATTCACATATTGCAAAAGTGATGTTTGATAAAAAGGGTGGATTCTTATATGTGAATCCGGGTGCAGCAGGTTATAACGGATTTCATAAGTTTATGACCGCTGTCAGGTTCCGGATTGATGGAAAGGATATACACGATATGGAGCTGATTGAGCTGGGAGAAAGGGGTAAGGTTACGGTGTAACAGGCTCTTCTTCAGCTTCGTCGCTTGTCATTCTTCTTAAGAACCGTGCGAGACGGTCCCCTGAAGCAATCATATATGTATACGGTACCCTTACTGATGAGTCAGGATGTTTCCTGTCGTTCAGCTTTTTAGTACGTATTATATTATTGAAATTTTCATTCCCGGCCTGTGCCATCATGACACCTCTGAAATATGAAAAATAATACCATGTCGATTCGTCTGCCTTCAGGTAAACGTCTATCATATCTCCTGATCTTCTTCGCTGAATTTCTATATAACCGTCAACATAAGTATTAATAGACTGTGAACCAATAAATCCGATACCTATTTTACCCTGCGATCTGAATGAAGAGGATGATTCATCCCAAACCATTTTTACGTCATTAAGTAAAAGCTCATAGTTAAATTCACCCGGTAAGTTCTTTGAGGTGCCAAACAAATCCATCTCCTGCTTCATTTGCGATGCGGCAGATGTTCCAAGAAGATCTTTCATTCCTTTATTATAAAAGTCGGTGTTGAGATTTACCGGCTTAAGAGTATGCATCATTCTAATCTCGTCAGACATTACTTTAAGAGCTTCTGGTGAGAAGAAGAAGTCTAGAGCTATTATTGCCTCAATATCAACGATTCCTGAATCAATTGTGTGAATAACTTTTCCTGCGCTTGCAAGCTTTACAAGATCTAGTTTTGCACCAAAATCGATATTTCCTTCACCTGTAAGGATACAAAAGCTTTTGTCCAATGCTGTCATATTGCCAGGAAGGCTCTGATCGGCAAGTTTTTCACGGGATGTTATTATATATCTGTTTTTTGCTTTTTCATAATAGAGGAATCCATTTGCATTAACCAGCCCGACATCGGACCACGATTTCTGGGCCGACAGAAATGCCGGATATATGTGCACTGAATCAATGTTGATGAATGAGCCTGAAAAAACAAGGTTATCGTTATTATCCC
>Ga0116171_10001423_pt1 | contig 23761 bp, 16 predicted proteins | sample AD_JPNHW2_MetaG_FD_89798 | JGI IMG/M metagenome (GOLD analysis project Ga0116171, IMG submission 89798) | Active sludge microbial communities of municipal wastewater-treating anaerobic digesters from Japan - AD_JPNHW2_MetaG | ecosystem: Engineered > Bioreactor > Anaerobic > Digestate | place...
CATCTTGAGATCAGAGGTGACAGGATACTCACTGTCGGTATTGACGACACAGACAACTGGAAGACAAAAGTAAGTATGTATGATGTATCTGATCCTGCCAATCCTAAAGAGATGAATACGATTGCTATAGGAACGAACTATTCATATTCAGAAGCGACTCAGGACTGGAAAGCATTTAAAATATATGACGACCTCGGGCTGATCCTTCTTCCTGTAAATGAATATGAAGATACTACATGGAGATATATATACAGACTTCACCTTATAGATTTCGATCTCGAAAAAGGTCTTACTCAGAGAGGTTCTGTTGAATCTGACAGTCCGGTAATGAGAGGTGTGGCACTTGATAATATGATAATCAGCATCGGCGACAGACATGTCATGATGATTGATGCTACAGACAGAGACAAACCTGAAATACTTTCGACAGCTGTTATGGCTTATTTCGTAGGAAATCTCAATACTTGCGGCAATCAGCTTTGCGGAGTTGATAACGATTATTACAACCAGCCTTCAACACTTGTCACTTATGAAGCCGGGAATGACACAAATCCGGTTAAGTGGAGAAGCGGAAAAATGGTTATGGATTATGGATATTCCGATCTTATGAAATCAGGAGATAAAGGTTATCTTATCACTAATTCATATGGCTGGTACGGAGCTGAGGATGGTGAAGCCGTTGATATGAAATCAGAGACAGAAAGTCAGACAGCGATAAGTATTCTTAAAATTCTCAAATTCAGTGATAATAACGATCCTGAAGAGCTTGCACTGGTTCCGCTTATGGCGCCTGATGATTCATATAGTGCTTATTACAGCAGCAGTGCTGTAACTGAAAACGGAGTTGTCGGACTGACCATACAGAATTGGAATTATTTCTATCCTGAAAGTGACTGCTATTCAAGCGAACCTGATTGCGCAGGCAAAGGTGAAGGATACAGTATGTACAATTCAAAAGTGATTGTCTATGATGTAAGCAAAAACAAATCTGAAAATGCAGTGCCGGTTATTATGGAAGAAAACAGCAGAACACTCGATTATGACAGCAAAATTATTGCCAACGGAACAACTCTCTGGTTCACAGAGTGCAAGCAGAAAGGTTATGATGATGCCGACAGAGAGATCCTTTACTGTTATGCAGTTCCGATTGATGCAAAAGATCCAACAAAACCGGTTATCGGCGAAAAGGTCAATATTCCCGGAAAGATCATAGGTATGAGCGATGACGGCGAATATCTCTATACTTCGCATGTTTCATGGAACGAAGCTGTAAATAAAAATGACGGATACAATTACTATGAACAGTATATCAGGACTCTTTATATCTTAAAGTTCAATGATGACAGAACAAAAGTAAGCGTTGTAAAGAAAATAAGCATTCCTAGTGCATACGAAAGCACTGAAAAGATGTACCGTTATCAGTATTCCGATTTTATCGTGAAAGATAACAGAGTTTTCATAGGAACGAACGAAACAGTTTATAACTATGAAGAGAATGAGTGTTCCTACTGGTATTACAGCAACCGCGAGACAACAATGAATGTTCAGATCTTCAGAGCTGAAGACGGGCATAGACTTTACAGTAAGACTTTCGAGAATGGTGCAAGATATTCATCAGTTGAAGGTGGCGGATTCCTTCTTTCGATTGAAGATAATGAAAATGTATATTACGGATACTCAGATTCCAGCAACATGATCTACATCTCAAAAGAAGGTGTCGAGAAAGAGATCACTCTGCCTGAAAAGACATACGGATGGTATTCATACAGTCTCAGTGCTGCTGTGATAGACGATGTCCTTTACATCGCAAGAGACTGGAACGGAATCGAAAAAGTAAGCCTTAAATAAATTCTCAGATATCTTAACAGTCATCAATCATTAAATAATTTACTCTTCTTGACACTCTTTTTCAATCTGTCATAATGAGTCGTCATTTTTCAGGAGGATTTTATGGATATCAAAAAAAGAGACAGGTTCATAGATGTTGTCGGTCAGCTCTGCTGTCCGGGTTCGTTCGGGCCGGTTGTCAATCTTCACTCAAGGTCGGCGGCAATGCCTTCAAGAGACGATCTGGGCACGATAATGGAGCTTTTGAGAGCGATTGTTTTCCCCGGTTTTTTTATGGAATCGGATATAAATGCGGCAAATATCAGTTTTTACACAGGTGCAAAGCTTGACAAGGTTTTTGTAATGATAAAAGAGCAGATCAGAAGAGGTATGTGTTTTGAATGTCAGGGCAACAGTGGCAGAGAATGTGTTGACTGTGATGTTCTGGCTGAAGAAAAAGCGTTCAAATTTATTGAAGATCTTCCTGAAATAAGAAGACTGCTGGCTCTTGATGTCGAGGCGGCATACGAAGGTGACCCTGCGGCGATAAATCCAGGTGAGACAATTTTCTGTTATCCCGGCATCAGAATGCTGACAAGTTACCGCATCGCTCATTCACTTTACAAAATAGGAGTTCCGTTAATACCTAGAATTATTACAGAAATGGCACACTCTGAAACTGGTATAGATATTCATCCTGAAGCGCGCATCGGTGAAAAGTTCTTTATGGACCACGGAACCGGCATCGTCATAGGCGGCACAACCATAATAGGTAAAAATGTTAAGCTTTATCAGGGTGTTACGCTTGGAGCTAAGAGTTTTCCTAAAGATGATAAGGGGAATCCTGTGAAAGGAATTCCGAGACATCCGATAGTAGAAGACAATGTTGTTATCTATTCAAATGCGACCATACTCGGCAGGATAACAATAGGAAAGGGTGCTGTGATCGGCGGCAACACGCTGGTCATGAATGATGTTCCGGCAGGATCAAGAGTTGTTAACAGATAAGGGAGAAATTAATGCAGGACAATCAAAGTTACGATGAAATTCAGAGCAAAACGGTGCTTCTTGAGGATAACGACGGCATAAACGACATGTTGAGTGCATTGAACACTGGTAGAGCTGCTCTGGATAAGAAGAAAAAAGAACTTGAAAGGGCGAAAAAGATTAAAAACACGGCTATCACAATTGCAGTTTCAATCATTGCTGTAGCATTGATCGCAGCTATAATTATCGTTTTTAAATAGTTCACTGGTTCTTTTTCATACAGGCCTTGAGATGTCCTTTTGAACAGGCCTTTGCGTAAAATTCCTTTGCTTTTTCAGCGTCAGCCGGTCCGCCGGTGCCTGAATCAAGCATTTCAGCATATTTGAAACATCCTTCTTTTGATCCGTTTTCACAGGCATGTCCATAATATTTGCGGGCTTTTTCGAGGTCCTTATTGATGTTTTCCCCTTTTTCCCATATTCCGGCAAGCATGAAACAGCCTGTTACAGATCCCGATGAACATTGCTTGGCAAGTGTTGTGACCGCTTCAAAAGGACTTTTTGTTCCGCCTTCACCTCTGAGCATCATTTCAGCTAATGATATACATGAACTGCCAGTGCCTTTCTGACATTCTTTTTCAAAAGCGGATCTTGCTTTTGAAAGCAGTTCCGTGTTGTCATTTATCTTTCCAAGCCTGTAGCAGGCATTTGTAAACTTCATGTTGCATGATTCAGTGTAATATGCGACAGCCTGTGACGGATTCTGGGCAAGTTCATATTTAAATCCGTCTTTGAAATACTGTTCGGCACTGAGTCCTTTTTCAGCGGCTTTCGGGAAAATAAAGTTGCCGCTTCTTGAGGAAATGCCTATTCCTTCAGTTTTTCTGACTTCTCTGGGTTGCTCAACCTGCAATGGTTCTTCTTTTTCAACTGTCTTTTTTGAATATTTTTTTGTTTTTACAGATTCATTTATTGTTTTTACCGGTATTTCTTTTGCCGGCTCTTTTGCAATTTTTTTGACAGGTTCAATAATTTTTTCAGGTACTTTGAGCGGTTCTGTAATTTTTTCTGCCATCTTTACCTGATCTGCTGCCGGTTGTGTTTCCGGTACTTTCTTTTGGGACATTATAAAAAAAAGTGCAATTCCGGTCACAACGATAAGTGCGCTTGAAATCGTGGCTATAAGTTTGCCGTTTCCGCTTTTTTTCTTAATTTTACTGTTTAATATCAGAGGTTCGACACTTTTCCCTTTTGTCAGAGCCAGAATGAATTCGTTCATGGTCTGGAAACGGTCTGATGCTCTGAGGCTGAGCGCTTTAACTATTGCTTTTTCAGCATATGACGGAATATCGGAACATACTGATGAAAGCTCAATGAGATTGTCGCTGGTGAACCTTTCCATCGCAGGCGGAGGAACGGAGCCGCTCACAGCTTTATAAATTGTAGCCGCCATTGAATAAATATCTGTCGAAGGACCCTGATCGCCTTGTCTGCTGTACTGCTCAAGAGGTGCATATCCTTCTTTGATTACAGGTGTCATGCTGAGCGTTTCACTTGCGACGGTCGGTCTTGCCGAGCCGAAATCAAGAAGTTTGGGGACACCTTCTTCTGTTATAAAAATATTTTCAGGGCTTATGTCTCTATGAAGCAGTTTAGCATTGTGTATCGTGGAAAGAGCATCCATTATCGGTGCAAGCACGGACAATGCTATAGAAAAGCTGACTTTCCCGCCATTTTTGGCAATATATGTATCAAAAGGGGTTCCGTTTATATAAGGCATTACCATGTAGGCAGTAAGATTTTCCTCGAACATATCTTTCACTCCGACAATGTTCTGATGTGTCTCAAACATTGCGGCGCTTCTCGCTTCGTGAAGAAAATACTTCAAACCATTGATAAAATCGGTTTTCTCACTTTCACCGAAAGGGATGATCTCTTTTGTTTCTCTATTTCTTGAGGCTATCTGACGGGGGAAGAATTCCTTGATCGCAAGTCTGACCTGAAGTTTAGGGTCAAAAGCGATATAAGTTATTCCGAAACCTCCTGCGCCGATCACTTTTCCCACAATATATCTGTTATTGAGTACAGTTCCGGGGAATAGATGAGACTGCTCTGGACCTTCTTTCAGATCATAGACATATCCGCAGACCTTACATTTATAATCACTGCTTTTAGGAGCAAAACAACCAAAGCAGAAATCGTTTCTGTTATCCATTCCGGTTCTCCAAGATCAAACGGTGACAAAAGATACACCGCATGGAGAAATAGTTCAATTTTTTTGGAGTTTACTTTCTTTACATTGACTGGTGCTTGAATAAACTCGCTTTGTGTTGTTGTTCAGGATGTGAGGTGCAAGTTGTTTATCAGACCACTGCAAAAGACTGCTGTATTTACTTCAGAAAAAGAAATTTCATATAGTGAAGTTCTTGCAAATATTGACTATTTCTTTGATGTTCTTGGCGATGCAACTGGAGAGAGAGTTCTAATAATCAGCGAGAACAGACCGGAATATATTTATGCAATTTACGGTATCTGGAAAGCTGGCGGCTCTGTAACTCCTGTCGATTTTATGAGTGTCAGTGAAGATATTGCTTATATAATCAATGACTGTGAGCCGGCGGTAGTATTCACATCGAAGAAACTTTATGATAAAGTTGCCGGATCTATTGAGCTTTCCGGTAAAAAAGATATCAGGGTCATAGTCTTTGAAAATATTCCGGCAGATGAGAAAAAACGGACTCCGGAGGCTCTGGATTTTAAAGATATGGAACGGACTGCTCTTTTGATCTATACTTCAGGAACGACCGGAGATCCCAAAGGAGTAATGCTTTCCTTCACGAATATGCAGGCAAATCTCGAAAAACTTGCCGCTTCCGGTTATTATACCGAAGACGAAGTTGTTCTTATGATACTTCCTCTGCATCACATATTTCCGATAATGGGTACGGTAATAGCCGTTTTTGCCGGTGGCGGTTCGACTGCTATAGCTCCGTCACTCAATTCATTAGATATTATGGATATGATGCAGAAAGCGAAACCTACCATGCTTCTGGCCGTGCCGAGATTTTATGAGATGCTTATAAAAGGCATTATGCAGAAGATTGACAGCAGTTTTATTGCAAAAAGGCTTTACAGGCTTGCAAAAGTCGTGAACGATATCACTTTTTCAAAAATAGTTTTCAGATCGGTCTCAAAAAAATTCGGCGGTAATGTAAGGCACATAATCTGCGGCGGTGCTAAGCTTGACCCTGTTACATGGCATAAATTTAAAACGCTGGGTTTTGCAATAGGTGAAGGCTATGGTATGACAGAAGCTTCTCCGATGATAACATTTCCCAGACCGGGAAAGGGAATGGCCGGTTGTGTCGGCACAGAACTTGAAAAAGGAACTGTAAAGATAATCGAAGGCGAAATAGTGGCTACCGGAAAAAATATAATGAAAGGTTACTACAACCGTCCTGAAGAAACTGCGGAAGTCTTGCGTGACGGCTGGCTTTATACTGGTGATTTCGGCGAATTTGACAGTCATGGAAGATTAAAGATAACGGGAAGAAAAAAAGAGATTCTTGTGCTTCCAAACGGTAAGAATGTCAATCCGGTCGAAATCGAAAAAGCATTGGAATCATTGAATAATCTTGTGCTGGAAGCTGCTGTTATCATGAGTAATGGAAATCTGACGGCGATTATCAGACCGGATGAAAAAGTGCTTGTTGAAAAGCAGGTTCCCAATCTTGAAGAGTTTGTCCGCTGGGAGATAATTGATAAATATAATTCAACTGCCAGTCACCACAAAAAGATATTGAAATTTGTCCTTGTGAACGAGCCGTTTCCGAGAACCAGACTGGAAAAGCTTCAGAGATTCAAGCTTGATTCATTTTTAACGAACAGAGAAAACGAAAAGAAAAATTCTGAAAAACCTGTCGATTTTGTATATGTGCGGCTTTCAGAATATTTTTCCAAAAATGATTCTGTCGAGATATTCCCTGACGATCACATTGAAATAGATCTGGGACTTGATTCACTTGATAAGATTGAGCTTATCGGTTTTATCACTTCGGAATTCAAGATAAAAATGACGGAATCGGATCTTGTGACTAATTCAACGATCCGGAAGCTTTCAGAATTTATAACAGCTGAAAAAATGACAAGTGAAGTTGAAAATGAAAGCTGGAAAACAATACTTAAAGAAAATTTTCATATAGATATCGACCTTCCTAAAAGTGCATTTTATCATCTGTGGATAAGGTTCTATCTGACTGTGACACTGAGATTCTTTTTCAGGTTGAGGTTCAGCGGACATGAGGATCTGCCGGACAGTCCTGTGATATTCGCCCCGAACCATCAAAGTATCATCGATGGGCTTTTTGTCGTTTCCAAGATCTCTGCTAAAATGTTCAGAAATACATATTTCTTTGCCAAGGAAAAACATTTTAAAAGAAAGTGGCGGAAGTTCCTTGCCAACAGAAACAACATAATAATTATGAAAGAAGGCGAAGATTTCATTGATTCGATAAAGAGAATGGCATCAGTCCTCAAAAAAGGGCGCAACATTATTATATTTCCTGAAGGAACAAGAAGCAGAGACGGCAAACTCGCCGATTTCAAACAGACATTTGCGCTTCTATCCTGCGAACTGAATGTCCCTGTCGTACCGGTTGCCATCAAAGGAGCATATGAAGCATTTCCCAGAAACAGAAAACTCCCTCACCCCTTCAAAAAGATCGAAGTCGTATACCTCCCCGCAATCGATCCTAAAGGCTATACCAAGGAAGAACTTGCACAAACCGTGAGAAAATCCATCCTCAATGAACTGGGGAAATAGAGAAAAAATTGAATTTCTAAGAAAAAAAATGTAAATATCTGACCAAGTTATGTCAGTGAATTTTTTTGTACGGGGTGTATTATGAAAAGATTATGTTTCATTTTCGTCTTTTTCAGTTTTATTCTGTTTTCCTGCGATAGTGACAGCAAGAAGGAAAACATCAGCGATGTCGATAATGTTGAAGTTAATGATACATCAACAGACACCGATGAAATAAATGATAATCCGTTTTTAGATGATGAATCAGATGCGGATGTCGATCAGCCTTTTGAAAATGACACAGACGACATTACGGAACCTGATGAACAGGAAGCTGATTCTGATGTAAGTTCCGATGAAAGTCCTGATGCTGATACAGATGATGATACCGACATAATTGATGACGGCAGTTGTGCGAAGATAAGTATCGGAAAAAAATATGATTTTGGTACAGTGGCTCATGGAAGCAAGGTGTCAAAACATATTACTTTATGCAATTCATGTACGGAAACAATAACGCCGGATGTTTTAAAACCGGGTGAATTTTCAGGAAAATGCGGAAGTTTCAATATAGAAAATGTTAAAGTGAATGGAAATTCCGTGGATACAGGTTCCGGTTTTGACATACTGTTTTCGATGTCGCTGGGAAGCGGAGAATGTGCTGAAATGGATGCGACTTATGATTCGGGTTTAGGAGAATATTATCCTGAACTGATGTACTGTGAAGTAAAAGGTTCACTATCTGACGGGTTTGATTATTCTGTACTGTTCACGGGAACTTCCGGAGAAAGTGCCGTAACAACTGAAGCGGCGTGTCCGGCAGTTAATGATCTGTGTTACATTGATGGTGTTTGTTATGCGCAAGGTGCAACCGATCCGACAAATTTATGCAAAATCTGTAATCCTGAAACTCCGGATGTCTGGTTCAATGCAAGCGAAAACAGTGTTTGTGACGACGGTTCGCTGAATACGACAGGTGATAAATGTAACAGCTCCGGTGTCTGCGCTGGAACAGCTGGTGCGCCGGTTCCGCCGGAGATAGCTGAGATAAGTGCAGGATCTAACTTTACTTGTGCTCTCGGTGAGAACGGCAAAGTATATTGCTGGGGTTTGAACAATAGTAATCAGGTAAGTCCTGAATCTGCCGATTTTAAATTTCTCAATCCAGTTGAAATATCGGTATCCGGCGGTTTAAAGTCAATAAGTTCAGGAAATATGCATGTCTGTGCAGTATCAAACAATGATACGGTTTACTGCTGGGGAAACAATCTGAACGGTCAGCTCGGTAGAACCGGTTCTGATCTCGGGGCTCCTTCTGCCGTGGCAGGAATTTCCGGAGCGGTGGATGTATCTGTCAATGGCTATCATTCGTGTGCTCTTCTGAACGACTCCACGGTAAAGTGCTGGGGAAAAAATGAATCCGGGACACTGGGAGATGGAACAACTGATGACAGTTCTACACCTGTTTCAGTTGCTGGACTTGAGAATGTTTCAGTGATTTCGGCAGGTTTTTATCATGTGTGTGCTGTAATTGATGACGGAACGGTAAAATGCTGGGGTTCCAATGAATATAATCAGCTTGGAACTTCAACTGCCGATTTCAGTTCGATTCCTGTTGAAATTGAAGGAATTGATGATGCTGTGGCCGTAAGTTGCGGCAGATACCATTCCTGTGTGCTTCTGTCAACTGGAAAGGTGGAGTGCTGGGGAGACAGCGACTATGAACTGCTCGGCAACTATTTTACTTTGCAGTCGAATTTGCCGGTTGAGGCAATGATAACCGGAAAAGCGACATCGGTGGTTGCAGGAATATCACACTCTTGCGCTGTTCTTGAAGATCACAGTGCAGTATGCTGGGGATACAATGAATACGGACAGCTCGGAACTGACTACACATCAGGCGGAAGCTTTGTAAAATATCCGGTCGATGTCAGAAATGTTTCCGGCGACATCGAAAAAATTGCATGCGGAACTGCACACACCTGCGTTGTTTTCACAGACGGCTCAGTCAGATGCTGGGGAAACGGCGCATACGGAGCACTCGGAACAGGAGATGAAACATCGTCCTTGATCCCGCTCGAAGTCAAGTGGTAATCGGGAAAATTGAATTTTGACTATCACGACTCTTTCAAGTATATATGACGAGTTTGCTGATTAAGTGAGATCAAGGATAAAGTGGATTTATATTTAGCTCCTCTTGCAGAAATAACTTCAAAGGAATTCAGGACTTTATGCTACGATGGCGGTGCTGATATCTGTTACAGTGAGATGATTTCTGCGAAGGCTGTCACGCTCAAAAACAAGAAAACTCTGTCGCTTTCAACGATTGATGAGAGCGAGAAAAAGACTTATCTACAGTTTTTCGGCGGTGATCCGGAAATAATCAAAGAGGCGGTGCAAATAATTCTTGAAAAAGTGACTCCATACGGAATTGATATCAATGCAGGCTGTCCTGTCAGAAAGGTTGTTGCAGCTAAAGCCGGTTCAGCTCTGATGGACGATCCAGTCAGGCTGGGAAAGATCGTGAAAGCGGTTCGAAGTCTCACAAACCTTCCTCTTTCGGTGAAGATCCGAAAAGGGTTCAAGACACCGAATTATCTGCAGTGTGCGATGGAAATTCAGGATAACGGTGCTGATCTGCTGATAGTTCATCCGAGACTCAGGACTGAGATGTTCATGGGAGTTTCTGATTACAGCGTTTCGATCGAACTTGCAGACATTATGAAAATTCCTGTGATCCATTCTGGCGATGTGAAAGCGGTGAGCGATCTCGAAAGGTTCAGGGATTCCAATATAAAAGGGCTCATGATAGGTCGCGGAGCACTCGGTGCGCCTTGGATTTTCGATATTCTGAAAGGTAATGCCGTATCAGATGAAAGAAAAAAGAAAATGATGACTGACCACTTTTCATATTACCTCAATTTAAAAGACAAAAGATTCGGACAAACTATGATAAGAAGACACGCTTCGTGGTATTCCACAGGATCAAGAGGAAGTGCCGAGTTCAGAAATCAGATATTCAGTCCTCACACAACCATCGTTGTGGCGATCAGGCTCATAAGAGATTTTTTCGGGATAGAGATATGAAAAGAATAATAGGGCAGAGCGATACTGCAAAAAAGATGAGGCGGTTCCTCCAGTATTCAAAAAAAGAGGGGAAGTATCTTATCGGCGGAGAGTCGGGGACAGGAAAATATTTCCTAGCATCACTAATAAATTCAAAGCTTTACAGTAAAGAGCCCGCCCCAATGACTATCAAACTTACAACCCCTGAAGACCTTTCAAAAGAAGGATATATATTTATAACATCCGACAGACGGCTTTTTGATGCCACCGCACCGATAATGACCTCAAGTATATGGCTCGATCCATTGAGAGAACGGGAGATTGATATTGCCGAGCTGACGGAGTTTTTTATTCAGGAATCTGGAGCATCATCGGAAAGATGGTACACTTCCAAGTCAATGAAACTGCTTGTCGATTACTGGTGGCCGTATAATGTTAAAGAATTGAAGAAAGTTGTCACCACAGTAGACGGATACAAGGCTCTGCCATATGCCAATATGAAAAAGATCCTTTCCAATTACAGTGCGACAGAGATCGTTTCGATAAAAGTCGAAAGTTTCTGGGGAGAACTCGGTGAAAATGTAAGCCCCGGTAAATTCTATCAGCTTTTTATTGATTCCATTGAAAGAGTTTTTATCAAATCGGCCCTGAAACAATGCGGAGGCTCGATATCAAAGACCGCTCAACTGCTGAACATTCACAGGAACACCCTTACTCAGAAAATGAAAAAATTCGGGATAAAGCTTTGAAAAACATCTATCCTATAATAAATCTCTGTTCAAGCTCAGAATTTAATGAACAGTTTCTGATTCAGTGCCTTTCAATAAACCCTTACTATCTGCAGTTGAGAATGAAAGATTCGCCGACTTGCGATATTGCTTCGACTGCATCAGAAATAATAAAAATAAGAGACAGGCTCAGTTCTTTAACAAAAATAATAGTCAATGACGATCTCGAAGCGGCAATTTTATCAAACGCCGACGGAGTGCATCTGGGTCAGGAAGATATGAACCCTGCAACAATCAAAACAAAGTATCCCCGTCTGATAACCGGATTGTCAACACATACAATAGAGCAGGTTGTGAAAGCTAACGGAATGAATGTCGACTACATCGGTTTCGGTCCGGTTTTTCACACATTAACAAAAAAGAACCACAGTGCGGTTGTCACGGAACTTGCAAGAAAAGCATCTGAAGAAACAAGACACAGGATCGTATTTATCGGAGGAATAAGCCGTAATAATATTGAATTTCTGCCGGCTGGCGATAAAATCTACTATGCGTTGATTTCCGGACTTAACGATTTCATTCCCGGAGAAGAATAATGAACAATGATGTCAAAATCATTGTTGTAGATGACTCACTTCAGGCAAGAAAACAGCTTGAAAAGATACTTTCGGCTCAGGATTATACGGTTATTTCTCTTGAAAGCGGTAAAAATCTGTCAACTGTCATAAAGCTTGAAAAACCGAATCTGATACTTCTTGATATCGTGATGCCGGAAATGGACGGATTCAAAGTTATGGAAAATATTTCCAGAGATAATGATATGTTCAACATTCCCGTGATTTTTCTTACCGGCAACGATGACAGTGAATCAAAGATAAAAGCTTTTGATCTGGGAGCGGTCGATTATATTGTGAAACCGTTCAATCCTGCCGAGGTCAGAGCAAGGGTCAAAGTTCATTTGAGAAGTGCTTTCCAGTTGAATACGATAATTCATGAACAGGCTTCAAGACTTAAGCAGATAGTTGAAGCAAGAGATGCTATTCTTGTTAAACCCGGAGATATTCCCGATGCAAAATTTGCTGTTCTGCATTCCGCTGTTCTTGAAGCAGGCGGCGATTTCTATGATGTTCTGAAAGTTTCAGAAAACAGATATGTTTATTTTGTCGCAGATCTCAGCGGGCATGACATAGCCACCAGTTTTATGGTTCCGGCATTGAAAGCGCTTATAAGACAGAATTCCATGCCGGTTTATTCAATTGAAGAAACACTTTCCATGATGAACAATGTTCTGCTTGAGATCCTTGATGATGAAAAATATCTTACAGCATTCTATCTGATAGTTGACCGATATATGGGAAAGATATTCTGGTCTGGAGCGGCACATCCTCCGGCAGTGCTTATTCCGGTAGAAGGAGAATCTGTTCTGCTTCAAAGTTCAGGTGATCTCATCGGCATGTTTAAAAATGCAAAATATTCTGAACATGAGATGAGTGTGAAAAAGGGTGACAAAATTGTCATGATGACAGACGGATTACTCGAAGCTTCCAGTTCGTCTGTGTGGACAAACAATCCTAAATTCATGCTTCAGAGTTTCTCAGATATAGGTGATCTTGCGTTTGGAAAAATACCGAAAGTGATATTTGACCGCTATATTCCAAAAGGAACCAATGTAAAGGATGATATAATTATTCTTGCTACCGAAGTATAATCAGAAGCAGTCGGAGTATCCGCCTTTGCAGTGGCAGTCTGCCATACATTTGCTTATAAATACGGTGCCGTTCACATAACAGCAGTAAAAAGAAGTATCACTCGGGTAACAGCCGCATTCATTATCAATAACAGGTTCTGTGTCACTGACTTCAGTATCTATATCGGTTTCTGTGTCAGGATATTGAGAATCGGTATCTGTAACCTCAGTATCAATTGCCGCACTGTCGGAAATTTCAGTGTCGGAAACCTCATTTGAATCAGCATCATTTATAAAATCTTCATCGGAAGTCTGTTCAGGAAGGGACTGGCAGACTCCTGATGTGTATTCAGAACACATGATATTAGTTGAATTGATGGAATAACAGTTGGCAAAACATGCGCTGAAAGCTGAAGTCTGTCCATTACAGCAGACCGGAGCATATTCCGGTTCTTTTCCGCAGGCACAATCGTCATTGGAGAAATCTTCACTGAACGGATATCCGTCGAGCGCAGAACTGTCTTCATCACTTACTGTTTCATCAGAAATGTCATTGTCAGATCCGTATTCGGAATCATTCAAGTCAGTAGTATCACCTGAATTTCCGCTATTCCCTGTATTTCCGCTATCTCCGGCATCGCCACTGTTGCCGGAATCACCCGTATTTCCTGAATCTCCAGTGTCTCCGGCTGCGTTTTCACTGTCTGAAAGTTCTTCAGGCAGATCGTCACTGGTGTTCTTGATATTAGAGCTGTCACCGAGGTTTACAAATTTACTGCATGAGAAATTGGCAAAAGAAAAAACGAACACTAATGATATGAACAGGATCTTATTCATTAATTATCCCCTGTATCTCATTTTTTCTGTAACCGTCAGGGAAAGATTTGACATATTCCTTGCAAAGTGAAAGGTCTGCAGATTTCATTTTATACTGAGAAAAGCAGCCTTTTATAAGAATCTCTTCTTTGTAAACGCTACTTGCTTTCACAATATCAGTATGAGAATTTATAAGATTGACCGCATCCTGATAATTTCTTTTCCCTTCATGAATTTTTACAGCTTCAAAAAGTGCTTTGTCTTTTTCAGCTCCTTTTTCCATTTCGAGAGTGAACAGTTGAACTGCAGCTCCATTTTTACCAGCTTTCAAAGCTTCTCTTCCCTGAATAAGGAATGATGCATCAGGAGTAATCGAAAGTTTTGATATCGGCATTGTTTTTCTTATCTTGGGTTTTACAAGTGACGACCGTTCATCTTTTAATGTGCTGACGACCGCAACAGGGAATACCTGCTCCATATTCGAAGATAAAGACACCGAAGAACTGTCATCGGTTCTTACAACTTCAACGAGTCCTTTTGAAACGCTGACTGTCAGACCGGATGCGTTGTATGTAAGAGTGAATGAAGTACCCAGAACCCTGACAAGGAATTTGTCGCTTACAAATATTCTGAAATCATTTCCGCTGACAATATCAAATGCAGCCTTTCCTGAATTCATTTTAATTTCATTTTCTGATATGGCTTCAAGATGTGTATCTGCAAGAGTTGCAACCTGAGCTATTCTGCTTTTGAATTTTAAACCGCTTTTTTCAACACCTTTAAAAGAAAGCGTATCATTAACAATTTCACTGGTGTTCGATTTTTTCACAGAATCACTATTTTGTGCGGTTGAGCTGTCATTTTTTGAATTAAAGCCTGAATTGTAGATCACCAGTGCAAGTGCTGCGGCAGCGGCTGTAAAAGCTATCGGTCTCAAATATAATGATAAAAATCCTTTTATTCTGGAAAGAATGGACTCATCAGTCGGTTTCTTGTGAAGAAGAATAAATGATTTTTCAGCAATCTGTGCAATTTTTTCAGGGTCAGGTAAATGCGAGCTGTGTCTGCCGGAGTAGTCTTCATACAATTTCATAATTATTACCTCAACTATTTAGACTTTCTGATAATTTTGTAAAAAGCTCTTTGCGTCCGTTATAAACTCTTGACCAAACAGTCTGAAGCGGGACTTTAAGAACTTCGGCAATTTCTTTAAGCGTCAAGTCTTCAACCTCAAACAAAACAAGCGCCATTCTTTTTTCAGGAGACAATGTTTTTAATGCTTTGTTTACAATTACCGACTGTTCTTTCTTTTCATATGTAAAGTCTTCATCCTTTTTGGATAAAAGCATGTTGGAAAGAAATTCTATCGAATCGCTTACGACATCTTTCGATGTGTTTCTTTTAATATAGCGATATGCAGTATTTACGGAAACGCGGTATAGAAATGTGGAGAAAGATGAGTCTCTCCTGAAATTCTTTACCGATTTTGCAAGTTCCATAAAAACCTCCTGAACAATATCCTCAGCTTCAGCATTATAACCGAATATCCGGTACACAGTTGCCGAAACTTTCGAATAATATCTTTTAACAAGCTCAGTCCAAGCCTTCTGGTCTTTGCTTTCGACTGCAAGATCCAGAAGATCCATATCATCCATCTCACTGAGCCCATAAACTTTTTTTTCCATTATAGAAGCTCTCATGCCGGTTAAGTAACAATCCGGGAGGAATTTTATTTAAATAAAACAAAAAAAAAATATTTTTTCAATTTAGTCTGAATTTATATTGACTATTGGTGGTAAGATTTGCTATAAATCATCAATTTTGGTCCGATGTGTTTTTTTATTACTCGTTTTTTTTGGAGGTTGATAATGAACAAGTATGTCGCAACGGTTCTTAAAGATCTTAAAGCCCGTTATCCATGGGAATCTGAATTTCTTCAGGCCGCAGAGGAAATTCTTGAGTCACTTTCTCCAGTTATGGATAAAGAACCGAAGTATCAGGCAAACAAAATTCTTGAAAGAATTGTTGAACCGGAAAGAACCATCTGTTTTAGAGTTCCATGGATTGATGACAATGGCGAATATCAGATCAATCGTGGTTTCAGAGTTCAGTTTAACAGTGCAATCGGTCCTTACAAAGGCGGACTCAGATTTCACCCGAAAGTAACTCTCAGCACATTGAAATTTCTCGGTTTCGAGCAGATTTTTAAAAACAGTCTTACCAGTCTTCCAATGGGTGGCGGTAAAGGCGGTTCCGATTTTGATCCGAATGGCAAATCAGACAAAGAAATTATGCGTTTCTGCCAGAGCTTTATGACAGAACTTTGCAAACATGTCGGCGCTGATACAGATGTTCCAGCCGGAGACATTGGTGTGGGCGGAAGAGAAATCGGTTATATGTTCGGACAGTATAAAAGAATCAGAAATGAATTTACAGGTGTTTTAACGGGTAAAGGATTTAACTGGGGCGGATCATTGGTAAGACCTGAAGCAACAGGTTACGGTGCAATTTTCTTTGCAGACGAGATGTGCAAAGTTAAACGCGACAAAATAGCAGGAAAAACAGTTGTCGTTTCCGGTTTCGGCAATGTTGCTTGGGGTGCTTGTATTAAAGCTACACAGCTTGGTGCTAAAGTCGTCGCAATTTCTGGTCCTGACGGCTATGTTGTAGATAAAGATGGTATCGGAACACAGGCAAAATGGGATTATATGCTTGAAATGAGATCAAGCGGTAGAAATAAAGTTGAAGATTATGCTAAAAAATTTCCGAAAGCGAAATTTATTGCAGGCAAAAAACCATGGGAAGTTAAATGTGATATCGCTATGCCATGTGCAATACAAAATGAGCTTGACGGCGATGATGCGAAGAAACTCATTGCAAACGGTGTGAAATATGTCGTTGAAACATCAAATATGGGTTGCACACCTGAAGCATGGAAACTTTTCATTAAGAAAAATATTCCTTTTGCTCCTGGCAAAGCTGCAAATGCAGGTGGTGTTGCCACATCCGGTCTTGAAATGAGCCAGAACAGCATGAGATATACATGGACTGAAGTAGAAGTTGAAGAGAAACTTCATCAGATAATGATTAACATTCACAGTGCTTGTGTCAATGCTGCAAAACAGTACGGTTATGATGGAAACTATGTTGTCGGTGCAAATATCGCCGGTTTCAAGAAAGTTGCAGACGCAATGATTGATCAGGGTCTTGTCTAGTCTTTAATACAGTGTAATATTTCAGGGGAGGGCTTCGGCTCTCCCTTTTTTTTGCTTAAGACCATAAGTTTATTTAATTTACAAATTTTCTCTAAAATGGTATAAGGCAAAGTTGTTTTTTTAGAGAATTTATATGCTTGTTCCATTCGAAAGAAATTTATATCACATATCTGACTTTAATGGCAGTTATATTACTACTTTATTGAATGATGTGTTCCGTTTCGAAAATATGGTTGGAGGTGTAATTTTATGTGTTCTTTCCGATAAAACAGGGTATATTCTTTTTAAAAATAACAGGATCGTCAACCTATGTGCATTCACAAATGAGCAGGGAGCTGATCTGCCCAGACAGATTCCTTTTCAGAGTTTTTTTGAATCATCCTCGATAGATATTTATGTGAATGCTATAGAAGACATATCTGTGATCGATGATCTGAATGCTGTCTTTAATATGCCGGTAATGTTCTCTGCACCATCAGGATTGTCTGACATTCAAAAACTTATAAGGCATATCGAAGCCGAAAAGCTGAGCGGTGTGCTTGGATTCAGGCATGGATCTATTTTAAACACAGCTCTTTTTACAAAAGGTGGGTTTTCCTATCTTGCATATTATCATTCAGGAACTAAATCATACACAGTCGAGAGAACACCTGCGGCTTTTAATACATATCTTGCCGCCAATGAAAAGCTTAATCCTTATATATTTTTTAAAAAACTGAAACCGGAACATAAAAACTCCATAGACAAAAAAGAGTTGGGAATGGTTCAGAACGATCCGATCCTTTCTATGTTTCTTTGTTATGTTGATATTTTCGATATTATTTTCAGAACAATAAAAGAAAGGATGGATGAAAACAAACTCACAGAGATCTGCAGTATACTGTTCAAGTCTCTCAGAGATAAGTACTATCCGCTTTATTCTACAGTTTCCTATTCAAGAGAAGCAAAAACTGTTAACTGGAATGCGCTTTATAATGAGAGAAAGTATATTTCATCGGAATACAGGTTTGCCCATTATCATTTGTATCTGGATGAACTTCTCAAACTTCTGCTTAAAATAACTTTTTCTATTTATGGGCAGGAAACGGACGAAGAAGTGCTTTCAAAAGTGAGAAAATATATGGATATTGTCGATAAAAGTGACATAAATATAAAAGAAATGACATATAGAGTTGACAAAATTCTGGAAAAGTTAAAATAATGAAGATGTTTTTAGGATAAAGAGGTTTTAAATGGTGTTAAAGCTGATTGTTGAAAACGACAGAAATGAGCTGACCGTATATGATTTTGAAGGAAACTATATTGCTGCAGGAAGATCCGACAGCAATGACCTCGTTCTAAAAGAAAGAAATGTGTCAAGGCATCATTTCCAGCTTGAGATAATTGATAACAGGATAATTATTGAGGATCGTGGAAGTTCAAATCAGACATTTGTAAATGACCGTGAGATCGCCGGTAAAATGGAAATATTTGTAGGCGATGTGATCACTATTGGAGATTATAATGTTTATCTTGAACAGGACGAAGACAGTGCATTGAAAACATCATCAATCGCCAAAGCTGGCAGGAAAGTTGCCGCAGAAAACCTTCTTCTTGCCAAAAGCGGATATATCGGAGGAAAAGTTTTTCCTGTTAAAGGTGCAGAGACTGTTATCGGTTCTCATGCCAGTGCAGATGTCTATCTTTACGGTTCTGATATTCCGGCTCAGCATTCAAAACTGATATTTGACGGGAACATATTCCTTCTTGTAAAAGGTGATTACAAAGGAAAATATTCGCTTGTTGTCAATGATATGGAGATTGATTCAGTCGACATGAGGAACGGAGATGAGATCAAAGTCGGCAGCTTCGTTTTTGAGTTCATTGAAAAAGGTGAAGAATATGATCCGATGCCTTATCAGATAATAGCTGAGGATGTAAGAAAGGAAAAGCTGAGAAAGGACATCAAAGGGATAAAAAGTGTTCACGACGATGAAACAACAGAAATAACACAAGTGAAAAGAATATCCTTCAAAAAACCGCTGTTTATAGGAATAGGAATTGCTGCCGTAATTGTTACTGTTGTGGTTATTGCTGTAATAATATTTTTAAAGAAGGGCAGTGTAGGATCTGAAGATTCAGGAATGAAGAAATCATATAAGATAATTGTAGAAAAAAAGGTCAATAATTCCGGAAAAGTTCGTGTCGCATAGTTTCAAAAGTAACACACCGCAGTCAGCTTTCTGGAAGGATGAACTTTATTATGTGCTGGATCAGATACTTCTTCCTGATGAAATAAAATATATAGAATGCTGTACACCTGCTGATGTTGCAAAGACGATTATTGATATGAACCTGAGAGGAGCTCCTCTTATCGGTGCAGCGGCTTCGGCAGCGCTGGTTCTTAATTATTCAGGACCGGATATTAAAAGTTTTAAAGAAATTTACGAGATGCTCCTGAGTACTAGACCTACAGCTGTCAATTTGAGAAATGTCCTTGATGAAGCTTATAAAATATATGAGAGCTGCAAAGGAGAAAGCCGGGAAAATCTGCAAATTATTTTCAGAGAATTTTCCGATCATGTTCATTTAAGAGATATACAGAGAAATTTCATTATGGGTGAAAATGGGGCGAAGTACCTTGAAAAAATGTTTAAAGGGAAAAAACTCAGGATAATAACTCACTGCAATGCCGGTGCACTTGCTACATGCGGTTATGGAACAGCATTAGGAGTGATCCGTTCTCTTAAAATCAGAGATCTGGTCGACCATGTTTATATCGACGAGACAAGACCATATCTTCAAGGGGCGAGGCTTACGGCTTTTGAAATGATCTGCGAGAACATTCCTCATACTGTTATTACTGACAGCACTGCTGCATGGATAATGAAAACAGAAAACATCGATCTGGTTATTACAGGTGCGGACAGAGTTGCTGCAAACGGGGATCTTGCAAATAAAATAGGCACCTACTCACTTGCTATAAATGCCGCATATCATAATATTCCGTATATGTCGGCAATGCCACTGGAAACATTTGATCTCTCAATAATGTCGGGCAGTTCAATTGTTATCGAAAAAAGGAATGATAAAGAACTGCTTGTTTTTAACGGAAAAAGGATATCGCATAAAGATACAAAAGGGCTTCATCTGGGTTTTGATGTTGTTCCTGTTTCATTAATACACGCATTGATTACTGAAAACGGAATATTGAATAACGGTATTTCAAAAGAAAAAATCACCGGACTTTTTAATGGCAAATAAACTTCTCCTTATATTTTCTCTTTTTTCAGCTGTGATAATGTTCTCTTGTAAAAGTGTTGATCATCGGAATGTTACTCCGGGAGTTGTATCATGTTCACTTTTTGAATTGAAAAGCAGTTATTTCCTGAACTGGTCGGGATCAATAGATTGCGCAAGAAAAATACTCCAAAATTCTAATGACAGTCAGTCAGTGCAGACCAGTCATTATGTGTTAGGAGAATATTATTATATTACAGGAGATCCGCAAAAGGCTTTAGCTCAATTTCTGAATTCGGTCGAGGGTCCTGACGGGAATACAGCTCTTTCATCATTGAGTTATATAAGAAACCTGAACATCCCTTTTAATAAACTGGGAAATCTTTATGACATCTCGACATCAAGGATCAGTGACGATTTTGCAAAATATGTGATCGAAAATGAAAAAAAAGATTGGGCGCTTATTAAAAATGATATGGAGAGATTTGATGAAATCTCTTCTGCAATGAACATTTTAAACAAGGCTGTAATAGTAAAAAATTTCCACGGACTCGATATTCTCAAGCTGGATATTGATAAAGGTCTTGCCGCCGATATATCTTATCCTTCAGACTCATTGAATATTTTTAACTATCTGTCCGTTGACGAAGGTGAATATTTTGTAATTTATGATTTCAGTGTTGGCAATGATTCTGTCCTTCCGATCTTTTTCCAAACCGATTCAAAAACAGAGATATATTTAAATGGAACGCTAGTTTCTGTGCAAAATGAAGCTGGTAAGAACACCTATTCGATCATAAGAAATGGCGGAAAATTTAAACTGACAAAAGGTGACCACAGGATAGTTGCGAAAATTAGCGCTTTAAATTCTGAATCCGCAAGATTAAAGATATTTCTACCAGACAGGAAGGTTAGGACAAATTACAGAAAAACTGGCACAAAGGGAACTGCTCTAAGATATGATACTGAAAAGAAGAATCATTCTGACTTTTTTGAAACAATGATTTCTATGAATTCTGCGGTAATTTCAGGAAATAGATTCAGTACAGATGATTTCATTGAACTTTTCTCAAAGATCATAGGTACCGATAATCCGGTTGTTTGGTATTCCGGTGCTGATATTTTCTACAGAAATAATGATATTGAAAAAGGTGACTCTCTTCTTAAAAAAACAATTACATCATATCCGGGAACAGTGGAACCGGTGATAAAACTTATGGGAATGTTCAGCAAATCAAGCCGGTCTGAAGAATTGGCGAAGATGAGAAAAACTATTCTGTCTGAATATGAGAATAATATAGATTTCAGGTTGCTTGTTTCAGATCTTTTCAGCGCAGACGGTCAAACGGTATCAGATCTTAAATATTGTGAAGAGACATTTAAGAAGTTTAATGATTTTTTTGCGGTACATATTTATTATGCTTTTGCTCTTGAGGAATACGGAGATGTTCAGGGATCGATGAAGATCCGGTTGAACCTGCTGGAAAAAGTTCCCAACTATTATCCGCTACTGGAAAGCATTCTGTCATCAGCAGAAAAGACAAAAGATCTTAAAATCCAGAAAAAAATGATCACAAAAATGCTTAAACTCGATCCGGACAGTTTAAAACTAAAGATCGAACTTGCCAAGGTTTTTCTTTTATTAAGAGATGTCAAAAGATCTGAAAAGCTGTTTCTTAAGATTTTAAAAAATAATCCTGACGATACTGATGCGTTATCCGGAATGGGAGATATAGAAATCTTCAGAAATAATAAGCGGATGGCTGCTGAATATTATAAAAAAGCCTCCATTCTGAATCCCGAAGACGATCTTACATATAAAAAAAGTGCTTTTTTTGAAGAAGATGACAGTTCCGGGTTCTTTCAGAAATTCGAACTCAGCGATAATGATTTACAGTCAATTTATAAAATGCAGGTGTTGTCTTCGACCAATCCCTATGAGATATTTTACGATGAAGGGATCAATAAAGTTATTAATCAGAAAAACATAAAAAGCAGATTCAGAATGATAATAAAGATCAACAATGCCTCGGGAGTTCAGAAATTGAGGAGTTTCCCTGTTAACGGTGATGTGATATTTGCAAAAATAATTAAAAGTGACGGAAAAATCTCGAAAGATATCAATGTAGATAAAAACGGTATTTATTTCAGATCGCTTGAGGCCGGAGATGTTATTGATCTGAAATACGGTACAGATGAAAAGAGTGAGTACTGGCTTCAAGGCTTTAATTCATCCTGGCTTTTTGGAGAAGAGGGCGTTATAAGCAGGAAATCTATTGTTGTTTTTTATCTGCCTGAAAAGATTCATGGAAACTTTTCAACCAGAGGTAATGTCAAGAAAAGCAGTATTTCATTTAATAACGGAACTGTTGATGTTTTTCAGTCGGAAAATGTTTTTGTTCCGCCATTTGAGAACTTTATGCCATTTGACAGACAGCTCTTTATTCCGGGAGTTGAATATTCTTTTATTCCGAGCTGGGATGATTTTGCAAAGTGGCAGATAAAATTTATAAATGAAAGTTCTGTGATCAGTAATGAAATAGCTGCTATTTCCGAGAAAATAGGAGACTCAACCCTTTTTAAACTTCCTGTAATAGAAATACTTAGAGACTTTGTTGCAAGGAAAATAGGCTATTCATTTGATGATTCAGGTATTGATACCGTGAAACCTGATGAAAGTGATATTGTACTTAAAAAAATGTCAGGTGATTACAAAGATAAAGCTCTCCTTTTAAAGGTCATGCTCAACTCAGCAGGAATTAAAGCACAATATTCACTTGTTAAATCAAAAGATTATGGGAATTTGAACAAGGAACTTCCTTATATGCAGTTCAACCATGCTCTTGTATATATCCCTATACAGGACGGGATTGAAGAGGGTTTCTTTGTCGATCCCTCGGCCGACTATGATAATTATCTTGGAATAAGTGCACTTTATGAAGATGCAGAAGCAATGATATTTGATGAAACAACAAACGGGTATAATTTTACAAAAATCAAGGGCAATAGTCCCGATTCTGTTGAAGTTGTTATAAATCCTGATGGAATTTCATCCGCTGAATACAAAGGTACTCAGGCATCATCATTGAGATATAAAATTAACAATGGCGAACAAATTCAGAAAGCTGTTACCGATTCATTATTTTTTATTTCAAGTCCGGAAGAAATTAAAACAGGGCAGAGCATTTTAAATGATCCTCTTGTGATAGAATTTAAAAGCAGCGATACCATTCCAATGCCTGTAAAAGCTCTTTTTAATAAATTGATAGAACAGGAGAAAAGAGATTATCCGGTTGATCTTTCAATGCTGCCGGATTCGTTGTCTATCTCAGTTGTGTCAGGAATAAAATCCAACCTCCGCAATTTTGAACTGAATGATAGTTTTTTCAGTTATAGTTCTGAGAAATTCGGTAGTA
>Ga0116171_10001424_pt1 | contig 23754 bp, 22 predicted proteins | sample AD_JPNHW2_MetaG_FD_89798 | JGI IMG/M metagenome (GOLD analysis project Ga0116171, IMG submission 89798) | Active sludge microbial communities of municipal wastewater-treating anaerobic digesters from Japan - AD_JPNHW2_MetaG | ecosystem: Engineered > Bioreactor > Anaerobic > Digestate | place...
GAAGTAAAGGTTCCAAGGAGCGTCCCGGCACGGTTATAAATATAGAGCTTCTTGTCCATGCTCCCGGCAGCGATAACGCTTCCGTCGTCGGAGACCGCGACGCAGGTGACCCAGTTTTCAGCAGTTGCCGACCAGAGCGATGTCCCCAGACGGTTCAGCACCACCAGGTGGTGATCATCCGTCCCGATTACAATTACGGAACCGTCACGGGAATAGGCAAGGGCCTCAATGTTCCCTTCGCCGACTTTTTTGTCCCAGATACGGTTCCCGGTCCTGTTGTACATCCGGACATGGTTGTCAGCTGCCGTCACAAAGGAGGACCCGTCCGGGGCCAGGGTGATAAGATTCTGCCCCGCGTTCGTATCCAGCAGTTCCGGTATGAGGGTCAGGTTCGACACCAGGAGGTTATTGTTCGTGGTGATAATGATCCGGTCCCCTGCAGGCATCAGCCTGATATGGTTGACGGCAAGCGTTGAGTTCGACCCGATGTTCTCTCCGGAAAACGTCATGGTTATCACCCTGCCCCCGCCGGCAGCTGCGATCACGGATGCATCGGGTGTCATGGAAATATCCGTGACGGTTATACCCGTGGTCTTGTCCCAGATCAGATCGCCTGCACCGGAGATGAGGCGGACATTCTGGCCATTGGACGCAAGGATATAATCCCCGTGACTGCTGACAGCAAGGGAGTTTGCTGACCAGCCGGCCCAGCGCTTCCTGCCTTCCGGTGTAAGGGAGATCACCTGGTCCCCCCCTACGAGAATGGTCGATCCATCTGCGGATATGACCACGCCCGACAGTTCGCCGCTCTTGAAACCGGCTTCCATCCAGAGCGGGGTCATCGTGCAGGATGCCGGCACGACGAGGCACAGAACGAGTGCAACCCCGCAAAGAACTGCAAGACTGGAGTAATTCATCAGACCCTAAGTGAGTGGGAACCTGTTCTTCAAAATCTTTCCCTGTGCCGGCATTGCAGGAACACTACCGCAGCATGCTGGATCGGGACAGACCGGCACCAGGGTTTTGGGAGTTTCGGGGCTGTGAGCAGGTACGCGAAGAGACCGTCCTGGCGAAGGGTCTCTAAAAAAAGAGGGTCACTGCAGGATGTATTGATCACGGTAGTGAGCCCGGGGACCTCGGGGGTCTTCTTACGAATTTAGGGTACCCCATATATCCGGAGCCGGCTTCATACCACTATCTGCCTGCATAAATCCGCATGGTTTATATAGCCTGATTTCTATTCTTTCTCATACCAGCAGGGAGAGGTCTGGTTCATTATGGCAACAACCGCGTACATGATCAAATCATTTGGCGTTATGAGCATAGGGAAATTCGGTGCGGTCCTGGGTCTCATCTGGGGATTTCTGTCGGGACTGGTCCTTGCCATCGGCTTCAGCGGGATGGGATCGATGATGGGATCCGCGGGTTTTGGCATCGGGGCGGGTATCGTCGGGGTGATCGTCATGACCGTCATCGGGGGGATAGGAGGGTTTGTCTCGGGGATCATCGCGGCGTTCATTTATAATATCATTCTCGGCGCAATCGGGGGAATCGAGATGGACCTGGAACCAAAGGTATAACGGGATTTTCCTTTTTGGGGCAGAACCCCCTATAACCGTTCCCAAAACAACCCGGCCGTTGTTCGGGAAATAAAAAAAAAAAGGTTATTTTTTCCTGCAACCGGCTATAAGGATTGCCCCGGCAAGAGCAACGGCTCCCAGTACGGGAAGAACGGTCAGGGGCGTCCTGGTGGTCACCGGGATTGCTGTAAGCGTCAGGGCAACCGGCGTGCTCTGGCCCCCGGTGACCGTGACCGCCTGCTGGGCATCGGCATATCCTGCCAGCCGGGCAATCACGATATGCGGGCCGGCCGGGATGTCTGCAAGGGTAACGGGAGTGATCCCCCGGAAGGTGTTGTCAAGGAGCAGATCGGCACCGGCAGGGGACGATACGACCAGAAGCTCCCCGGTCGTGTCCGGCGTGGGTGACGGTCCGTTGGGAGTGAGCAGGGCGTTCACGGTCACGACCTGTCCGCCGTTCACGTATACTGTCTGCGTGTAGTCTTGGTAATCCGTCAGCCGTATGAGGAGGGTATGGTATCCCTGCGGGATGCTCGTGAGATCGAAATAACTGCCCTGCACGATCTGTCCCATATAGTTCCCGTCAAGAGTGAGGGACGATCCTGCGGGAGTGGATGCCACCTCGATGGATCCCACGGTCGTCGGCTGTGAAGCAAACGTATAGGTGACTGGTGTCTGCCGGCCTGATACGATCGTGACAGGTGCGAGGTATTCATCGTACCCGGCCTTGTGCAGCCGGAGCAGATGCGACCCGGGGGCAAGGTTGGTGACGACAAACGGGCTTTCGGCAATATAGTTGCCGTCCACATAGATATCCGCACCTCCGGGGGAGGTGGCGATATTGAGGGAGCCGGTGCCGGGATACGGGTTGTTGGGAACCAGGTACGCATTCACGGTGGAGGTTTCACCGGCGGTCACGTACGCTGATGTGCTGTACTGCTGGTAGCCGCTCATGGTGATCCGGAGGTAATGGCTGGTGCCCGCTCCCACTGAGGTGAAGGTTGCCGGGGTATACTGCCAGCTGGTTCCATCCAGGGTAACGATGGCCTCGGAGGGATGGGAGATGACCTGTATGGTCCCGTACGTGGGGGTGGGTTCCGGGTTCAGGGTAGCGTACAGGTTAACGGTCTCGCCCTGGGCCGGCCACGAGGTCACGGGGCCGGTGAAGATCCCGTAACCGGGTTTCTGGACATTAAACGTCCGGAACGGCGTGCTGGTAGTCCCGACCTCGGTATCGCAGGATCCCCCGCTTATGGTGCACCCCGATGAATGGTCGTCAAAGGAGACGGTGGCGCCGTTCACGTTGCAGTTCACCCGGATCCATCCCCTGTCACAGCCAAGGCAGGGGGTCGGTACTTCGGTTATGCGGGTCGTTGTCCTGGTTGTCGTGACCGTTGGTACCGGTACCGGGGTGAGCGTTGCATCGACCGCTGCCTGTTCGCCCGCACGGATCTCCTTGTCGATCTGGTAGGGTTCGTACCCTGCCACGGTGATGCGTATGGCATGCGTGCCGGCTCCCAGCTCCCTGCCCGTGATCGGGGTTACTCCTGCCGGGTTCCCGTCAACCGAGACCTCTGCCTGGGAGGGCGTTGACAGGATGGTCAGCCACCCGACCTGCGGCACCGGTGGTTCAGGAGTCGTGACTTCTTTTTCCGTGCGCATTGTCACGGGTATCATGGAAGTCTCCGCGGTCGGGTGTTCGGTTGGCTCGCGGGTCACCATGGTGACAACTTCCGTGGTTGTTTCGGGAACGGGTTCCAGGGTTACACCCCTGATGATCTCCCGGGTTGCATCGGGTTCTGCCTCAGCAGATGCCAGGGGGACAACCAGCAGGGCAAGAACGAGGATACAGATAAGCAGTGCGGGGGGTTTCATAAGTCTTCACGTGTAATTAACCACGTGATACGGTTTAATATTACCGAGAAAATATCCCGGATCCTGTTCCCGCGGTCCGGGCATGGTCAGAAGATTCCGGGGAACACTCCCCCGATCAGATCAGGTGGAAGGAATGGTATCCTGCAGGGATCCGGGATCCCAAAAAAAGGTGGCCGAATAAGCCGGTCCTCACGTTTTTTTGTACTGCTTCCCGACAGAGAATGCCTTGTCGATCTGTTCTCCGACATGCCAGTAGGCAGACTGGGCGTACACGATCGGGCCGGATGTCACCGTGTCCGGTTTACCGTCAGCAACGCAGGACCTGTCGGCATGTATCTCCACGACTTCCCCGATATACAGCTGGTGGCTCCCGCAGTCAACGGACTGAAAAAGCCTGCACTCGATATTGACCGGGCACTCCTCCGCCAGGGGGGCGGTCTTCAGTTTTCCGTAGAACGACGTAAAGACCATTGACTTGTCTTCCTGCGTACCGGAGACGAGGCCGCAGTGATCGGTCTCGACCACGTGCCGTGCAGAAGGGACGTTCAGGCTGAACGTTCTGTTCTCTTCGATCCCCTTCGCCGTATAACGGGTCTTGTTGAGCGCAACGCAGACCATGGGCGGCGCCATGCAGGCGACCGTGGCCCATGCAGCGGTCATATAATTCGGTTTTCCACCGACGTCTGCCCCCACGAGAAGGGTGGGCATGACACTCATGTACGGCATCGGGCCGAGCGTGATCTTGTCCATGGTGTTTCTCCGAAATGAGATTTGGAGGGGAGGTGTAAAAGGGTATTGCCGCAAGTACGGCGGCCCCGGGCAGCGGCTGCGTGCCGGTGGACCCCGTGAATGTACCGTGTCCCGTATGCCGGAGGGATGACCGGATCTTCCCATGGCACGGCTTCTGCGGTTGTTTTCACTGTTGTTTGCCTTGGGTGGAAGGGGGGAAAGGGATCGGTCTTGTACTTGTCTCGCTGCTTATCTGTTCCCGGTCGTATTTGCAAGGACTCCGTTTGCATAATCAACATAGCTCATATCAAACACGAGCTCATCGTCCGGGTTCAGCGAGATCTGTTTGTTGTCATACATCCAGTCCAGGTATTCCCTGACCGGCTGGCGGGGCAGGTCGCCATCCGGGGCTACCGGCACCCAGCAGCTCCTCTGCAGCAGGTCGCGGTCGAGACGGGTATAATTTGAAAGCACCTCGATATTCCGTTCCGTTTTCCCGAGATTATACTGGCGCGCTCCTTCGAGGTAGGCGACCATGAACCGCCTGCCAAGTTCCGGATCCCGGTCAAGGAATGCGGGACCATAATAGAGGGGTGTCGGGAAGTCCGGCGTGCTGGTCTCGGTCGGGACGAGCATGACTGCTGTCCGGTCATCCGTAAGCTGCGTGACAAAGGGTTCCGTGGTATCGATGGCATCAACGGCACCGTTCCTGATGGCCACGACTCCCGAAGCCATGTCCATACTGACCAGCTCCACATCATCCGGCGTAAGATTTCCCATTTTCAGGAGCCGGTACATCCTGTATTCCTGCCCTTCAGCCGAGGTAATTTTCTTTCCTTTCAGGTCGGCAACCGTTGTCACCGCACCGCTTTCAAAGAGCTCCCTTTTGACCATAATGCCCGAGGCATTGCACGAATAACCGGGGGAGTTCCTTCCTTTGTCTGCAACAATCCTGACGTGAACCCCTTTACTGATGGCATTGACCAGCGCCGGGGAAACCGTGGCTCCGCCGGCGGCAATATCCCCCGAAACAAGGGCAGGGATCGTAGCCGCACCGTTCTGGAATTTTACCAGTTCCAGCGTGATCCCCTGCCGGGCAAAATACCCTTCTTCTACGGCCAGATAAAGGGGGCCGTTTGAGACCACGGGGAGGTAGCCTACCTTAACCGTTGTCAGGACAGGTGCTGCCGGAACGGCAGGATCCGGCTGTCCCGGAGAAATGCATGCGGCAGCTGTTATTATACTGATGAGAACCAGGAGGATAACCTGGAGGCGGAGGTTTGCTGGCATAATAAGTCGTCTCCGGGTTTTAATCCCAACCAATAAACAATTTTTGGTGATTCCCCGATTGTTCAGGGTATCGCACAGGCGGGGGTGTCACCGAATCCCGGCTGCTGACACCTGCACGCTGCCGGTTTCACGGGGAGGATAGCATAGGTTAAATAATCATCCCCGCCCTTTTTTACCGGTAACACATGAATGAACCCGGGCATCTAACCCTCAGGGATATCCTTTTTGACCGGGGTCAGGATCCCGATCACCATGCCCTTGAATGCCCGGGATCCCAACCGCTCACTTACCGCGATCTCCGCCTGCAGATCCTGTACGTGGTGCAGGCACTCAACGCCATGGGATTTCACCGGAACGACCGGATCGCTGTCATTGCGCCGACCGGCCCGGAAACTGCAGTCGCAATCACCTCCGTGATGGCAGGATTTACCGTTGTGCCCCTGAATCCCGAGGCCAGGGATCCGGAGTACCGTTCGTATTTTTCCCGCCTGAACATAAAAGCCGTCATTGTCCGCAAGGGGTACGATACTGCAGCGTGCGATGCCGCAAAGTTGCGGGATATCCCTGTCGTTGACCTGGTCCCCGTTCCCGGTTATGCCGGAAAATTTGAGCTGGAACCGTATACTGGACCAAATACGGATGAACCCGAATTTGCCTTACCCGCGGATACTGCGATCCTCCTCCTTACCTCCGGGACAACGGGCGTGCAGAAAATTGCTCCCGTTACCCAGAAACAGTTTTTCTTATCCAAGCTAAAACAGGCAGATGCGTTTGCCTTTACGAGCGCCGACCGGTCCCTTCACCTGTTACCCTGTTATCACGCCATGGGCCTCTCAACACCCCTTCTCTGTACATGGCTTGCCGGGGGAACCGTTATCTGCCCCAACGACTTTATTCCCGCGGATTTTCTGTTCCTGCTCAGGACATACCGCCCCAGCTTTTATGCTGCCGGGCCTGCCGTGCACCAGGCAATCCTGCGGGAGATAAAAAAAGGTGCGGGGGAGGAACTGAAGGATAATTCGTTACGGAAAATCCAAACCGCCACAGCTCCCCTTTCCTCCGGCGTGAACCAGGAACTGGGGCGGTTGCTGGGAGTGCCGCTGACTGAGACGTACGGTATGGCAGAAGCCGGCATGATAACGATCAACCTTCCCCCGCGGGAAGGATCCGTGGGTATCCCGATCATCGGGGCTCTCACCATCAGGGACGAGAATGGCAGGGCACTCGGGAACGGGGAGACGGGGGAGATTGTTGTCAGAGGGGAAACGGTTTTTGACGGGTACGAAGGAGCCCCTGAAGAGAATGAAGCGGTATTTACCGACGCCGGGTTCAGGACCGGGGATCTCGGGTATCTCGACGACGATGGATATCTCTTCATCACCGGCCGGAAAAAAGAGATGATCAATAAAGGGGGGGAGAAGATCTCGCCGGCCGAGGTTGATCTGGTTATCATGACCCATCCCGGGGTTGGTGAGGCAATGACCTTTCCGGTTGAAGACCCGGTACTGGGTGAAGAGATTGCCGTACTGGTCGTCAGGAAAGAAGCAGACCTGTCCGAGGAGGATCTCCGCACGTTCCTTCTCGACCGGCTGACCGCGTCAAAAATTCCCCGCAAAATCCTGTTCGTGGACGAGATCCCGAAGACCCCGCTGGGAAAACCCATACGCGGTGAAGGAACGCGGCAGTACCCGTAGAAGACTCTGGAAACGGCGTGCAGAACGAAATAAAAATCTCCTGCGGGGAGAGCAGATGGTAATAAACCTGTACGGATAACGATCCCCCTCATGCCGATCCTGTCCGGGCCCGGCAGAACGATCATCCCCTTTCCATGGAAACCGGTTTTATGAGAACCACGGGGGATCTGTAAAAAAACATGTACAAAAAGGGCAGACCGTGGATATGCCGGGCCGGGCACGCCCAATGCCCGGTTTTCCGTCACCTCCTGACGCAGCCCCGCAAAGAAAACCTGATGCAAGGTTCTGAGTCCCAGTTCACCGGTTCCGGCACGGATTGTCCCGGACACCGGTGACCCGGGTTGCGGCACCTGCGCGCCGGAAAATGCCCGGTTGTTCTCCGTTAAGGATTATCCTGGAAGTCTGCAGAACATCCGGCGGGAATGAAAGGCGCGGATGGTTGATCTGCGGGAAAAATCAATAAAAAATCTTTTTCCCTGAACGTCACCGATTCACTAATGCTGGTGCAGATCTATGCCGGACCTGAAACTCTCTCCTGAAAAAGCGATCCTCCTCATCACAGGGAGGATCGACGAGATAAAAAAGATCGGGCAGGATGTGCAGGGCACCGGATACTATGACGTTATCGGCTGGTGTTCGAAGACCTATTCGGTGATCGATGAGATCTACCCGGCTGACGACTGCCATCCCGAAGAGATCCGGAGTATCGGCCTCCCTACCTGTTCCTGCAATTCGCAGGCCGTGGCACCGCTGCTCTTTGAGGCCTATCATGCCAGGCTGCAGGAGTATATTGACGAGATCCGGCGATCGATGGAGACGCCGGAATAATAAAGGAATCAGAAAAAAAAAAGATCCAATATCTGCGGATGAAATTTTTCCGGATTAAATTTTTTTTAAAACCCGGGCGGATGAATTGATACGGAAATAGGCCGGACGCGATAAAAATTTCCCGGCAAGGTTTTTTAGATTACCGCACTCAGCCGCCGGTGCTGAGCCCTTCCCGGCGGGGTAAACCATAATAAAGACCTCATCCCTGAAATGGAATCCCCATATATCCCTCCTGTCGGCCACGCAGGGGCAGTTTTCGGGGTCTTCCCTGGAAAAAAAGATCACCTGTTTCCCGTTCCGGGAATCCCGTTTTATTTTCGGTCACAGCGGGCCAGGGACGGGCCCCCGTCTGCCCTGCAACCTGCGGCAAAGCCCGTTTTTGCGCAAAAACAAATGGCCGATAAAGAGCACGGTCAGAATCCGTTTAAAATGCCAGTTTTCCAGAAATACGGCAATAACAGAAAATTTTCCTCCGGTGTTGGCACCGTTTCCCCTGCCGAATTTCCGGGCAGAAAACCCCTCGTATGGTCTCCGTCGGAGAATCGATCCACGGGGACTTACCGTCCCGCACCCGCCCCCCCCCCCTTTATAAATGAGGTGCCGGGCCGGCTTGGGGAGTTTGCGGATACAAAGGTCTATGAGGCCCGGCCGGAAATATCCGGTGAATAATCTCTGCCGGGATTTTATCCAAAAAAACCCAACCCGGTCCCGGCCGGCCCCGGAGGAACATCCGCCATGAGAGACCAGTTCGCAACCATCGATGAGTACATTGCATTGTTCCCGCAGGATGTCCGGGAAAAACTGCAGGGCATCAGGACCGCGATCCGCCGGGCCGTGCCGGACGCGGAGGAGGCGATCCGGTACGGGATCCCCACGTTCCGGCTGGAGGGCAGCAACCTCGTCCACTTTGCGGCATTTAAAGACCACCTGGGTTTTTTTCCCACGGCATCCGGTATCGCGCATTTCCAGAAAGAACTGTCAGGCTACCGGCCGGGCAGGGGCACCATCCGGATCCCGCTGGACGGGCCGGTGCCGTACGATCTCGTGGAGCGGATCGCACGGTTCCGCGCTGAGGAGACCCAAAAGAAGAAGAGAGCGTGAGCGGGCCGCTGGATTTCACCGGCCCGGGCCTCTCCCTTACCGGGCGTGCGGGTTCACGTACTCGTCCGGGTTCCAGAACCCGATCTCGCCAACGGAGAGATCGTACACCCGGAGCCTGCGGAAGACCCGCTCGTGCTGGGTGCGGAGCCAGATCTCGCGGGGCATCCATGGCGGGAAGGGCAGGGCGCGGACATCGCGGAGATCGTCTCTGAGCAGGTCTTCGTAAAAATCGTCCGGGCTGATCGAATTCCTGACAACCCGTACCTTCACGACATGGCAAAGCCGTTCTTGAAGGCAATGAAGTCGTAGCCGAGCTCCGGGTTGTCCGTGTTCTCCTGCCACCGGTAGCCCATCCTCTCCGCGAATTTCTCTGCATCGCGGATGGCTGCTTTTGGGCGTTTGCCGCGGGTCATTCTTTTTTATTTATATTGCCCATGGGTTGAAGGGTTTGTGGTTGATTCAACAACCAATGAAGGAATTTTCACGGTATCGGGGGATCCCAAACTGTAACGGTTAACGGATTATTGTGCTCGCAGCGATCCCGTAAATCAGAGATGGTCGGGCGGTGTACAATGGCCGGGGGGTGATCGCACGGCCGCGAGAATACCGGCGCCGGCTTTCAGCGCATCGTTCACGATATTCATGCGGATGCCGGCCCGCAACCACCCTGCGGTCTCTTCCCCAATCCCCGGTAAAAACTCCCCCCGGGCCCGGATTATGCCACCGCTCCTTACACCAATCATCCGGTTCAATCCCCTAACCGCTGCCATCTGATGAATTCAAATGCCTCCGGCCGGAAGACTGGAGCAGAGAGGTGCCGGACGGTCCCGCTTCGCCGCCGGTTCCGATCAGGTGGATACCGCGATGTTGAAATGCGTTCTTGAAGAGTTCCTGCAGATCGATGGGGTGAACACGGCGGCCCTCATTGCAACGGACGGTTTTTTAATAGACTACGTGGGGAGCGAGCCGGCCGATAAGGATGCCCTTGCCGCCCTTGGTTCCTGCGCCATGCAGTTCTTTTCCCGGACCGGAATCGCCCTGGATCTGGGCCCGGTCCGGCAGTCCGTGCTTGAGTACGGGGAAGGCACGGTCATCTTCACGCAGATCGGCAACGAGGAGATTCTCGCCGTCATCACCGGCACGGACTCCCCCCTCGGGCGCCTTGCCTATATTCTCCCGAAGATCACCACGCGGGTTGCCGCCCTGATCTGACCCGCCTCCTTTTTCCCTTGATGACCCTCGGGAGGGTTACGAAAACCTGTTCGCCAACTCTAGGTTTTCCCCTCGTTTCCCTCAACGGATACCCGCCGGATGAGAAAACAAAAAAAAAAGAGCAGATGGTAAGATCCGGACGTGAAACAAAAACCGGCCCGGCCGGTCTTTGACGGTCATTCACTGAATAAAAAATGAATTCTGCTGACGATACCTTCAGGCACAATCATGAAAACACCCGGTAAGTACCCCCGTGTTGATCCCTCGGGATAATAAAAAAACGAGTGGAAGGGTTATGGAATTCAGTTGTATAATTTGATCCCGGTCAGGGTGATATGGACAGTTGCTGTGTTTTCAGGGTCAGGGTTGACCACCGTAAAGGTACTGCCCGGTAACGGTAACGGCTGAGGGCCTCTCGAAACACTGCCGGCAGTATAGATCCGGGTCTTGAAATCAGTAACCCCTTCCTTATCAATATCCAGCCAGTCGGAACAATCGATATTGACCGGTTTATCTGAGGTTAAAACGAAATCAGTGGCCGAACTGCCGGAAATTATGATATAATACGGGACGGATTTCTCTCTCGGTCCCAGCGCAATGGTTTTATCAACATTACCCTGGTCCCTTTCTTCCGCAGTACACCCGGTTGAAATTATGCCCAGGATAAGGAATCCGCAAAAAAACAATCCGTAAAAAATACGTGCATTCCTGTCCATATCATTGCATTACTACCCGGGGGTATTATTTTTTTATACATGGCTGCGTCCGGACAGCAGTCTGCGCAGGGCGACAATATTTTTTGGGATCGGATGGGTTCTCAACCAACCTGCATTATCTGATCCCTGTGTTGAAACCATGTCCGTGGCAGGCACCCCGAACGCCCGGGCAGCGTGCGCCGGCGGTAACTCTGGCAGGTAAAAAAACAAGTGCTGACTTAAAAGTCAGTCATGACCCTGAACTGGTCGATCTCTTCCCGGTTCAGCTGGTCGAGGAACTCGTCCGCGGCATGCCCGATATCCTTCGACGCAGTGATGGCACGGCCGACCACGAGGATGTCGGCGCCTGCCCTGAGGGCGTCCTTCACGACATCAACCCGGATACCGCCGGCCGTCGCAACGAGCAGCCTGCCGCCGGCAGCTTTCTTGAGTGCCGGGATGTCTCCCCAGGCATGGGCGGTCTCCTCGACATCGATGGCACGGTGCAGTTCCACGATGTCCGGCTTGGCTTTCAGGCTGGTGATGAGCTTGACCGGGTTCTGCACGTTCAGCATGTCGATGATCGAGTAGATGCCCACCTTGCGGGCTTCGGAGACCGCTTTCTCGATGGTCGAGACCGGGGCAAGACCGGAGACGACCACCGCATCGGCGGTTGCATCGGCTGCCATGCGGGCCTCGAGGTTGCCGGTATCGAGGATCTTCATGTCAGCGATGATGAACGCGTTCGGGCGCAGCTTGCGGATCTCGCCTATAACCGAGAGGCCGAATTTCTTGATTAACGGGGTTCCCGCCTCGATGATCACGTGGTCGTTCTCGGGAACGTTCTTCAGGACCTGGGCGACCTTGCCCATATCCACGAGATCCATTGCCACCTGGAGGTACGGCGGGTCGAAGAGACGCGTTACTTTGAATCCCATGATACCGTGGGCTGCCCGGTCTTTCTCGAACACGAGCGTCTTCGTGTCGGGGAACTTTTCGAGCGCACGGTGGAGGGCGAGTTTGGTGGCGCCGTAATTATACCGGTAGATCCGGTTGTAGTCCACGGCATCCGGGTGGACGAACGCGGACACCATGATAACCGTGTCCTCGATATCGATCCCCGCAAACACGTTCTCTTCAACACAGTCTGCAACCGCCTTTGCAACCGCGGCCTGCACGGGGCCGAACATCTCGTTGACGTGGGTCATGTCCCGCAGGGTGACCTTCGGGATTACGATCGTTGCCGGCTTCGTGAGCAGGTTCGGGCGCACCACCGCAAGAAGGGGGGTGTGGCCGACAGACAATTGTGAAACCGCATTTGCGAAAGCCGACCCTATCGGCCCTTCCTTTTCTCCCATCAAAAGGTCGATATGCGCCAGTTCTGCGCCATCACCAATGAGTGCTTCTCCGACTAAATACATGGAACTCTCCGTATTGTTCAATAATGTGCCGCTAATCTATGATAAGGTTACTCGGAGTACCAGCCGCACCCTGTACCGGACGGCCGGAGACAGGCCCCGTTAATCCGCCTTATCTGCCGGTCCGGGTTGGCCGTACTGAGAAGTGCCGGCATGCCGCAGCGGCTTCCCGTTGCTGTTTCTCGGGATTGCATCCACAAAGAAGATCCTGCGGGGGATTTTGAACGGGATCAGGTGGTCCATGAGGAAGAGGCGCAGGTCCTGCCCGGTCACCGCTGCCGATGACGGCACAACCATAGCCGCGATATCCTCCCCGAACAGCGGGTCGGGGATCTTAAAACTCATGGCATCCTTGACCAGGGGATGGTTCATCAGGACGGCATCTATCTCTGCCGGCGCAATTTTCTCCCCGCCCTTGTTGATCAGTTCCTTTTTCCGCCCGGTAAGCCAGAGGAATCCATCGTTATCGAGATAACCGGTATCCCCGGTCCTGAACCAGCCGTTGGTAAAAACAGCGGCATTCTCTTCCGGAGCGCCTTCATACCCGGAGAAAACCTCGTCCCCCTTCACGACAATCTCTCCTCCCTTGAGCGGCCCGAGGATCATTCCCGTATCGTCCATGATGGCAAGGTGCTCTATCACCGGTTTACCCGCCGACCCCCGTTTCGAAGGAGGGAAATTGGTGGCAATAGTTCCCCCGCCAACTTCGGACATCCCGTACGTTTCCACGAGAGGGACCCCCAGTACCTGTTCCAGTTCGTCCCGTACCTGATCAGGCAGTGCAGCTGAGGCGGATTTAATAAACCTTAACGAATGAGGATGGAGGTCCTCATGAGAGATTTTTTTCAGCTCCTGCAGGATTGCCCGGTGCAGCGCGGGTGTGGCGGGATAGCACGTGGGGGAGTAATCTTTCAGGAGCGGGACGATATCGGATGCAATGAAATCACGGGTGCAGATCGCGGTTCCCCCTACAAAAATCACCTGCAGCAGGTTGGAATTTGCCAGCGCATGGTGGAGCGGGGTTATCAGGAGACAGCGTTCCCGTGCCGTATACCGGTTTGCTGCAGCGTCATTTTTTACCGCTGTACAGATGACCCGCTGGGCAAGCGGCACGATTTTGGGCGAATCTGTTGTTCCGGAAGTGAGCATGATCAGTGCAATATCTTCCGGCCCGGCAAACCGGGGCTCCCCGCAGGAGGTCATTTCCGGCACCAGCGAGAAGACGCGACCAGATTTATAAGAGGGGACCATCTCAATAACCGGCAGGTTGTGCGCTTCTGCCGCAGAGCGTGCCGGTGCATCAACGCCTTTCTGGATAACGATGGCGTTGACCCGCAGGTGTGAAAAATACCGCGTGTATTCATCAACGGTGAACCGGGGATTGATGAAAACGCAGGAAAACCCTGCCATGACACCGAGCATCAGGACGGCGGTTTCCGGTCCGCCCGGCGTGAGGACAGCGATCCGGTCGTTCCGGTCAAACCCCCGTGCATTGAGGGTTTTTACCGTGTACAGGATCTGTTCGCGCAGTTCCCGGTACGTGACCGGCGGGGACCCCGGTGACTCGATCGCAGGGTGATCGGGAGCCTGGTTACCAAAAAAAACCAGATCGCGAATGGTAAGGAGCGGAGACAGAATGATCGTATCACCGGTGGTTTTTACCGGCGGACGCGTAGTGAACCGCGTTCACTGCCGGAACTGTTTTTTGAATTCTCATATACCAGATTATCCGGGTGTCCTTAAAAGAAAACCTTTGTGGGAAGGACAAAAGGAAAAACCGCACACGGGATCCCGGCAATTTTAAGAAAGAGGAATCGCCCCTGGGAAAACGTGGGGTTGGTGAGATTTGAACTCACGATCGACGGGTCTCTCCGACATGCATCAGTGCTCCAACGGGTCATCATCGGTTTTACTCAGGAGACCCATTGTTCATCATCTGCGAGCACAAAGAACGCAAAGACCGCTGGAGCCCGTCGCCATACCGGGCTAGGCCACAACCCCGTTCTGTTGTCGTCAGGATAAAATTTTTTTCCTGACTCAATAAAATCGCAGTGTATAAACTTAAGAGTTGTGCTGGTCGCGGCACCGCCGGGACCTGTTGGCCCGGGGAATATGACGACAGGTCATAACCGCGCATCCGCGGACGGGGCACCGCGTGTCCCCCCGGTGAAAACGGGGCATGGTCCGCAATAGTGCACCAGACCGGAAAACCTGCTGCACCAGTCAGCCGGTTTAGATCACTACCCATATATGATCCGGTTTCCCATCTTTTACGGATGATTGAGGGCAGTTATATATGCGGGACATCGGGAGTTCCGCTGCTGGGTATGACCATCAGCGAGATGGTTGACAGTATCGCGGCAAAATACCCGGACAACGAGGCCATCGTGTCCGTGCACCAGAACATCCGGTGGACGTACCGGGAATTTGCCGGTCAGGTGAACCTGGTTGCCCGCGCCCTCATGGGCCTTGGTGTGGAGAAGGGAGACCGTGTCGGCATCTGGGCCATGAACCATGCCGAATGGGTGGTGGTCCAGTTCGCTACCTCCAAGATCGGCGCAATCATGGTGAATATCAACCCGGCGTACCGCACGTACGAGCTGGAGTACGTGCTCAAGCAGGCCGAGATCTCCACCCTGATCGTGCAGGGCCGGTTCAAGACCTCGGACTACGTGGGGATGTTTTTCGAGGCCTGCCCCGAGGCATACGAGGCCAAGCCCGGCAGGATCTCAAGCGAGAAGTTCCCGTTTTTAAAAAATGCCGTGTTCATGGGCGACATCCCGTACAACGGCATGTTCACGTGGAAAGACTTCCTGGAAAAGGCAGAAGAGATGTCGATGGACGATATTGCCGAGCGGGGCGAGGGGCTGTCGTTTGACGACCCGATCAATATCCAGTACACGAGCGGTACCACGGGATTTCCCAAGGGAGTTGTCTTAACCCACCACAATGTCCTCAACAACGGTTTCATCATCGGCGAGGGCATGGGATTTACGGAAAAGGACCGGCTCTGCATTCCCGTCCCGTTCTACCACTGCTTCGGCATGGTCCTCTCCAACCTTGCCTGCGTCACCCATGGCACGACCATGGTGCTGCCGGCCCCGACCTTCGATGCCGAGGAGGTCTTAAAGACCGTTGAGAAAGAGCACTGCACGGCTCTCCATGGCGTCCCGACCATGTTCATCGCCGAGCTCACCCACCCGAACTTTGCCAGGTACGACCTGCGGACCCTCCGTACCGGCATCATGGCCGGTTCCCCCTGCCCGATCGAGGTGATGAAAGAGGTGAACACAAAGATGCACATGAGCGAGATCGTGATCGTGTACGGCCAGACCGAGACGAGCCCCGGTGTTACCATGACCACGACAAAAGACCCGGTCGAGCGCAGGGTAACCACGATCGGCAGGGCCTTCCCGCACACGGAACTCAAGATCATCGACCCCAAGACCGGCAAGATCGTCCCGATCGGGGAGATCGGGGAGATCTGCGCCCGCGGCTACTGCGTCATGAAGTGTTATTACAACAATCCCTCGGCAACGCATGCAACGCTCGACAAGGACCACTGGAACCATACCGGCGACCTCGCCACGATGGACGAGGAGGGCTATTTCAAGATTGTCGGCCGGCTCAAGGACATGGTGATCCGGGGCGGCGAGAACATCTACCCCCGGGAGATCGAGGAGTTCCTGCACCACCACGAGAAGATCGCCGATGTGTACGTGGTCGGCGTCCCCGATATCAAGTACGGGGAGGAACTCTGCGCATGGGTGAAGATGAAGCCTGACCAGGCCATGACCGAACAGGACGTAAAAGACTTCTGTAAGGGGAAGATCGCCCACTACAAGATCCCGCGGTACGTCATGTTCGTGACCGATTTCCCGATCAATATCTCCGGCAAGATCATGAAGTTCAGGATGCGGGAAGAGTCGATCAGGGTGCTCGGCCTGCACGAGGCAGACAAGATTGAGACTGCATAATTTTTTTATTTTATGTGGTTTTCCCGGGATCTTGCGCCGGATTTTTTTTTATTTTTTGTTCTGGAGAACATCTATTTCTGGGAATTAATTGTCCCCCCTGCACCAGCCCAGCCCCCATCGGGGGGGCGGGGGCGCATGCAATGCCTCGGAATTCCTGTTCTGGATTTTTTACACGAGTATGAGCGGGGGGAATACGAGGGTATCGCAATAAGGGCACCGCAGTAGCGGATCTGAACCCGAAAAGCGTTACAATAGCGATTAAATGATTTCTCCGGAGTATTGATTGTAAAAAAGTGAAAAGAATCGGAAGCTCAGGAAAAATTCGAAACCATTTACAGAAGAATCATGCAGGGAATCCGGAAGATTGTTCAGATTCTGGAATAATTCCGGTAATCCATCTGGCTCTGGATTTTTTCCCGTGCATCCCGTCCGGCAATCTTCTCGCAAAGGTAAAGCCCGAGATCGATTGACGCGGTCACCCCCCCTGCCGTGATGAACGTCCCTTCGTCCACAATACGGTCAGCCACAACTTCCCGCGCAAAATGCTGCAGCACGCCCATCAGCTGCGGGTGTGTTGTCGCCCTTTTCGTACGGAGCATCCCGGCAGCCCCCAGCAGCAGGGAACCGCCGCAGACCGCTGCTACAACCGTGGTGTCCGTTTGAACCGTGATCCAGCGAAGGAATTCCTTGTCCTGCACGAGATCCCGGATTCCGTCACCCCCGGGAATAATCACATAATCATACTCTGCAAGGTTATTGTCCACCCGGTCGGCAAGGAACATGGCACCTTCGACTGACCGCACCTTGCTGGTCCTGGCACAGATATCCCACTGGATATTCTCGAGAAATCCCATGGTCTTCAGCCGTGTCAGCGGATCGCAGACTCCGGCGAAGTCCAGCAGGGTTAAACCATCGTACACGACAAATGCGATCTTCATTGCAGGCGCTCTCCGACTCAGGTCTGCTGTTAATGATGAAAAAAGATTGCCACCGGGAGATTTTTCCGGAGGGTTCCCGCAGCGAATCCCCTGCTCTTCGTGACCGGGTTCCCTCCGTTGGCTGTCCCCGGACGCAAACCATTACCCTTTATTAGTGCCCGGATATATAATCAGGTATGCAGTGTCCCGGCTGTGGATATGAGGCGGATGATACCGCAATTTTCTGTCCGCAGTGCCGCTTCCGGTTCCGCAAAACCGATACCCTGCCGGTTCCCGACACCGCTGCAGGCAATGCGAAAAACGGCGAGAGCTTTTTTGAAGAAACGCAAAAGGCGTTCCCGGATAAGGAACTCAGGATGCTGGAGGTCCAGCTGCTCCAGCCCGCTATCCTTGTTGTCCTTGTCATCTTCTTATGTACGTATACCGTTCTATCGACCGTTCCCTTTGTGCCGGTCGCCGTTGCCGGGCAGACCTTCGGGATAGCCGGGATCCTGTGCCTTGCAGGCGGCCTTGCGGCAGGCATCCTGTTCTTCGTCTTTGCCCGGCGTTCCCTGAGGAAATTCCGGTACCGGTGAACTGCGGGAAAGTATTGGGGATCCGGTACTGCTCCCGTTCCCGGAAACACGGGCCACAAACCCCAAAAAGAGAGATGGTCCTCAGAAGATACCGAACCATGCAATGTATGAGATCGAGATCATCACGATGAGCACAACGATAAGGATCTTGTAAACGCAATGGTGGCAGATCCCACACCGGGTTGCTTTGTGTTCGGGATCGGTTGAAGAAGTACAGATCCTGCAGGGTGCCGTGGAGGCAGGATGTTCATGGTGCCCGGTTGCTTCATGGTGCGACATATTCCGCCGTTTGTTGTAAAGAGGTAAAAGAATGTCGGATTGCGTGCACGTGTCCCGTGCGGTGCAGGGCCTGACCACGGCCGGCAGCAGTGATACTCCGGTCAACAGAGACCAGGAACGGGATACCCAAAAAAACCCCCGTGAACGGGCAGTGTCAGGATATTGTTCCGGTCAGTGTTTCTTTTTCAGGTTCTCCACGAGCCCAAAAACGCGTTCCCTGGCCGCTCTGGTTGCCGCAGGATCCCGATCCAGCGTCAGGGCCAGGATGTCCCCTTCCCTGCAGCCGGGCGGGAGGATTGCGACCGGGACGGTAATTCTCTCCCGGGGCTCTTCCTGCAGGACCAGCACCGCGACCCCATCCCCGATCCGGTCGATGCTCACGTTCATGACGAACCCGCCTCCGATCGTGAGTCAATGATATTCCCGCTCCCGTCCTTCAAGGTTGCCAGGTCGCCGCCGTTGCCCCAGAGGGGTTCAGTCCTGCCCATATAGAGCGACGTATCGTTCATCTCCCCGCTGCCGGTATACACGGCCACCGAACTTCCGGGCAGGAGGAGGAAGGCCGGGAAGCGGTACGGTTCGGCACTGCTCCGGTCCGCAAGCGTCCAGCTGGTGAGGAGGACCGGGGAGTCCCCGCGGTTGGCAAGCCGGACCCACTCGCCGTTCAGGTTCTTGGTATCATCGCCGGGCGCATCGAACCGTACTGCGCTGATGTACACCGATGAGGCATTCCCGATCTGGAGTGACGGGAACGTAAGGGAGGGTACCGGGATACCGGAAGGGATTGCCGGCATCGTCACCGGCAGGGTGAAGGGAGCGGACGGCGCCGGCATGCCGGTCGCCAGCGGCGAGACCGGCGGGACTGTTGTTTCGGGTGTTGCCGTTCCGGTGCCGGAGCGCGACCAGATATCCCCGCCGGCTGTTTCCGTAACAACCGAACAGGTCTTACCGTCGCTCCTGACAAGGATCGTCCCGTCCTGGTCCGTGCGGAGCACCAGGGGTCCAGCGGTCTTCAGCCGTTCAAGGGTCTCCTTGTGCGGGTGACCATACTCGTTATCCCTGCCAAGGGAGATAACCGCAACTTCCGTATTCACGCGATTGAGGAACGCTGCCGAGCTTGCATCGGAACTCCCGTGATGGCCGACCTTCAGGATCTGGGCGTCCAGGGGGTAGCCTGCCCTTTCCATGACATCTTCCGCCGCAGTCGTGGCATCGGCGGCGTAAAGCAGGTTCACCGACCCGTACGTGATCCGCAGCACGATACTGTTGGTGTTGATGTCGTCGCCGGATTGTTCCTCCGGTGACGAAAGCACGAGGATGCCAAGGGACGGACCGAGATCGATCTTCTGCCCCCGTTCTGCAACGCTGTAGGGGATATTCCTCTCATCTATGGTCTCAAGGAAATGTTCGTACAGGGAAGACGACGAGGGTATGCCGGAATCAAGTACTTTGCCGACCGGGAACCGGGCAAGCACCTTCTGCATGCCCCCGATATGATCGGAATGCGGGTGGGTTGCGACCAGCAGATCGATGCGGGTGACCCCGAGTTTTTCCAGATCGCTGACAACCCGGTCTCCGTATTCGGTTTCTCCGGCATCGATCAGGATAACCTTGTCCTTAACGAGGATGACCGACGAGTCGCCCTGCCCGACATCGAGGAAGTACGCCCGCAGGTCGCCGGTGGTGTTGGCACGGAGGGATGAACCGGTTTCCCCGGGCAGCCTGCCAATGCACCCGGCAGAAATGGTGCCGGCAATCAGGAGAAGGAGAAGGGAGGCAGACAGGATTGTCCGCAATGGTACCTTTGACCGCATCGGGAACTTCCTACGCCGACTGTGCGCGCCGGACCAGTTCCCTTGCTGCCTTTCCTGCTCCTGAAAGGATCTGCTCCTCGCCCGGAACCTCCCGTTCGAGCATCAGCACCCTGCCATTGCAGAGGGTGGTCTCGACCTCCCCTCCGCTGCAGGAGTACACGAGGTTGGAAATGGCGTTGTGCAGGGGAGTATTACAGGCAGTCCTGGCAGTGACAAGTACGATATCGGCCGGCGCACCGGCCACGATCGTTCCGGTGGGCAGACCGAGTCCCCTGGCGCCGTTCACGGTTGCCATGGCAAGCGCTTCGTGCGCAGGCAGGAGCGTCGGGTTGTTCCAGGAGAATTTCTGGAGAAGGGCTGCAGTCTTTGCCTCCCCGAACATGTCGAGGTTATTGTTCGAGGCGCACCCGTCCGTGCCGAGACAGACATTCACACCGGCATCGTTCAGCAACGGGTACGGCATGGCGCGGTTCGTGGCAAGCTTCATGTTGCTCGACGGGTTGTGCGATACGGAAACGCCGCGTTTCGAGAGGAGCGCACACTCGGCCGCATCCAGCCAGCAGCAGTGGGCGGCAACCGTTCTTTGGGTGAGGAGCCCGCAGTCGTCGAGGTGGACTGCCGGGCGTTTCCCGTACCGGGCAATGCAGTCGTTTACCTCGGTCTCGGTCTCCGAGAGGTGGACATGGATACCTATCTTCTGCTCCGCGGCAAATTCGGCACACCAGCGGAGGCCTTCAGGCGAGACCGTGTAGATCGCATGCGGGCCTGCAGCTGCTTTGATCCGGGGATTGTTCAGGGAGCGGATGTGGCGCACAAGGTTCTCCGTGGCTTTGCATTCGGCCTCCCGTTTCTCCAGGCTGAAGAGGTCGATGAAGCCGTAGGAGAGCGTGGCGCGGATACCGGCCTCGCCGACAGCCCTTGCTGCCTCCTCCATCATGAAGTACATGTCATTGAAGGCAACCGTCCCGCTCTTTACCATCTCGAGGCAGGCGAGTTTTGTTCCCCAGTACACATCGGACGGGGTCAGGTGGGCCTCGAGCGGCCAGATCTTCTGGTTCAGCCAGTCCTGCAGGATCATATCGTCGGCGTATCCCCGCAGGAGGCTCATCGCGGCATGGGAATGGGTATTGACGAGCCCGGGAAGCGCGATCGCCCTGTTCCCGTCGATTATGAGGTCTGCTTCTCCCTTGTATTCCCTCCGTATCCCTTCTCCTGCCGCCCCGATGGTACCATCGTCCTGCACAAAAATATCCGTAATCCCGCCGCCCGCCTGTCGTACATCCGCTATCAGGATCGACTGCTGCCTGGTAAAAATATCGTCCATTGCTCTCCTCCGTCAGGCCATCTGCCTGATGATGGTGTTCAGAATCTGACCGGTCCGCTCCCGGTACTGCCGGGAGATCTCCAGCACTTCGTCCCACGTAAGGACACCGTCAGCCAGCCCGTTCGCATAATTGTCTACCGTACAGATAGCGGCAAACGGGATACCCAGCTCGCGGGCGAGCGTTGCCTCGGATGCAAGGGTCATGCCCACGAGATCGGCTGACCGGGAAAGGGCCGCTATCTCGGCAACCGTCTCGAAGCGGGGGCCCCTGGTCTGCACGTACGTGCCCCCCAGCCGTGCGCCCGTGACGAGCCGGTGCAGCTCCTGCGACAGTTCCGGCGACAGCTCCGGCATGACATGCGCTACGGTATGGTCATGGATGGAAGGAATATCGGCGGCACTCAGGTAATCGGTGGGTATGACAAGCATTCCGGGTGCAATGTCGCGGTTCAGGGACCCGGATGAGCCGAATGCGACTATGCGGTCCGCGCCGGCAAGGGCAAGCGCCGCCATATTCGCGCGGAAATTGATCCGGTGGGGTGGCAGGTCCCGCTGGTGACGCATCAGGAGTACAACATCGCCGGTAAGCAGGTCTGCGTTCCCGAATGGGGTGTCGACCTGTTTTTTTGCCAGGGAAGGAAGCGTGGAAAAAAGGAGGCTCGTTCCCCCGATGATCCCGAGCATCACGGCCACCTGCCCGGTGAACGGTACCCGCTCCGGTCCACTCCGCTGAGAAGCTGCTGCATGTGATCCCTTTTCTGACCAAAGGGTTGGCGGGAACAGCACTAATAATTAGCGTCTGTTACCCGGGGACCCCATTCTTCAGCAAGAGTAAATGGAGGGAAAACCCATAGTTCCTGTTATGGGGACCTTTCTCACCGTCAGCGACGAGACGATAAGGAACGGCGGATGCACGGATATCTATTTTATCCGGACGGAAGAGGCATTGAAAAACGATAACCTCAACCCGCACGTGGTCATGGAAGTGACTGCAACGTCCCTGCCTGACCCGTGGGCTGTCTTCTGCGGGCTTGCGGATGTGCTTGCCCTCCTTGACGGGATCCCGGTGACGGTCGATGCGATGCCGGAAGGCACCGTGTTTTATCCCAACGAACCGGTGCTGCGGATCACCGGGAAGTACCGGGACTTCTGCCGGTATGAGACCGCGATCCTCGGGTTCCTCTGCCACGCGTCAGGCATTGCCACCGCTACGGCCCACATCAGGATTGCTGCCGGTGACCGCCCGGTCTATTCCTTCGGGTCCCGGCGCCAGCACCCCGCGATCGCCGCCATGATCGAACGGGCGGCATGGATCGGGGGAGCCGACGGGGTTTCCAATACCTGCGCACCGGAAGGTATGCCGGTGGTCGGGACTATGCCCCACGCGTTTGTCATGTGCTACAAAAAACCGGAGGATGCATGGCGTGCGTTTGACCGGAGCGCCCCGGCATCCGTCCCGCGAATCATGCTCTGCGATACGTGGTGCGACGAGAAGTCCGAGTCCCTGCGGGCTGCAGAATGCGGTGCAACGGCAGTCCGGCTCGATACTCCCCGTTCACGGCGCGGGAACATGCGGGCGATCATTGAGGAAGTCCGCTGGGAACTCGACTCCCACGGTCACCGGGATGTGAAGATATTCCTCTCCGGGGGGGTGACCCGGGAGGACGTGATCCTCTACCGGGACTGCGTGGACGCGTTCGGTATAGGTGGTGCCATCGCCAATGCCCCGGTGATCGACTTTTCCCTGGACATCGTGGAGATCGGGGGAGAACCGAAGGCCAAGCGCGGAAAACGGAGCGGGGCAAAGCAGGTGTATATGAGAAAAACCGGGGAACATGTCATGCTGCCGGCATCGCAGAAAAGGCCCCGGGGAGTGACGCCCCTGATCGAGACTTTCATCAGCAACGGAAAGGTAGTGCAGGACTCGTGGATGCAGGAAGCACGGAAGCGGATGGCAGGTGCCCGCGGGCAGCCGGGACTCCTGTCAGGATCCCCTCACCCTGTCCCGGACAGACGTGTTTAGCTGCCCACCGGTTCCGGCCGGGATAGCGGGCTCATAAAAAAATCCCCGGGTCCGGCAGGATCACGGGATCGCGAAGCACAATCTTCATAATCCGGCATACTGAACATTTCGCTAACCTGAGGAATAACCATGTTCTGCGGTGAATGCGGTACACAAAACCCTGACACAAACCAGTTCTGTAAAAACTGCGGCAAACCCCTGCGGAGGCCCCAGCAGGCACCGGTCCCGCAGCCAGCGGCCGTCCCCGTGCAGCCGGCAGCTGCACCGGTCCCGGCACAGCCCGTTTATTACCCGCCCCCGCCGGCCGGTATGCAGCCGCCGTTGGTCACGGCAGGTGCACCTGCCCCGGCAACACCCCCTTCGAACAAAATGATGCTGGTGCTTGGTATCGGGGGAGTAATC
>Ga0116171_10001426_pt1 | contig 23748 bp, 23 predicted proteins | sample AD_JPNHW2_MetaG_FD_89798 | JGI IMG/M metagenome (GOLD analysis project Ga0116171, IMG submission 89798) | Active sludge microbial communities of municipal wastewater-treating anaerobic digesters from Japan - AD_JPNHW2_MetaG | ecosystem: Engineered > Bioreactor > Anaerobic > Digestate | place...
CTTATCACAGTCCCTGAAACTGAAACCGGTGTACATCCGCTTGTAAATGATCAGCCCTTCGGCTGGGACGGAAAAATAAATGAGTATACTGCGGAGATGGCTGTAGAGTGGGCCTTTGAACTGCTGTCAGACAGTGAAACTGAACAGTTTCTTAAAGAGCATAAACCTTCTGTAGATTTCAGCTATTTTGACAGCGATGGTCCGGGTGGGATAAGTGTAAAATTCAACGGAGAGTTCTGGGTAATTACAGGATAGCTATCAGTTGTCCCTGTAATAAAAATCGATGTCAAATCCGCCGAAGGAAGATACAAAAGACATGTTGACATTGTCATAAAGCGCTTTTATCGAAATAGGATCATCATTAAATTCAGGAGGAGAGAGTATAAGGTCATGCTCGGCATACTGCATCAGGTTTGCAAATGTGCCTGTAATAAGATTTGCAAGCTCTCCAGCCACATCAGCGCTCATGTTTTTTGAAATTTTAGCTTTCGGATCACCAATAAATTTTCTTGATATCTGTGTAAGAGTCTTCTGTGGCAGGTTTATAACAACTTCACCCTTAAGGGTACCTTTAATTTCAATAGCAACCTGAGGATCTTTTTCTCCGGCCTGGGTTTCGTATACCTCAGATATATCATGGTCATCAAGAAATTTCTTAAATATATGATTCACCGATTTAGTCAGAATTTTTGTATATGCTTCGTAGTCACTCATGCAGCACCTGCTTAAAAAATAATATTATGTCAGATTAAATCCATAAATTAGATATGGTCAATATTTTTTTATATTTAAGTTATAACTTTTATTTAAAGTAAAAGCCTCCTTTATCAATGGAGGTAGCCGTCAGGCCGAAGGATTTATCAGTATTAATATTGGTTGGAATGTATGCAGCAGTAGAAGTTTTTATTTTAACTTCCATTTAGAGTGCATATCAATATACTTTTTTATATATTCATAGTTACATCCGACAAGCACTGTTGCATACGCTGTAAATACAAATCCCATCACTATACTTAACGGTATTGTTAAATCAGATCCGAACTCGTTTTTTAGCCATAAAAACGAATCGCTGAAATTCAGCAGCAATATGCTGAAGAAGATAATAGAACCGATTGTAACCCATTTAAAACCTGATATTGTTTTTGCGGTATACACACTCTCTCTTCTTATAATATCCATCACTGATGAGGTTACTTCCCGGGATGATTTGTATAAAGAATCATTACTGATAATAACAAATAATTTTTGAAGCCTTGATATCTCTTTCCTGCACTCTTCGCAGAACATTATATGCAGTTTTAATATAAATGGTATATGGGAATTATCTTCAATTTTAAGATACTCTTCAACTGCTTTTTCACATTTCATGATACTCCTCCGCTATGGTACCCTTAAGTTTCTGTCTTAATATATTCTTTGCTCTCAATACATCTGATTTTATTGTATTCACAGGATAACCTGTTATCTCACTGATCTCATTGTATTTTAATCCTAAAAAAAAGTAAAAGTCAATACAGATTCTGTATCTTTCCGGAAGTCTGTTTATCTCTTCTGCCAGAATCTGTTTTATCTCGCCATAAATATGACCCTTCTCAGGGAGTTCATAGCAGGATTGAATTTCATCGCAATTAACGTCAGCACCCTCAGCATGCCTGCTTTTCTTAGTATTGATGGCCAGGTTATACGCGAGTTTTACCAGCCAGTATTTAAAGAGAGCAATCTCCCTGAAAGAATCGATTTTTCTGAATGCTTTAAGAAATACCTCCTGAGTAAAATCATCAGAATCATCTCTATCATAAAAAAATCTCATACCGATACTGAATATTTTATCCTGGTACCTTTCAACAATCAGACTGTATAGTTCAAAATCTCCTTTCTGAACCTGACCGACAATGTATTCATCAGAAAAAGTCTTTTCAGGCATTTTTCAATTTTATCTTATATCTTACTATAAAAAAGATCAGCAGGCTTACCCCTATCGAAACAGGTATTAATCCGCTTAAGACTCCATAACTAAAACCGTCTTTGACCAGAAAAAAAATCATCAGTACAAGCCCCAGTATAAAAAGAACAAGCCCTGAAAGAAGTGAAAATGTATCCATATCAAACGGGACACGGGTAAATATACCTTTATCAATCATATGTATTTTAAGTTTATAATTCCAGAGAAGATAAAAAAAGACAACTAAACAACCCATTACTATCCCGACTATAGGAATAATACTTATAATAACCTGTGCGGCTGTGGATGGTGTCGGCATCATATACTCCTTATCTGCTGCTTTACTTAATTTTAAAGATTGTTATAATATTAATAACATCTTTTTTATTTCCCGGTTGCAAAAAAATGCAACCATTTAAATTACTTATCGGTTTTATATCTTATATCAATCAAGGCCGGAGGAGAGCTTATGAAGATTCCTGAATCAGAAAAAATATCCGCATATACGCATGGAGGTACAGTTCCGGTTATGATCATCGGAACAGTTATACTGCTTATAATTTCAGCAGGAAATCCTGCAGCACAGATTGTATCTTTAATCTACGGATTATCAGGAATTTTTCTTTTCAGTGCGAGTTTTTTATATCATTCACAAAAGGTTGTTGAAAATGATGAAACCTTCTGGAGAAAACTCGACCACTCTGCCATTTTCTTTCTTATTGCGGGAACCTACACTCCTATGTGTTTTCTTTATCTGGAAGGTAAAATGAAGTGGGGGATACTGATCGCTCAGTGGTCGCTTGTTCTTTTCGGAACAGTATTTAAACTTTTCTTCATCAACGCGCCAAGAGTTATTGGAACACTAATCTATCTTCTTATGGGATGGATTATAGTTATCCCAATATCGACTCTGATTCATACAATGCCGCACACTGCTTTAATTTTACTCGCTTCGGGGGGAATATCCTATACGGTCGGTGCAATTATCTATGCTTTAAAAAAACCGAATCCTGTTCCGGATTTTTTCGGTTTTCACGAAATTTTCCACATCTTCATTATTGGAGGAGCAATGCTGCACCTCATGATGGTGATTTATGGAGTTGGAGCTTACATTTAATAGCTGAATTTAAAATCATCATGACACGATTAAGCAGGAGAATTAAAAAACTTTTCCTGTAGCATTTGATCGGTTGCAGAGAATCAGGGCCTTAGGTTTTGTCTCAAATGTTTTACGGTGTGCGTCACTGTCAAAATCAAAGCGGGGTGCGCAGAGAGTGACAAAGGCTGTTTCAGCTCCAGAGAGAATTTCATCTGTAGTGTAATTCTCATAAAACGGGGAGAATACAAATACCCTGTCGCCGGGATTACACTCAGTCATCGTCGCTTCTGTACTGCCGCAGGTTACTGCAATATCTGCATCAGGAGAAAAAACTTCTTTTTTTTCAACTTCAATTATTTTATTCTACGCTTTTCTCCAAGCTGCACGAAAAAATTTTACTCTCAAAAATTTTCCCTCAGACTAAAAAATCTTGCGATAAAAAATTCACTGTTTAAAAATGACTAATCTAAAGAGGTATACTATATGACAATATCAAGAGAAGAATCCTTAACACTATTAAAACAGTATATAAAGAATGACAGGATGTTCGCCCATTCTCTTGCATCGGAAGCTGTAATGCGCGCCGTTGCAGACCGCCTTGGCGAGAATGAAAATGAGTGGGGAACCGCCGGGCTTCTTCACGATATAGACGTAGAGGTCACTAATGCCGACATGAAAACTCACGGCTTAAAAGCAGTTGAGATTCTGAGCGAAAAAGGTTATAAACCTGAAATTATTGAAGCGATTAAAATGCATAATGAAGAAGCATCAGGGGCCGAAAGATCGGAAAAATTCCACCACGCGCTGGCTGCATGTGAAACAATAACCGGATTAATATTTGCCACTACCATGGTCTATCCGGACAAAAAGCTCTCCAGCGTAAAAGCAAAATCAATAACCAAACGTATGAAAGAAAAAATTTTTGCAGCTTCTGTAAAAAGAGAAAATATAATGGAGTGCGAAAAAATCGGTATCCCCATTGATGAGTTTGCTGAAATTTCCTTAAAAGCAATGCAGAAGATCAGCGGAGAACTGGGATTTTAACCTCAATAACAGATCAGGCTTAACGACATAATCATTAATCTGATGCTCATCCATTAAAAATTCAACTGCACAAAAACAGCTGATAAAATATCTCCGCTACGGCGGAGACATCAGATACTTTCTTTTTCTCAATAACCCCTGAGTAATTTATCACCCTAAATTACTTGACATAAACTGTCATAAGTTATGTCAGTAAATTGGATTTTTATATTTTTAATATACGGATATACTTCATGAAAAGAGATTTCGGCTACAGGGAAATCCCCTATAATTACACATCATTCTCTGATAAAGAGATTATACTTAAGTATTTTGATGATGAAACATGGGCACTTCTTAATGATCTCAGGCACCAGAGAAAAACCGGACGCAGCGCCAGGCTAATTTTTGAAATGATCGGTGATATATTTATCATAGACAGGAACCCTTATATTTTTAACGATTTTCTCCATGACATCAAGAAACAGCAAAAACTAAAGAGGCTTCACCAAATCCGTTTTGAATCGATAAAAAATAAAACATCCAATGAAAAAATTCTCGAGCTTGTAGAAAAATTAAAAAAAGTCGATGCTCTCTTTTTCAGTAAATTCAAGACTGAAAGAAGAAAAAGAAATAAAATTTTCTACTCCTTGAGTCCGATTATTTCAAAAGAGAATATTCACTTTTCAGCATTCCAGAAAGTAACCCATGTTACAGATGCTACTGACTGGAGGGTGGAATATCCCGAAGTTATAGTCTACCCTGAAACTACTTCCGAAATATCAAAAGTCATAAGAGCAGGGAGTTCGCTTGGCCTGAAAATTATACCCCGCGGAGGCGGTACAGGACTTACGGGCGGAGTTATCCCGGTGCTGCCCGATACAATGATTATCAACACCGAAAAAATGCGGGATATCAAAGAGATTGAATTTGTAAATATACATGGAAAGAACATTCCTGTTATCGAAACTGAAGCTGGTGTAATAACAGAAACTGTTACGCATTTCTGTAAAGAGAGAGGTTATATATTCGCTACAGATCCGACTTCAGCATGGGCATCGACAATCGGCGGAAATATTGCTGAAAACGCAGGCGGTAAAAAATGCGTTATGTGGGGTACAGCCATTGATAATATTTTCTCTTTTAAAATTATTAATGCTGAAGGACATGTTCTTGATGTAAGAAGAAAGGATCATCCTCATAGAAAAATTGAACCTGAAGATGAAGTTATATTTGAAGTATACTCCCTTGGAAAAAGAAAAGGAGAGAAATTACTGAAAACAATTACACTCAGCGGCCAAGATGTAAGAAAACAGGGTGTAGGTAAAGATATAACAAATAAAGCTTTAAAGGGACTTCCCGGAATCCAGAAGGAAGGCGGAGATGGAGTAATCATCTCGGCAAAATTTGTTCTTTATAAACCGTTCAATCACTGCAGAACAATCTGCCTTGAATTTTTCGGCACAAATATGATCAATGCTTCAAAAGCCATTGTTGAAATATTAGATAATTTCAATACAAATGACCATGCTCATCTTACTGCCCTTGAACATTTTGATGATAAATATGTCGGCGCAATAAATTACAGAAACAAATCTGACCGGAGCGATTTTCCGAAGGCTGTTCTTCTAATAGATGTTGAAAGCGACGATATTGAAGAGCTGGAAATCTCCTCTAACAGTATTCTTGAAATTGTTAAACCTTACAATACTGAAGGTTTCATTGCCGATTCCGAAGAAAAGAGAGAACTCTTCTGGAAAGACAGAAAAAATCTTGGTGCAATTGCCCGTCATACAAATGCTTTCAAGCTGAATGAGGATATAGTTATTCCAGTTGAAGCACTCCCTCAATTTTCCGATTTTATCGACAGGCTGAATCTGCAGAAAGAACTTGAAAATAACTGTGCGATCATAGATGACCTGACCGGATATTTTAAAACTCTTCAGGGAAAGGAGGATGTGTTCTTCCAGTCCAAAATAGAATCCTTTATAGCCTATATAAACGAAGTTAAAGCCAATCAGATTGAATTTATACAGAACATTGAAAAACCTGCCGGCACCCTCTCGCTGGGTAATACTCCGGAGGACAGGGAAAAACCTCTCTTTGAACTTCTCCGCGACGGAGATTTACAGTTTACCATTTCCGATACTGTGCTGAACAGGTTCAGAAAGAATTTCCATGGCTACGATGAAATCATAAATGCATTTAATGAAATTGTTGAGTTCAGGCAGAGTCGAAAGCTGATTATAGCAACGCATATGCATGCAGGTGACGGGAATGTACATGTCAATATCCCGGTTCACTCAAATGATTACAGAATGATGCTTGATGCGGATGAAATCGCCGGGATCGTAATGAAAGAGACTACCGGCAAATTCAATGGTGTAATTTCAGGAGAACATGGTATAGGTTTAACAAAACTGAAATTCATTGATAAGCAGTTGCTGGATGATTATGCTGAGTATAAAAAAGAAGCTGATCCCGATGATCTTTTCAATCCCGGGAAATTAAGGCATGATTTCCCGCACAGTTCCGTATATACTCCATCTCTTAATCTTCTGGAGCTTGAAGCTTTCATACTGGAAGTAGCAGACATGAAAGATCTTACTAAATCAATTGCATCATGCGTAAGATGCGGAAAATGTAAAGATGTCTGCAACACTCACGTTCCAGCCTGCACAATGTTCTACAGTCCCAGGAACAAGATACTGGCAGTAACACTGATTACTGAAGCTGTACTTTATGAGGCTCAGACAACAAACAATCTTAGTTTCAGAAATTTCCGTATGCTCCGCGATGTATCTGATCACTGTACAATGTGCCACAACTGCTACACGCCATGTCCTGTGAATATTGACTTTGCCACAGTAACACTTGCTATAAGGAATCTGCTGAACGAAAGAAAAAGATCAGAACCCAAACTCATAACAAATTTTGTACTTTTCTATCTTAAGAGAAAGGGATATTATACTAATAAACTATTTCGAATACTAATCTTAAAATTCGGTTACTCAATGCAGCGGCTGGGATATCTTTTAAATAAACCGGTTAATAAAATAACTGAATTTATTGTTCCGAAGATTAATGGCATTCTTCAAGCGCGTCTTCCGAAATCCGGAAATCCGTCACTACGGGATTATCTCGGACTTAAGGGAGCTAATACATTTTTTGCATTTCACAATCCTGAAAAAGATCTGGTCAAAAGTGTAGTTTATTTTCCAGGCTGCGGCTCCGAGAGAATGTTTCCCGAGATCAGCATTGCAGTAATAGCTCTTCTTTACAATGCAGGTGTACGAGTTGTAATCCCCCCTGAGTATCTCTGCTGCGGTTATCCATTTCTTGCTAACGGCAGGAAGAAAGAAGCTGATACAAAAAGCTATGAAAACCGTGTACTTTTTCACCGAATGTCTGATGTCATAAACTATATGGATATTGAAGATGTAATTGTATCCTGCGGCACCTGTTTTGAAATGCTCAATAAATATAAAATAGAAAATATTTTCCCGAACTCCCGCATCACTGATATTAATGAATTTATTGCCAGAGAGGATCTCTATAAAAAAATTCACAGAGATCCGATATACTACCATGATCCATGTCACTCCCCGCTTAAAAGTCTTGGGGTTGATAAAACTTTTAACGTCATACTCGGCAATACTCCTGTTACAGCTCCGAATTGCTGCGGGGAGGGGGGAACCATGGCACTCTCTACTCCATCAATATCAAATTCATTAAGGGAAAGAAAAGCTCTTAACATATCATCTCTTTTTGAAAAAAAGGAGAATGTTACTGTTATTACAACCTGTCCGAGCTGTGTTCAGGGACTCTCTAAAATTAATGGTAAAAGCTCTGTTACAGGAAAAGCAATGTCCATATATCTTGCAGAAATTTTTCTCGGCCGGAGCTGGAAGAGGAACTTCATATCCGGTGTAGTTAAAAAAGATGGAATTGAGAGAATTATACTTTAAAAATAAATCAATTTTGTCGAAAATCAAGATGTAAATACTGGTTTATAAAGGTAAGAAAATGAAACATCTCTTAATCGCTATTTTTTTAATTACCCCTGTGATACTTTTCTCTCAGGAGAAAAGCGCTGATAATAAAATTGATATAAGGAAAGAACCGGTTTTATCAATTTATTCAAATCTTTTCAAATTTAAAAATCTTGATTTTTCGAGAGAGCAGCCGGACAACTCCGGAGAGTTTCTTGAAACAAACTTCCAGCTCGAAAATTTAACCAATGTTTCCATGGACCTGTATATCTTTGTGATAGCAACTTATGAAAAAGATTATTATACAGTATCGAGCTTTGAAAAACCGGATCTGGAAGATACAAATACAATCAAACTTATTAAATCTTTTCCTGATGATATTACAAATTTTGAATATATTGTAAAAGATAGTACCGGAGCAGAAAAAAAAGTATATCAGAAATATCCGAAAAACGTCAAAGCAGGTGTTGATCCGCAAACCGGAAAACCTTATAATCTAAAAGATATTACAACTTTCAGATGCCGTCATGAAACCAAATTCATGAAAAATTATTATTTTTTCAACCAGATAGCAATTCTGATTTTTGATTCAGAAGAAAAACTTATTTTCAGGCAGAACTATACTGTCAGTCCGGTTAAACGGTAAAAAACCTCATCAATTCATTCTTTAACTCAGAGAGGTTTGATACAATCCGGCCTCCTGAGTTCAGTATAAAATACTCCACCTGAAGATTTACAACTGCTCCAGAATTATCACCCGATCTCCTGAAATCGCTCCGGTATCCGCAGACTTTTTTATTCAAGGCTGCAGCAAAACCTATCTCAGCAGCTGTTCCGCTGTCAACATCAGTTCCATCGAGAACTGCCAGCATGCCTTCAGACTCTTCAATCCCGTGTTTATTATTCTCTGCTATAATTCTATTCAGCTTAATCCATTCCCTTTTTTTTTCTGATTCATTCTCAATACTATCAACCTCTTCAATCAGATTTTGAGATGTCAATTTCCATGGATCGATACAGATTAAATCCAATTCTTCGAGAACCGGGATTAATTTTTCATAAAGGAATAATCTGCCTGCTTCTGAAAAACCAAAAGGTGACGCAACATAAATTTTTTTCATCATATCCCCTGTGTATCAACTTTAGACTTATCTTACATTCTTTATTAATGATTATTAATCCTTAAAATTATTACTTAAGTACCTGCAATTCCTTTATTCACCCATATGTGCTCTTTTTAGTGAATAGATTATTAAAAATTTTATCTTAATCAAATAGTTTAGTTGCAATGTAATTATAAAAAATCATTGACTCAGTTTAGTTAAAAATAATATTATTTATCAAGATCTTTATTCAAAAAAAGAATCCTCGGAGTAACTTTATGAAATATAGTATGGTCAAGCAGTTCTCTAATGCTGCTATTGATAATGCTTTCAGTTTTGTTTTTAAAATAGTAGATTTTGGTAAACTTTTAATAGAGGTCTTCTGGGCTTTTGTTGACATCTGGCTCGCATTTTTTGGAATATTCTACAATTTCTTTATGTATTTTTACTATATATTTCTCTATATGATTGACCGGGGTTCTGAATCTAGCGGTCCAGCTTTAAGAACAAGAAGAAAATCTCAGAAGGTATCAAGAATCCCTTCTATTACATTAGATAAAACCCCATCAATTATTCCATCTATGTATAGAGTTAAAACAACTGCCGGAGATACAGGAAAAACCATTTCCGCATCAATTGGTAGCGCAACTGCCAAAACAGCGGATACAGTTCAAAAGGTTATATCTCCAATCAAAGCTCCAATGAAATCGAATCCTAAAGGATCAAAAAAACCTTTCGTTAAATCCGCTCTTGAGTTCATAGTAGAATATTTTGTTACAGTAAAGGAAATACTGACTAAACCATTTATTTTGATTGCTGAGTTTTTTGCAGGGAAGTTAATGCCCGTTAAAGAACAGGAACCGAAAAATACTGAACCATCAAGAAAGATAAGCCTTATTGATCAGTATATGAAAGAATATGAAAAACAGAAAAGACGATAGTAATAATTAAATATAAAAAAGCCCCGGTGATCCCGGGGCTTTTTTATATTAATGTTTAAAAGCTCTCTGTCCGGTATACATCATCGTCACCTTTGGATCAGCCTCGTTACAGGCTTCGATTGATTCAAAATCTCTTATTGATCCGCCAGGCTGCAGAATTGCTGATATCCCCTGTTCTATTATAACATCAACCCCATCTCTAAAAGGAAAAAAAGCATCCGATATAGCTACTGAACCTTTGAGACCCCCTTTAGCCGCTGAGGTCTCTTCATCAATTTTACTTTTATCAGATTTATTTCTTTCACCCTTTTTAACAGAGAGTTCAAGTTCCTTATAGGTGATCCCGTATCTGTCAAAACACTTCAGATCTGCATATTTTGTATAAGCTTTGTATATTGCTATTTCCGCAACTCCGACCCTGTCCTGTTCGCCTGTTCCTATACCGACTGTAACTCCATCCTTAACATAAATAACTGAATTAGAAGTAACACCCTGTTCAACATACCAGCCGAAAAGCATATCATCAAATTCTCTCTCTGTTGGAGTTCTTTCAATACTATAATTTTTACCTTTATACTCAGTTACCGCTTGAAGAAAATCATTCCTGGATTTAATCTTGGTTGTTGAGGATTGCTGAACTATAATACCCCCATCCATTAAAGATTTAAAATCGGGAAAAACCACATCCCGGAGTTCAACAAGGTGATCAATTCTCGGAATTTTGACTATTCTAAGATTTTTTTTCTTTTGAAGAATTTCCAGAGCATCCCCATTATAATCAGGAGCTACAACTACTTCAAGATAAAGATCAGCAATCAGATCTGCGGCTTCTTTATCACAAATTCTATTCATAGCAAGACACCCTCCGAAAGCTGCTATCCTGTCAGCCCTATATGCTCTGCTGAACGCTTCCGCAATCGAAGAACCATATGCAACACCACAGGGATTATTGTGTTTAACAATAACAGCCGCTGGTTTATCCATCAGATACTTTAAAATATTGAGTGCATTATCTATATCCGTGAGGTTTATCTTCCCGGGATGTTTTCCAAATTGGACCAGCATCTCCTCATCAATACCGCTGACAAATGAATTCCCCGGCTTAATAAATTCGCACCCTGATAATACAAGATTACCTTTAACAAGCTCATACATCGCTGCTTCCTGACCCGGATTCTCTCCGTATCTCAAACCTCTTTCAACATCCACACCATCATCATTGATCTTCCATACTCTTTTTTTATATTGGAGTTTCTGATTCCCGAATGTTATTGTCATCTCTTCCGGAAAGTTATCATCAAGGATTGTCTGATAAGCTTTTTTAATATTTTCCATTTCCTGATCCTTTAAGTTTTGTAACTGTTGAATTTAATTTTAATCTGCACACTGCTAATGTGCCGGAATTTGAATGCAGTGATTTTACACCAATAGCTCCATTCATTTTAATACGAAGCATCCAACTAAAAGATTCCTCTTATTCAATAACCGTTGATCCATCCATCAGAATTACATCCAGAATATATTCATTCCTTTTAGTACTGAGCGGAGTAAAACCCATAAGCTGGCCTTTAAATTCAAATTTGGTGTTTAAGTTGAGTAAATCAATCGTATCTTTATTTTCGAGAAATACAAAAAAAATAAATTTCTGATTATATGCTGAAGAGTCTGAAGATTCAATAATGATTCTGTATTTCTTTTTATATCTTTCATTAACTGAAATCGCAGTTATAATGCCTCTTCCAATAACAACTTTATTGGTAAGGGTTTCAAAAAAATCATCCCTTTGAATTGTCTGTTTACTGTTAAAATCTTTAAAAAAACCTGCATCAAAAACAACTTCTGCAGATTGCCCGGACAAAACCGAACAGATTAGGATTATAAATACGGGAATCATTAAAACTTTTTTTAATATTTTATCAGTCATCATTTTTCACATCTTCAAAATAAATTTCATGTGTTCCGGAATCTCTTAACACAATAATACTATGTATTTTTCTTTCAGAAGACTTGTATCTTTCAATAAAATTCTCAAGAGATGAAATCTTCTTATTATTCACTGAAACTATAATATCACCCTCTTCAAATTCTTTATACGGGCTTCTTGGAGAAAGATACGTTACAACAATATTACCTGTAATGGCATCTTCATCAACTTCAACTCCATACGATTGAAAAAGCTGTTCCAGTTCATTTTGAAGTCTAACATATTCATCTTTCTCTCTCAAAACAAATTTAATATCAATAATTTTCCCGTTTCTTGAAAGTAATATTTCAATCCTGGAACCGACCCCCTTATTTCCGATAATTTTGGTCAGAGCACCGAGACTTTCTATTTTCTCCTGATCAATTTCTTTGATGATATCACCCTGTTTAATACCGGCGGTATCTGACGGGGAATTCCTTATAACAGAAAGAACTTCTACACTTCTGTTCTCCTTATTTTGAGAAAAACTTTTTTCTCTGGCGACAAATCCAAGCCAGCCTCTTTTTACTCTCCCGAAACTTGTAAGATCAAAACATACCTGTTTTACAATATTTGATGGTATGGCAAAGCTTATTCCCTGAAATCCCCCGGAAGCTGACCTTATAGCAGTATTGATACCCACCATTTCGCCGTTAAGATTAACAAGCGGCCCGCCGGAGTTACCGGGATTTATTGAAACATCTGTTTGTATAAAATCTTCAATATCTGTAAATCCTATATTATCTCTCCCTTTAGATGAAACAATACCGGCGGTTATGGACTGTTTGAGGCCGTAGGGATTACCTATTGCGATGACCCATTCCCCTTCATTCAATCCATTGGAGTCTGCAAGTTTCAGCGGTGTGAATTTCTTCCCTTCACTATTATCAAGCTTCAATACTGCAAGATCCGTTTTATAATCTGAGAGATAATATTTTCCATTCTGAAAACGCTGAAGTTCATATGTTGTACCGTCACTGCAGACAGCCTTAAATACATCCCCTTTCTTTACAACATGATAATTGGTAACAATAAAGCCGCTTTTTGAAATAATAGTTCCTGTTCCGTAGGAGATGCGTAAAAGTTTAACCTTACCATCTTTTTCCCGCTTTTCATAAGCTACTATATTTACTACAGAAGGTTTCGCAATTGATGCTGCAGAGATAAAATAATTGTTAAAATTGTCAGAATTTGCATATAATTCAGAGGTTAAAAGCAGCAATAAAATTATATAAAATCTTCTCATAATCAATCCGTTACAATATCGAAATAACTTTCATCTTTTGTAATATTATACTTCTTCAGGTCAATTAATTTTCCTGACGGTTTATGTTTAAATTTTCCCTTAACATTATCAATTCCGGTTAATAAAGAATATATTCCCACAGCAACTCCTTCTGCTATTTCATCCTGTCTGTAAAGAAGAATCTCCCGGTCCCATTTTCTGTCGAGATACCCCAATTCAATATATGCACTTATTGCATTGATGAGCAGCGGCACTGACCATGTTGAAACAAAAGGTCTCCCCGGGATTTTATTTTTGTTGCTGACACCTGATTCATTTAATGAAAAGAGTACATATTTAATAATTTCATATGTGGCGAAATAATTATCCCCTCCGAAATTCTGAAAGCCTGTGCCTCTCCTGTACTCTTCATAAACAGACTGTTCACGTTCCCAGAAATTCCCATCTTCCCTGAAAGAATTATAATCCGATGAATATCTGGAATTAGATGAATGCTTTTCCGCTTCCAGATCCCAGAAAGGTTTATCACTGTATTTCCATGTGACCATATTATACTTGTAGCCGGTATAATCATTGTAATCAGTTTTATAATTTTTCTTAATCCCGTAAGAAGTAAAATACTGGGCTGTATCTTTAAAAAATGCATACCTGGAAGATACGGTATTCGATTCCCTGAACCATGAACGGAGAATATCATGATCATTGAGATCCCTTCCGGTATCACCTCTTTGAAGTCTCAATAATCCTTTTTTCAACACGTTGTATGGAGGAATTATAATACCATTCATACCTTTATATTCAGGCGGAGCTGACTTGGCCAGGTGAAGAGATACGACAAGATGAGGTTTGAATTCATTTATTTTGGATATACGCCCTTTAACCATATCTCCATCAGAATCTGGGAAATCATATAACCTGTAATCTGCATTAGGATCATCACTCTTTTTTATTTTATCTTCTGTGAGAGATTCTCCTCTGCTTATAATAGTTTCAATATATATTTTTTTAATAGGGCTATCGGTATATTTTTTCAGAATCTTTTTGAACTGTTCAAAGTCCCCGTCTTTCGAGCAGTATGATAATAAATTAATTGTTTTTAAAGCTATATTATATACTACATTGCGTTCGTAGATATTTTTATAAATCGCCCCTTCCGCAAAATAATCAAGATATTCTGCAGTAATCATATCAAACCTGTCTCCATGCTTTTTCCTGTCATTAATTAATACACCACCATGACCGGGATCAATCACAACTCTGAAAAGAGGAAACTCATTCTCCTGAATATTATTATCAGGGATGAATGCAAGAAGTGTCAGAAGAAGTAATATAAATATAGATTTTTTTCTCATTTTTTTTAAAATACAATTCACCTGCTGATAAACCTTAAATAATATGTTTTACTAATAAAATTACTGATGTGTTAAATAACTAACTATAAAAAATCTTTTAAATTAAAAAAAGGGGGTATTTAACCCCCTTTTTTATCTATGACATATTTTAATAATTTACTTACTGAGGATTTGTTGTTGCGTCACCGGCTTTCTGCTCGCCCTTTTTAACTTCTTCGTAAATTCTGTTTCTGTTGTCAGCTTTATCTTTTTTGTATTTTTCTTTAATATCTTTTACTTTTAATCCGTCAGTCTTTCCATCGCTCTCATCTGTATAAGCAACTGTTTCAAGTATTCTTATACCATACGCTTTTGCCACTCTATAATGGTATAGAGACTGCTCATAATTTTTTGCTATATACTCGCTCTCTGCATCATCCATCTGGCCGTATGCAATTTTTAATCTCGACTGATTTTGTAAAAGATCTTTAAACTTATTGGGATCTGATCTTGTTTTCTGGTTCAGATGAAGTGCTACTATCTGCTTATGACATTCATCCATTATAACCTGAGTGTCTTTATTGTACTGTTCAGACATCTTCTTCATAAGATCAGAAATTGATTTCTGATTTCTTTCGAACCATACTTTAGCGAAAATCATATCTCTTTTATAATAAAGCTCTATCGCTCTTTTATATTCATCATAAATTTTATCGTAATCTGCTTTCCAGCCTTTATCAAAGTTAGTTACAATAACATTAAGGAGATAGATCTGCTCAAGGTTCTGTTTTTCTAATTTAGCTACAACATCCTGTGCATGAAATTGTGCAAGATAAGAGTCATCCGGTTTTTCAGCCTGATTAAAATTTTCATTGAGATTATCGCTGCCTTTTGGATCAAGTTCTTTCAATTCCTGAGATGATGCTGAAAGGTTAAATACCATAATTAACGATATTAGAACCAAAAAAATTCTTCCGTAATTCATAAGTTTTATCTCCTAAATAAAGATAACAAATTTTAAGCGTCCATTACTTAAAATATAATATCACAATTTATGTTAATATTAAATAATCCTTTTATTCTCGACAACATTTTTTTTATTTTTTATCGAAATTAATATAGTTATTATCTTTCAAATCTCAGGTTATGTCTCTTCATAATGAAAAAGATGTTTTTTACTATGAGCTCTAACATTTTATTGTTGAAATTATTCACATTTTATAAACAATAAATTATAATCATGATTCGGAGTTATATATGAACGACTTTTCTCAAACAATTATTAAATATCTTGTTATTCTTATCCTTATTTATATCTCATTAAAGTTTATTATCCCGATGATATTACAGCTTATAGGAATGATCCTGCTTTTTATCTTAAAAATTATTATGTGGGGTGCAATTATTGTCGTTCTGTATTTACTTGGCAACTTCATATATCAGTCACACAAAAATAATGGTTGATTAATGGGCTCTCTTTTTTATTTTAGCAATTACTGTAACCATCTTTTGAAAACCGCATGGAAAATATGGACATTAAAGAAAAAGTATTAAAGCTTGAGAAAACTGCTCTTATTCTGGTAGCAGTTTTTTCCATTATCGGCGGCCTTATCTTCGGATTTATCACTTCTGAAATAAAAAACTATTCGGGAATCCATAATCTGAAAAAATTCCAGCCGAGCATACCAACCAGACTATATGATGTTAATGGTGAGCTGATTGCTGAACTATATCAGGAAAAAAGGGATCTTGTTACCTTTGATGAACTTCCCCATACACTAATCAACGCATTTCTTGCCCAGGAAGACAAAGACTTCTATGAGCATTTCGGTATAAATCCAATGGCCATAGTGAGAGCTATGGGTAAAAATCTCTTTGCCTCTATAAAGGCATTCAGGCCAACAATCGTTCAGGGCGGATCCACTATCACACAGCAGCTTGCAAAACAGCTTTTCACTGAGAGTGAAAGGACTTTCGCACGTAAAGCCCTTGAAGCAATACTCGCCCTGCAGATTGAGAAAAAATTCTCTAAAGAGGAAATTCTGGAGATGTATTTCAACCAGATATACCTTGGGCACGGATGTCATGGAATAGCAACAGCTTCTAAATTCTTTTTTGATAAGGAAGTAAGACATATGTCGCTGATTGAAGGGAGTGTTCTTTCCGCTCTTCCGTCTAAACCTGAAGGTTATTCTCCATTAAAATATCCGAAAGAAGCTTCTATAAAAAATAAAGACACACTAAACAGGATGGTAAACGCAGGCTATCTCACACAGCAGCATGCGGATGAGATTTATGAAGCTTTCTGGCCCGGATTTGTTGAATCAATGAGGACAGAATTCCCAACTAAGACAGCAAAATCAAAAGATGAAGATAACGCTCCTTATTTTACAGATTATGTAAGACAGATTCTCGATGCCCGTTTCGGTAAAGATATTATGTATAATGAAGGGCTTACAGTATACACAACACTAAACCTTAAACGTCAAAAAGTAGCACAAAAATATATGAGCGAAGGACTTATCGAACAGGATAAAATTTCTTCAAGAATGAATTCTTACAGCGCAGTTGACGGGAGCTTATTTGGAGCATACAGTGCCCTGCGGATGATATTCAGCCTCCCGGCAGTAATTGTAGTTAACGATCTTGATACTCAATTTAAAAAGAATATGGTTGATCAGCTTCTCGATTCAATGGAAATTCTTACGCTCCTCTCGGATGCTCCGAAAAATTACAACATTGTTGAAGCATTCAGGACTCAGATATCAGGTATATCTTCATCAATGAAAGTTGAGGGTGCATTTATAGCAGTAGAACCGCCGACAGGATATATTACAACAATGGTAGGAGGTTCCGAATTTGAAGTTTCCAACCAGTACAACAGAGCTGTTCAGGCACGACGTCAGCCCGGTTCCGCTTTTAAGCCGTTTGTTTACGGCTCGGCTATTTATAACAAAGTGATAAGCACTGCAACAGTACTTCCCGATGTTCCGATTATCGATGTAGATGCAGCAGGTACTACATGGTCACCTGATAATTATGAGGGTGAATTCTCAGGCATGGTAAACATACAGAAAGCACTTGCTTTATCAATAAATATCATTTCAATAAGAATATTCGACCTTGTCGGAGCCGATAGAATAATAGATTACGCGGCAAATATGCTGAAGGTTCCTGAAACAAGATTTACCCCAGGACCAGCCCTCGCTCTTGGAACTGTAGATCTTACACCGCTTGAACTGGCTACAGGATACGCAATCTACGCGAACAGGGGACGCGATGTAATTCCATATGCTGTCCGTTATGTGATCGACAGAGATGGAAATGAACTGGTCAACATAGAAGAAGAAGTCGGAAATATTATTGCAGCAAAAGAGATTGAAGGTACAATTCAGATTATACCCGAATCAGTGGCATATATTATGACTGATCTTATGCGGGGTGTTGTAGACAGGGGAACTCCCACCTATGCGATCAGGAACCAGGCAGGATTTACTAAAGCTGCTGCAGGTAAAACAGGCACTACTTCGAACTGGTCTGACGCGTGGTTCTGCGGATATACTCCCGATATAGCAGCTGTAGTATGGCTCGGGTATGATAAATCCTTTATGACGCTTGGTAAAGGGCAGGCTGCCGCAGGTATCTCTGCTCCGCTCTGGGGATACTACATGAAAGAAGTGTATAACGGCATGCCTGACCCTGTTTTCCCGCCAAAACCGGATGATGTTGAAGGTAAAGGTGTATGCTGGTATACAGGTCTTATCCCTGGACCTAATTGTAAAAAAATATCAGGCGGAATAGGATTAAAAGGAAGCGGCGCGGATAAAGTTTGCGACGGTAACCATTATGAAATGAAGTCTGTGCTTGAAAGATACATGGAAAAAGAAGGATTGACAGAATAAGCAAAAATTCATTTATTGACATTTCTTTTTATTTTGTGTATAATGGATTCCTACTAGTTAATGAAATTCTTATTTCTCAATTTTGTTGAGAAATAAAATCAGGAGTTGCAAAATGTTTAAGGTTGGTGATAAAATCGTATATCCCATGCATGGTGTGGGTGAAATTGAAGGGATTGAGAAAAAAGTGGTTCTTGGAAAAAGAAACGAATACTATATGATTACAATCATCAGCAATGGTATGAAAGTTATGATACCGGTAAATAATGCAAAAGAGATAGGAATAAGAAGCATTATTCCGAAAAAAGATATTAAAAAAGTAATGGCAGTTCTTGCAACTGAAGCAGAAGCGATTGAAGAGGACTGGAAACTGCGCTATCAGAATAATATAGATAAAGTAAAAAGCGGTTCTATCTATGAAGTAGCTGAAGTTGCCAGGGATCTTTTCAAAAGAGGCAGTGAAAAGGAACTTTCTATTATGGAAAGAAAACTTTATGAAAATGCCTACCAGCTGATTACTTATGAAGTGGCAATGTCAAAAAGTATTGCTATTGATGAAGCTGGAAATATTGTTTCTGAAGCTCTTTCTTCCGGTGTTAAGGAAGAGGAATAGCCCTCAGACCCTAAAAACCGGAAACCGGTGACAGCTGCCGGTTCATCTTCATTCCATACTCCTATTTGACGGGTTCTTTTCCATTATTTATTAAACAAAAAAATACTTTTTGAATCATATTATATATTATAGTATTTATTATCGTTTTAATCAGGAGTCCCATTATGTTAATAATAATTTTCCGAACTCTTTTTATAATTACATCCATTTTTTTTACAGCTCTCTTTTATTCCGCATATTCTCTGAAAGCAGTTTTAATATCAGGAAGTATCGCCGGTATACTTGCTCTGGGTATAATCATTGTTATTGAATATGTGTCTCACAGTTTTCAATCAAGACAGCTCCTCTCAGCCATAGCAGGACTGTTAATAGGTTTTACTGTAGCTCATTTTCTGGTTAGCGGAATCAATTCGTTTGATCTTGAAATAATAAGAAAATACTCCGGGATTATCAAACCTCTGCTGTATCATGTTTCAGGATTTGCGGTGATGATGTTTTTTCTGATAAATCATGAAGATATCAGCTTTCTGGATAAGATCATTGCACAGGGCGTTAATGATTCCGATGTGCAGATTCCGTATAAAATTCTCGATACAAGCGTAATTATAGATGGAAGAATCGCCGATATCTGCGACACAGGATTTCTTGAGGGAATTCTTGTAATACCGAACTTTGTGCTTAATGAACTCCAGATGATTGCCGATTCTGCGGATTCAATAAAAAGAAACCGCGGCCGAAGAGGACTTGATATACTTAATAAAATGCAGAAAGACCAGTCGATTATGGTAAAAATATCTGACATGGATTTTAAGGACATCCCGGAAGTGGACTCAAAACTTGTACAGCTTGCGAAAGTTATGAAAGCGAAAGTCATTACTAATGATTTTAATCTTAATAAAGTAGCTGAATTCCATGGAGTTGATGTTTTGAACATCAATCTTCTGTCTAACTCATTGAAGCCGATTGTTCTTCCCGGTGAAGAGATGCGCGTACATCTTGTTAAAGAAGGGAAAGACTCCAACCAGGCAATCGGATATCTCGATGATGGCACTATGGTTGTTGTTGAAAATGGCCGAAGAAGAATGAATGAGGAAGTAGATGTTACTGTAACCTCTGTCCTTCAGACAACTGCAGGAAGAATGATCTTTACGAGGCTTAAGGAAGATTAAATTGAATCTTCTTGTTATCACAGGAAGCCCGCGGAAAAACAGTTTCTCCACAAAACTGCAGAATGAATTTATAAACCCGTTCATAAAGAACGGGTTTAATATTAATATCGTAAATGCATATGAAGCTGATGTATATGCCTGTAACGCCTGCGGGCGCTGCATGACTGAATCGGTTTGTATATTCGATGATGCGATGACTGATATCTACAACCTCATCAGAGATGCTGATATCATTTCAATTTCATCCCCGCTTTATTTTTCATCTTTCCCTGCGCCATTAAAATCAATAATCGACCGCTGTCAGCTTCTCTGGGAGGAGAGTAAAAGAGCTGGATTTGAAATTAAAAAGAAAAAAGGATTCTTTTTCTGTACTGCAGGTTCAGACTATAATGATATTTTTCAAGGTGTTCTCACGGGAGTCAGACACTTCTTCAATACAATAAATACATCATTTAACATGGAGGAAGCTGTTCTGCTGAAAAACTCAGATTTAACAGATGAAATATCTCTTGATATATTAGAAAAATGCCGAATGCTTGGTATAAAGTATTCCGATCAGTAAATAAAAATACCGCATTAAACAGGCTGGAAAACTATGAAACTAATAGCCTCTGTAACTCTGAAAATGAAAAAAGTAATACTTCCGCAGTTTATCTCAACCCTATACAAGCATAATATTGATATCAATATGATTAACCTTACCGAGTCGGACGGTAAATGGGAGGATTATAATATTGAAATCATTTACTCTTCAAAAAAGGACCTCGTAAAACTTGTTGATACACTTAATAAAAACAGTGAATACTTTCAGAACATAACAGTAACCAGTACTCTTGAAGATAAAATCAGGGGGGGAGTTCTAACCACCTCAAGTAAAATTGAAATTGAAAATATTAATGACGTGTGGACCGCACTGATCGGCGGCAATAAACTGATACATGAAAAAATTAATTCAGGCCTGCAGAAAAATTATTGTGCAAGTTTTAACAGCGTTGCCCTTATAAGCGGAGTAAAAATTGCAAACTCCGGAACGAATAATAATTTTTACTATCACCTCTATGCGGATTCCGAGAGAGATTCAGTACTCATAGGGAAATTCTCAGGAAGAAACGCTTTCCCTTTAGTTATCAGATATAATTCCATTGAAGATATGATTAAAACAATTAAAGGAATAGAGGAGAATTTCTGCTGCCTGAGAATAATGAATAATGATGAAGACGATTATCTCCTGGCAAATATTATTGATGCAGTATCAAAACCACTTATCTTTAAAGAACTGGATGAAAATCCGGTTCATTATCTTGCGGTGATAAATACATTAATACGAAATCACAGTATTACCCCTAATGACACTTCAGTCGGCATTATCGGATTGAATAACAGTACTATTCGGCTGACATCGCTCCTTGTTAAATCCGGATATATGAAAGTACTTGGGCACGACAGCAATGAACGGCAGATGATGTCTTTTGAAAATAAAAAAGGGCTTGCTACCACTATTGATAATGTAATTTCAAATTCTGATATTTTAATGATTATGGATGAAAAAATATCCCATGACTATATTAACAGTTTCAGGGCCGGGCAGGTCATTATATCCGGAATTAGTACTGAAATCGGAGATCCTGCAATTTTAAAAGACAAAGGTGTAAGGGATTTTATTAAGATTGAAGAAACTGAAACTCTCTCTCTGCTCCCGGCGATGATCAATGCAATTATTATAAGTTCCAAAAGATATTTCAGTGAAGAGATGTTAATAAATATTGCAGATCTGATCTCGAATAAGATGGAAAAGAAATATGATCTGCCGGGTCTTTACAGCAATATCAGCAAAGAGATTGAAAATCTTATTACAAAAGAAAAAAATATCAGGGCATCTGATCAGGAAGTTTAGTGATTGTCCTGTAAAAATTAAAGTTTCTCTTTATTTACTAAAATCCAATTAATTTCTTTAAAGTTAAATTTTGAAAATTTTACTCTCCCTTCCAGGCTGTTTAAAAATACTACTCCATTGTTATCAAGACTTTTCAGGTCAATATTCTCAAATCCCTGATACCTGGAAAAAACCCTTTCTCCAGAAGGTGAAACTCTGATAATGCCGTCTCTGCTTAAAACTTCTGTACCTGATTCAAGCAGTTCACTGATTTTATTTATCTCTACCTGGAGGATCAGTACTCCATGAAAATCCCCTTCAACATAAACCGGCGAGGAGACATATAAAGAGTAAACCGTTGATGATGGAGCAAGGTAGGCCACATCTTCGAAATAAACACCTGATCTTCCTGAAAAGCATTTTAGTATCGGCGTTCTATCATAACCATGATTGACGTTGGTTCCGAAGAGTTCATCGTTTTTCCTGGTGTATACAATATCACCGTTTTTATTAATCAGGATATAATCAAGATAAATCCCCTTAGTTACGGCATTGATCATTTTCGTAATGTCATCTTTCTCAAGGAGATAATATTTTTTCCCGCCTCTGTCCATTTTCCACAGATGGGTAATATGCTGAATTATCTTATACTTCTCAATAACCTCGCCGGCTTTTACAGAATCGAGCTCCGATCTCTTAAAAAAATCATTAAGGTTGGCAACTTCTCCTGATTTCACATCCTCAATCTTAACCGGCTGTGTACCGCATGATAAAAAAAGAACCAAAATTATAAGGATGTAAAACCTTTCAATATTCATCAATTTCCGCCGCCATTTCTTCTGATATTTACTTATCGTAATATCAGAGGCGTCACTTTAATTTAACTTCTGAAGCGGCGTATATTTTTCCATAAAAACACGTTTGTTGAGTCCGAAACTTATTGTCAGTTTTATGTTGTCACCGGTTCCTTCAATGCTGATAATTCTGCCCACTCCGAACTTAGGATGCATAACACTCTCTTTTACATTAAATTTCGATCCGCTTGCATCATTCTCTCTCTTTTTTTCAAGCAGTTCATCAAGGTATGATTCTTTCGGGCTGCTATGGGATGAAGGTTCAATCTTATTTGCAACATATGGCCTGTTTTCACCGCTTTGATAATTGTCCCGGTAACTATTATCTCCGCCGCCGAATCCCTGTGAAACATAATTTATTCTATTTATAAACTCCCAGGGCATTTCATCAATGAATCTGGACGGCATTTTATTTTCAGGACCGGCGTAGCTTCTTCGCAGTTCAGCATTAGTCAGAAAAATTCTATCCATTGCCCTTGTTATACCGACATAACAGAGTCTCCTCTCCTCTTCAATCCCCTGATCTGTATCCAGTGAAAATTTATGTGGAATAGTCCCCTCTTCCATCCCTGTGAGAAAAACCACCGGGAACTCAAGACCCTTTGCATTGAACTGTCATAAGTGTTACACAGTCCGTTTTCTCATCAGGATTATCCTCGGGATTCTGTTCTGATGTATAAAGCGCAATATCCTGAATGAA
>Ga0116171_10001427_pt1 | contig 23748 bp, 20 predicted proteins | sample AD_JPNHW2_MetaG_FD_89798 | JGI IMG/M metagenome (GOLD analysis project Ga0116171, IMG submission 89798) | Active sludge microbial communities of municipal wastewater-treating anaerobic digesters from Japan - AD_JPNHW2_MetaG | ecosystem: Engineered > Bioreactor > Anaerobic > Digestate | place...
AAAATTTGAGGTCAAGGGACTTAACGAGTTTGTCCTGTGCGATGATATTTTCTGTGAGCAATTTATGAATAGGGTATTCAAGAAATGACGAAATTTTTACAACCTGTTCTGCATCCGGCAAAAGCTTTTTATTAAGCATGTCGTTTGTTTTTTTTTCAGGCAATCCAAGTATTTTAGCCCATTTATTGGCGTCGATTTTTCGTTGGGCGGATAAGTAAGCAAAGTTTTCCGAAAAAAAACACTTCATATAATAGTCCGGTTTATAGCTTTTGCAATAATTTTCAATGACTCAAATAAATCCGTAAATTGCTCGTGGTTGAGTTGCTGCGAAGCATCAGACAGCGCCACGGAAGGATTGGGATGAACTTCGATCAGGAGGCCTTCAACGCCCATAGCCATGCATGCTCGCGCAAGATCCGGCACACCGTAAGCATATCCCATTGCATGGCTCGGGTCAAGGATTACCGGCAGATTTGTATTTTCTTTAAGATATGCCGCGCTGCATAAATCGAGGGTAAACCGGGTTTTTGTTTCAAAAGTGCGTATTCCGCGTTCACATAAAATCACATTGGGGTTACCACCGGAAAGAATGAATTCAGCAGCCTGAACAAACTCCTGTACTGTAGTTCCAAAGCCACGTTTAAGTAAAACCGGTTTCAAGGTTTTGGCACATTTGCGAAGTATACCATGATCGTACATGGATTTGGCTCCTATCTGAATGATATCGGCATATTCAATTACTTCGTCAGCATGGGTTGAGTCGCGGACTTCTGTTATGATAGTAAAACCATATTTCCGGCGGATATTGTCAAGAAGTTTCAGACCTTCCAGTCCCAATCCCTGAAAAGTGTATGGAGAGGTTCTTGGCTTGAAACTTCCGGCGCGTAAGGTGTTCAGCCCGATTCTTTTTAGTAATTCCGCTGTCTGCGTAATTTGCTCTTCTGATTCAACCGAGCAGGGACCGATAGCGATCAGGACATTACTGGAATCACCGCCAATGTATTTATTACCGATTTTTATACTTCGTTTGCCATTGAAATATTTTCGGCTGGCTAACTGAATGTCGGTATCAAAAACAAAAGATTCGTCAACATATTTTTGGTCGGAATCTTCAATTTTTTTCAACGATGAAGGAGTGATCAAAATATCAAAATCCCTGTTTTTTAAAATAATTGCTTCATACTTGTCTGCCAGTTGTTGCAACTTCTTTGGGTCAGTATTTTTATCGATATGGAGTATCATGATTCACCCTTGATTAGATTATTAAATTTTATGGTTCCCGTAATTTTGTTTTCGCCATTAACCACGGGTAAAAATAAAACCGGGAAACTGAGGTTTTTAATGTATGCCAGCACATCCGATACGGTATCATCTTCATAGATAAAAGCCGGGTTTTTATTGATCATGTCGAAAGCGCTGATATTATTCAGATCCCTGATATTCTTAATGAGACCTTTACGCAAATCGGCATTGGAAATTATTCCCAGTAGCCGGCCATTCTGATCGGCAACATGTGTAAACCCCATTTTATATTTATCAATGGAAAGCAATACGTTTTCAAATGTTAGATCAGCTTCATGGATAACAGGAATTTCATCGTATTCAAGCATAAAATCCCGGATGCGGTAATGCGAACTGATAGCGTCGCTTTTAAGGTTCAGCATCGCAGAGCCGATGAAATCATTTTTAAAGAGATATGACCCGATAACGGCGGCATAAACCCCCATATTACGCAGAATAAATGACAACTCAGCATTAATGCCGCCATCAGCATATATTTTTTTGCCGGGGTATTTACTTCGGAATTCCCTGATTTTTTTAAAGTTTTGCCTGTTAAATTCGCCACCGCTCAGGCCAGGCGTGGTAGTCATAAAGAGAATAAACGAACAGGTGTCAGAATATGGATCAAAGGCGGCGATATCTGTTTCGGAGGTGATGGCCAGTCCTATATTTGCCTTAATAAATGCGGGAATAACCAGCTTATCCTTCAGGTTTTCATATTGGAATGTTACATTTTCAATATGATGCTTTTCGATTAAATCAAAATATTTTTCCGGGGCAGAAGTGATCAGGTGAAGATCAACGGGTGTCTTGCTGATATTGCGGATTAAAGCAATGTCGTCAAAGACATCAGGATTATCCAGACAATCAATATGAAAAAAATTTACATGATAGGCATCCAGTTCTTCAATGAGATCTGCAAGGACTTTATCTTTGTTTGAATATATGGATGCGGAAATTTTCATTTTACATTGAAATTACGTGCAAAACTACAAAATAAAACACAAATGATTATTTTTACAGGAACTCATTTTATCATAACCAATAATATGACATTAAAGCAAGCTCAGCAATCGGTTGACACCTGGATAAAAACAACAGGTGTCAGGTATTTCAATGAACTGACCAATATGGCAATCCTCACAGAGGAAGTGGGAGAGGTTGCCCGCATTATTTCCAGGACATATGGGGAGCAATCATTTAAAGATTCTGACAAGGGAAATTGCCTTGCTGACGAACTTGCCGATGTGATGTTTGTAGTAATATGCCTGGCAAATCAAACCGGCATTGACCTGACAGAAGCATTAAAGAAGAATTTGGAAAAGAAGTCCGGTAGGGATGCGGAAAGGCATAAAAACAATATGAAACTATATTAGTCTTATCTAAGCCAATTTTTAAACACCAGAAACCTAAATAAAAAAAGCCCTTGTTTACAGGGCTTTTAGAAGAAAAAATGTACCCGAGGCCGGAATCGAACCGGCACGAGATTGCTCTCATTGGTTTTTGAGACCAACGCGTCTACCTATTCCGCCACTCGGGCAAGTTTATTAAAGAACTTTTTTTAAGAGCCGCAAAAATAACGATTTGTTTTTATCTGGCAAAAATAATATCTAAGAAAACCTTTCAGGCAAAAATAAAAACCATCTGATAAAATATCCTGCCCTGTTCGGAAAGGCAGGATATTTAAAGAAAAATATCAGTAAAATTCAATAAGTTTTAGAGCGACCCGGCTTTTACAATGAGTTCGGAAAATCTTTGAGAATAACCGGCTTCATTGTCGTACCATGATACTACTTTAATAAAGTTGCCACCAATGATCTGGGTGAGTTTTGAATCGAAAATTGACGAGTGAACATTTCCTACAATATCAATACTTACGATCGGATCAGAACAATATTCAAGGATGCCTTTCATTGCGCCCGTAGCGGCCTGTTTCATGGCGGCATTGATTTCGTCCTTGGTGGCCGGTTTGTTTAATTCGCAAGTGAGGTCAACAACAGATCCATCAGGAGTGGGAACACGCATGGCTAGCCCGTCAAGTTTTCCATCAAGTTCAGGGACAACAAGGCCTATAGCTTTTGCTGCTCCTGTGCTGGTTGGAATTATTGAAACTGCAGCAGCTCTTGCCCTCCGAAGATCTTTATGGGGGGCATCAAGGATGATCTGGTCGTTGGTGTATGAGTGAATAGTGTTTATTAAACCGTGTTTAATGCCGAAATTATCATTAAGCACTTTGGCAACAGGAGCAAGGCAATTAGTGGTACACGAAGCATTTGAAATAAACCGGTGCTCAGGTTTAAGCATTCCGTCGTTAACACCGAGTACAATGGTCATATCAACATCTTGTGCCGAATTTGCCGGTACAGAAAGAACAACTTTTTTTGCTCCGGCCTGTATGTGTTTTTCAAGCTTTTCACGTGTGCGGAAAATCCCGGTGCATTCTGCCACTATATCAACGCCAAGATCCTTCCAGGGAAGCATTGCCGGGTCTTTTTCTGCATAAACCCTGTATTTTACTCCGTTTACAATGATATATTCATTTTCATAAGTTACTTCACCATCAAATTTTCCATGAACCGAATCATATTTTAATAAATGTGCAAGCGTTTTTGCATCTGTTAAATCATTTAATGCAACAATTTCTACATTGTTCATTTTTTGCAGCGACCTGAATGTAAGTCTGCCGATACGGCCAAAACCATTAATAGCAATTCTAATATTTGACATACGTTAATTTTTTTCTTGGTTAAATCTTGTGCAAAAATATAATTAAAATATAAGTCTCCCAAATAAAAAACAAAGCCCGCAACAAATCTGTTTTCATGTGGGGAGAAAGTTTCTGTCAGATTACAAAGTTTTTTTTCAACCGTTAAGGGGCTGTGACAAATTGAACATATGAAGATTTAAGATGATCTGTTTATCTGAAAAGCATAATCACGCCTTTTGCTTCATGGCTGATATGTTGCACATCCATATATTCAACAATATAGGCATAGATACCTGTTTCGGCAGGCTTGCCACCATATTTGCCATCCCAGCAACCGGATATTTTATTTGTACTATATACCAGTTCGCCCTGCCGGTTATAAATATACAATCTGTAATTCTCCTCAATCACCCCAAACCCATTAATGCAAAAGTCGTTGTTTTTATCATCCTCGTTCGGAGAAAATGCATTTGGAATGTAAAGGTCATGAGCCGGTTCGATGTGAATGTATTTTGAAGTGCTGTCGGTACATCCATGATTAGTGATTACGCCGAGGGTTACCAGATATGTCCCGGTATCCTGTATAAGGTCAAAATCGTAATAGTAGTAAGGAAGCCTGTCAGCATAACAATGGCTGGTATATTGCCTGGTATCTATATTCCCGTCACCAAAATCCCATAGCCATTGAACCGGATTCCCCAGCGACTCATCATAGAAGCGAAAAACAGGATCTACAATCGTTGCTGAATTCTGTGGCGAAGTTGACAGGATAGCTGTTGGTTTCGGATATACAGTAACGTATTCCCGTAAAACCACTGTGGCTTTCATATTACCCGGATTCGTAATGGTTAGCCGCACATCATAAACACCGGGGGCGTCATAGTTTCCCTCCGGATTTTTTTCATATGAAAATGTTCCGTTGCCAAATTCCCAAAAATACCTGGCATTTGAGGCAACTTGTGTTGAATGATCCGTAAAGGTGACCGATAGAGGCTCACAGCCGGCTAATGGTATTCCTGAAAAGTTTATTATCGGATTAATGGCCTCGACGGTGAGTGAAACAGTATCGGTGTCATAGCAACCATTGACATCGGTTACTTTAACAGTGTACAATGTGTTTGCACCGGGGGAAACAACCGGGCAGGCATTTGTATTTTGTCCGGTCAGTGTAAGATCGGAGGGATTGGCCGTCCAGAAGTATGATGTTCCGCCTGTGGCGCATATTGTTGAAGTTTCACCAAATATAACTGTTGATGGATTTGATGACGCGACGGCAACAGGCAGCGGATTAACCACTACTGTAACGGAATCCATAGCTGTACATGTACTAAAAACAGTAACATAATAAGTTGTTGTGCTTGATGGGCTCACCGAAATGGTTGACGAAGTTTCACCTGTACTCCACAAATAGCTGTTGCCGCCGGTAGCATTCAGGGATGCCGTCTGGCCAAAACATATAGTATCGTTCGGCCCGGCATCAGCATTGGTCAATCCTACTGATATAACAACACTTTCAGTAGCGGAAAATGCGCACAAATCCGTAATTGTACATGAATAGGTTGTTGTTTGAGCTGGATTTACAACAACAGAAGCCGTATTTCCGGCTCCATTATCCCAAATATATGAGTAGGGCGGGATTCCGCCGGTGGCGCTTACCCATAATGTTGCAGGATCGCCACATATTGTTGTATCATTTGAGGCGTTTACAGTAACCGGGGGGTTGTCAATAATATTCATTGAGAGGCTTGACCCGGCTCCGCAAACAATGGTCTGAACATTAAAAATTACTGTTTCAGTTCCTTCAACCAGGCCGTCAGATAATGGGTGTATTACTACCCTTACGGAATCCTGCCCGGCAGGAACAATAATATTGTTGGGAATATACGTATAATCCGTGCCATTAATGGCAGATCCTGTTATGGTAAAAGGAATTGTATAAGCGCTGGACGCAGGGCTTGAGAGCCTGAATGTTACATACCCGTCGCTACAACCCTCCACGGCATTATCGCCGGCGCCCGGTAAAGAATACGATGACGATACGGTAACCCCATATGCGGAAAAGCTGTTGGCTTTGATAAAAACTCCGGAATCGAAAGAGCTATCGCCACAATCGCCGACGGCAATTTTTAAATGGTATGTCTGGCAGGGCTGGACAAGAACCCAGGAGGTATATACCTTGGTAAGCCTGTCATATTGGTAATAAACACCGGAAGTATTGAACCACGAATAAGTAGCTCCTGCGTTACAAATATTGTTTATTGTTACATAATTAGCGGGATTATTGGGCATTCGTGCTATGTTGATGGCATTATTGGTAAATGGCCCTGAAATGCCCGGGCCGCTAACAAAAAAACCAAAAACATCATTATAGCTCGAATTGCAATATTCATCAAATTCCTCCGAACCGAAAACATATTGAAACTTTATGGTATCTGCAATAGGTACAAAGTCAAACTCAAGAACAGCTTTGTCAAAAACAACATTGTAAGGAACAAGTGACTGCAAATCCGGGTCGCTGCCCGTTAAACTTGCAGATCCGGAACTTCCCGAATAGTTTGGGCCTATGGCCAATGACGCCCCGCCTGAAGTGATGATGATCCCGGAAGAAAATCCCAGTTGTGTAGTTGCCCCACCTGTTGCATTAAATTCCCCGATCATGTCGGAAGAAATAATTGCAGCAGAACCATTAAAAGTTCCATTACTTACTGTTACGCCATTTCCTACCAATACCTGTTGAATAAGTCCCAACGGGGTTAAGCCTAGCGCTGAGCCATCTGTAACAGTTAATTGCGAAAAGGCTTTATTAGGAAGAACTATAAAAAAGCCGGAAAAAAGAACAGTAAAAAGGATAAAATATAATTTATGTTTAAACATAAAAAATGATTTATTTTAACGAAATGTTAAAAACGAAAAAAATTAAAGAACGACGATTTTGTTGTTAACATACAAAAATACATAAAATATTAATAAGCACCAACTAAATTTAAAAAAGGTAATTATGTTTTGTTAATTTTATAACGAATTTTATTGGAAAAAATTGGGAGTTTATAGCACATGATTGCAAAACCATTTTTTTTAAAGATGATATTTAAATGGTTTAACAGAAAATGGTTAACGGTATTTTTCATTGTTTTTTTCCTTTTTTTCTGGTTTTCTTTGCCGGAACCTCTTTTTAAAGATTCAAAATCCACCGTGATGGAGGACGTACATGGCATATTGCTGGGCGCTCGTATTGCTGCCGATGAGCAATGGCGGTTTCCTGCAGAAAAAGACATTCCTGAAAAATTCCGAAAAGCATTGATATTATTTGAGGATCGGTATTTTTACTGTCATAACGGGCTGAATCCTGTTTCAATGGCGAGGGCTGCATCACAAGATATAAAGGCCGGTAAAATAATAAGCGGCGGAAGCACATTAACCATGCAGGTGATTCGCCTTTCGCGAAAAGGAAAATCACGAACCATATTTGAAAAGCTTATTGAGGCATTTCTTGCCGTAAGACTTGAGTTAACCTATAGTAAAAAGGAGATTCTTGGATTGTACGCGGCTAATGCACCTTTTGGCAGCAACGTAGTCGGATTGGATGCGGCGGCCTGGCGTTATTTTGGAAAAAATTCCTCACAGCTTAGCTGGGCGGAGGCTGCAACCCTTGCCGTGCTTCCAAACAGCCCTGCTCTGATTTTTCCGGGCAAAAACCAGGAGAAATTAAAAAATAAGCGGGATGCCCTGTTAAGCAAGCTTTATCAAAATAATTGTATTACCCGTGAACAGCTTATGCTTGCCCAAAATGAGGCCCTGCCCGGAAAGCCCTTTCCGTTGCCGCAAACAGCTGCGCATCTTCTCGACAGGGCCATTAAGGAAGGGCATAAGGGAAAAAGAATAAAAACAACCGTCGATGGATATTTTCAGGAAAATGTTACATCAATAGTGGAGCGCTATCATGAAAAGAATATCGCAAATAAAATAAATAATGCCGCAGTTCTGGTTCTTGATGTTGAATCGGGGAATACACTGGCTTATATTGGAAATACAATGGATCCATATCATCCGGAATATGGCTGTAATGTTGATATTATTACTTCTCCGCGAAGCACAGGCAGCATTCTTAAGCCCTTTTTATATGCGGCCATGCTTAACGACGGGCAAATACTCCCAAATTCATTGGTGGCAGATATTCCGGTTCAGCTGGGTAGTTTTATTCCAGAAAATTATAGTTTGACCTATGATGGAGCTGTGCCGGCAAAAAGAGCGTTGTCGCGTTCGCTGAATGTGCCGGCGGTAAAAATGTTACAAGCATATGGAACCAATCGTTTCAATTATATTTTAAAAAAAGTTGGCCTTACCACGTTGAATAAACCGCCGTCACATTATGGCCTGGCTATTATTTTGGGCGGTGCCGAAGCCAATCTCTGGGACCTTTCAGGAGCATACGCAAGCATGGCCCGAACATTAAATCATTACAGACGTAATGATTCTCGTTATAATAAGGATGATTTTCATCCGGCAAATTATATCCGAGGCGACAAGGCCCAATATGTCCGGGGAACAGACAAAACCTCTGTATTAAGTGCATCATCTATCTGGTGTACCTTTGAAGCGATGAATGAAGTGTCACGTCCTGATGAAGATGTGCAATGGCAACAGTTTTCTTCTTCGGCAAAAATTGCATGGAAAACGGGCACTAGTTATGGCGGACGAGATGCCTGGGCCATAGGTTGCAATCCGCAATTTGTTGTGGCGGTATGGGTTGGGAATTCAGATGGCGAAGGCCGGCCCGGAATGACCGGTCTCACGTATGCCGCTCCAATCATGTTTGAGGTCTTTAAATCCCTGAAACCGCATGGGTGGTTCGATACGCCTTATGATGATATGATCAGGTTACCGGTATGCCGGCAGAGTGGGTTTAAGGCAACGCCGGTATGTGAAGTGGTTGATACCGTCTGGGTGCAAAAAAACGGAGTTAAATCGTCTAACTGTCCCTATCATCAGGTCATACAACTTGATGCCACTGGAAAGTACAGAGTAAACAGTGAATGCGAATCGGTGTCAAATATACGGTTTCAGAAATGGTTTGTATTGCCGCCCGTGATGGAATATTTCTATAAAATGAAAAATCCGTTTTACCAGGTGTTGCCGCCATATCGCGAGGATTGTTCTCCTTATGAAAATGCCGGAAGCAGCATTGATATGATATACCCAAAGAATAATAGCCGCATTTTTTTACCGGTTGACCTGAATGGGGAGCGCGAAAAGGTTGTGTTCAAAGCAGCTCATAGCATAGCCGGAACAAAAATATACTGGTATCTTGATAATAAATTTGCTGGAGTTACTTCCGATTTTCATCAGATGGGGCTGGCTCCGGATGCAGGAAAGCACACACTGACCCTTGTGGATCAAAAAGGACAAAATATTTCAATGAAATTTGAGATCATTGAGAAAAAGGTAAAATAAACTCAAAACAATTTCTATACATTAATTGTATTTTTGCCGCATTATTTATTGAAAATAATACGTTGTGAAAAAACTATTCTTATTATTTGCCTGTCTGGTAATCATATTCAGTGCTTGCGGCCAAACAGACACTTCGGTTGTTTATTTTACCAAAACCATTAGCCCGGAGGGACTCATAAAAGTTTTTTCATATATAGAAAATGAAGTCCATGGGAAAATCGGTTTTAAAGTCCATTTTGGCGAAGAAGGTAATCAGAATTATATTTCTCCTGATTTAATGAAGCCCTTGGTACAAAAGCTCAATGCGACTTTTGTTGAAACAAATGTATTATATGTAAGCAAGCGAAGATATACGGCAAGCCATATACAACTGGCAAAAGATCATGGATTTACCTACGCTCCTATTGATATACTTGATTCCGAAAAGGATACGGCCCTGCCTGCAATTTCAAAACATTTTAGCAAAGTACTGACCGGGTCACATTTTTATAATTATGATACTTACGTCATTCTTTCACATTTTAAGGGACATGGGAGTGCCGGATTTGGAGGAGCAATAAAAAATGTTGGAATGGGCATGGCATCCGTTGCAGGGAAAATGGCTTTACATGCTTCTGATGTCCCAAAAACAACACCATCCAAATGTATTGGTTGCGGCGCTTGTGTTAAAGAATGCCCGGCAGGAGCAATTTCGCTTAACCCTCTTATTATTGATAAAAGCAAATGTATTGGTTGTGGAAAATGTATTGGTGTTTGTCAGGTACAATCATTTTCTGTTCCCTGGGGTTCAACAGAGGAAAGTGTTTTTCTTGAGCGCCTTGTTGAGTATGCCAAGGTTTTGAGTGAGCAAAAAAAGATGGTATATATAAATGTTCTTGCCAATATTTCCAAATCATGTGATTGTGCCCGGCATGCTCAGGAACCGTTTCTTGCCGACATCGGGATACTGGTGTCAACGGACATGGTTGCCATTGATAAAGCCAGTCATGATTTAGTAGATAAAGCCTGTAATTGTAATGACGCTTTTGTTAAAGCCGGAAATCCAAGCGGAAAACATCAGATTGAATATGCTGCTGGACTCAAACTTGGAAATAAATGCTACAAGCTGGTTGATGTTGATAAAAAATAATGAAATTCCGGGATGTTTATTCCCTGTTTTTCGAATCGATATTAATAGTAACCGGTCCGTCATTTATTAGCGCCACCTGCATATACGCCCCAAATTCACCACAAACGACACTTTTATTTAGCTCCGTCTCCATCCGTTGAATAAATTTTTTATATAATGGAATAGCCGTTTCGGGCTTTGATGCATGTATGTAAGAAGGCCGGTTGCCCTTTTTTGTGCTGGCGTGAAGTGTGAATTGGCTAATCACCATTACATCACCATGAACATCACACACTGAGAGATTCATCACGCCCTGTGCATCATTAAAAATCCGTAGTCGTGCAATTTTTCCACACAGCCATTCAATGTCTTCATCGTTATCGGCATCTTCAATTCCAAGAAGCACAACAAGTCCGTTCCCTATACTGCGTTTTTCAGAATGTTCAATAATTACCGAAGCTTCATTGACTCTTTGGATTGTAACTCTCATATTTTTCTAAGTGTTCCTATGTGTCTATTGTGTCTATGTGTTTTATAATAAAGCCCGTTTCTTTACCACATAGGGCACATATGTTTTTTATTTATCAAGCTGAGCATAATATTCGTTAACAAAAGTTTTTTGACCTTCCTTGAAAATATTGGTACAATTAAAGTTAATAAGTATGCCCTTGGGCTTTTCAAGCAGCTTCAAATAAGTCAATAACTGTGAAGAGAATACCGGCAACAATACTTCAACCGCTTTTAGTTCAACAACTATTGTGTTCTCTACAAGCACATCCAATCGAAGCTCACATTCAATATCAACTCCTTTATAATGTAGTGGTATGTTTACCTGAGATTGAACTTTTAAATTCTGAGATAATAATTCCTGTATGAAACATTTCTCATAAACCGATTCAAGTAATCCCGGTCCTAATTCTTTATGAACTTCAATTGCACAACCTATTATTTTATAAGTCAGATTGTCAATTTCTTCTTTTGTCATTTTCTATGTGTTCCTATGTGTCTATTGTGTCTATGTGGTTGGCTTGAGCCCGTTTTATTGCCACATAAGGCACAGTAGTTTTATTTATTGTATTCATCAAAAAAATCATTTCCTTTATCATCGGTGATGATAAATGCCGGCATGTTTTCGACGCGGATTTTCCGGATGGCTTCCATCCCAAGGTCTTCAAAAGCAACTATTTCAACTGATTTAATATTTTCTGCTGCAAGTATTGCCGCCGGCCCCCCAATAGACCCGAGGAAAAACCCTCCATATTTCTTGCAGGCATCAATCACAGAACGATTCCGGTTGCCTTTTGCCAGCATAATCAATGATCCGCCCAGGCTTTGGAAAAGGTCAACATAAGCATCCATTCTTCCTGCCGTGGTTGGGCCAAAGCTGCCGGAAGGCATTCCCTGCGGCGTTTTTGCCGGTCCTGCATAATAAATAGGATGATTCTTAAAATAATCCGGCATAGGCTTGCCTTCATCAATCAGCTTTTTTATTTGTGCATGGGCAATATCACGTGCAACTATGAGCGTTCCGGTAAGACTTAATCTTGTTTTAACAGGGTATTTAGTTAAATCAGCTAGCACTTCCTTCATGGGACGGTCAAGGTTTATCTCTACTGCTTTTTCAAGCGCAGGAGCTATCGCCGGCATGAAGCGTTCTGGATTTTTTTCGAGCTCTTCGAGAAAAATTCCGTTTTCATTAATATAAGCTTTAATGTTTCTGTCAGCGCTACAACTCACGCCAATTCCTACCGGGCAGGATGCTGCATGGCGTGGCATCCGGATTACACGTACATCATGCGCAAAATATTTTCCTCCGAATTGCGCTCCAACACCATAATCCTGGCAAATTTTTTCAATTTTCTTTTCCCATTCTGTATCACGAAAAGCCCTGCCGCTCGCATTTCCGGTGGTGGGAAGGGTGTCGTAATAACCGGCGGAGGCTTCTTTTACGGCTTTAAGTGTTGCTTCCGCCGATGTTCCGCCGATGACAACCGCAAGATGGTAAGGCGGACAGGCAGAGGTACCCAAATCTTTGATTTTTTCTTTAATGAATTTAGTAAGGGATTCCTCGTTCAGCAATGATTTTGTCTGCTGGTAGAGAAATGTTTTATTGGCCGATCCGCCGCCTTTTGTGATAAAAAGAAAACTATACATGTTTCCTTCCGTAGCATAAATATCTATCTGTGCAGGGAGGTTTGAGCCACTGTTTTTTTCTTCAAACATCGAATAAGGAACAACCTGGGAATATCTGAGGTTTTTATCCTTATAGGTTGTGTAAATTCCTTTTGAAAGGGCTTCGGCATCATTAGTCCCGGTCCAGACTTGTTCGCCTTTTTTTCCGATAACTATGGCCGTTCCGGTATCCTGGCACCAGGGAAGCTCTTCCTTTGCTGATATGACTGTATTTTTTAACATGGTATATGCAACAAACCGGTCATTGTCAGAAGCCTCCGGATCATTAAGAATCTTAGCACATTTTTCAAGGTGCGGGGTTCTTAAAAAGAACGAAAGGTCATTGATGGCTTCTTTTGCAAGAAGTTCAAGCCCGCGAGGATCAACTTTCAGTATTTTACGGCCTCCTGTTTCAATAATTTCTATATAATCTTTGGTGATCAACCTGTAATTTGTCGAATCCTTTTCCACCTGAAAAGGTTTTTCATAAATGAAATCAGCCATACAATTTTAATATTTGATATTATTAGTCAAACGTAAAGCTTTTTTTGTAAATAAAAAAATAATGATCAGGGAGAATTTTTTCAAAAAGCCACCCTAAGAGAAATGTAATTGGAATTAAAACCATATGACGATCAGGTTTTTTATGATGGCATGGGCCGTTTGCCGACCGATTTACTTTTTATCCAAATTAAAAAAACATTAAAATATTTATGTTTCAAAAAAATATTTGTTTTTTGTATTAGAATAGTGTAATTTTAAAAAATAAACAAGTATAATATTAGCATATTTTAGAAGATATATGGTGGCTTTATTGAGGAAAAATAAAATTATTTTTCAGTGTAGAATATCCCTTTTTGTATTGATGTCATTGTTGCCGGTTTTTGCCAAAGGCCAAAATGATTCTGTTCCTGATACAGCAAGGTATGTAAACCCAAACGCGGACATTTTCAATGAGAAATTTATTATATGTGAACCGGCGCGCGTCTTTTTGTTTTATGATAAACCGGTCAATGAAATGGTTTGCCTCAGAAGGAATTTTACTGATCAGTTTCTGCAGGTATGTACAAGCAGCAAGATATTGCCTGCCAGTAAGATTTGGGGATTTAATCAAGGAAATAAATATTACCGGAGCGGCCATACTTTTGACAGGAATTATGTTTTTGCCGAGCGTATTGTTACAGGAAACATGTCGCTTTTCTATTGCAGAAATATTTCCAGCACATTAGAAGAGATCGAATTAATTTCAACAGATCCGAATAACGAGGGATATACCAACAGGATGATCATAGAAGATCCGAACAGCGCCAGGTACAAGAATGATTTTTCATATTTTATTTCGCCCCGTTCTGATTCTGCAAAAATGATCTGGGTAAATAACAATAATATTGGCGATATCGCGAAGGATTACTTGTATTCCAGCCCCGGAGCCTATAAGGAGGCAATGCAGTATGTGAAAAAAAACAGGTGGCCCGAGCGCTTAACGCTCATACTGGGGGTTTCATCTTATTTAATAAGTACAATTGATTTTCGCAGAGGCGGCATCATTATTTTTCACTATCAAAGCCCGATGTTTTATATTTCTTTGGCCTCAATCGGAACTTACATTTATATCAGGGTAAAAAACAAACATCGCTATTTAAGCCCGAATAATATGATCCGGATTATTTCGAAATATAACGCACAGGTTTTAAAATAAATAAATAGAACTGATAAAGAAAGAGCTATGAAATATTTTATAACAATACTTTTTGCAACACTTTTCATCAGCATTGGGTGTGCTGCACAGATATTCAGGAAAGAAGACACTGTTGTCGTTTTTCGTACATTTTCCGAATATAATAATGGCTTAACTAAGGAAATGCTCTTTAAAAAGGGTTATAAAATTTCATGGGTGGATAGCCTGGGAATTTCCCATAAATCGGTGATAGAAAACATTAAACCTGAATTTCTTTTACTTGATGCCGACACAATTTATCCTGGTGATATAAAAGCAATTAATTCTTCGGGGCCGCCCTCATTTTTTCCGCCAAATAACAGTTCAAATATGGCTGTAATAGTTGATACCGGTAAGAGATTTCAGGTTATGACCTTTATCGAATTTGAAAAACTTACCAAGACGAAGGCCATAACTTTTGCACAAAATCAGAATGATCCGTTTTATAAACATATTTCTGCCGAAAAATATGCTGCCGACATGGATAAGAAAATACAACGCCGAAGGAAAATGTTTGCGGCAATAGATACCTGCCCCCTGCACTATGGCATCAAAACAAATTTAGTGTGGGATCTCGTCAATGAGATAAATCTGAGTTTTGAAATACCTGTTAAGCGTAGTCTTTGTATTGATGTGGGTGCGGGAATTCTGTATGCCACAACTAATAAATATGACGGAAACTTCGCTTCTGTTTTAACCGAATTGCTTCACTTCAGAGGCAATCATCTGAATTTTTTTGATCATTCTTATATTAACCGTAAAGGATTCTCTCTGGATGTTATATCTAAATTTTTTCTTTCGAAAAAAAAGCATCTGTATATTGGGCCACAGCTGTGTTTCCGTTATTATAACTATAAAAACAAATGGGTCTGGCTCGACGCAGATGGTTCGGATTATTACCATGTTTCATGGGAAGCTTTGCAAAGCGAAAAAAGTGCGGCAGTTCAGCTCAACGCTATGGTTGGTGTGCAGACGCCTCAAATCAAAAGATTTATTTTTGATGCTTTTATTTCGGTTGGAATTATGTATCGTGGCGGTATGGTTAGCAGGAGCGTATTACAAACAGATTATCATGAGGGGTCTGTTTTAGATTATTGTGACCCACACGAAGAAATCAAAGGAGGCGGCATCACGCCGTCGGTACTGCTGGGTTTTAAGATCGGATACAGGTTTGGCAAGGCCAGACTTTTTGGTAAATAATAGATTGTTCCGGGATTATGATATTTCAAAAACTCTTCATTCTGAAAAATGTTCCTAACGGAAGTTTTTTTCCTGCCCTGTCTTCCAGAAACATCTCTCCTAATTCTTTCCGGGATATATTATTTATATAATCGCACACCAGGTTTTCCGCCACCAGCGCCGAAAACCCCATAGAGTATAGGTTCAGGATCAGAAAACTTTTTTCAGGCACCAGGAGTTCAGAACAATTTTTTATTAACTCATTTATTTGTTCTTCAAGTACCCATTTTTCACCCTCGGGCCCGCGGCCGTATGCGGGAGGATCAAGAATAATTCCGTTATACCGGCTTCCGCGCCGCACCTCGCGTTTCACGAACTTCATGGCATCATCAATGATCCACCGTACACCTTCAAGGTTGCTGGCGTCCATGTTTTCGCGCGACCAGCTTATCACCTGTTTTACCGAATCAACATGAGTAACATCGGCACCGGCAGCTTTGGCGGCAAGAGTTGCCCCTCCGGTATATGCAAAAAGGTTGAGTATTTTAGGCTGGATAGCTCGGGTTTCATTAATAGCATCAAAAATATAGTTCCAGTTGTCTGCCTGCTCCGGGAAAAGCCCGACATGCTTAAAGGCGGTCAAACCCAGGCGAAAACGAAGATTCATGGTCTTGTAGTTATACCCGATCCACCATTGTTCTTTCATTTTCTTCAGAAATTGCCACTGGCCTTTTTCATTTTGATTGTCTTTTACGGAGGCTCTTATAAACCGGGCATGGGCAAGATTATTCCACTCCTGTTCCGTTAATGATTTATTCCAGCAGGCCTGGGGTTCCGGACGCGCAATAATGTATTCGCCAAAACGTTCCAGCTTTTCGTAATTACCGGTATCCAGAAGCTCATAGTCTTTCCATCCGGCGGTCTTTATTAAGGAGAAATCCGTCATGAGTTTATTCTGCAGGATTGTGAATGTTCCCTGTAAATAAAATACTGTTGTTTTTGTTTTCCTTTATGATGAACATAAAGGGGTGATCAGCCTTGAATTCCGGTTGATTTACCGGCAATGATTTTATACGCATAACAACAGCCGTTGCAGCGGCTGCTTCTGTTCCTGATTCATTTACTTCAACAAAGGCCTTATGAATTACCTTGCTGATTTTTAGATCTTTTTTTCCGGTCATTCCTGAAAAATCCGCCCTGTCAGAGAAAGCATCCGGCATCCCCATTTCTTTAAGGATCCAGCTCAATTCAAATTCGGATGTAATTTTAAATTTTGGGAAAAACAATTTCACTTTTTTCGGACTTAAACCGATCGTGATTTTTTTATAAAGGTCATAATTAAAATCTTTTTTTAAAGCGACGAAGGCAGCATTGTCTTTGGGGAGAATGATCAGCATGGATAATGTCCCGTTAGAGTATGGTATTTCAATCGCCTTTAGATTGGTCTCATCTTCATAATAGTTAAACTCTTTATCGGCTGTCATAAAATCGCAGGCAACTGATGATGTTTCTTCAACATGAAAATCAATTTTTTGTGTTTGTTTTTCGTCAAAGGCAGTTGCCCAGTTTGCTTTGAAATATATGGCATTCACCAGTACAAGCCGTGTCAGGTAATCAACAAGCCCGGAAGGTATCAGTCCTTTGATTTTTTCGTTTGTTTGTTTTTCAACCCAGGTATTGATCTGTTGCCGGCTGTTTTCAGTTTCATTAATGAAATCAACAGTATTTACAGAGGAATTAAAACTATTCTTCAGAATTTTAACAAAAGCCTCATTGAATGTAAAATCCCGCTGAGCCCAAATGGAATTTGCATTATATATGTTTATGGCGCTTCCGTCATTAAGTGCTCCGATTTCTTTGAGCGATTCATTATATTTGTCATAAAAATCCTTGCTGTTTGCGGGAAAGTGCATGATTTCACCCATCTGCTTTTCAGTATTCTCCCTAGCTCCCACATACGTCATGGCAAGTGCTGTGGATATGCTGTATGGGGCAAGAAACAGATTTTCCGGTTTGTCGCAAATCTTTTTATAAAGATCGATAGCAAATAGATTATTGGCATCTGTAATACTTACCGGGGCTTTGTTTTCAGTGACACTGGTATTATTATTCACGGTATTGTTTTTTTGTGTTTTACACGACAATGAAAAGAAAACTGTCAACAATATTGTTGCCCCCAGTATTTTTGTTGTTTTCATATTTTATTTTTTTGGTTTTTCTGAAAAGAGCTTCAAAGATATCAAATATCAAGCCTTTTTTCAAAGTAAGCGATCAGGATTTTTGCTTTGGATGCTCCCACCACGGATTTCAAACTTTCAAATGAAGCAGTTTTAATAGTTGCAACAGATTTAAATTTACGAAGAAGTTTCTGGGCTGTTTCATAACCTATTCCTTCAATATCAGTAAGTACAGACTTTGTAACTGTCTTTTGTCTTTTTTGCCTGTGGTGTGTAATTCCAAATCTATGAGCCTCATCTCGCATTTGCTGTATAAGCTTCAGTGTTTCCGATTTTTTATCAAGATAAAGTGGAATAGAATCGTTTGGAAAATATATTTCCTCAAGTTTTTTGGCGATTCCGATAATTGCTATTTTTCCGCGCAAACCTAATTTTTCGAGGCTGCTTAATGCTGCGCTGAGTTGCCCTTTTCCACCATCGACTATAATAAGCTTGGGAAGCGATTTTTTTTCATCCAAAAGCCTTTTATAGCGCCGAAAAACCACTTCTTCCATCGACGCGAAATCATTTGGGCCTTCCACAGTTTTGATATTATAATGCCGGTATTCATTTTTGTCGGGCCGGGCATTTTTAAATACGACCATAGACGATACAGGAAAGCTTCCCTGAATGTTTGAATTGTCAAAGCATTCAATATGATCGGGGCGCTCATTCAGGTGCAGGTCGCTCATAGCCTGATCCATGATGCGGTTCACATGCCTGTCAGGATCGATCAGCTCCTTTTGCTTTTCTTTGTCCAGCTTAAAGTATTTTGCGTTATTATGTGACAATTCCAGAAGTTTCTTTTTATCACCTTTTTGTGGTATGGTGACTTTTGTGTTTGGGATTTCAATGCTGAGCGCAAAAGGGACAACAATTTCAGAAGAATTGCTTTTCAGGCGTTCACGCAGGTCGGTAATGCCATATTCAAGAAGCTGAACAGGTGATTCTTCCAGATGTTTCCTAAGCTCGACGGTATGCGCCTGGACAATAGCGCCATCAACCACTTTTAAAAAATTTACATATGCAGTGTCAATATCTTCAATAATGCTGAATACATCCACATTGCTGATTGCGGGATTGACAACCGTTGATTTACTTTGGTATTTTTGCAGCAATTCAATTTTTTCTTTTATCAGTTGAGCCTTTTCAAATTCGTATAACTGAGCAAAATGGCTCATCGTTTTTTTTAGCTGCTGCTGGACACTATTGATGTTGCCTTTAATAATTTCCTTGATATTGCTGATGGTTTCGTTATAGTCTTCTTCGCTCTGTATGCCTTCACACGGGCCTTTGCAGTTGCCGATATGATATTTCAGGCAAACGCGGTATTTCCGGCGGCTGATGTTTTCGTCTGAAAGGTTATAGTTGCACGTGCGAACCTGGAAAATCTGAAAGACAAGTTCGAGCAAAGTGTTCATCATTCTAACCGATGCATAGGGCCCAAAATATTCTGACCCATCACGGATCACATGGCGTGTGGCAAAAACCCGGGGAAAATGTTCACTTTTTATGCAGATCCAGGGATAGGTTTTATCGTCTTTCAGCAGGACATTATAGCGGGGCTGATATTTTTTGATAAGATTGTTTTCGAGCAGCAATGCTTCGTATTCATTGTCGACAACAATGTATTTTATATCATCAATTTTTTTAACCAGAACACTTACCTTGCCGCTTTGCTGCTGGTCTTCTTTAAAATAGCTGACTACACGTTTTCTAAGGCTTTTTGCTTTGCCTACATAGATAATGACTCCCGTGTTGCTGAAAAACTGGTAAACGCCGGGCTTGTCGGGTAATGTCCGGAGTATTTGATTTATATGGCCCTTATTCGGAATCAACCTCTTTTTTAACTGTTTTTTTTGACTTCCGGACAATTAATCCGACATCCATAATATCAGGTGTTTCTATTAAAGGCATAACATTCTGGACTTCGAAGATATAAGTTCCTTTAAAAGGCAACGTAATCTCCTGAAGCGCCGGGTATGTAATATCCCACAGATCGCCAGCCCCATCGCCCTTAAACGATCCGTTGTCGTTCCTGATGGGAATATCGAAGTCTTTTGTCCGGGTATCGCCCGAGGGATAAGTGATCATAATATTTACGCGGATATTTGCATATGCATAATACGATGTGTGGCGAAGTGCCAGCGTAATATCATATAAGCTTATGGTGTCTTCAACAGGAACCTCGAATTTTATGATGTTGTCCCTCTTCCATGTATAATTGTCAATTTTAATATATTTTTCAAAAACTTTATTGTGTGAACAGGATGCGGTTATAAGTAACAACAACAGTAACAGGTATTTTTTTCTGAACATTTGGTTTGATATTTTAAAGTAAATTTACATAGTTTTTTTGAAACGCAACATGAAGCGCTAAATTATGAAAAAGCAAAAATTTTATGTGGTCTGGAAAGGGCGTGTCCCCGGCATATATAACACATGGGAAACATGTCTTGAACAGGTTGAAAAATTTGAAGGAGCCGCATACAAAGCTTTTGAAACTTTTCAGGAAGCCAGCGCTGCGTTTGATAAGGCTCCCGGTGCCTTTATTTTTAAAAAGGCCCGGGCGGTAAAAAAAACTAATGATAGTTTGTTTAAAGAACATCCCGAAAAGGTATCTGTTAGTGTTGATGCTGCATGGAATACCAAAACAAAACAAATGGAATATCAGGGCGTTTACACATTGACAGGAGAATTGCTTTTTTCGAAAGGGCCTTTTAATGATGCAACAAATAATGTCGGAGAGTTTCTGGCGATAGTCCATGCGTTGGCATTATTAAAGCAAAAAAACAGCAATTTGCCCATTTATAGTGACAGCCAGACGGCAATAAAATGGATTAAAGATAAAAATGCTAAAACAAAGTTGATTCGAACCGAAGAAAATAAAGAGGTTTTTGAGCTATTGGCACGTGCAGAAAAGTGGTTGGCAGCCAATACATATTCAAACAGAATATTAAAATGGAATACGGAGTTTTGGGGTGAGATACCTGCTGATTTCGGAAGAAAATAATTTATTAACAGCGGTTATTCTCCGCAGAGACCTATGCATTCAATTATTTTTGAAAGCACGCTCTCATTTATAATATAAAAAGTTTTTTTCCCGTCTCTCTTGGATTCGAGGATATGCCTGTTTTTTAATATGCTCAGATGATGTGAGGCAGATGCTTGTTCAATTTTTAGCTTTTTATAAATTTCTGTCACATTCATCTTCTTGTTTGAATACAGCATCTGGATAATTGCAATACGCATCGGATGCGAAATGGCCTTAAGCATACTTGTCGCATTGTCTAATTTGTCCAAATTAATTTTTTCTATTTTTAACATATCTTTATTTTTAAACAAAGATAATAAAAAATATTTAATGTGCAAGTATTTTGTTAATTATTATATACTTACATCTAGAAAGTGATTAGAGAAAAAACATCAAGATTACTATCGATTTTTGATTTTCCTTCTAAAAATCCGAGCTCACAAATAAAATTAACTTTTATGTCTTTGACAGGAAAAAGCCTGATGAGTTCGATGGCGGCTTTAGCCGAGCCTCCCGTGGCCAGAACATCATCATGTAAAAGTACAACGTCGTCTTTTTCAAGCGCATCCTGGTGTATATGGAGCACATTTTCGCCGTATTCGAGTGAATAGGCTTTTGAAAAAGTAGCGGCAGGCAGTTTGCCGGGCTTGCGTATGGGAATAAATCCAGCATTGAGTTTTGCTGCCAGTGCTCCGCCTAAAATGAATCCCCGGGATTCTATTCCAACCACTTTTGTGATTCCGGCATTTTTATAATAATTATAAATATTTTCAACAACGAAATTATACGTGTCCTTGTTCTTTAACGCTGTAGTGATGTCTTTGAATAAAATGCCGGGTTGAGGAAAATCTGGAACATCTCTGATGGATTGTACAACGTCTTGTAAATTGATTTCTGTTTTCATATTTGTTTTTTTTGATTTAATGCCAATTGCCCGCAGGCAGCCTGAATATCAGTTCCCTTACTGGTTCGTAAATTTACAATAATATTTTTATTTTTTAGAAAATCAATAAAAAATTCCGAATTCTCTTGAGCGCTTTTTCGATAAACAGGATCCAGAACGTAATTAAAGGGAATTATGTTGATTTTTACAGGAAAATTTCTGCAAAATACAGCCAGGGCTTCTGCATCTTCAAGGCTGTCATTTATTTTATCAAACAATATATATTCGATAGTGATTCGTTTATGTGTTTTGGAGTGATAATATTTTAATGCCTCAATTAATTGCCTGAGCGAATATTTTTTTGCGACAGGCATCATGGATTTCCTTTTTTGCTCAACCGCAGAGTGTAATGAAACAGCAAGATGGTATGGTATGTTTTCATCTGCCATCAATTTTATTCCGTCGGTAATTCCGGATGTTGAAATCGTAATTCGTTGGGGCGAAAAGTTTAACAGGTTTTTATCCGATATTTTCTGAAGAGCCGACATGGTATTCGAATAGTTCAGAAGAGGCTCTCCCATTCCCATGACAACAATGTTATCAAGTTCCGTATGGTATTTTTCACGCGCGAACTTCATCAACATCATAATCTGATCATGGATTTCAGCCGACTCTAAGTTTCTTATAAAGCCGAATTTTCCGGTCGCACAAAAGCGGCAGCCCAGGGCACATCCGACCTGGGTTGATATACAGGCTGTAACACGTGTGGCAGAAGGAATAAGAACGCTTTCTATGATGTTTTCATCAGATAAACAAAATGCATATTTTCGTGTTCCGTCTTTTGAGGTGTATTCTGTGAAGGAAGAAATATTGTTGCAAAAATACAGGCTTTCAAGTTTGTTTCGTAGCAAAACCGGGATATTGGTCATTTCCTGAAAGGATACACATTGTTTTTTCCATATCCATTCATATATTTGTTTTGCATGAAAAGCATGTTGTCCGGTTTCTTTGACAAAATCAGAAACCTCCTCAAATGTGAGGTCTTTTATGTGTTTTTTTTGGACCAGAACCTAATTATTAATATACTCGGCGACAAAATTATCGACCATTGATAAATAATTATCTTTTTGTTGTCTGCTGACGAACGATGCTTCAAATGAATTTTTCACCAGTGTAACAATATCCTCGTGTGAAAGGTTTAATGCTTTCTGGATGGCCAGAAGATTTTCGTTCATGTATCCGCCAAAATAAGCAGGATCATCGGAATTTACGGTTACCAGGATGTTTTTATCAAGAAAACTTTTAAGGGGATGCTCTTTAAGATCTTTAACCACGGCAAGCTTCAGGTTTGACAAAGGGCACATGGTCAGAGGAATTTTTTTCAATGCAATTTCATCCATCAGGACATCTGAATCTTTTGAATTATTCCCATGGTCAATACGGTCAATTTTGAGCAATTCAAGGGCTTCGCGAACATAAGATACCGGGCCTTCTTCTCCGGCATGGGCTACAGTCAGAAATCCGTATTGACGTGCTTTTTTAAAAACACGGCTGAATTTTTCCGGGGGATTTCCAACTTCGGAAGAATCAAGGCCCACCCCAAGGATTTTATCTTTGTATGGCAGAGCCATCTCCAGGGTGGCAAAAGCAGATTGTTCGCTGAGGTGCCTTAAAAAGCACATGATAATTCCTGTATGTATAGAGAATAATTTTTCGGCATCAACAACCGCATTATATATCCCATTGAAAAAAACCTCAAACGAAACATTGTTGTGCAAATGTGTCTGTGGGTCAAAGAAAATTTCAGTATGTACAACATTCTGGTCGCCGGCTTTTGTCAGGTAAGCCATGGTGAGATCATAAAAATCTTTTTCGGTCTGAAGCACATAAGCACCTGTGTAATAAATATCCAGAAATTCCTGAAGGTTATTAAACTTATACGCATCACGGAGTTCGTCAACACTTTTATAATTAATGGTTATATAATTACGTGCAGCGAT
>Ga0116171_10001428_pt1 | contig 23744 bp, 18 predicted proteins | sample AD_JPNHW2_MetaG_FD_89798 | JGI IMG/M metagenome (GOLD analysis project Ga0116171, IMG submission 89798) | Active sludge microbial communities of municipal wastewater-treating anaerobic digesters from Japan - AD_JPNHW2_MetaG | ecosystem: Engineered > Bioreactor > Anaerobic > Digestate | place...
CCCATGTCCGTGGCAGCGTGAATGAAGCGGTACTCTGATCTCAACGGCGTGGGCGTGGGGCCTTCGGTCGGCACATCCACACAGCCCATGACCAGAGCCAGGGTGAGCAGAATCGCTCCAATCAGCAAATACGTGGACTTGTGTTGAGTCTTCATAATCATGCACTCTCCTTTGTTCTAGACCTTACCATCACGGTTTAGGTTGAATTGTAAGATTATTTTGAAACCTCTCACCTCCTGTGGCGTATAATGAATCAGTAGTGCGTGGGTTGAGTCGTCCATGTCCTGTTCATACACATACGCGGCCTAAAAACAAGGGGCGGAATGAATAACGGCAACCCCGCCGGAAATACAACGTCCCGGCCGGCTGCGCTGCACCGCCCCCCATGATACGTATGACCATCTTTGAGAAATTGAGTTCTGATTCCGGAACATCGAGCACGGGTGTGAATGAACCACAAACCAACAATCTGGAACGAATTGGTGAATACCCTGGCAGAAAATAATCTCTGCCTGTAATTACGTCCTCAATACAATACTGCCGACCAGGGCCATCCTTGATTGTTGCACACTTTACGAGTAACGGATAGAAAGGCTGGTAAACCTTTTAAAATAACAGGTTTGTGTAGGAAATGAGATGTTTATTGCTAATGCTTTTATTTTCAAATATCTATACATATCCCGCCGGTCAGGATCTGACACCTCCCCTTCAATTTGACAAATATACATAAATTCTTGATTACCGTCAAGTTTTTTTTATAATTGTGCCTCATACTGCTGTCAAGCTGTCTCCCCCAGAACCGCCTGCAGAATCCGCCACAATTCCTCCTTGCCCCGCCCCGTCCGCGCGGAAAAAGTCAGCAGCCCAGTGCCGATTTCCCCCCCGATGGCGCTGCGCAGCCCGCTCAGCCCCTTGCGCAGTTCATTCCCCGAAAGTTTGTCCGCCTTGGTCGCCACCACCACATGCGGCTGCTGCTGCCCCCGTAGCCATTCGAGCAGCTGCGCATCGAGAGGCGAAAGCGGATGACGCACATCCACCAGAACTACCACCAGCCGCAAATGCTCCGCTTCGGTCAAATAGGATTCGATCAGCCCCTGCCACTGCTCGCGCAGGGTCTTCGAGGAGCGGGCATAGCCGTAGCCGGGGAGATCGACAAAATAGAACTTGCGGTTGACACGATAGAAATTGAGGGTACGGGTTTTGCCCGGAGTGGCACTGACATAGGCGAGATGGCGCTGATGGAAGAGCACATTGAGCAGGGTCGATTTGCCGACATTGGAGCGGCCGGCAAAAGCGATTTGCGGCAGCCGGTCGCGCGGCAAATCCTCAAGCCGTCCCACGGATTTGATATATTCGGCGGCGGTAATCTTCACGCCGCCGATTCCTGCAGGGGATTCTCGGGCGCCGCTTTGCGCTTTTTATAGACGGGCTCCGCCCCCGAGGTCACGACCGCTGCCGTGATCCGGCACAAGCCGATCTCCTTGCGCGAAGGCAGATGATACATGATCTTGAGCATCGTCTCCTCAAGCACCGAGCGCAGGCCGCGCGCCCCGGTGCCGCGCTTGCGGGCGATGCGGACGATCTCCTGAAGCGCGGCGGTTTCAAACTCAAGCTCGACACCGTCCAGAGCCAGGAGCCGCTGGTATTGCCGCGTCAGGGCGTTCTTCGGCTCGGTCAGGATTTTGAGCAGCGCATCGTCGTCCAGCTCATCCAGCGTACAGATGATCGGCAACCGGCCAATGAGCTCGGGGATCAGACCGTACTGGAGCAGATCCTCGGGCTCAACCTGGCGCAGCAACTCGCTCAGCTCGAGCGCATCGCCCTTGACGCTCTCGGCGCCAAACCCGATAGCCATCCGGTTGAACCGGCTGGCAATGAGCTTTTCAAGCGATTCAAAGGCGCCGCCGCAGATAAAGAGGATATTGGCGGTGTTGATATTGATGAACTCCATCTCGGGGTGCTTGCGTCCCCCCTTCGGCGGCACCGCCGCGATCGTGCCCTCGAGGATCTTGAGCAGCGCCTGTTGCACGCCCTCGCCCGAGACGTCGCGGGTGATCGAGGGATTGCCGCTCTTGCGCGAGATCTTGTCGAGTTCGTCGATATAGACAATGCCGTGCTCGGCGCGTTCGAGATTATAGTCCGCCGCCTGCAGCAGGCGGACGAGGATATTCTCAACGTCCTCGCCGACATAGCCGGCTTCGGTCAGGGTCGTGGCATCGGCGATGGTGAAGGGCACCTGCAGAAATCGCGCCAGGCTCTGGGCGATCAGGGTCTTGCCGGTGCCGGTCGGGCCGATGAGCAGGACGTTGCTCTTTTCGAGCAGGACCTCGTCCGCGGTCGCGGCGTGGTTGATGCGCTTGTAATGGTTATAGACCGCGACCGCGATCGTCTCCTTGGCGTGCTCCTGGCCGATCACGAATTTATCGAGTTCGGCTTTGATCTCGGCCGGTGCCGGCATCCGATCGATGGTGGCGGTGGTACGCCGCGACTTTTCCCGGGCGATGATCTTGTTGGCGATGGTGACGCACTCGCTGCAGATGGTCACATCCGGGCCGGTGACGATGGTCTCCACCTGCTGGCTGCTTTTGCCGCAGAAGGAGCAGATGACCAGGCGGCGATTGCCGTTTTGTTTCTTCTGATCCATTTTTACTCTGCAATAAAGTGAAGGTTGCTACTTTTTACGGCTCTTGACCAGTTCCTTGCGCACCATGATCTCGTCGATGAGGCCGTACTCTTTCGCCTCTTCGGCGCTCATGAAGAAATTGCGGTCGGTATCCTTGACGATCCGTTCCATCGGCTGGCCGGTGTGGTTCACCAGGATCTGGTTGAGCTTTTCCCGAATGACCAGGATCTCGCGGGTCTGGATTTCAATATCGCTCGCCTGCCCCTGGGCGCCGCCCATGGGCTGGTGGATCATCATGCGGGAGTGCGGCAGGGCCGAGCGCTTGCCCTTGGCTCCGGCGGCCAGCAGCAGCGCGCCCATGCTCGAGGCTTGACCGATGCAGATGGTGGCCACGTCCGGTTTGATGAACTGCATGGTGTCATAGATGGCCAGACCGGAGGTGACGATCCCGCCGGGGCTGTTGATATAGAGATAGACATCCTTGGCCGGATCCTCGGCGGCCAGAAAGAGCAGCTGAGCGATGGCCAGGCTGGCGACGTTGTCGTCGATGGCGGTGCCCAGGAAGACGATGCGTTCCTTGAGCAGACGTGAGAATATATCATAGGCACGCTCACCGCGGCCGGTCTGTTCGATGACGATCGGTACGAGTCCCATGGCTTCTCCTCTATCCTAATGGGTTACATGGTCATGTTCGTGCGGTTCGTAGAGCGAACGCTGGAGTTCGGTTACCTGGGCCTCCCGGGCCAGGAAGGCATAGAGCTTGTCGTCCTCGATGGCGCTCCGGAGGCGTTCGCGTTCGTCATGGCTGCTTTTGATCTTTTCGGCCTGGCCGGCCCCCTCCTCACCGGCGGCGGTCATGGCTGCCAGGGCGCTGTCGAGTTCCTCATCGCTGACGCTTAATCCCTGCTGCTGGATGAGGCGGTCGCGGATGAGGTACCATTTGACGCCATGGATGGCCGAAGCGCGGTAGTGTTCGGCCAGGCGGGCCTCGTCGACGCTCTCCTTGCTCTTCTTTTTCGCGTCGGCGATGAGCATGGCGAGATAATTATCGACCATCGAGGGCGGGGCCTCGATGGCGTTCTGCTTGATCAGCTCGTCGGCCAGGGCCTCCTGGAAGCGGGCCTGGGTTTCGCGTTCCGCCTGGGCCGTGAGGCGCTGCTGGATATCCTCCTTGAGTTCCGCGAGGGTGTGGAAGGCCCCCAGGTCTTTGGCGAAATCGTCATCCAGCTCCGGGAGGCGCCGTTCCTTGACCTCCTTGACCGTGACCTGATAGTATTTTTCCGCAGCGGCTTCGCCGCTTTCGGGATCCGGCTGCGGCTGCAGGGTGAGGCGGCGTTCCTCGCCCGCCTTGACGCCGAGGAGTTGGCTGGTGATCTCGGGGCGGTCGTCATGCAGCCAGATGACCTCATTGGCGAATTTCTGCCCCACCACCGGTACACCGCTGCGGTCGAGTTCCTGGAGGTCGGCGACGACAAAGTGGCCGGCCTGGGCCTCGCCCTCCACCGCATAGATCATCGATTGGCGCGCCTGCAGGTTCTCGAGGGTGCGCTGGACATCCTCTTCCGTGGCCGTGTAGACCGTCCGCTCGACCGGCATGCCCTGAAATCCGCTGACCTGGAAATCGGGCCGGACGTCGAAATGGAGAGCGAAGGTCAGCCCCTGGTCCTCGTCCCAGGAGAGATCCTGGACGTAAGGGGTATTGAGATAGTCGAAGCTGTTCTCCTTGAAAAGCTGATCGATGGCTTGACGGATATAGACATTAAACACATCGGATTCAATGCTTTTACCGAACATCTTTTTGACAAGCCCGGGGGGGACATGGCCCTTGCGGAATCCCTCGAGACGAACATTTTTCATGGTGTTGGCATATTTCTCGTCCAGCTGGGGCTTGACGTCGGCGGCGGGCACGGAAAAGGCGACGATCCGGTGCCAGTTGGGCTGTGTGGTGATCTGGTACTCCACCTCTTGTTCTCCCTATAGGTGCGCAGTGTCAGGATTAGAATCGGACGGCCCTTGCAAGGGCCGGTGATGGCAAAAAAATCGCCGTCTGCAGGCTGGACGTGCAAATCCCCGAGTCCAGGTGCATCGGCTGCTGTTTTGGAAAGACGTGCGAGAGGGGGGAGTCGAACCCCCAAGTCTTTGGGACACTAGATCCTAAGTCTAGCGCGTCTGCCAGTTCCGCCACTCTCGCCGATCGGCACGGATAAATATAGAGATTATGGCCCTTAAAGTCAATTGCTTTTTCCGCTGCAAAAAACGCCCGGCAGGGATACGCTGCCGGGCGGAAGGCTCCTCCGGATACCCGATGAGGCGCTGCAAAGCTTGCGCAAGCGGAGAATGCGCGACGCAGCGGGTTTTTCTTCAGAACGGGCCGATCGCGCGCCTCACGGCTTGAGGATGCGGACATTGCGCGGCGCGGCGGGCGCTTCGGTATCGACTTCGCTGCTCTGGCCGAGGAAGCGGAAGCGCATCGCGTCGGCCAGCACGGTCCCGTCGGCGCCGCTGTTGCTGAGCTGCACGCCGCTGCCGGTACCGGCGGGCAGATAGACTACGGCCAGGCGGTTCCAGCGCCCCGCCTTTTCACGCTGGTTGATGGCGCCGCTGAATTTGCTGACGCCGTTGACCATCACGCTGACCGGGGCATTGCTCGCCTCCCGGCCGCTGTTGGCCGAGCTGGCGGCCCAGCCGTGCCACTCGCTGATCTCGTAAAAGCCGGGCACATGGATCGTGGGCGTAAATATCGCGGTCGCTGCACTGGCGGGGGTATAGGCGGCGGCATAGCCGATGCCGTCCTCGGTGTCATCCGCCCACTGCGAATAGCAGGGATTGCGGGTGGCGCCGAAGACATCCGTTGAGGGATCCTTGACCTCGGTCCAGGCTCCGGTCAGCACGGCCTTTTCGCTGGCGGGTGAGGTGTCGTTGTTGAAACAGTTGCCCACCATGATGTCGGAGACGATGGTATCGGGCCGGGTGAAAAGCAGGATGCCGTCGCCCTTGATGTACTTGGGGGGATCGGCCATGGTGCCTTCGAGGGTGACGGATGCGAACTGCGCGCCGTTGTTCATCACCGGATCCTGGCCGCCAAGGAAGCGGTAGTAGGGTCCGGCATAGCCGGTGGCCGCCCGCAGTTCGGCATCACTGACAGTGATGTAGGCGCCGGTGGGATTGCAGATCGCCACGCCCTGGTCGAAAAAGCGCGCCCAGGCCCCGCTGGCGAGCTTTTGCGGTGCCGAGGTGGGCATGCCGAGGTCGCTGTCGAACTCGTCGTAATAGAGCGAGATATAGTAATAATCGCCGAAGGTGCGGCCATAGTAGGCGCCGGCCATCAGGGCGGTGGTCAGGCCGTAGCGCATATAGGCGAACTTGTTCTTCGAATAGGTGCGGCGCTTCTCCGGATCATAGTCCTCGAGCATGGTATAGACCGGTTGATGGGCATTCTCCCAGACGCGGTTGACGCGGACCATCTCCTCCCAGGTGGAGGCAAAGCGCATGAATCCCTCCCACATCATGCCGTCGCAGACCTCGAGGCTGTAATCTTCGAGGGCGCTGCCGGTATTGAGGGCGATGATCGAGGGCTGCCCGGGATGGATCTGCTCCAGCCGCTGCCGCTCGTACGCCAGCATCTTTTTGACCCCGTCCCCCCACTGCTGATTGACCCATTTCAGTCCGTGCTCATCGAAATCATTCACCTGATTGTAGTCCAGATCGATTCCGCCGGAGATGTCATCGGGATAGAAAAAGGTGCGGTACGCGTCATAAAAAATCCCATCGAAATAGCTGAAATCCTGTTTGGCCGGATCCCAGCGTTTGTCGATGAAATACTTCCACACCGGGATGCCGTCGACAAGCGGGGCGAAGGGGGTGATATTCTGCAGCATGCCGAAACCGACGAAGCGGACCGGAGTCTTGAGGCTGTCGCCGGCAGGGTGGGTGCGCTGCAGGTAGAAATCGCCGCTGGTGCTGACGCCGGTAAAGCTGGTGGGTGTGACTCCGGAGTAGGTGAACCATTCGTCGCCACCGAGCAGGCCATAGCGGTATTTATCCGAGGAGGTGGGAAAGCCCTCGGTGCTGGTCACAAAGATCTCGGTGTCGCCCGGCTTGGCGGGCTGGGTGAGCCGCGGCCGGTTGGGCCGGTAGATGAAGCAAGCGGGGGGAAAGCTGCCGGGCCAGACCCCCTGGCGGCTGGTGCCTAGGATGATCACCTCAGGATTGAGCACGCGGATGCTCTCGTTGAGCGCATAGGCATTCGGGCCAGCGCCGCCATGGACGACCAGATCGTAACGCGCGAAGAAATTCTGCACCGCGCCGCCGGTGATCCCGGCCGGCCGCTGAAACATGATGCGTGGAAAAGTGGAGGTGTATTTTTGCGCCCAACCCCCTGAAGTCATGCATACCAGCATCCCCGCCACCATCCAGCCACCCCATCCCCACCGCCTTGAAACCTGCATTACACCTCCCGATATGTTACATGATCATGGAAATCTGTCCTGCTGCACCGCTCCGGTGTCCCATGCTTGTCCCCGGTTCAGCGCGCAAGATGGCGGAATTGGGCCAGGTGACCTGGAAACAGGCGGATTTGCAGGCATAAAATGCGGCTGCAGCAGCCGCGTTTACTCTGCTGCAAATTTCCCGCCAACTTTTCTCTACAAGGGAGTGCGCGCCGCCATGCGCAGGCCGATCAGTAATAGCGCCCGAGCAGGACAAAGGTTGAGAGCCACAAGGCGCAGGCATAGACCGCAAAGAAGGCGATACCCGCCAGGGCATGCCAGGAGCGCTGCGGCAGGCGCCAGGAATTCTGCCAGAGCAGCCAGAACATCGGGGCCACCGGGATCAGATAACGGCCCTGGAATCCGACACAATGCGGCCCGCCCAACGGCGAAGCGGTCAGGTAGAGCGCCAGCAGCGATTGCAAGAGAGTGCCGAGGAAAACCGTCAGCAGCACCCCCTTTTGCCAGCGGGAGAGCCGCATGCCCTGGTCGCCCATCGCCGCGGTCAGGAGCACCGCCAGCACGGGCAGCAGCACCGTCCATGGCAGCACAACATCGAGCGAGCCGAGCTGGCCTAGATGGGAGCGCATATAGAAGAGCTTGAAGGTCCAGAGGCTGGCCAGCGCCGCCTTGACAAAGGTCAGGGGATGGTGCAGCAGCAGTCGCCGCTGGCCGGGGTAATCCGCGAAGGGGGCATTCCAGTTGAGATCGCTGTGCATCAGTCCATTCCACGCCAGACTGAGGCCATAACCCAGCACCAGCAGCACCAGGCCGGTGAGCACGTAGCGGCGGAGCGGCGGCCATTTCTCGCGCGGGATCAGGAACCAGAGCAGGGCAAAGAGGGCAAAGCCCGGCTTGGAAAGTGCAAAGGCGAGCAGGATCGCACCAAACTGTATCAGCTCCCGACGCGTCAGGGCAGCGCCGGGCCGGGCCAGCCTGAGCATGAAGGCCAGGGCGAAAAAGGCCAGGCTGTTGGTCACGGCATCCGGATTGAAGGCGCCGCCCAAAAAGAGGCTCATCGGCATCAAGGCGACCGCCAGCAGAATCCAGCGCCCGGTCGGGGCCAGGCGCAGAGCCAGGCTGATCAGGGTCAGCCAGAAGGCCAGAGCGCACCAGCGGCCGAGATACATCATCACCAGGGGCGAGGTGTGGAAGAGCCGGCCGATCAGGATGCCGGCTACATGCGGGAGGTAGCCGGCGGGCGGATAGAGGGCACTCGAGGGAAAGGCATAAAAGGCTTTTTTATCCGGCGCGAGAGCCAGGCGCAAATAGCGCTGCAGCCGGCCGAGGTCCTGGCGCTGCTCTTTGGAATGAAAACGCAGGCCTGGATTGACCTGTTCGATCGTCTCGATGACGCTCTCCGGCAGCGTTCCCCCCTGCACCCCATTCCGCGTTTCCGGCAGCAGCCCGCCGCCGGCGAGCTGGTAGCAGCGGCAGAAATGGACGTGCTCATCCGGCGCCTGAAAGGGCGGGGTCATGATCGACCAGGCCAGTCCGAAGATCAGGCCCAGAATCCAGAAGATGCGGTTCGGGGTGAAGGTGCGCTGCGCCCACGCCATCCCGCTCCCGGTCCCGGTGGACGGAGCAATCATCAGGGCGGTCTCCTCAGGGCTGTGGTGCGTTGCGCACCTGGTAAATTTTCACTTCCGGCCCCGGATTCGCCGGCGTCGGTTTGAGATCATAGATCAGATCGGCATAATCGGGTATTTCCGCGTAGGCCTTGCGCACGCCCAGCACGCCGTTGTCCTGAATCGGACGGTTCCACAGCTTGTCGGTCACAATGATATAGTCGATCCGGTGGCGCTGGACATAGGCCGCATTGACCGAATCATTGAAGGTAAAATTGACCAGATGCACGTTATAGCCGGCGAGTTCGACCTCGGGCGTGTACTGCTCGCGCAGCACCAGCGCCTCCTTGGGCAGATGGGTCACGGCCCAGTCGTAGGCGATCTTTTTGGTATTGACCTTGAGGAGGTAGGCATCGTAGGCATAGCTTTGCTTCAGCATCAACGCCCCGGGCACGAGGAGGAAGAGGATCAGGACGAGGGCGGCGGCAGCAACGGCGCGGCGGTGTTTGCGCTGTGCGGCGGGCCCGGCCAGGGCGGCGCCGGGCTGGAGGCGGTGCAGCACGAGGTCGATCAGATTGACGATGCCCCAGGCGGCCCAGATGGCGATCACCGGCAGCAGCGGAATCATATAACGGTCGAACATCAGTTTCCACGAGCCGATATAGGCATAATAGGTCAGGGCAAAAATGATGAGGATCCAGTACTGGATCCGGCGTGCGCGAATTTGCAGCACCACGCCCCCGGCGGCCGCGAGCAGCAACAGCGGGGTAAAGTTATCCTGCAGATAGGTGAAATTGGTGATGTAACCCGGGGCTTTGGTGGCGAACATGCCGCTCCAGCTCGACTGGCTGATGACCATCTGGAAGAGAAAATCGTGGGCGAAGGCCTTAAAGTCGAGGATGGCATAGGGCGTGGTGGCAAAAAAGGTCCCGACCGCGACGCCGAGGAGCAGTAGAATCCGGCTGAACTGCGGCACCCAGAGCCGGGAGGTGTAGGCCAGGGCGAGGATGCCGATCAGGCTGACCGCGGCCAGTTTCGGCGCCATGGCGTGGGCCTTGGCGACGATTTCGTCATAGTACTTGACCCAGAGTTCCACCGGGATGCGCTGCATCAGGGCCGGGGCCCACTGCTCGAAGCGGGCGAAGACAAGATAGACGAGAACCGCGGCGGCGAGCGCGGCGCCGGTCGCGAGGAGCATCTTGCGTCCGTTGCGCCAGGCACCGGCCAGGACCGCGCCGTAGTGAATCCCGTGGCTCTTCGCCACACCATAGAGATGGCCGGCGAGGATGGCGACAAAGAGGACCGCGCCGGGGATCTTGATCGAAACCGTCAGCCCGAAGGCGATGCCGGCCAGAATATAGTCCGCTGCGGTCCGGGTTTCGGCCATGCGCAGGGTGGCCCACAGGGTCAGGAGGACGAAAAGGGTGAGCGGCACATCGGTGGTGGCAAAGTGGCTGTGCATCACATGCAGGGGAGTGATGCAGAGCAGCAGGGCCGCGAGCAGCCCGGTGCGCATATCGTGCAGCCGTTTTCCCAGCCGGTAGACCAGCCAGAGCGAGACGAGGCCGAAAAGGAGCACATTCACCCGGCACAGGGTATACAGGGTGGAAAGATTATCCTGTCCGGCGGCGAAGAGAAAATAAAGCCGCTCAAAGGCATACATGATATACATCAGCAGCGAGGGGTAGAGAAAATTGTGCGGATTGAAATCGCCGCTGAAGAACTGCCGGGTGGCGAGCACCAGCACCCATTCATCGTTGTGATAGGCCATCGGCAGACCGAAGCGGATGCCGATCAGCCGCAGCACCGCGCCGAGTCCAATGATCAGCCCGAGAATCAGGGCCGCAAGCCACGGGGTCTTTTTCGTTGAGGTCATCATCGTCCGTCATTCCATGTTCACGGGATAGTGTTCCGGGCGAGCACTTTTTTAAGTTCGCTGACGAAGATCGGGGTATAAGCCCGTCCTCCCGGTTCGTTCATGTGGATCAGATCCGAGTAGAGGGACTGATCGTAGAATTGCGGGTACGCCGCGCTGGTGATCTTGATGAAGGCGGTATTCGTCTCGCGCGCGAACTGGTCATACCAGGCCAGAATCTGCTCCACCTTGGGCGAAAGCGGCTGCACGGTCGGCGAGAAAGCGAGAACGACCCGCGCGCCCCGGGCCCGGGCGGAGGCAATGAAGGCCTTGAGCACCGCGATACGGCGGGGATCGTAGACCGGCGCGGGATTCTTGTCGAGATCATCGGCAAAACCGTGCAGGGCACGGAATCTGGTTTTGCCGATGGCGACAAAACCGTTGTCGGTAGCCCCCGGCGTGTTGAAGTAATTACTGGCCAGACTGAGCAGGCGCGAGTTGTAGCGGTAGAGCCGCGACCGCAGCTTGATCTTTTCGTTGAACTGGCCCCCGGTGAGCAGTTCCGCGACAACGGGATGGTCCGCATAGGGGGCCATGGCGCTCATGCGCCCGAGTTCCTCCTCCGCACTTTCGGCCTGCGTGACAAAGTTGGGCAGCAGGTCGAGGATGATCACCTTAGGGGTATAACGCTCGAGCATGAGCTGTTCCAGGGCGTAGGCATAAAAGATGTACTGGCCATTGGCGCCGGCATTGAAGACCGTCATGCCCAGGCTGTCCTGCATCACGGCCGGGATGTAGTGGCGGAAGGTGCGGGAGGAGCCGAAACAGACGACCTCGCAGGGGCGGCTGAGGAGCCAGTTCTCCTTTGACCAGTTTTCGCCGTAGAGGGTCTTGCGGAAAAAGTGATCGATCACCTTGCCGAGGGTGAAATCGGCCGCGATCAGCAGCACGATGAAGAGGGCCAGCTTGCCGAGAAAGCGGCCGATTCTAGAACTGCGCGTAAATAAACTGGCTGCCATTGAAGATACCCATGAGAAGGATGAGGAGACAAACAGCGCCATAGACCGCCCAGCGCAGCGGCAGGGGACGGGCATCGAGCCAGGCGGCGAGGGAACGGCGCTCTTGCAGGAGATCGACCGCCAGCAGCAGGGCAATGGCCACCAGGCTGTAGATGAACTGGTCCATGGCCGGAATGAAGAGCCGCGAATAATCGGCCGAAAAGATTTTCAGCATGATCTTGTTGGCAGTGGCCAGGTCGCTGGCGCGGAAATAGACCCAGGCGAAATTGACCAGCAAAAAGGTCACAGCGATGGCCCAGCCGCGGCGCACAACAGCCGGAACATGCAGCGCGGCGGCGATGCGGTCCCGCCCCGTCTGGGAGAAGCGCGAGCTGACCGCGTAGAGGCCGTGCAGGCCGCCCCAGACGAGAAAGGTCCAGTTGGCACCATGCCACATGCCGCTGACGAAAAAAACGATGAAAAGGTTGAGATAGATGCGCGGTACGCTCACGCGGCTGCCGCCGAGGGGGATGTAGAGATAATCGCGGAACCAGGAGGAGAGCGAGATATGCCAGCGCCGCCAGAATTCGGAAATCGACCGCGAGAAATAGGGGCGATTGAAATTGCGCATCAGATCGAAACCGAGGATGCGCGCGACGCCGATGGCGATATCGGTGTAGCCGGAAAAATCGCAATAGATCTGGAAGGTGAAAAAGAACGAGCCCACCAGCAGGGTTGCGCCGCTGTGGGGATCGGGATTGCCAAAGACCGCGTTGACATAGATGGCGAGGCGGTCGGCCACGACCAGCTTTTTGAAAAAACCCCACAGCATCAGCCGCATCCCCGCGGCGGCGCGGGCGCCGTCGAACTCACCTTGGCGCCGGAGCTGCGGCAGGAGGTTTCCGGCGCGCTCGATCGGGCCGGAGACGATACTGGGGAAAAAGGAGATGAAAGCGGCATAATAGCCGGCATGCCGCTCCGCCTCGACCTTGCGGCGATAGACATCGATCAAATAGCCCGAGGCAGTGAAAGTGTAGAACGAGATGCCGACCGGCAGGATCCAGGTGAGCAGCGGCAGGGTGACCGGATGCCCGAGCGTACCGCCCAGATCCATCAGCGAATGCGATAAAAAGTTGAAATACTTGAAAAAGACGAGGATGCCGATATTGACCGTCAGGCCGAGAACCAGCCAGAATCGCCGCTTCTTCTCGCGCGCCATCCCGAGTCCGCACAAATAGGAGACCCCAATGGCGATGAGCAGCAGCACGAGATACTCCGCCTTGAAGCAAAAGTAGTAGAGCAGATTGCAGAAGAGCAGAAAGAGCCAGCGGTGACGCTGCGGCAGCATGAAAAACAGCAGCGCCAGCAGCAGGAAAAACCAGCCGAAATTGATCGTATTGAACAGCATAGCCGGCCTCGGAAGTACGGTTATTCGGATTCATTGCGCCCGCCAGGCGGCGCGGGCTGCCCCAGGGCATGACGCAGCAGCGCCAGCTCCTGGGCGAGCTTTTTGATTTGCTGTTCCGATTTGCTCGCCTTGACGGAGAAATAGAGACTCACCAGCGTAAAAAGGCCGAAGATGATCGGGATCATCAGCGCCGGGGCATAGGCAATGCCGGCGAGAACCGCCAGCTTTTCGAGCAGCGCCCGGTTGGAAGAGAAGAGAATCAGCAGGATCGGGATGACCATCCAGACCAGGGCAAAGCGCTCGCTGAGCTTGCGCTGGCGCACCAGCTGCACGATGAAGAGGAGAAAGAGCAGACCTGCGCCGATCGCCAGATAGAGGATCCGGTTGCCATACAAATAATGGGGAACGCTTTCCGGCATTTCACCGCCTCCGTCTTATTTTTACGATGGTGATCGCAAAGATCACCTTGATCATATAGAACAGGGTGTTCAGGCCGGTGATCGAAGAGGCGCCATGCGCCCGCTCCTTCATGACAATGGGGACCTCGCCGAGCCGGAATCCGTTCATCAGCAGCTCAATGGCGATGATCGGTTCGGGATACTCCTGGGGATAGTGCAGGCGCAGGTACTCCAGGGCACGGCGGTTGTAGGCGCGGAAGCCGGAGGTCGGGTCGGTCACCCGCTGCCCGGCGGCGATGCGGATGATGGCGCCGAGCAAGCCGCCGCCGATGCGGCGCGCCCAGGAGGAGACGATCTGGCTGCCCTCCGCATAGCGTGTGCCGATGACGGCATCCCAGCCGTTGGCTGCCATCGCATTCAGCAGCACCGGGATTTGCGCAGGCGGATGCTGGCCGTCACCATCCACCTGCATGACGATGTCGTGCCCCTTCTCCCAGCCATACAAAAAACCGGTCTGCACTGCGCCGCCGATGCCGAGATTCACCGGCAAGGTGACATGATTGATCCCCTGCGCCGCCAGCACCGCCGCGGTTCCGTCCGTCGAACAGTCGTTGACCACCAGCACCTCCACGCCCGGCCAGGCGTGCAGCGCGTCATGCGCCACTGCCGCGATGCTCTTCTCCTCATTATACGCGGGGATGACGATCAAAACCCGTTGGGTGGGAGCAGGATGTGGGCTGCCGGGCATCTTCCGCCTCACCGCTGAAAGATCCGGTACGATCCCAGGCGCATCTTTTGCAGACGGAAGGAGAGCGCGGTGCGCAGGACGCCAAAGCCGTACTTGACGCTGCGGCGGAAATTGATCGACGAGGCCTCGGGAAAGTATTTGGTCGGACAGGAGACCTCGCCGACATTGTAGCCGAAATAGACCGTCTGGGCGATCATCTCGTTGTCGAAGACAAAATCGTTGGAGCACTGCTGCAGCGGCAGCTCGGAGAGCAGTTCGCGCGAGAAGGCGCGGTAGCCGGTGTGGTACTCGGAGATTTTTTGTCCGAGGAGGATATTTTCGAAGAGGGTCAGGAGGCGGTTGCTGATATACTTGTAGAGCGGCATGCCGCCCTTGAGTGCGCCGCCGGAGATGATGCGCGAGGCGAGCACCATCTGGTACTGGCCGATGGCGACCAGCGAGGCCATGGCGGTCACCAGCCGCGGCGTGTACTGATAGTCGGGATGGAGCATGACGACCACGTCGGCGCCGCGCTGCAGGGCTTCGCGATAGCAGGTTTTCTGGTTGCCGCCGTAGCCGAGATTTTTCTGGTGCACGACCGTATGGATGCCGAGCTTTTCGGCCACCGCGACGGTTTCGTCGGTGCTGGCATCATCGACGATGATGACATCATCGACGATATCGAACTGGATTTCCTGATAGGTTTTTTCCAGGGTCGCCGCGGCGTTATAGGCCGGCAGGACGACCACTACTTTTTTGCCATGGATCATGGTGAATTCGATACTCCTGTAGTGTAAAGCCGTGTTGGTGAACCATTAAAGCAGAAAGCGGTCAAAGAGCGCCTCGAACTGGCGCACCTGCTGGCCGAGTGAAAAGCGGCGTTCGACCCGCTGCCGTCCCTGCCGCCCCATGCGCGCGCGCAGCTCCGGGGCGGCGGCCAGTTCGAGCATGGCCGCGGTCAAGGCCCCGGCATTCTCCTTCGCCACCAGCCTTCCGGTTTCGCCGTCGACCACCATCTCCACGGTTCCCTCCACCGCGGTGGCGATCACCGGCAGGCCGCAGGCCATGGCCTCAAGCAAAACATTGGGGAAGCCCTCCCACAGCGAGGGCAGGACGAAAAGATCAAATTCAGCAAGCAGGGATTGGACATCAGTACGGCTGCCCAGGAATTCGACGGCATGGGCGATGCCCAGCCGCTGCGCCTGGGCTTCAAGGCCGGCGCGCTTGTCGCCATCGCCGGCAAAACGCCAGCGCGCCTGCGGATAGCGTTCGAGCACCGCCGGGATGGCGTCCAACAGCCAGGTATGGCCCTTCTGATACACCAGGCGCGCCACGGTCCCGAACACCAGCCTCTCCACCGCCGGCCGCATCGGCGGCTGAAATTTCTCCAGGTCAACCCCGTAATAGATCGTGCTGATGCGCGTGCTCTTCATGCCCCGCGAACCGCGGATGAAGGGATGGATCGAGTCCGAGACCGCCGCGACATGATCGAAGCGGCCGGCAAGGAGGCGGTAGGCGAGCACCTGGTACCACTCGAGCTGCCCGGTGATCACCTCCCAGGAGAGCAGCGCCTTGGGGCGATAGAAAAAGGTCGCCAGCGCCGAGATGATATCGGCATAAAAGAGGGTGCTCATCACCAGCTCCGTCTTGACGGCGCGCATGAGCCTGGCCAGGCGCCAGGGCAAGCGGGGATCGAAGCCGAAGGCCTTGGGCAGCACATGGGTGGGATAGCCGAGCGCCCGGAAGCGCGCCTCCAGCTCTCCCCCCTGTCCGACGCTGACGATGGTGATGGCGTACTTGTCGCGGCTGAGCAGGGAGGCCAGCTCGAGCAGCTTGAGTTCGCCGCCGCCGACGCCGAAACCGTTGACCACCAGCATGACCGATCGTTTTACAGCTGCCACCCGGGGATTCCTTTCCTCGTCCTTCATTATTCAGTCCTACCGAAAAAATCAGCGGCTGCGGACAAGTCGTTGGTAAATAGTTTCCATTTTTTGCAGATGCGCCTCCGGCCCGAAAAGCTCTTCCGCCTTGCGCCGGCCCGCCCGCCCCATCTCCGGCCACTGCGGCGCGCAGTCGAGCATCCGCTCCAGGGCCGCCACCAGACTCTCCTCGTCGCCGGCGGTGAAGAGAAAGCCATCGCGGCCCTCCTCGATCAGCTCGGGGATGCCGCCGATCGCCGCGCCGACCACGGGCTTGCCATGGGCGAAGGCCTCATAGATCGACAGCGGCGAGTTGTCATAGACCACCGAGGGCACCGCGACGAACATGGCGCGCCGGACGATCTCGCGCAGCTCCTCGCCGCTTTTGTAGCCGAGGAATTCGACGTTGCGTAGCCCCTCCTCGCGCACATACTGCGCCAGGGGCTCGCCGAGGCGGCCGGTACCGATCACCTTGAGATGCGCCCGCGGCACCCGCTTCATGGCATGGACCAGCTCGGCGATGCCTTTTTCGTGCGAAAGCCGACCCACATAGACGAAATAGCCGTCGTTGTCGTAGCAGGGCGCGTAATGGTCCATCGGGATGGTATAGGGCAGCCACTCGACCTGCGATTCGGGATAGCCATACTGGATCATCTTGCTGCGCAGAAAACGGCTCGGCGACAGATACAGATCGACCTGATTGCGGTAGGTCCGCAGCAGACGGTGCACATAGGATTCGAGCGTCACCAGCGCCGAGGCCGGCAGGGAATTGCGGAAGCAGCGCCCGGCGGTCGCATGCCAAAAATGCTTTCCGGCGCACCGCTCGCACACCTCTCCCTGCCGGTCGAGAAAGAGATAGTCCGGGCAGAGGATCTTGTACTCATGCAGGGTAAAGACGACCGGCAGCTTTTTCTTTTTCAGCGAAAAGAGCACCGCGGGCGAGAGATGGTGATAGACGCCATGGACATGGGCGATATCGGGCTTGACTGCATCGATCAGGGCCTCGATCCGGGTGCGGGCCTGGCGGTTGTAGACCACGCGCGCCGCCGCCTTGAGGCCGTTGACCGGTCCCAGATGCGCCAGCTCCTTGTCCGGCTCGAAATAATCGACAAAATAGCGGCTCCAGGGCGTCTCGAGATTGCGGGGATGATGCATCGCAAAGGGAATGACCTCATGCCCCTGACGCTGCAGCAGCTCGGAGAGGTTAAAATAGTAGCGCTCGGCCCCGCCCTCGATGTAGTAAAACTTGTGAATCATGAGGATCTTCATCGGCCATCCTCCCCGGCAGCGCCGCGCAGGCGATGGGCATCGATCACCTGCTGGCAGATCTTTTCATAGGCCAGGGCCTTGTGCTTCCAGGTGTGCTGCTGGATGATGGACTCGCGGGCGTGCCGGCCCATCTCCCGGGCGATCTCGGGATCCTCGAGCAGTCCGGAGATGGCCGAGATAAAAGCCTCCAGGTCATTGGGGGGACAGAGCACCCCGTCCCAGCCGTCGCGGATGATGCGCGCAAGCTGGCCGATGCGGGTGGTCACCACCGCCTTGCCGGCGGCCATGTATTCAAAGACCTTGACCGGACTGTAATAAAAGAAGGGCAGATTCGGATAGGGCGCCAGCACCACATCCATCAATTGCAGATAGTCGGGGATCTCGGCATGGGCGACATAGCCGGTCTGGATGACATGGCGGGTCAGGCCGTGCTTTTCGAGATAGCGGCGGATGGGCTTCTCCTGCCCGCCGCCGGAGCCGACCAGCAGGAAGCGGGTTTGCGGATATTTCGCCACGATCGCCTGCACGATGCGCAGGAGATTGTCGATGCCGTGCCAGGCGCTCATCGAACCGATGAAACCGAGCACCGGTCCGCCGTTGAGGCCGAAACGATCCGCCAGCACGCGCGCCGCCGGCTGCGGCGAAAATTTGTCGGCATCGGCGCCATTGCAGACCACCGCGGTGCGCTCGGGATCGAGCTTGTGCTGATCGAGAAACCAGCGCTGCAGCTCGCGCGACTGCATGACGCTGAAATCGGCGTGGCGCAGCACCCAGCGCTCGATGAGCCGCGGGATGGCCGGAATACGCCAGTATTGCCTCTGGAAATGGAGCGCCTCGTAGAGCGGCGGACTATCGGCCTCGATGATCACCGGCAGATCGAATTTGCGCGCAGTTTTTATCGCCGAATAAAGATAAAGGTCGAGACGCGCCATCAGGATATCCGGTTTGAAGGCGGCTACCTTGGCCGCTTCGATGCGGGCGAATTTGCGGTTCTCGAGCAGCAGCTTGAGATCATGGACCAGAAAGGCAAGATGGCGCTTGAAAAAATCGCGCAGGCTCCGTTTCAGGGTGCCGGCCGGCGGCCCGCCCGGCTGGTCCTTGAACCAGACCAGCTCGACATCATGGCCCATCTTGCGCAGGGCGGCGAAGAGCTCCATCGGCTTGATCGCCGAACCCAGCGAGGCCCCGTAGATATCGTAAAGATAATTGAAATAGAGAATTCTCATGCCTGTTTCACTTTTTTGAACTGCCAGATTTCCTGCCAGGTGATGGTCTTCAGGGCGAAAAGCACAGCGAAATAGAGGGCGGCGGCCAGAGCGACGGCCGCAAAGACCGGCCAGCCGCGCAGCCCGTAGAGCAGCGCACTCATGATCGCGGCGGCGAGGAGGGCATGGAGGATGAAACGCTTCTCCGTCAGCCGCACGATGCGCTTGAAGGCCAGGATCAGAGTCGCGGTCAGCACCAGCGATTCGGTGATGAGCGAGGCCATGCTCGAGCCCACATGCGCATAGTGCGGAATGAGCAGGTAGTTCAGCGAGGTGCTCAGGACCAGCCCGCCGATCTGGATGATCACCAGTTTGCCCTGGTTGTTAGTCGCGCCGAAAACCCCGGCGGCAAAGATGTTCAGAAAGAGCACCGCGGCCGTCCCGCCGAGGATCTGCAGGGCCGGGATCGAGGGGGCATAGGCCGCGCCGTAAAAACCGAGAATGACCGGCCGGGCAAGCAGAAGCACACCCGGCACCATCGGAATCGCCAGCAGCAGCAGCCACTTGAAGCCGCGGGTAAAGAGCCGGTGGAGATCACCGGCGTACTGCCCCGAGGCGCGCGACAGCGCCGGAAACGTGGCGATCATCACCACGGTCGGGACAAAATTGGAAAAGTCGATCAGCTTGTGCGCCGCGGCAAAATAGCCCCAGTACTCGGGCCCCTTGAGCCAGGAGAGCATCAGCATGTCGATGTGCGAATAGACCGTGGTCAGAAAGACCGAGATGCCGAACACCACCGCGCCGCGGAGCATCGGCAGAAACTCGCGCCCGCTTATGGCGAGAGCCGGACGGACGAACCGGCTGAAGAGCGGCCGCACGCAGAACAACAGACTCGCGGCCGCCGCGGCAGTGAAGGTCCAGGCCAGGCCGGTCAGCCCGCCGCCGAGCAGCAGCACGGCGATGCCCGCCGCCGTGGTGAGGACCTTTTCGATGCTCAGCGCCAGGGATTCCCACTCCATCTGCTCAAAGGCCCGGAAGAGGGCGATCGCCAGGTCGCGGAAGGAGCAGAGCACTGCGTAGAGGGTGAAGATCCAGACCGCCTGCACCGTCTCGGCATCATAGCTGCCGATCTCGAGATAGATCGCCACGAAGAGCAGGCTCAGGGGGATCAGCAGCAGCTTGAGCCCGGCCGTGTAGGCGAAATACCGCTGGGCGCGCTCCTTCTGCCGGGCGATCTCGCGCGTCACCCACATGTTCAGGCCGAGGTCATCGGCCAGCATCGTGAAAAACATGACGGTGGTGGCGAGGTTGTAGCGGCCGAAAGAGGCCGGACCGAGAATGCGCGAGGCCACGGGCAGGAGCAGCATCGCCATGGCGATGCGCAGGCCCTGCCCGATGGCGACAAAGAGCGTATTGAGGCGGACACTCGACACGCGGCGCTACTCGCGGGACCGGGCTTTTTCGGGCGTCGGCGAAGAGACCAGGAAATTGGAGATCGCCAGATACTCGAGATAGCCCTGGGTGAAGGCACGGATGGCATCGCCCGGGGTGCAGACGATCGGCTCCTCGTGCATGTTAAAGCTGGTGTTGATCACCGAGCTCAGACCCGTCAGCTTTTTATACTCCTTGACGATGTTGTAATAGACCTTGTTGGTCTTTTCGTCGATGAGCTGGGGGCGGGCGGTTTGGTCGACATGCACCACCGCCGGGCAGCCCTGCTGCATCGATCTGGAGCAGTTGAAGGTGATGGTCATAAACCGCGCCGGGTACTCGTTGTCGGTGATGTGTTCATAGTTCTCTTCCATGTCCTCGGCGAGGGTCACCGGCGCGAAGGGCATGAATTCGGTGCGTTTGAGCTTGTGGTTGAGCCAGTCGTTGACGGACTTGTCCGTGGGCTGGTAGAGAATGGTGCGGTTGCCGAGGGCGCGCGGGCCGTACTCCATGCGGCCGTCGAAGCGGGCGATCACCGAGCCCTTGGTCAGCAGCTCGGCGATGACGGGGGCGATATTCTCATGCCAGGTGTACTGCAGGCCCGCCTTTTTCAGTTCGGTCTCGATCTCGGCATCGCTGTAGGCGGGCCCGAGATAGACATCGTCGAGCCGCGGCATGGAGTGAAGCTCCGGCCAGCCCATGCTCTGGTAAAAGGTGTGCAGTGCGGCGCCGGCCGGGATGCCGTTGTCGCCCATAGCCGGGAAGATATAGACCGATTTGGTGTTGGGCAGCTCGGCGACCGCCTGATTGACGCGGACGTTGGCGAAGACGCCGCCCGCCATGACGACGTCAATGGGACCGGTCTTTTGCAGGAACTGGTCGACATAGCGCGCCACGACGTGTTCGGTCAGGACCTGGACGCCGGCCGCGACGTCCGCCGGCGTGAAGGACTCGAATTCCGGCGGCAAGGCGGCGCGGAACTTGTCATAGTTGGTGCGGTGGGGATAGGCGTGCTGATACTGCTGCTCGGCCATGTAGTAGCGGAACTCGCCGTTTTCGAGGCCGAACATCTTTTCGAACTGCTCGGCCACATGCTCATACTTGCCGTGTGCGGCCAGGCCGGTGATTTTGCCTTCGTGGCGCATCGGCTTGTAGCCGAGGTACCAGGTGATGAAATTGTAAAATAGGCCGGGGCTGTGGTAGCTGCTGACATCCTTGAGATGGGTCAGCCGGCCCTCTTCGCCGAGCCAGACCTGGCCGCACTGGCCATCGCCCTGGCCGTCGAGGGTGACGATCAGGGCGCGGCTACGGCCGGAGGTGTAATACGCGGCAGCGGCATGCGCGCGATGATGGTCGACGAACTCGATCGGCTTGTCGCCCAGGCCCACCTTCGCCAGCAGCTTTTTGGTGCGATTGATGCGGAACTGATTGTAAAAGTAAGGATACCAGAGCCAGTACTTGTCCCAGGTGATGCTCTTGCTGAGGAGACTGGCGAGGATCCATTTGCGGTTCTTCTGCACCTTGAAGAGATCATTGTGGATGAAGGCCTGCAATTGTGCGGCGGGCATGATGCCGATCGCGACCTTGTCGATGTTCTCCGGCGTGGAATGGGTCATTTTCAGGACCATCTCGAGGCTCAGGATCGGTTCGCCATCCTCGTTGCCGTTGTGCAGCTTGATGCGGGAGAGACGTTCCTCCTCCACCGCTGCCAGGATCCGGCCATCCTCGATGATGGCGCTGCCGGCGTTGTGATCGTCATAAAAACCCAGAATGCGCATGCGCGTCTCCTCAGTGTAATGCCATAGTAAAGTAATTGTAATTTCTTAAATTATCCAGCCGTGCCGGCGTTGTACCCCTGGCCCGGTCTGCGGGCGGCCTGGGCCGCTGCTTGCCGCTCGAGCAGGGCCTTCTTGCGCGCAGCCAGCTGCGCCCGCACCCGCGGATCGGCCAGCATCCGGCGCAGATTATAGTCCATCTTGGCCGCGATCAGGGTAACCGCAAAGGCGATCCAGATATGGATCTTGACATACAGGTTGCGATAATCGGGCGAAGGCAGCATCGCAATGGCAAAGGCGATCACCGCCGTCAGTCCGGTGGAAGCGACATGGTAGATGAAGGGATCCTTGCTCCCCCGCGTCTTGAAACCGATAAAGATGAACGAGAGCAGCAACAGCACAAAAAGCACGCCGCCCGGGATGCCCAGCTCCGCCGTCACCAGCAGATAAGTGCAATGGACGATCTGCAGCCCGGCGGTCTCCTTGTTGACATACTCCTTGTAGTTATTCAGTCCCACCCCGGTCAAGGGATGATCCTTGATGATCCGGATGGCATCCATGGCCAGGCTCTTGCGGCTCGAGGAGCGGTCGCTCATCATCGATTCTTCCGAATCGCTGAAACGTTCGATGATGGTGGTGCCGTAACGCACCGTGCCGATCACCGCCACCACGGCCATCAGGGCGAGCAGCCCGCGCGCCTTGCGGGTGAGCGCCTTGCCGCGGAAAAAATCCAGGGCGAACATGATGACCATCGCGCCGGCGAAGCCCAGCCAGTTGGCGCGGTTAAAGGTCGCATAAAGCGCGATGACGCCGAAGAAAAAGGCGATGACATAGAGCGGATGGTATTTGGGCCGCAGATAGACCGCCATGCGGAAGACAAAGATCGACATCAGTGAAAAATAGAGCCCGGCGACACTGGGATGCACAAAGGTGCCACGTGCCTGCCAATCCCCCGGCTGTTCGCCGAGGAAGGAGAGGCCGACCGGTCCGCGCAGCCACTGGTGGATGGCCACGAACCCCTGAAAAAAGAGACCCAGGGCGAAGCCCAAAAAGAGGTTCTGGACATCCTCCTTGGTGTTGACGAAATTGATGAGTGCCAGAAAGATCAGCAGCGCCCGGATGTTCATCACCAGTTCCTGGTTGAGCAGGGGCAGATTGGGAGCGAAAAAGAGCCCGACCGCCGACCAGATAAAAAAGGCATAGGTGAGCGCCATCGAAATCCCGGCCAGGGGCGAAGGCCGCAGCCGCTTGCGGCCAAAGATGTAGAGCAGCAGCAGCGGCAGGTCCATGACCAGGATGACGTCCGCCCCGAAAATGATATCCTGGATGCTCTCGAAGGTGATCCCCTGCGCCACGGTGGCGCAAAAGACGAAGGAGATCAGGATATATTTATAGATCCTGGACATCGGTGCGCCTGCCTCAGCCGCTCCGCCGCCGCTGCCAGCCGCTCCACGCTGCCGCCACGGCCAGGCTCGCGAACAGGATCATCAGCGGCAGGATCGGAAAGCGATAGCGCGGCACCACCAGCAGGGCGACATGGGCGGCCACATAATAGCCGAGAAGCAGATAGATAAAAATAAAGTCGTGCCAACGCCGCCGGCTCAGCCACACCCCGGCGGCAAAGAGCAGCAGGACCGGATAATAGCTGAGGGCGAGGACCCATTGCACCAGGCCGCCGCCCCGGCGCTGCATCCCGGTCGGCGCGCCCTCGTAGACCCAGAACCAGAAGCGGAAAAACTTGCGCGCCATCAGGCCGGCGCTGGCCAGGGGCGCGGCTTTGATATTGTCCAGCGCCGCACGGGTCAGCCGCCGGTCGCGGTCGACCTGGTTGAGCCCGGCGGTCATGCTGTCCATGATCGCCATCGTCTTGTCATAGCTGTATTTGCCGTCGAGCGGCAGGTAATTGCCCGTCCAGAGCACATCCCCCGAACCGACCGCTACCGGCACGACCGCATGAAAGGTCTGATAGTTGCGCATGGTCCAGGGCAGAATCGGCAGCACAAAAAAGAGGCCGTAGACGATGGCCTGGCGGAGCGCGGCGAATCCGCCGCGGCGCAGCAGCAGGGCCGCGAGAACCAGCA
>Ga0116171_10001429_pt1 | contig 23738 bp, 21 predicted proteins | sample AD_JPNHW2_MetaG_FD_89798 | JGI IMG/M metagenome (GOLD analysis project Ga0116171, IMG submission 89798) | Active sludge microbial communities of municipal wastewater-treating anaerobic digesters from Japan - AD_JPNHW2_MetaG | ecosystem: Engineered > Bioreactor > Anaerobic > Digestate | place...
GTGAAGGCCTGGGTCCCATGAGAATTTTGAATCGCACCAGCTGCATCCGACATCACACCCACCCAGGCGGATGAACCATGCCGCCTTTCCTGTATTGTACCCCTCACCCTGGACTGAAAAGAACTCTTCTACCAGTGGCAGCCCGTCAGCTCTATCTGTCGTATTTCTCTTATCGGGTTTCTCCATTCTGCTGAAAACGTAAATACTGTTTTTATATTGTTATCAAAATCATACTATTACATGTCTCCGAAAAGAAGTTTATATTCCCTGTCATATGCTTTTCTGACCCATTCTTCAGGGACAATTTTCCAGTTACCCGGAATCTCAGGCCTGATGGTGCCTTTTTCCTCAATAGACTGCATAATGTAAAACCTCAGGTCCCTGATCGTTGAAGCCAGAACTCGCGTTTTAAGCTCTTCATAATTAAGACCGACACCACTTGTAAGATGTCCGCCGCCGCCATTTCCCCTGTATGAATTAACAGCCACCTTATATTTAGACTGAGGATCAAACCTGCGTCCATCAGAAAAGGAAAGTATCTTAATACGCTGATCTTCAGGCTTCGAAACATCAACCAGGTAATCAATGCCAGCTGCCGAGTCGAAGTTATAAGGCTGATTCCTGAACCAGGCTTTATTATTGTTAATGACAGGTTTTCCATCATTGCCCATCCGGTAATTCAACAAATAATCACTTTCATTTTTCATCGTCCTGAGCCACAGCGAATATGAATATTCAAGGTATTTCCGGACCTCCTCTCCTGATAGTTCCATTGTGTACAGCATGTTCTCGAAACGATACAGCTTGAACATGTCACCCGTGGTAATATCTCCTTTCGGGATCATAACATCGAATGAGAGGGGGGCGGCGAAAGAAATATCGGCTCCGGTAATTTCCAGCTGTTCGCGGTGAATCATTCCGACAAATGCAGAAGGACCAAAATAGGAATCACGCGAAGAAACGGAAGCTGATGATTTTCCGATGACTTTATTTACATATTCTCTGATCAGAGCATCCTGATCTTTAAAAGTCTCCATAAAATCAGGATCCGGCTTGAATCTTTTAACATCCACCAGTTTCCCTGCTGTAACGATTTTCTTCTTTCCGGTTAACTTGTTCGTGGTGAACGTCACATCGGCCTGTGCAATATATTCCGAGCGGCTTCCGGCGTTAAGAATCAGAACAGAATCCCCGTCGATGCAGGCCATTTTTTCGTTGGCAGCCCGGTGGTCGTGTCCGCAAAAGATAATATCAAAACCCGGAACATTATAAGCTACTGCCGCTACCTCATTTTCAGGAATTACTTTGCCGTCGGCTGAACCTATTTCATTCCTGTCGAAACCGGAGTGGAACAAGCCGACGACGAGGTCGGGCTTCTGCTTGAGTATCTCCGGCATCCATAATTTTGCTGTTTCGGTCATTCCCCTGAATTCCATCCCGGAATAAAGCTTTTCCGGGAGCCAGGTGGGGACAGCAGGTGTTATAAGCCCAAGGACCGCTATTCGTATGCTGTCTCTTTTAAGTATCACAAATGGCGTGAAATATGGTTTCCCTGTCACTTTATCGACAGCATTTGCAGCCAGCAGCGGAAAGTTGTACTCAAGGCTCAGCCTGTCATATACCGGATGGCCGGTCTCAATATCATGATTTCCTGCCGTTGCTGCATCATACATAAGCCAGTTCATCGATGCTGACAGGAAATGCTGAGACATCGTATCGATGAAATTGTAGTAGTAAACAGCAGGCTGACCCTGCAAATTATCACCATTATCCAGAAGAAATACCGTCTCTCCACTTTCGCGGAGCTGCCTGATATATGTGGCACTGTTAGCCAGCGAAGCATCGAGCGGCTCCTTCTCAATATAATCGAAGGGCATGATTACACCATGCAGATCGGTCGTTTCGAGGATTGTTATCTTCTGTACATCTTTTTTGCTGCATGAGACTGCCAGCAGAAATACTGCAGAGAGCAGGTATCCGGATAGAGTTTTTAATTTCATGATATACTTTTTCAGGACGTAAACATAGAAAAGATAATCGAAAAGTAGCTAAAATTGTAAGTAAAACGATAGCTATGGTAATTACCGGGCTGGAACAGATCTTTATGAACTTTCCGAAGAAGCTGAAAGGCAGAAAGGTTGGGATATTGTGTCATGCTCCAAGTATTAACAGCGATTATGTTCATATTGCCGATCTCTTTTCGGATCACAGGGAATGCAGGCTGGCATCTCTTTTCGGACCGCAGCACGGCCTTTACGGTCAAACGCAGGACAATATGATTGAATGGGAAGGTGGCATCCATCCATATTACAATGTACCGCTGCACAGCCTTTATGGCAGGAACAGGAAGCCAACACCAGGCATGCTGGAAGATATTGATGCATTTATTATTGATCTCCAGGATGTTGGAGCAAGGCTATATACTTATGCCTGGACGATGAAACTATGCATGGAGGCATGCACGGAAAATGGAATACCGTTATGGATACTTGACAGGCCAAATCCTGTCTCTGCACTGCCTGTCGATGGTCCGGTATTGAAGGAGGAGTTTTTCAGCTTCGTGGGTGGAGCATCGATACCGATGTGCCACCGGATGACAATGGGTGAAATCGCCTTATGGCTTAAGGAAAAATACTACAGCCATTGTGAGCTGAATGTTGTTTGGATGAAAGGTTGGAGAAGAGACACTTTGTTCAATGAGACACGACTTCCCTGGGTACTTCCTTCGCCCAATATGCCGACCCTTCAGACAGCAATTGTATATCCGGGCACTGTTCTGATCGAGGGGCTCAACCTGTCGGAGGGACGTGGAACGACGATCCCTTTTGAGTTGTTTGGGTCTCCGTTCATTGATCCGGTAAAGCTCACCGCGGAACTTGAAAAAAGGAAGATTGCCGGATGCATCTTCAGAAAGCATGATTTCATACCAACCTTTAACAAGTATACCGGCCAATTGTGCCATGGCATACAGATCCATGTAACGGATCATAAAAAGTTCTTTCCGGTAAGTGCAGCGCTGGAGATCTTTGATGCTATTATCCGGACGTCCAGACCGGGGTCATTGAAATTCAACGAACCTCCCTATGAATATGAGGAAAAGCTTATGCCTTTTGATATTTTGTCCGGCGACAGTGGTATGAGGAGTGTATTGCTGAACAGGGAGGACATTAACATTGAAAAGCAGAGATGGCGTGATGAGAATGAGGAATTCTTAAAGGAATTCAGGCATATTTCCGCTTATCCTGATCATGAATGATCCAGGCTTACTTCAGCAGTGATTCAATTTTTTCGAGGAGCTGGCCTGAATAGATAGGTTTCACGATATAGTCGTCGAAGCCGTTTGCGAGAAAATTTTCCATTTCACCGGAGAGAGCATAAGCTGTCTGGGCAATTATCTTTGCCTCGGAGCCGTTTTCCCTGATTTTCTTTGCCGCAGTATATCCATCCATCAGAGGAAGCTGGATATCCATGAGTATCAGGTCGATTGATTTTTCTGACTGGGCAATGTTAACTGCTTCACGTCCATCGCCGGCATTAAGGAGTATGGCTCCTGTTTTTTCAAGGATTTTATTAAGGTAGAGGCGGCTCGAGAAGTCATCCTCCACAATTAATATCTTTCTTCCTGTCAGAAAATCCTGGGTCCTCATAGTCTATTCGAATAATCCATCGTCACGAAGCAGAAGAAGTATTGCTGAATGTGGCACCACCATAAGTTTTTCCTTGTTGAATTCAACTTCGATGGCGCTGTTCTGGAGGTACACGGCCTGGTCGCCTTCTTTAGGCTGAAGGGGTACATATTTTGGTTCATCCCTCCTGTTTTTCCAGGGTTCATCATTATCATTTACCGAGGGGATAGGGTATCCAGGGCCTACTTTGAGGACATATCCTATCTGGACTTTTTCATTCTCATTTACCCCGGGAGGCAGGAATAACCCGCTTTTAGTCTTCGATTGAGGTGTTTTGGGTTTAATAAGTATCCTGTCGCCGATAACGATCAGTTTCTGGAGGTCTTTTTCGTCGAGTAATACGCTCATGATTTACTTCTGTCAGGCAAATTTATTATTTTTTGCTTAAAAGGCTCAATCCCCCTCCCCTTTTATTAATATTGCAGTGAGGTAAGAATCTTAAAAAATATGGCGGCTGATGATACATTCAGGAGTGTCAGATCTGAAGCGTCGGGTCTGTATAAGGAAAAAGGAAGCCGTTTCATATCTATTATATATCCTGTTTCGTCGGAGGCTGAGATAAAGGAGATACTAGAAAATGTACGAAAGGAGTATCACGATGCACGGCATCATTGTTACGCCTACATCCTTGGAGCGAACCAGGAAGCATGGAGAGCTAATGATGATGGTGAACCGTCAGGTACGGCAGGAAAACCAATTCTGGGGCAGATAAGATCCGCAGGCCTGACAAATGTTATAATTGTTGTTATTCGCTATTTCGGGGGGACACTTCTTGGTGTAAGCGGGCTGATCAATGCTTACCGCACTGCTGCTGCTTCGGCGATAAGCAATGCAGAAATTATGGTGAACATTATCCATGAATCCTTAGAGCTCAATTTCCCGTACACAGCAATGAATGATGTGATGAAGATGTTAAAGGAAGAGAACATCATTCAGTCGCAACATTCGTTTGATCTGCAATGCAATATGACGATCAGTTTCAGGAGCTCAGCCAGGGAGAGGATCACATCCAGGCTTGAACGAATTGAAGGACTTACCTACAAGACAGCAGGTTCAGAACCGGTTCCCGGGCAGGATTAAAAGTTGTTAATTACTTTTTAACAACCTGCTTCATCATTCTTCATTCTTGCTTAATTTTAAACAAGGTTCTGTAATGTTCTTATTAAGTCGCAAGCCTATGAATACCAGAAGTTTAGTCTCGATTGATGATTTCTCCAGCGAGGAAATAATTAAGATCCTCGACATGGCCGAGGATTTTGAAAAGCAGCCTGTCAGGAAGCTGCTTGACGGCAAGGTGATTGCAACCCTGTTCTTTGAGCCCTCCACGAGAACAAGGCTGAGCTTTGAGAGCGCCATAAACAGGCTTGGAGGGAAGATCGTCGGATTCACTGACTCTTCAAGCTCCAGTGTCACAAAGGGTGAAACACTGCATGACACAATAAAAATGGTAAGCAGCTACAGCGACCTTATCGTAATGAGGCACCCTATAGAAGGCAGCGCCCGCTTTGCCAGCGAAGTGGCTTCTGTTCCTGTTATAAACGCCGGCGACGGCGCCAACCAGCATCCCACACAAACACTTCTCGACCTTTATTCAATAAGAAAGACACAGGGGACACTCGAAAACCTGAATATTTTCATGGTTGGCGACCTTAAGTACGGAAGAACTGTTCATTCACTGATGATGGCGATGTCGAGATGGAATGCAACTTTTAATTTCATCTCACCCGAGGAGCTGAAGATGCCTGACGAGTTTAAGCTCTATCTTGAAAACCAGGGACTGAAATATTATGAACACACCGACTTTACTGAGATAATCTCCAGGGCCGACATAATTTATATGACAAGGGTACAGAAAGAGAGGTTTTCAGATCCTATTGAGTATGAAAAAGTTAAAAATGTATATGTACTCCGGAATTCGATGCTGGGGAATACAAAACCGAACATGAAGATACTGCATCCGCTTCCCAGGGTAAATGAAATAAACATCGATGTTGATACCAGTCCTAAAGCATATTACTTTGAACAGGCTTTGAATGGTGTATTCACCAGGCAGGCAATACTTTGTAACCTATTAGGTATAAACACAGGGAGGGCATAGTCATGAAAAAAGAACCAAAACAGCTGAGTGTTAGTGCAATACAGAATGGCACTGTAATTGATCATATCCCTGCAAAGAATCTCTTTAAGGTAATACAGATCCTGGGCCTCGACAGAATTGACCACCAGATAACATTCGGAACAAACCTTGAAAGCAAGAAGCTTGGGAAGAAAGCGATAATAAAGATCTCTGAAAAATTCTTTGCCGATGATGATATCAACAGGATTGCACTGGTGGCTCCGGATGCAAAGCTTAATATCATTAAGGATTATGAGGTTATCGAAAAGAAAGTTGTTGAAGTTCCTGATTCAATTGTAGGGATAGCAAAATGCATGAATCCAAAATGTATTACCAACTTTGAACATGTCACAACCAGGTTCAGGGTTGTTTCAAAAAAGGTCGTTGCCCTGAAATGTCATTATTGTGAAAAGATCACCGGCGAGGACAATCTCCAGATAATCTAGCGCAGCCTGTCATAAGATCTCACCAGTTCTTCATCCTTCTTTATTCCCCTGTATGCAAGAAGCGAAGTGATGATCATCGGAAAGGGAAGGATGATGCTTAAATTTAATCTTATTCGTCCGCCATTTTGCGAGGTAAGGATAAAACCGTAGATCACAAGAGCTGCCGTCAGAACAGATGACAGGATTATAAGAATAATGGCAAGTTTCATTTGCTGCCTCCTGTTTTTATAAAGAAATATTGACACTGCGGAGATCAGAGCGATAAGTGCAGCAGTCACGGCCAGAGGTACAACCATTCCCTGATGAATGACTTCAGCATCTTTTTCAATAACAATCATCCTGCCCGTAAGGAATAAAACTGACAACAAAATTGTCATAATTAAATAGAGTGTCTGAATCCGCTGGATCATATCAATTGGTTTTATGGAGTAAAGATATACTTTTTACTTTCCGTGAGGATTTGAAGCTATAGGTAAAACGACAAAACCGGACAGATACTTTTATGATTATTTAACAAAATTTTGAACAGCCGGAAAAACTAATAATATGCAAATTACCTACATTTGTGGCATTCAGAAAAAGTGAGCAGAAAATCATTATAAACATCTGCTTAAACAGTCAGTAATTGTTCGATGAATCTATTCTAAAATATTATATGAAGAAGAACCTGAAAGTATTTATTACAGTAGCAGTGCTGGTTGTTGCAGCTCTGATAATATTCTATCCTAAGTACAAAAACCTGATATCCGGGATATTCAGCAAGGAAGCCAAAGGTCCGGTCGGACCAAATCCCGGCCAGGGAGGAAGGGGGAGTTTTGCCCCAGGTCGTCAGATACTGAATGTCAGCGGATTCCTTATTCAGCCTGTTAGCATGAGTGATCTGTACAGGTCGACAGGGCAGCTGAGGCCCGATGAAGAAGTCGATCTTTCATTTGAAACTTCAGGAAAGATCGTGGGAATAAATTTTACTGAAGGTACCAGGGTAAAGAAAGGAGACCTTCTTGCAAAAATCAATGACAGGCCGCTTCAGGCACAGCTGCAGAAGCTGATGGCACAGAAGAAACTCAGCCAGGAGAAAGAGTTCAGGCAGCGGTCATTGCTGGAAAAAGATGCTATCAGCCAGGAGAGCTATGACCAGATAGTAACAGAGCTTCAGACAATTGAAGCCGACATCAACCTGATAAAGGCAAGGATATCTGAAACAGAGCTGCGGGCTCCGTTCGACGGAATTATAGGTGTCAGGTATTTAAGCGAGGGAAGCTATGCCAATCCTTCAACCAAAATTGCCAGGCTGGTAAAGATAAGTCCGATTAAGCTCGATTTCTCAATATCAGAACGGTTTGCGAACCAGGTAAACATCGGGTACCCTGTAACTTTTACACTGGAAGGAACTAACCAGATATATGAAGCCTCTGTTTATGCCGTCGACCCCAGGTTGAATGAAGATACAAGGACAATAACCATCAGGGCTTTGTATCCGAACAAGAACGAAGAGCTAAAACCAGGAAGATTTGCACCTGTAACACTGCAGCTGTCTAAAATTGACAATACGATCTCAATACCCAGCGAAGCAATAACACCTGAGATGGACGGCGAAATGGTATATGTATATCGAAAAGGGAAAGCCCTGGTAAGCCGTGTTTCTACAGGACTGCGTACCGAATCAATGGTTCAGATCACTGAAGGACTTAAATTCGGTGACACACTCATCACCACAGGAGTTCTGCAGCTTCGCCAGGGACTACCAGTGGTGCTCGACACACTTATCAGAAATCAATAAAAGTCCAACACAGCTGACATGAGCATATCATCGACAAGTATAAACCGACCGGTACTGGCATCAGTATTTGCTATTGTGATACTGCTGTTTGGTTTTGTCGGATTCACCTACCTTGGTGTAAGGGAATTCCCGAGTGTGGATCCGGCCATAATAACAGTGAGCACCTCCTATCCCGGGGCAAATTCAGATGTCATTGAAACGCAGATCACGGAACCGCTGGAGCAGAATATAAACGGTATCCCCGGTGTCCGGACACTTACAAGTGTAAGCAGCCAGGGAAGAAGCAATATAACTGTTGAATTTGAGCTGTCTGTCGATCTTGAAACGGCTGCCAACGATGTGAGGGATAAAGTTTCACAGGCAACGAGACTATTGCCGCGCGACTGCGACCCTCCTACTGTTGCCAAGGCAGATGCAGACGCGAACCCGATCCTTTTTCTAACCGTTGAGAGCAGCAAAAGATCATTGTTGCAGCTTTCCGAGATAGCAGATCTCACCATCAAGGAGCAGCTGCAGACAATTTCCGGAGTAAGCGCTGTAAATATCTTTGGAGAGAAGAGATATTCTATGCGCCTCTGGATGGACCCTTCCAAGCTTGCAGGCTATGGGCTGACGCCTATGGATGTAAGAAATGCCATCAATCGCGAAAACGTCGAGCTGCCTTCAGGTTCCATTGAAGGAACAACCACCCAGCTTACCATCAGGACGCTCGGGCTGATGACTACTCCAAAAGAATTTAACGACCTTATCATAAAACAATCTAAAGGCAACATTGTAAGGTTCAGCGATATAGGAAGAGCCGAACTGGGTCCTGAAGATATCAGGGGTATCCTCAAAAGAGACGGCGTGCCGATGGTTCAGGTAGTAATAATTCCACAGCCGGGATCGAATCATATTGATATTGTTGATGAGGTTTATCGGAGGCTCGATTATATTAAAAAGGATCTGCCTGAAGATGTAAAGATCAATGTTAATTATGATAACACACAATATATAAGATCATCAATCAAAGAGGTACAGGATACGATCTATATAGCATTTGTGCTTGTTGTGATAATTATATATTTCTTCCTTCGAAGCTGGAGAGCCACCTTAATTCCTATCCTGGTAATTCCCATTTCGCTGGTTGGATCATTTTTTATAATGTATGTGGCAGGATATACTATAAATGTACTGACACTACTGGCAATAGTCCTGGCAATAGGTATCGTAGTGGACGATGCGATTGTTGTCATGGAGAACATTTATGTCAAGGTCGAATCGGGGATGAATCCTGTTGAGGCGGGATTGCAAGGGTCAAAGGAGATCTATTTTGCGATTATATCGACCACAATAACACTGGTATCGGTGTTCTTCCCGATAGTTTTTCTCCAGGGAATTACCGGCCGTCTTTTCAGGGAGTTCAGTATTGTGATGGCGGGCGCTGTGACTATCTCAGCATTCCTGGCGCTATCGCTGACGCCGATGGTCTCCACGAAGCTCCTGAGACATGAGAAGAGGCACAGCTGGTTTTTCAGAAAGACCGAGAAGTTCTTCGACAGGCTCAATAACTGGTACAGGAACGCCCTCGAATCATTTCTTAAACACAGAAGATGGGCGCTGGTAATACTGGCGTCAGCCCTGGGCCTGGTTGTTCTCCTTTGGAATACAATACCTGCAGAAATGGCGCCACTCGAGGACCGTTCGCAGGTAACCATAAACCTGTCAGCGCCCGAAGGAGCGACCTATGAGTATATCCTCGACTATGCAACAGATATCTCGAAGCTTGTTGAGCAGAAGATCCCTGAGAGGTTAAGTTATACGATGATGGTAAGAGGAGGAAGCTTTGCAAATATCAGGGTAATGTTGTCCAATCCCGATGACAGGGAAAGGACCCAGCAGGAGATCGCCGATGAGCTGGCAATAGCGCTGAGGACGAAGACAAAAGCACGATCTTTTGTACAGCAGCAATCTACTTTCGGAGGACGGCGTGCAGGGATGCCGGTACAGTATGTCCTCCAGGCCACATCGATCGAGAAGCTCAGGGAGGTATTGCCTGAATTCATGGCCAGGGTAAGCGAGAGTGAGGTATTGCAGATGGCTGACGTGAACCTGAAATTCACCAAACCTGAACTGAGGATACATATAAACCGCGACAAAGCAACCACCCTGGGTGTTTCAACACAAAGCATAGGTCAGACACTTCAGCTGGCTCTCAGCGGACAGAGATTCGGATACTTCTTCATGAATGGCAAGCAATACCAGATACTTGGAGAGCTTGCACGTTCGGACCGTAATAAGCCCCTTGATCTGAAATCATTATATGTCAGAAACGACAGGGGTGAAATGATCCAGTTCGACAACCTTGTAACTCTCTCCGAGGAGACAGCTCCTCCCCAGTTATACCGCTATAACAGGTTTGTTGCTGCCACTGTTTCTGCCGGACTTGCAAAAGGAAAGACTATAAGTGAGGGACTTGATGAGATGGACCGCATCGCAAAGGAGGTGCTGGATGATTCATTCCGAACTGCACTGGCCGGAGACTCCAAAGATTTCATGGAGAGTTCATCAAGTCTGATGTTTGCTTTTGGCCTTGCACTGGTGCTTATTTTCCTTGTTCTCGCGGCACAGTTCGAGAGTTTCAAGGATCCATTCATTGTGATGATGACAGTTCCATTGGCGCTCACGGGAGCTTTGATATTTATGTGGTATTTTAATATTACCATGAACATCTTCAGCCAGATAGGCCTGATAATGCTTATCGGTCTGGTTTCCAAGAACGGGATATTGCTGGTAGAGTTTGCTAACCAGCGAAAGAGCGCCGGGATGTCAAAGATTGATGCTATAAAATATGCTGCAGCATCGCGCTTCCGTCCTATTCTCATGACCAGCCTTGCGACCATCCTCGGAATATCGCCGCTGGCTCTCGGTCTGGGCGAAGGTGCCCAGAGCCGCGTTGCAATGGGAACCGCTGTTGTCGGGGGGATGATCTTTGCTACTTTCCTGACTCTCTTTATTGTGCCTGCAATCTATACCTATATTTCGAGTGAAAACAAAAAGAAAAATGATGAAAACGAGGTTGTTTCTGCTTAGCCTGCTGGTAACAGCTGTTTACAGCACCGGTAATGCACAACAGGTATATGATAAAAAGGATTGTATTGCAACAGGGCTCGAAAGAAACTATTCACTGCTCGTAAGCAGGAACAGTGAAGCGATCGCAGAAAACAATTATACGATCGGAAATGCTGGTTACCTGCCTACTCTTGACCTTAGCGGAAGACATAATGGTACACTGAATGACCTGAGAACAAATGTAGGAGATACGAGCAGTACGATAACAAGGAACATTCACAACACTACCAGCTCCGGTTCTTTAAGCCTTGGCCTTACCATTTTTGACGGCTTCAGCGTAACCACCACCTACAGAAAGCTTGGGGAACTTAAAAAGATCGGAACCCTGAATACACAGCTTGCCATTGAAAACCTGGTTGCAGATATTGTCGCAGGATACTATAATTATATACAACAGGTCAGGCTTCTCAATAACCTGAAATATGCAGTATCTCTTTCAAAGGAGAGGCTGAGGATCGATGAAGACAGATATTTCCTGGGTTCAAGTTCAAAGCTGCAGGTGCTTCAGTCGAAGGTATACCTGAATGCTGACAGCTCAAGGCTTTCCAAACAATACGAGACAGTTCATGCTGCCCAGATAAGACTGAATGAACTGATGGCTGTCGATGATCTCAACGGTCAGTTTGTCACCAGGGATACCACCATTGATGTAAATCAGCAGATCCTTTACGAAAAGCTGCTTGAAGAGACATTAGCCAACAATACCAGTCTGCAGATTGCTTCTGCAAACAAGACAATCTCGGAATATGATTACAGACTTGCAAAATCGAGAAGCTACCCTTATCTGACAGCCTCGTCGGGCTATAATTATAATTTCAATACATTTTCAAACAGTACAAACACTAACCAGCAGACGAACGGATTAAGCTATGGCCTGACACTAGGTGTAAATCTCTTTGACGGGTTCAACCAGCGCAGAAGCATAAATAATTCTTCAATAGAGCTTCAGAGCAAGGAATTGAGATACAAGGAGATGGAGCAGGGAGTAAAAGCCGATCTGATAACAATTTACAGTGCATACAGTAATTTCCTGCGGCTCATTGAACTTGAGAAACAGAATCTTCAGACAGCCACTGAGAACCTGACAATAGCCATGGAGCGTTATAAGCTTGGGAATCTCTCAGGGATAGACCTCCGCGAGGTACAGAAGAGCCTGCTCGATGCCAGGGAGAGCCTTCTTTCGGTTCAATACCAGACAAAGCTTTCGGAAATATCCCTGAACCTTATTGCAGGAAGAATAATGGATTATTACAAATAGTCTGTAAAGGGTATTTTCGTACATTTGTTCCTCAATTAATTTTTTATGGAGAAGAAGACCGAACTGATTACAAACAGTGACGGGAGCATATTTCATTTAAACCTGCTTCCCGGAGATATTGCGGATAAGATCATTATTGTAGGTGACCCCGGACGTGTGGATATGCTGTCGGGACTTCTCACAGATATCAGGGTCAGAAAGCAGAACCGTGAGTTCAGGACTGTTACCGGTTTACACGACGGAAGGGAAGTGACTATCATTTCTTCCGGCATTGGCACTGATAATATCGACATACTTGTCAATGAGCTTGATGCCCTTGTAAATATTGACCTGGCCACTGGTATGGTAAAAGAAGAGCCTGTATCGCTGACAATAGTACGGCTGGGTACATCGGGTGGATTAAGGGATTCCATACCTGCCGGGGCGACAGTTATGACTGAGACAGCAATTGGATTCGACGGACTTCTTCATTTTTATGAAGGTTATGACTGGCTTCTTGACACAGCTCTTTCGGATGTTCTTGCAGAACACCTCGAATGGCCCGACACCCTCGCCTACCCTTATGCAGTAAATGCAAGCAGGGAGCTGGTTGAATTGTTTAAAAATGAAGACCTGGTAAGGGGAATAACGATCTCTGCGCCGGGTTTCTATGCGCCGCAGGGCAGAAGACTCAGGCTCGACACCTTCGACAGTGAGATAAATAAGAAGCTCTCTGAATTTTCATTCAGAGGCAGGTTCATTGCAAATTATGAGATGGAGAGTTCGGCAATTTACGGGCTCTCGGGTTTAATGGGTCACAAGGCACTGACATTATGCATTGTAATCGGAAACAGGGTTTCAGGAGTCTTTATCAATGATTATAAGCCGCTTATTATGGATCTGGCACGTAACGTGCTCAGTATCATCTAACCCTGTGACATATTTTAAGGATTCAGTAATTTAGGTATATTTGTACCACTAACCTCCAAAAAACATTTCTAATGTCGGAATCAGAAAACATCAAAAATGTCAGGGACGACGAAATAGACCTGCTTGATCTGTTTAAAAGAATGGGAAAAGGTCTTGGTAAGATGTTCAGAACCCTTGGAAGATGGCTGCTGATCTCAATCGTCTTTCTGCTCCGGAACTGGCTGCCACTACTGGCAAGCGTAATTATTGGGGTTGGTGTTTCATACCTTCTTAAATTTACAAGCGCATCGTTTTATACATCTGATATGGTTCTGCGGACCAATGCTATCCAGGCCGGTGATATGATCCCATATATTAACCGCCTGCATATCTACTGCAAGGAGAAGAACCAGGCTGCATTGTCAGAAGCTGTCTCGCTTAACAACGATCAGATAAAAAATATTATCGACATCAACGCTTACTGGATAATAGATAAGAATGCTGACGGCACTCCCGACATGGTCGATTTTAGGGAGAGTCACGATGTTTATGATACTATAAATATCAGAATGAATGACAGGCTGAACGTACGGGTAAAAATAATCCAGCCCCAGGAATTACATAATTTGCGTGACGGACTTTTAATGTATATTGACAAAGATTCTCTCTTTCAGCAGCGCAACAGGGTCAGGCTCAGGCAGATAAACGAAATGGTTGCCAGGCTTGACTATGATATTCTCCAGCTCGACAGTCTGCAGAAAATCAAATACTTTGAAGAGACAAAGAGACTAAATCAAACAGGAAACAGCCCAATCCTCCTGATGCAGGAACAGAAAACCCAGCTGGTATATTCTGATATTCATGGTTTATTTGAAAGAAAGCAGAATCTTGATTCTGAACTGTCTCTCTATAATGACCTTGCGACCATCCTTAGCGACTTTTCGATACCTGCGCAGCGTCAGAACGGAGGGATGTACTATGGAAAAGTGGTGATCCCTTCCGTATTCGTACTGACATTAATTATCCTTATTATTCTGCACAACAGGAAAAAACTTAAGGATATTTTCGAGAAGTATTAGGCGTACAATCGCAGTAACAATAGTCCTTTGTGAACCTTAGTGCCCTTTGCGTCCTTCGTGGTGCAAGTGGAAGCATAAATAGTCAAAAGGAGGCTCATTTCTCACTTATTCAGTAATTTTCCGCTTAAAGAGTGTCATCCTGACTCTGCCTTTAGATAAATGGAACTCATTTTCCCAGGTCCCGGAAGAAAAAAGTGAATCTATTACCTGATCGTTCTGATTATAAACATTTGAAAAAAGTATATAGTCTTTCTCCACGTTTTCATCATCCGTAAAAACACTTTTGTCAGCTGATATGTCTGTAATACCCAATGGTTCTGTATTCGGAAAGAAGGAACCAATCTTCTCAAAAGGGATCTCATTGTTCCTGATATATGTGACCATCTCATTCCTGAGTTTATAGTAAGGCCAGTGGGCTGGTGTGGCGTCCCATCCTGTTGCTGTTTTAACGGGATAAGCCCAGAACCAGCCACTGAAAAGTACAATTAGGAGAGCCGAATAAATCAGCCAGCTGCGCTTTGAGTATTTCAATATCCAGAGCATTGTAAATACTGCAACCGGTATTATTACAGGAAGCAGATACCTGTGTCCGAACGGATTCCTGTAGAAAATACAAAAAGGAAGAAAAACCACGAACTGTGTTGCTGCCAGTATTAGTGTGGTCTTCATAAACTGGTCAAGGTCATTCTTTTTTCTGAACAGACTGATCAGAATGACCGCAAACACTATCCAGATGCCTATTCTTCCGAAATCAATAAGCCTCCAACCAAATATGCCAATATTTCTAATGACTTCAGCCGGCGAGGCAAACTGAGAAAACCCGATCCATTTCCCGGAAACAGTGTTATGGATTACCCAGTGCTTATTTAAATAGAATAAAGCGAGGAACAGAACAGACAGAAGTATCCCCGGGATAAAGCCTGTCAGGGAACGGAATGATATCTTTTTTGTGCCGAGATATTCATCAGTAACTGAATAAAGTATTATTCCCGCACCGGAGATCATACCCCTCAGACTTGTAAGGCACAGAAGGGAAAAAGCAATAGAGAGTGTTACCGGTTGCCGGTCGAGCAGGCTGTTTATGCACCAGAGGAAAAAGAACATCTGCACGATATCGAATGTGACCAGGGAAGCCTGTGAAACAAGCGTGGGATCGATGATCACACCAACGAATACTGCCCAAATAATCAGACCTTTAGCATCCGACCTCCTAATGAACCGTAAGAGATGATACAGAATGCCAAAGATGAAAGGAGCCATCGACAAGTGTGCGACAAGCAATGTTCGTCCGAAAATCTTCCACAGCAGGGCGACATACATGGCAACAAATGTAGGATGGCCTGTTGCATCTGCATCAGGTATGAAGAAATAGCGGAAATCATTATCATAATAGTAGTTTGCAGGAATTGAAATCTGTGAAATTGTATCCCAGAAAAAGAACTTGTCGCCATGAAGTAATGTCACAACAAGCGAGACTCCTGCGAAAAACAGGGCTTCAGATAGTTTTATGGTTTTCGCCGATGAGGGCATAAAAAAAGCCTTTATTCAAGGCTTTTTAAATTTATTCAATATATTTTGATTTATCACATTTTTATTCCTTTTTGGGCTGTGGCAGAAGGAGAAAAGCGAACAGTGAGAAGAAAGATATTCCTGCAAACCTGTACAAAACAGACTCAAACATAAAAAAAGTAAGTGTCATAAAAATGAACATAATATAAAGAAGATCTTTAGATTTAACAGCCCGAAAAGCCATAAGAACGAAAATCGCGAGGAACAGCAGTATACCGGGAATCCCGCTTTCTAGAAAGATCTCAAGGAACTGATTGTGAGCGTTCGTTTTATTCTGGCTGAGCCTCTCCTCCCCCATTGAATCATATACTTTGACCAGCTCATCGCGAACATCGCCCAATCCCACCCCGATAACCGGACTATTTTTAAGTACTCTAAGAGCTGAGTTCCAGATAATGAACCTGTCGTCCTTTACTGAATTTTCATCTGCATTTCTCTCGCTGATCAGGGGAATCAGGCTCTTATACCTTTCATTTGACATAATAAAAGGTATTGATGCCATCGCTGCTGATACCAGGATTAATACTATAAAGATTGGACGCCGTTTACCGGTCATAATATTGATGAGCCAGATCGGGACGATCAGTATCATTGATAGCAATGCCGCTCTCGATGAAATAAAATAAAGTGAAACAAAGATAAAAAGTGCCGTTGATGTCCATGCGATCATTGCCCTTCTGCCGGCGCCGCGTGCCGCCTCGACAGCAAAAAGGAAGGCCATAATCGCATACATCGACAAATATGATGGATGTATCGAGTAAGTGAAAAGATCGTTAAAGAAGTAGTTCTCCCATTCTGCACCGGATGGATGGGGATTAAAGATTAAACTTCCTTGTGACAAAGAGAAAGACCTGTAAGATGCAACCAGGTAGCACGATAAAAGGTAAACAGCTGTTGCAGCGGCAAATAATCTGAATAAAATTTTTCTATTGTCCCGTATCTTTTCTCCCTGGTTAAAGAGTACCAGTGGGAAAAGAACAAAAGCAAGCCTGCTGGAAACATTGCGCCAGGCCATAACATTGTTTTCAGAATATAGTAACCCTGCCAGCTGCCAGATAAAAAGCGAAAGGAACAAAAGAAAAAGAATCTTTCCTGCTGATAATCCCCTGAAGATATCTCTTGTTCCAGAGTAAATATCGTTGAGCCAGCTGATGAAAAGCAAGATCATTAATGGCGGCAGATACCTGTTCTGGAGAGGCATTATTACCATTATAACACACAAAATATAGAATGTCAGCCCTTTGGTGCGTGCCCATTCAGACCATGTGCTGATAATTCCGGTTTTCAATAGCTTCTGTTAATTATTTCACAAATACTCTGCACACTTTCAGGATCGAGCCCGGGATAGATCGGAAGGGAGCATATCTCAGAACATGTTATCGCGGCAGAAGGAAATTCATCTTTTTGATGATTTTTATATTTATATGCATCAAGAAAAGGCAATGGTGAAGGATAATGTACTGACCATCCGATATTGTTTTTATCGAGAAGTGCTATCAGGTCATTTCTGCGTATAGCACGTACTGCAAAAAGGTGATAAACAGGTTTTCTGTCAGCCGGTAATGAAGGCAGGACAATGTCTTTAGTATCCCTGAGAGCAGACAGATATTCATGGGCAAGCATTATTCTGGAATCATTCCATTTATCGAGATATTTAAGTTTTACTCTCAGTACAGCAGCCTGGATAGTATCCAATCTGCTGTTCCTGCCTGTAAATTCATGTACATGTTTTTTATAAAGCTGTCCGTGATTTGCCAGCTTTCTTACTTTCTCTGCAACTTCACCATCATCAGTGACGACAGCGCCTGCATCGCCGAAAGCCCCCAGGTTTTTTGTCGGAAAGAAGCTGAAGGCGGAGGCCGTTCCCAGGGTCCCGGCTTTTCGGCCTTTATAGAGCGCTCCGTGAGCCTGGGCACAATCTTCAACAACAAATAATTTATGTGCTTCTGCGAAGGACATTATTTCATCCATATCGGCCGGCATGCCGTAAAGATGAACAGGGATAACAGCTTTTGTTCTAGAGGTGAGCAGTGCAGGGAACTTAGCCGGATCTATAGTGTATGTGTCCGGCTTTACATCTGCAAAAACCGGTTCTGCTCCGACATTGTTTACGCACTCTGCCGTCGATATCCACGACAAAGCCGGAACGATCACCTCATCACCCGGACCGATGCCAAGAGCTTTAAGGATCATTTCGAGTGCATCGGTGCCGTTCGCACATGAAACGCAATGTTTAATACCTGTATAACCTGCGAATCGTTCCTCAAAATCTGTAACGGCTTCGCCTTTAATAAAATGTGCATTGTCAATGCAATCCCTGACTGCATTGTCGATCTCATCCTTTATACTAAGGTATTGTGCATGAAGGTCGACCAGGGGGATCATATCACGACGTTCAGATCGGTTCATTTAGTTTGTTTTGCTGCGGAATATATCTTATCAATTATCTCCACTGTTTTCAGACCCTCAAAACCATTGGTGCCAATAATGCCATTATTCATAAGCACATCAATTACATTCCTGTAAACAGAGTCGTGATTCGACATTGAGCCAGTATATTGTCCATAGTTATTAGGAGGATTTCCCGGAGGAAGGTCACTAAACCTGAAATTCTTAATATTCTGATATTCAAGTTCATTTAGATACTGTCCTCCTATTTTTACAGTGCCATTTTCGCCGAAGATGGTAAGGGAGCCCTCCATATTTTTTTCAAAACTGTTTATTGTGAAATTTATTGTTCCAATAACACCATTGAAAAATTCAAGGATTGCTACGCCGTCATCTTCAAATTCGATACGGCCCTGGTGGATATGGTTCCTGGTAAAGGCATGACATGTTTTAACGTCGCCCAGCATCCAGTAGAGCAGGTCGATGAAATGGCTGAACTGGGTAAACAGGATCCCTCCGTCGAGATTAAGTGTACCTTTCCAGTCCGATTGTGAATAATATTCAGGATTCCTGTTCCAGAAGCAATTCAGCTGAACACTAAGTATCTTACCCAGGCGGTTCTCATCCAGAGCTTTCTTAAGAGCCATCACCGGGGGATTATACCGGTTCTGCTTTACAACAAAGAGTCTCTTATTTGCTTTCTCAGCCTCCTTAATCATTTCGCCGCAGTCGAAGACACTGATCGCCATTGGCTTCTCGCATAGGACATGCCGCCCTGCACGAAAAGCCATTATTGAGTGTTGTGCATGAAGTCCATTCGGGGTGCAGACAGAAACTACATCAATATCATCCTGTTCATCGAGCATAGTTTCATAATCATGATATGCGGTTGCCTTATATTTTGATGCCAGCCTGTCAGCTTTTGCACCTACCACATCACATACAGCTACAAGGCTTGCCATGTTATGAATATGTTCCGCATGCCTCTCAGCTATCTTTCCGCATCCTGCTATAGCGAATCTCAGTTTATCTGATTTCATAGTGATCTTTTTCTGTTAATCGCGTCTTCTAATTCAAATTGTCGAGAAGATCGATGTATTTTGCGGCAATAATGCTGACTTTATATTTATTTTCAAAGGCTTTCCGGCTGTTTTTACCCATTTCATCGCATAAGCTTTTATTATCTCTGAGCATTTCAACAGCTTTTACCAGTCCTTCACTGTCATCCGGCTTAAGTATTATCCCGCATTTCTCGTCGCGGATAACATATGCAATTTCAGAATTTTCGGGCACCATGCCTATCACAGGCTTACCGGCTGCAAGAATGCCATAGATCTTACATGGGACAGCCATGCCTTCCACTCCCTCCCTGAGGCTCACCAGATGAACGTCGGCTGCATTCACTGATAGATTAAAACGATTTTTTTCAATGAAAGGAAACATGATTACCTCCGGGCGTTCCGGTCTATTGAATTCACTTGTCAGTTCCTCTTTCCTCATACCACCGCCCACGAATACAAAACTGACATTCTCAGGTGTAATATTAACTGCTTTTCCAATAGCGCTCATATCGTTCCACAATCCCATATTACCGGAATACTGGACAATAAACCGCCCGGATGGTCCATATACACCGACGAGATTGTTTTCCTCCTTTGGTACCGGGAATATTGTCTCTTCATCGTGCCAGTGAGGAATATAGAGTGTCTTTTCCTTCAGCATGTTATCGCATTTAACAATCCAGTCCCGCATATCCCTTCCTATTGCAATAATTCTATCGCTCCTTCTCAGAGACCTGAAGAACAGCCAGTTCCATATCCTGACAAATGGGTTCTTTCCGGAGACCCGGCCAAGCCTTATCAACCCTTCCGGGAAAATGTCAAGGAGAATATAAACGAATTTACGGTTCCTTAACCTGCATATCCATGAAGCTGCTATCCCTGTAAAGGGAGGTGTGGTATGTGTCCATACCGGAGATCTGTCATTAGAAAGCAACAATCTGAAAAAGACACTTATAGTAAATGTCAGGATGTTCAGGAATCTGCCTGCAAGTGAACCTTTATGGAAGTTTGAAGAGGGAAGATAACGGACCAGGATACCATTATATATGGTTCGTCGTGGTTGACGTGAGAGGCTTGTATAGCTTGGATGTCCGGCCCACACTTCCACATCAACACCCTTTCTGACAAGCGATGAACACATGTCAGTAAAGAGGCTTGCTGTCGAGACCTCGTCGGGATAAAAAACCTGTGATATGAGCAGTATCTTCTTTTTCACTAAAACCTGTTCATCACTTCGATAACCCTGGACACATCATCTTTGGAATGATATGCTGAAACAGGAAGGCTGAGTGTTGTCCGGTGTATTTCCTCGCTAAGCGGAAAATTACCTGAATCAAGGAATGGAAGGGCTTTTTGTTTATGCGGAGGCACGGGATAATGAACTTCCGTTATGATGTCATTCTTTTTGAGATATTCCCTCAGTTCGTCACGCCTTTTGTGCCGTACATTGAAAATATGGTAAACATCATAATAGTCAGGATCGGTAACGGGCAGGATGAAATCGCTTTTAAGACCGCTGAGATATAATGAAGCAAGTTCCCTCTTATGGCTGTTAACCTTTTCGAGGTATTTCAGTTTTATGCTGAGGAAAGCTGCCTGCAGTTCATCTAGCCGTGAGTTTACTCCGGGGTAGTCGTTGTAATATTTCTTTTGCGATCCATAATTCCTAAGCTTCCTGACTTTTTCATCCAGCACGGGATCATTTGTCACCACGGCTCCCCCATCGCCAAGGCATCCCAGGTTTTTTGTCGGGTAGAAACTGAATCCCGACAGATCACCGAAGCTGCCTGTATTCCTTCCCTTGTAGAGCGCCCCATGAGCCTGTGCACAATCCTCGACCAGGAACAGGTTATGCTTTTTACATATCGCCAATATCGGGTCCATATCACATGGCTTGCCATACAGGTGAACGACCATTATGGCTCTGGTCTTTGAGGTTATGGAATTTTCTATTGCCGAAGGATCGATATTATAAGTTCTGATATCCGGTTCAACAAGCACAGGAGTATGTCCGGCCTGAATTACTGATAGCACAGAAGCGATATATGTATTTGCAGGGACGATCACTTCAGATCCCTTTTCCATGTCGAGTGCGATCAGCGAGAGTGTCAAGGCGTCGAGACCCGAGGCCACTCCGGCACAATACTTTACATTATTATATGCAGCAAACTCCGATTCAAATTGCTTTACTTTCTCTCCAAGTATGAACCAACCTGATCGCAGGACCTCTTCGAAGGCAACCTTGAATTCTTCGGTATAAGGCTGGTTTACCTTACTGAGGTTTTCATATTCAATCTTCATATTTTTCAAATATATAGTCGCTTTCCATGAATTTTTCAGAAGCCAGTACCATCAGGATGGCATTTTTCGAGAAGTCGAACATCTCATGCCAGTCATTTTGTTCCAGTATAAGGCATTTCGATGGTTTGTTGAGGATAAATGTCTCCTTCTTTTTGCCATCGTTATTGAAAATCTTGCACCTTCCCTTGATGCAAACGGCAGCCTGTATTGTTTTATGATGCCGGTGACCTCCGCGATGAGATCTGTCGACACCATATATGTAAAATACCCTTTTAATCTCAAAGGGCAGGACTTCCTCAATCACAGTGAGGTTGCCGCGTGCATCAGTAAATGTCTTCAGATCAATCAGCCTGGCCATTATTCTGCATTTATTATGTTATACCCGGTAAGTTCCTTAAACAGGTTCTTGATCTTCTCTTTCATACCTGTTCCAACCGTGTCGAATGTTCTTCTGGTGTAGTCAGTAAATTCTGCTTCCAGAAATCTCTCCTTCTCTTCAAGCATTCTTAGATAGGGAATATAAAATAGTTCTATTGTATTAGACGTTAACCTGTTCCATCCAAGATCGGTATTGCCATCTTTCCTGCCTCGCACAAAATGAAAGTGAAAGAATACAATATTGAATTCTTCGGCTGACCATTTACGTTTTCCAATGATCTTCTCACCGGATTTCCGGAACTTATATTGACGTGCATTCCAGGGGGCCACTCCCCCACCCTGGTTTTCAAGTACATGAACATTCGGATACTCAACGGGCCAGCTATCAAGGTATTTCTGGTCGCCGAATTTTCCATCCTCATATCTGGCGTAGCACCAGTCGATACACTGGTCCCTCCATTTTTCAAGCACCCTGAGGCTCTCAATGTCGTTTGAAAAGGTGATGAACTGCACACAGAACCTGCCTGCTCTTTTCTGCTCAAATATGGTTGCCGGCCACGAATACCTGTGTTCAGTGATAAGTATCTTCTTTCCATTTCTTAGTTCTCCCAGAAGAATTTCCGGAGAATCATAAAAGAAAAGATCGGCATCAAGGTAAGTACATGATAACAATCCATACTTTCTAAGAACATAATCGACAACAGATGAGGTACATGTCCAGCAATACTCAGCCCTGTTTCTCGAGGATTTGACAGCCAGCAGTTTTTCATTCTCAAATTCGCTTAAAGAAATAACCGTTACTTCGGAAAGGTTTAGTTTCCTGAGAATAGTATCTGACAAGGTATCAAATGCAAAGATGTAGAGATGGAATTCCGGAATGTGTCTTTTCAGCGAGTCGTACAACAGTAGTCCCCTGCTGAGATATGCCGAATCGAAGAGTGTACAAAAACCTGTCATTTCTTCAAAGCAAAAAGAAAGCCTTTGAATTCCGATGGGATATTGGCCCTGTCAAGGGCATCAAACTCCAGCACCAGGCTGTAGCTATCCAGCATGTATGCCAGGAACTTTTCCCTGTTAAGAAACCAGCAGGGATAGGTAGCCCTGTAAATGGAGGGATGCACTTTCTGAATAGTAATGCGGTCCTTTCCTGAGATAAAGGGAGTCCTGTCAATAAGAATGTATTTTGGTTTCACTGCAATTATCTTATCAAGAAGGCTATATGGCTCTTCAAGATAATGGATAACGCTTGACAGAAGGAATATGCCGGGCCTGAATGCACTATAACACTCTTCAATAGAGCTGAAAAACCTCAGGCTCTCTGTTGAAAACTCCCTGCGTCCGATATCAGTGAAACAATTCTGTTCTACGATGCCCCAGTTCACCTTATTCAGCCTGTCAAGAAATATTTTATTCTGCTGATATGTACTTCCAAGGGCTCCGCCGAAATCGAGGATATTCAGAACACCTTTATTCTCAGCGGCGACCATCATCAGAGATGCCAGCAGAGGGTATGAATATTGGATTTCGTCGTATAATACAGAATCTCTTTCATAAGGTTTCAGACCATCGCGTACGGCAGCGGAGGATGCCCTGACCTTTTCGATTATCGCAACAGAATCATAGCCGGTACAACGTTCTGCTGCATCGTTCCATGTTCGGAAATTGCCATGCCAGCCA